>Ga0114996_10000003_pt1 | contig 315642 bp, 312 predicted proteins | sample ArcticOcean_MG_C_4_FD_87039 | JGI IMG/M metagenome (GOLD analysis project Ga0114996, IMG submission 87039) | Marine microbial communities from western Arctic Ocean - ArcticOcean_MG_CB4_134 | ecosystem: Environmental > Aquatic > Marine > Oceanic | place: Arctic Ocean: Canada Basin | collected...
ACTCCCGTGAAGAAAGCACCGACTAAAAAAACTCCCGTGAAGAAAGCACCGACTAAAAAAACTCCCGTGAAGAAAGCACCGACTAAAAAAACTCCCGTGAAGAAAGCACCGACTAAAAAGACTCCCGTGAAGAAAGTACCCGCCAAATCAGTTGCAAAAGCGGCGCCAACCATAGCCAAATCACCTTCGGCCTCAGCCCCCGCTTCGAGAGGCAGAGGGCTTAACTTCGACGATATTGAGTTACCAGAAGATTATCGCCCATCAGCAGATGAAGAATACATGAGCCCGATGCAACTGCTGCATTTTAGAACCAAAATGCTGCAATGGCAAAAGGATCTGATTAACGAATCTGTAAAAACAATTGATAATTTAAAATCCGAAATACGGGATGTCGGAGATGAAGCTGAACGCGCGAGCCGAGAAAGTGACAACATTCTAGAGCTCAGAACTCGAGACCGATATAGGAAATTACTTAGCAAAATAAATGCTGGCCTTAGGCGAATCGAAGATGGATCATACGGGTATTGCGAAGAAACCGGAGAGGAAATCGGTATTGGTCGATTAGAAGCTCGTCCTGTGGCTACACTTACGCTGGACGCGCAAGAACGAAGAGAAATGGTTCAAAAACAATATAGAGATAACCGCTGAATCTATTGCGAAAATGGAGGGCTCCACTCACGCCACTCACTTAGAAGCGGGAAATATAGTCCGAGCATAATAGGTTGAGGGAAAATCTCTGACATAACTCTTGCATAGCGTTCCAATTGCGGCCTGTATCTAATCTGTTCAGAATCAAGATACTCTATCAAACCCGTTCCTGAGTGATCCCCAGTCTTAAAATCAATTATCCAACGCATACCTGATGAATCGACAAAAGTCCTATCTACTATGATTTTCTCAACGCCTTCTAGCCCAACGTATGAAAGTGCCAATTCCGCTTCAACATCACTATGTTGCCCAGAAAAAATCCAAGCACCTCTGCTGCTCGAGAGCGTGTTCTGGATCGCGTGCAAAACAATTTCAACTGCTTGTGATAACTCCTTTTCAGGCACACCCAACCGAAGTAATTGTCTTCTAGTAAAGACTCTAAAATCAGGCGCATTCTGTTGGAAACTTAGAGAGAGGTCTCTAATGTGAATCAGTTCCAACAACCGATGCGTAATAGTTCCTATATGTCTGGAGAGAGGCCCAGCCCATAGAAATTCAACGTTGTCGAATGTGCAGTTTGAGTTAGGTGCGACGTCATTTTCAATTTTTGGCAAAGAAGCGAGTGCAAGGCGCGTTATATTGGAGAAGCCACTTTGAGTGCCTTGAGCAGCCAGCTTACGCTCAAAATAATCTGGGAGACCACTGGTATTTTGGTCAAGGTCCATCTGGGGTGAAAGACCAAAGTGCCAACCTCCTTTATCAACAAGCCGGTTCTTAGTAGCCTTTTTCTCTCTTTCTCGTGACAACGATTCGTCACGTAACTTTAAAACCGTATCCTCTACAACGGGCCAAAGATAACCAAGAAAAGAATTTTTAGCGGGCTTGAGTTTTTCCGCTTCCCCTCTAGCATGTCCCACCAAAAAAATCTGTTTACGGGCACGCGTCAGCGCGACATATAACAGCCGAATAGCCTCCTCTTTCGCTTCTCGACTATCGACATGGCGCAGATAGTCGTACAAAAAAACTCGCCCTTGCTTTGTAGGCAACAGTGACATCAACACGTTCTCGGTATGTCTCTGTTCATGGAACTGCTTCCAAAGCAGCAATGGCTTAGCTTCGCCTTTGGTAATTCTTCCTAGCCCGGGAAGAATAACAAAATCAAATTCCAACCCTTTCGATCGATGTATCGTCATCACTTCTACTGCATCCGACGCACTACTGATGCCAGCAGTAGAATAAGATTCTTGGACACGAGAATGCAGCCGTTCAGCTGTGATTAAAACCGACTCCGATTCCAATTGTCTGACAATGGAAAAAAACAACTCCGCATCCGTAAACTCCTGCTCAATAGAATAGATCGACGCGCCACCTAGAGCCAGCCATGTGTTTTCCAATACGCTACTAAAGGAATTTGTAGCGCTTTCCGAACGGGCTCGAGAAAAAATTCCCGCCGCATGAACGCATCGCTCGTACTCTCCCTCATCACCAAGAAACTCACGAGTAACCGAGCACAATGATCCAAAGAGAGTTAATTCTATACGCGACAGAACTTGTAGGGTTTTCAATGTCAAACCGCACCAAGGCGCCCTCAGTACCGCTAACCAAGCCACTCGATCACCCAAGTGGATTAAAGCTCTAGACAAGGCTAGCAGATCAAGAATTACCGGTCTGGTGTCAAGCTTATTAATATCTCGTGAGGAAACGGCTACCCGTTTCTTATTTAATGTCTTTACTATTTCACTGACATGCGTTCGACTTCTAACTAAAATACCGATCTTCGCATCAGACTGTTGAGCTTTTAACGAACAAATAATCTGATAAACCTGTTCAGATTCCCACAGATTATCTTTGACAGTAGAGCCATAAATCACAACAGGCTCGAGCGACGCCTCTTGGGCAGCCTGTTGAGAAACGAAATATTTATCCGATTGGCAAGCCAACTCTAAAGCCTGCGGAATTGCGAGGTTAATCCAGTCGACAAGCCGCGCTTGAGAACGGAAATTACGAGTTAATGTAAGAGGCGTAATTCTTACAGAGCCAATATATCCAATCTTTAATGCTCTCTCAAAAAGACTAACATCACTCTTTCTGAATCGATAAATTGACTGCATGGGATCTCCGACCACGAACAATGTTCGGCCGTCACCCTCCGACCACCCAGCAGTAACCCGACACACCAATTCAAACTGACTATTTGAAGTGTCCTGAAACTCATCAATCAATAAGTGTTGGATTCTATAATCTAGTGACAATGCAAGATCTGTTGGTTCCTCGTCATTCCCAAGTGCTCTCAACGCAGCTATAGAATAAGTTGCAAAGTCTGTGAAGCCTTCTTGATCGCTAAGCAACATAAGATGTGCCGCCGTGGCCTTCAATACACGACTTAACGCATCAATCAAATCCCACTCATCTTTCTTGAAAACCTCAGCGGGTAAAAAAGCAACTTCCATCAATTGGGGGCACTTCTGCTGAAGGAATTGAACCGCTTCCTTCCATCGAGTTTTCATGCTTGCCGCCTCAGGAAAAGCTTTGGAGGGAGGAAATCCTTCTCGAACGGTTACTTTCTTTCGCCACTCCCCTTGCCCATTGTTAGTTAGGAACAAAGCACTGAAACTCTGCCAAACAGACAGACTTTCGATCGTAGCAGAAGGAAAAGGTTGAGGGCCAACTTCAGACTGACCCTGCTTATGCTGACTCGAATAGAGCAACAATGACAACATTTCAGCTTTGATTGGAGTGGTCAACTTTGTGTCTAACTCTTCTAACAAACTAGATACGAACTGTGCATAAAGTTGCTGAGATGCCTTCTGGCCATGGCTACTTGAAACATGTGCCAACCACTGTTCTCGCTTAGAGAGCATCACGGCAAGAAGGTTTTCTAGTTTGCTCCAGTTGTTATCTAAATAGCCTAGCAACGCAATGACTGGTTGTTTATGCACTGCTTCCTTAATGTCTAGTAGTGCATTTCGCGCCGCTTCTTGGTAGAGCAAAGACGGATCCTCAACTAAGGTGAACGCACCTCCCACTCTCGATGAAATAGGCATCTGGCGGACTAGGCTTTGACTGAAAGAATCGATGGTCATAATACGCAACCGACTTGAGTCTTCAATTAGATGCCAACCGAGCAACTCATCTCGTTCAACGACGGCTCTCGCCAACTCTTGCGTTTCTTGCAGGTCCTCATCGCCAAGATCCCCTGTTTTAAATAAGCACAAGGCGTCAATGACTCTTCCTCTCATTTCCTGAGCGGCTTTTTTAGTAAAGGTGATCGCAACTATAAACTCCGGTACATCGACCGTAGCCAGCAAGCGTAAAATCCTATTCGTTAAAACAGTTGTTTTCCCCGAGCCTGCTGGTGCGCGGATTGCAAAAGACTGTAATGGATCCAACGCGCGCGCCCGCGTCGATTCATCAGAGCTATTGTTCACTTGCATCAAGCTCCTCAGTAAGCTCGCTTCTGAGACGCTCAGGAATCCGGCAAAACAGAGACTGATCGCAATAAACACAGGTTTTATGGGTGGTTTTTGGATTTACCATAGCAAATCCATTACGAATTTCGAACGCAAGATTCTTAATCTCGTCACGCCAAGAAATACAGGCCGTATCCCAGTCCGAAAGTTTATCCAACCCAGAAAGCCAATCAGGTTGGTCACCATGAACATAAGCAAAAGCGATATCATCCGCAGCCCCCATGGAAAGAAATAGCGCATAAATTGGCAACTGCGGGGACTCCATTCGAGGAACTTTCCATCCGTTTGCGGAGCATTTACCTGTCTTATAGTCTATTACGATCAGCCGCCCATCTTGCAAACGGTCAACTCTATCGATTCGAACGTTCATCGGAATACCAAAAACGTCAAAGCGCTCCTGACGCTCTACGCCAAGAACTTCAAACTCAATATCGCTTCGAGAAAGTTCGAAATCGACCCATTTTTTCAAAACATTAGTCAGTCGTTTTTTCTCAATCAGAAAAATCTCTCGCTCTACCCTTGTTTCATAAAACAGCGGCTTATATTTCTCCATTACTATTTCTTCTATCGTTTCTAAACGCTCGTGGGCGTCCATAGCCCGCAAGACACTAAAACGTTTAAGCGTCGTCCAAAGCGCAGCTAGTAGCTCATGGACAATCATGCCTTTCTCAGCTGGAGTGGTTCCAAACTGCATCTCAGGTAATTTAGTAGATCTGAGCCGGTGCTTGGCAAAGGCTCGAAATGCACACGCAGACTGATCTGCAAAAAATGTCACGCCTGCTTTAGCAGGCTCACTCGTTGGTAAAGCAGGTCCATATGTATCCTCATAAGATTCGAAAGCAATAGAGTTGCTTTCCCAAAGGCTGTGTCGAAAAAACTGACGACGTTCTATCGTAGCTTTTTCTAAAGTCGGAAAGAGTGTAGATGGCGGCAAACGCGAATCACCTTCTAGGTTAGTGAAACTGACGTGATGTTCAATAGCAAAAGAACCAATTGCCCCCTGAAGCTTGTACATAGCTTTGACCGTCGTTAGAGGATCAGTAAAAGGCATTTGCGCCTGCCGCTGTAAATCTAAAGGCAACAATGCACAAAATTTATTGCGAGAGGAAAATGTCTCGCTATCCGCGTCCAACACCCAAACATGTGTTGGCTCGATTAGACAAGCCTCGCTTGCGGACACCAAAAAAATTCCGTCTTTAGGCGGCTGGGAACTAAGGCATTTTTCTTCGATTTTATGTTTTAATAATTTGCACAGCTCAAGACGTCTTAAAGGTTTCGCCAAGGTATCCAATTGAACAAGTTCATTACAACAGCTGAGCCAACTATCAAATAAGCGCTTTTCTAAGACAGTACGCACATTTGCAGGCCCGACCCCTATAATACTTAAAAACCTCTCAACTAAAACCAGCCACTCCGCGATTGAGCGCTTATAGGCGGTCTCAGTAATAGTTAAAACAACGTGTTCCAAAATCTTCAGTAATTCCGGGCATTCTGCGGATCGTCTTAGCTTGTCAATCACCATCCGCAGGTCAATTTCGAACCGATTATCATTGCGTAGCTTTTCATCCAGCAATACCCGTGCCTGATACTCATCTCCAGCGCCTTTCAGTAATGGATGGCGAATAAACTCGCTCAACACATCCCAGCGAGTAACAAGATTCAGATCAAGAGCTAGTAATGCAATGCGAATAGGTGGATAGGTAGCTATCAAATCCCCTTCTGCTAAATAGTAACGTGGCTGAGCATCAAGCAAAGTAGGTCCAAGAACACTTTCGCAGCAACGCCGAACTATTTGGTTTTTCCTTACTGCTGTATTCAGCACAATCACCACGCGTGCTTCTTTTGTTTGAGACACTATCACGTCAGCCCAGGCCAAAGCTTCGCAAAGCTCAAATTCTTTACTTTCAAAAGCATGTGGTACATAAATTTCTGGATTGAACGCTGCGTGGGAATTAGTATCTAGCACCGACTGTCCAAGTAATCTGACGACTACCGGTGATGGCGAAAGGAATCCACTATTAAGAAATGAAGTTTCTTTCAGCCTAGCATAGTTAGAACCTGACAAAACTCGAGCATAATCAGTTGCAGACAAATCGTCACACAGCCTTTTGTAGGCCTTACACCAGCGTGAAAAAAGGATGCTGTCAGTAGATAGTAATCCTTTCTCGGATCGAATATTCAAGCTCCAAGAATGCATAAGAAACCATGCTTCTCGAGCTAGTCTTGCGAGTTGAGAGATTGCATCGACATCGTCTTCTGATACCGACAAGATAGCCTGTTTCCAAAGAAACAATTCTTGATTTGGCGTCAGGAGAAAGTATTCTCCATGCAGTCCTCCAAACACTTCTTGTTCATGCCACTCGGAAATAGCATTTGGGAGACTTATGATATGTGGCGATCGCCAAACAGAGCTAGAATGTTGAGCACGTTGACTAAGGGCGGCAGACAAAACGCTCTGGCAGGTCGCGCTTTCAACTAGTATGGAGCTAGTCGCAACACATAGGCTTTCCAATCGTTCTAAATGCAACTTGATTCCCCACAATCTTCAGTCTTAAACTCGTCTAAACTATATGGTTAAAGCCATCAGCGGACTACAAAAGCACTTATTCCCTTGCCTCATGCTTGGCGCGGATGAAGTCGCCTTGACCCAAATACAATAGATCAGATATTTTCCTGACATAGTACTCTTCATATTTGTCAACTCTCCCATCTGCATAAGCAACTTTCCACAACAACACTAAAAGTTGGTAACGCTTTTCACGACTTAACTTTTCATTAATGACTGAGGTGAAGTCATGGAGAGAAATCGAATCTGCAACAGTTTTATCAGCGTCTTTCATTAAACCATCAACTTCATCAACAGTTAATGTGGTCACTTGCAAAATTGCTTTAGCGATAGCTTTTAATTCATTTTGATCTACCTCATTATCAGAACGGGATATTTCTATCAATAGTGCCGCTAAAGATAATCCTAACTCTCTGTCAAACACGTCGGGAGATTCCTCTACCTCCGTCTTTTTAAAAAAATTCTTTAAAATATTAAGCATGGGTTACACCGCCTGATTTAATCAACCAAATAAAATAAGTTATGATGACCATCTTAAAGATTTTAAGTCTGGCTAGATAGCTTAGTGATCAATTCCCTTTAACATAGAAGACACAAATGGTACGAATTTTCATAGCGACTAAACTAGCGATTGGGACAGAAATCAACCTTTCTGCAGATAAAGCGCACCACGTTCGAAACGTACTCCGGCTTGATTCTGGATCTAAAGTAATCTTGTTTAATCAAGATGGGCTATCCTATGAATCCTCGTTGACTAATGTCACACGTAGCACCGTTTCGGCACTACCTAACAAAAGAATTTTATGTCATACAGAGTCGTCAATAGTAACTACTCTGGTGCAAGGGATTTCAAGAGGAGACCGCATGGATTACACCCTACAAAAAGCAGTTGAGCTTGGAGTAAACCGTATTATCCCCGTTTATACTGCTAGGAGCGTAGGCCGGCTTGATGACAAACGAAAAATCCGTAAGCTAGAACACTGGAAGGGCATCGTGCAACATGCGACTGAACAGTCCGGTCGTGCTAATGTCCCAACGATTGAGCCCATCCAAGAACTTAGGGACAACGTAACAGCGCTGATTGGGCCACAGGCATATGTATTGGACCCGACAAGTAAGGCAGCACTCTCAAAGCAAAATCCAACCGGCAATGAGATTGCAATCATCGCAGGCCCGGAAGGCGGCTTTGACTCAACAGAGCTGCATCTGATGGGGACAAGGTATGGCGCCGTGCCGGTATCGCTAGGCCCCCGCACGCTGAGAACCGAAACTGCGGCGGTATGTGCATTAAGCGTTATACAGGCACTCTGGGGCGACCTGGGCTAATTAAGTGAACCACTTAGCTGGTTTCATACATTGTCGATACGTCAAATTTTCACCTATACTAGCTGACGTATAGCGGCAATAATGTAATGTCGTGGTCCTTGAACAAATGTTGTTTAAAGCTCACATAGGTGAAAGCAATGTCTGTGGTTTTTGGAAACATGACGTTGCCGCACCTCAGAGAAACGGAGCTCAATAGATTTAGGTGCCTGAAATGAATGATGAACCAAGCATTCGCAAACCGTGGGGCGGACGTTTCAATACTCCTACCGACGCTTTCGTTGAAACATTCACAGCATCGGTAACTTTCGATCAGCGGCTAGCCATGTGTGATATTCGTGGATCGATTGCTCATGTCACTATGCTTAGTGAAACGGGAATCATTACCGAAGATGAGAAGAGGCTTATTGTCGATGGACTAGAAGGAATCAAAAGCGCTATTAAAACTGGTGACTTTACCTGGTCCATAGCCCTGGAAGATGTTCATATGAATATAGAACACGCTCTTGTCGACGCTATCGGAGAGGTTGGAAAGAAACTGCACACTGCACGCTCGAGGAATGATCAGGTTGCCACAGACATTCGGCTCTATTTAAGAGCGCAAACTGAAATTTTTCAGTCTCGTCTTCTAGAGCTAATGACAGCCCTTGTTGAACTTGCAGAGCGCGAAGCTGATACGCTAATGCCGGGGTACACCCACCTGCAAGCCGCTCAGCCGATTACGTTTGGCCACCATATGCTCGCATGGTTCGAAATGTTAATTAGGGACTATTCTCGATTTTCAGATTGCAAAAAACGACTTAACTCGCTGCCGTTGGGAGCCGGGGCATTGGCAGGGACAACCTTCCCCATCAATCGCCAGCGTGTCGCGGAGCTCCTTAAATTTGACACAGTGGCTGAAAACTCCCTAGATGCCGTCAGTGACCGAGACTTCGCCCTAGAATTCTCTTCTATAGCTTCTATATTGATGATTCACTATTCCAGAATAGCTGAGGAACTCGTGTTGTGGAACTCACAAGCTTTCGGTTTTGTCGAAATAGATGATGCCTTCTGCACAGGGTCATCAATGATGCCTCAGAAAAAAAATCCCGATGTACCTGAGCTCCTTAGAGGAAAGTCAGGTCGCGTAGTAGGGAATCTGATGGCCTTACTTACTTTGATGAAGTCACAACCTCTCGCCTACAACAAAGACAATCAGGAAGACAAAGAACCAATTTTCGACACAATAGACACAATTAACGACTGCACACGTGCGCTCACAGAACTAATACCTTCGCTAAGAACCAAAAAAGATCACATGAGGGCTGCGGCGGCGCACGGTTTTATTACTGCCACCGATTTAGCCGACCACCTCGTGCGACTAGGGTTGCCTTTTAGAGATGCTCATGATGTGGTCGGGAAAGCCGTCAAATTAGCCCTTAGCAAAGACTGTCAGCTACAGGAATTGTCTTTGACTGATTTTAAAGCCTTTGATAAGCGTTTAGATGAAAGCGTCTACCACGTCCTTGATATGGATAATGCCCTTGATAGCAGAAAGCACTGGGGAGGAACCGCACCACCAGCTGTGCGTGAGGCTTGTGCTCGGGCGAAAAATCGGTTGAAGGAACTCGGCGACTAAAGTCTCCGCTAATGAGCAAGCCACAGCTCCTAAAATATTTAGTCAGCTTCACATTGATAGCCTTTTTTATGGGCTGTACGACTCTGCTAATCAATCCAAACAGCTATAAAAGCTTTATAGTTGACAAATTTAACGAAGAAACAAACTACCGGCTTCACTTAAATGGAGATGTAGAGTTTTCATGGTGGCCCACCATTACAGGCCTGCTTAACAAAATTTCTGTTAGCGGCAGCTCTGACAATCACGAAGCTTGGTTTCTTGCTGAAAAGTTGTCGGTTTCCACTGATGCAAGACAATTACTGGCAAATCATGGTGTACCCCATACCATTCAGATTTCAGCTACTGACGGAATATTCCAAGGGTTTGATGTTGTAGCCATTCTCAATGTTTTGGAACGCGTCACTGAGTGTAAATGCCTTTTACCAATTCCTACTTCAGGGGACACTCGATTCGACGCTTTGACTGCAGAGATTTTTGTGGAGAACGGGATTTATAGCAACCAAGACTTGCTCGTTCAGGGAAGAGGCTTCACATTAACTGGCAAAGGAACCCTAGCGGATATCAAAAAATCTTCGATCGATTACGACTTGGCATTGCATGTTGCAGCTACGCCCAAGCAGCATAATTCACAAACTCACAAACTCGGGAATTACCAAATTCCTATCCATTGTCGTGGAGACCTATCAGGTCCTGAATGTACTACAGATTTGCATAACATTGTCGATCAAATAATCAAAAAAGATAGCAAAAAGAAAATCAAGAAGCTTGAAAAAGAAATAAAAAAAGAAACAGAAAAATTTATTAAGGGACTGCTTCAGTTCTGAAGTGAAAAACGTGCTACTTTCCGCCAGACTACTAAAAAACGTAGGATTTATAGCAGCTCTAATGTTGACGCCATCGATCAATAGCTATGCTCTAGAGAATCAACAGCCCCATCTAAAAGACTTCAAAGTAATCGATGGAGCATATCTGTACGAATACTCTCAAGTCATCACTGCGCGCTCCGAAGATATTTATGCTGTTCTTAGCGACCATGATCAAATATCACTGTTGAATCCAAATGTGCAAGCCAGCAGTATTATCAGTCGGGGTGACGATACATTGAAAAGATCGCTTAAGATCAAACAATGCGTCCTTGTTTTTTGTTTCAAAATGAAATTAGTCGAGCATGTCATTGAAAAAAAAGATGAAATAAAAAGCACGATCCTTGGCGAGGAAAGCGATTTTTCTGAGGGGTATTCACATTGGCGAACAGACAGTATCGGGCCTAATAAAACCGTTCTTACTTTAACCGCGAGACAAAAGCCTAACTTCTGGATCCCACCATTAATAGGCAGCCCCATCATCAAATCTGTGCTAACAGAACAACTCGGGATAACCTTCAATTCAATACGTATGATAGCCCAGAAGAAAACATTACAAGAATAAAGGTATGAACGAACATATCTCTTTCTCACAGAAGTTAGTCGACTGGTACAACTTGCATGGCCGACATAACTTGCCGTGGCAGGCCAAGCAGACCGCCTATCATGTTTGGATTTCCGAGATTATGCTACAACAAACACAGGTGGCGACTGTAATCCCATACTTCAAAAATTTTATCCAAAAACTTCCAACAATTAATGCTCTTGCCGCAGCGCAGGAGGATGACGTGATGCGCCTTTGGACGGGCCTCGGATACTATAGCCGAGCAAGAAATCTAATGAAAACTGCCCGAATCATTCAAACGATTTATCATGGTGAATTCCCGAGAAAAATTGACCGGCTAATCGCTCTTCCTGGCATAGGCCGCTCAACCGCTGGTGCTATAATTTCTTTAGCCTTCGAGGCAAAGGCACCGATCTTAGACGGTAACGTTAAGCGAGTTCTAGCACGTTATCACGGGATCCTAGGCTGGCCGGGGAATGGCAAGGTCGCGCGAAAATTTTGGGCTGTTGCTGAAGCCTCCCTCCCCGATAAAGACCATCGCGCCTATGCGCAAAGCCTTATGGATCTTGGCGCTACTTTATGCACCCGATCCAAACCTGATTGCACAAGATGTCCCTTAAAAGAAAAATGCCATGCAAAAAAGAACAACAAAATCAGTGAACTTCCGGGGAAAAAACCCCCTCAAATCATTAAACGACAAAGTTTCTTTTTCATCATAATAATGAATCAATTAGGCAACATTCTGCTTCAAAAGCAGCCGCCGAAAGGCGTTTGGGGTGGCCTATGGTGTTTCCCAAAAGCTGAAGATGAGAAAGAGTGTTCTATTGTCCTTGACAGACTCAATATCGGCAAGTGGCAGCAGTTAGAAACGATGAGCTCCTTTCAGCACCGCCTCACGCATGTAGCATTTCAAATAACTCCTTTGTTATTTAGTTCATCCGTGAGCAGCAAGGATGCCGCAACTGTCGATAACGTAGCCTGGTACAACATTCGCGAAACCGAATTAGTCGGTCTGCCCGCTCCTGTTAAAAAACTTATGCTGAAGCTGGCTAGAGCTCAAGAGAAGCTGCTACAATAGTCTTCATGAACACTGTGCAGTGCATTAAATTAGAGAAAGAAGGCGAGGCTCTATCGCGAGCGCCTTATCCAGGTGATCTAGGGCAACGGATATTAGCTAATGTTTGCCAAGAAGCATGGCAAGGCTGGTTACAGCACCAGACTATGCTAATCAATGAATATCGATTGACACCTATCGAAGTAAAAGATCGGAAATTTCTAGAAACTGAAATGGAAAAGTATTTCTTCGGTGAAGGCTCAGAAGCACCTAAAGAATTCGTACAACCTAAATAAAAAGGGTTAGTAGATAGGACCTCATATAAATTCGCCTTGCTAATGGCGTTAAATGTATTACTAATTTCAGTAGCCAGTGCACGAACAGGAGCCATTTACAGCGCGTGTGGTTCTACGATCCCAGCCGGCGACTTGTGTCAAATAACTGCCGACGAATACAAAAGTACGATGTACGAGATAGGCCTATGTTCTTCTGATGCGATGGCGAGCGGTACTTTAGACAAAACAAGCTGCGAAACGATATGGGCTAATCCAACAGGCTTGGAAGTCAATCCTGTAGCATTAATGTCTGGGTCGGAAGTAATGGATGGAACGATATCCCGACCACGAACGGAACATATGACTATATGTATGCGATCATTGATCCAGAAATGTCCGCCAAATTCAAAATAACAATCAGTGGGTCTTCTGGAACCGATGGGGTGTATTACACCTCTACCAACACATATCGAAACAATCCCTTAATGACAACCACCGCGGCCAACTATGCGGCGTCTGTAGATGACATGAATAACTTCTCCCAAACAACAGGGTGTGACCCCGATTTTTCTAACCAAGATATGGGGGAGGGAGGTATCCTTTCTGCTTATCTAGTGGATGCTTCATATACGAGAACGACTACGCTCAAACGTATCGACGGTACTGATATAAACAATCAAAGCTACTGGTACGACACTTGCGAGGGTGTTGAAAAAATGGTGGGGGTCCAAAAAATGCCTAGTGCAGTTACAATATCTAACGAGACAGCGTCCATAAATTTAGCACTCAAAGTGACTGATAACGCTGGTCTCATTATGGATTCAGACGGGGATGGCGATCCTGATTTCGGATACCCGGGTCCTTGGCTTGGCGTACTCACTACCACCGAGCGTCCATACCAAAGTCCGTAACGACTAAATCGACACACGCAATCAAAGTATGATCAAGACTACTCCCGCAGCTATCATTAAGGCCGAGGGTATTGCGGCGGCGTAACCAGATAAAGTTCGCTCAAAAAGCATAAAAAGACACAAAGCGCTCATCGTCAAAAGACTCATCGTGCCACCCACAAACATTAGCAACATCAACATCCAGCAACAACCCACACAGTATAAACCATGCCGGGCACCCATTTCCAAAGCACCCAACAAGCCCTCACGCCAATTCCCCACGAAAAACCCCAAAGGGCTCTGGCAATGTCTGAGGCACACTTCTTTCATCGGGCTTAATTGATATAGCCCTGCAAGGATGAGTAGCCATCCTGCCAAAATGCTTTTTAACGCAAAAGCTTCCATCTGCATATATCCCATTGTATTACCTAGATACTGCAGAAGCGCTGCCACGCCAGCAAATATGAACCAAACAAGCAGGTAACCAGAAAAGAAAAACAAGGTGCCTCGATTAATTTGAGTGCCCTTATAAACCTGACGAAAAACCATTCCTGTTGGCAAAGCCACGGGGACCATCATAGCGACCATCATCAGCACCCACATGATCGCGGTCACAGTGAGATAAGTCACCATATCTGCAGGGTGCATCATTGCATGCATAAAGAACTTAGCGACATCTAACTCGGCACCACTCAACAATATTGAAGGCATCGTTAGTATCCACCACGACACAGCAGCAACTACTGCGAGGACAGACCACGTCAGAAGATTTTGGATACGATGAAGGGTCATCCTATCGTCTAAATTTAAGCAACCTCGCCTGACCAGTCAAATGGGGAAAAATGTCCGTTAGTTTTCTTGGCAGTGTCTTCCCAATGAATGCCAAACGCGCTGATTACATTGCGAATAGCCGTTGCAAGATTAAGACGCTTATTTACCGGATGAGAAGTGTTATCGAGCACCACACATTCACCAGGGCTAGAGAGGCTCTCAACACCTTCAATAAATTGATCCAATAAGCCACTTATTTTCACGCTGACATTATTACCATCCTTAATGAACTCAATAGGATGTCTTTCTACTCCCCGAAAATCACTAATCATCGGGGCAAACATTCCGACGCCTTGTTCTGCGGGAGTCGTACATATTGCGACAATTGCTTCCACCTGAGCGTCGGAAGCAGAGGAGTCAACAACTAACCCGCCAATCCATTCCCCTTCTGACATAATAGCCTTCGATTGCGCAAACATAGCCCAGCGCACTCCATCTAAAGGTACACTTCCGTATACGCCCACTGCAGTCGAAAAGGCTAAAGCCACTTTACAAAAGTCGTACGTGGCTGGTGTTGTGGAGTTCTTCGGTATACAGGGGCACAGAAAATCACAGCTACAAGCCTCCATATATTCGCCTGATATACTCCATTTTTGTGCCATGTCTATCTCCTTTTAAATCAACAACAACATCAGATTATAAAGCTACACGATATTTGCCTAACAAACAAAGGCCAACCATCCATTTGGTTGCATGAAAGTCACGTCAAGACCCCCAGATCCACAACTAATAAGATATTTAGAACTATGAACAACAATGACAGTCGTGTTAAAATGGCAGAGGTTAGTAGCATAACTATTGTGTAAAAATGTATAGCTGAGTTACTAGAGGAACCTTACGCTAAAAATCAAATGGCCTGGTAGCTCAGTCGGTAGAGCAGAGGACTGAAAATCCTCGTGTCGGTAGTTCGATTCTACCCCAGGCCACCATTTTCGCCTCTTCCATACACTTTCAAAAAAATCTCGAATGATTGTGCTTTCTAGCTACTTAAAAGTTTTAGGCTTGCTCATGCCAAAAAGCTATATCCATATATTCAGCTTTCCCCACGCATGGCAGTCATCTTTCTTTGTTTCTGGCTAAAGCGGCAATAAAAGCGACCGGCGCGATTTTTCTATGTACATATCGAGTAGAGTAAAAAGCTCTCACAAAAACTGTAATCCTAAACTCAATTTAGATTTTTTTAATTTTACGAATTCAAAAAACTTAGGGGAGTAATTGTTTGATGAAAAAGCCGTTAGAAAAAACGTTACAAAATACTCACATTAGTCTTAGCGTGCTTCAAGCTCTTGCCGATGACAGCTTTGATTCTGTTCTTGTCACAGATACTACTAAAGCAGGAAAATTATCTAAGCGAATAAATCATCCAGCAAGTTGGCAGCCTACACTTAATCAGAAGTAATTGGTAAGGCTCCGCGGATTTTGCAAGGTCCCGTAACCGACAAGAAAGTTGTAGACCGCCTCAAAGAAACGCTTCGTGCTCTGCTAAAGGTTGTCTTATATAGGCTCAAATATAGCAAACACATTCGACTGGCAACCTTGAATCTTAACTATTGACTTAGTTTAGTATGTTTTGTATTTATTAAACTCAACGTCATTAATGCGCCGACAATTAACCCCATACCCAACCACTCAAAAGCATCTGGTGTCTCGCCGAAATAAAAAGCGGAGGTGATCATAGCAATGGGCGGCGCTGCTAACGTTGAGAGACTAGCGGTTCCAGCATCCAGATTATTAAGCGCGTACATCCAAAGCATTGACCCTAAAGCTGTAACGCCGACAGACACGAAACCTAGCGACATAACAAAACGCGTTGACCACACAATAGGGTCTTCAGAAATCATCCATGTAACGGCTATAAGAGGAATACACCCAAAAACCATTTGCCAAGCAGTCATCGACAATAAATCCATTTTCTCTCGACTTTGAAGCCGCTTAACCATAATAGCCCCTGCTGCCCAAACTACCCCTGCAGCTATAGCTAAAAGACTGCTTTTGAAGTTACCAGTTACAGCCCAAGGTTTAACGATTGCGGCCAATCCGAATGCCGCCAAGATAACGGCACCCCATTGGGCTCGTTGAACTCGCTCGTTCAGAAGTAACCAAGCAAATACTAAAGTAAAAAACGGCATGGTATAAACCATGAACGCTACACGCCCCGCAGTGCCTTCAGCCACCGCCCATGTGGACAAGCTGAAGAGCAAAGTAGTGTGAACAAAAGCTAAACCCAATAGCTCGCGCCATCTCTTTGGGTACAAAGAGCGACCAGTTAAAGGTAGCAATGCTAGCAAGCACAGTGCACTAAGACTCAGCCTCAAGGCCGTGAATTTAAATGGAGGGGCATCGATAAGTCCCACTTTGAGGACAGTCCAACCATAACCCCACAAAATGGACATCACAAAAATTGCCGCAAGCGGCTTACCTTTTAACTGCAACACTGGGTCCTCGATTATCCGCCAAAGCGCATGGATACTAACGAATATTAGCGTAATCGTTCTGAACCAGCCCTCACATAATACTGCAAAAAACCAATCCGATCACTGGCATAAAGGCCAAACTTTATACCAGCTACGACATCGCAATCGCTGTTCGCACACAGGTAGCTGGACCGCATACTTAGCCGCTACTCGTGCAACCTTGTCAGAAACCGATAACAAACTAGGCTTCTTATTGTGATTGCCGCGCTTATATCCTCCATGGCCTTCATGATAAGCAAGATAAAGCTCTTTCGCGTTCCATTTAGAAATGCCTAAACGTGTATGAGTACGGTGGTTATACCACCCAATGAAATCAAGAGCATCCTCCATATCAGTGCGCTGTCTGAACAGAGCTCCTCTTTCACGCTCATATTCGCTCCACACAGGGTTTTGTGCCTGAGCATATCCTTTAGCTGAAGACCCACGACCTATCGGAACAAATAAAAACCACTTGAGCGGCGGTTTCGCATGACTGCGAAAGCTAGATTCCTGTTTCACAAAAGACATAAGTATATGCTTCGGGGTTCCCCATTCTTTTTGCGACTGCTGTGCATAGTCAAACCATTTTGGATACACATCAAAAATCTGACAAATGTTGTTTTGGTTTTTAGGAGGAACTGTTGCACACGCAACCATCATCGGAAGCAAAAATAGTACCATTAGTACTTTGGTTAAATTGCTACACAGCCACGCCATAAATTTAGCAAGAAAGGGCATTCAAAACTCCGGCATCCTTGAAAAATCCACTGGCCGACCCTCGAAAAAAGCGCGTGCAGCTTCACTATTCAAGGCTCCGCCCATCAATTTCCGATATGCCTCGACTTCCCTAACGTGACATTCCCGCCCCAACTGATGTTTTCCTGAGGCAAGCATCAACTTCTTGGTCTCGACAAGCGACAGAATCGGATTCTCACTTATTTTACCAGCTAGTTCCATCGCTTCTTGTTGTAACTCACTAGGCTCCGATATCTTCCAGATGTAACCAAACTTTAAAGCCTCTTCAGCGCTAACCCAGTCACCAGAGAACAATGTATAGGCCGCATTTTGCCAACCCATTTGCGATACAAATAAACCACTACTTCCAGCTTCAGGAGCTAATCCTAGTTGTGGAAACGGTGCTCTCAGCCTTGTCTCGCGCGACATCAAGACGATGTCACAATAAGCCAAAAGAGTCATCCCTATTCCAACGGCCACTCCATTGACAGCACCAATAAGCGGCTTACCAAAGTTAGATAGAGATTCTAGAAAGCTAGGAAAATGGTGTTCCTCAATCTTTCCATCAATAATCCGCTGCATATCGTGGAGATCCTGTCCGGCGGAAAAAGCCGACCCGTTCCCAGTCAACACAACAACCGCCACTTCAGCTGATACATCAGCAGCTGATAAGGCATCTCTCACTTCAGCAAACTGCAGATTATCAAAAACGTTAAGCTTGTCCGGCCGGTTGAATGAAACTTTTCTTACCCGTCCAAAATTTTCAACTTTTAATGGCATTTTGTGCAATTCTCTCTAATTCATAACATCGTCGAACAAATTTATAAGATCGTCAGTCTTGCTCTCAGTACGTCCCGTTGAGTTTCTTGAATCGATGGCTCTATAAAGCCGCTTTTCAATTATCTCAGTAGCTTGTCGCGTCGCCGCTCTATCAAATTTTTCTGCCGTGTGATTATCAAACCAATGCAATGCCTTATCGAAGCCCACAAATTCAACAGGCCCACCCGACTTAGATAATCGACCCGCTTTGACCTTACACTCCCTCGCGCTTGTGATACGATCTTTCAACCCATGAAAAATAACTGAATTGGTTGCCTCCGGAAACCCTTTTTTCGCCGATATACTTACGGCACCACAGTAAGGGTAGAAAAAAAAAGCGGCTTTGAAGTTCTTCTTTTCTAAGGGCACGTTAGCCGTTAAATTGGGAGGTCGATCACCAGAGGCTACCATAGACAAAAAATCAGAAGCGCTCCAGCCCCCATGAGACCACCCCATAAGAATAGTTTTAGCCTCGTCGATATCCGTTCTAGCCCAGATGCTTGGCAAAATAGCCATTAAATCGCCGGCACGCTCACCCCCTTGCATCAAAGCGCCAGTACAAACCTGATCCAGCATTTTGCGCCTGTCTCTTATCCTGCGAACGGCGAAACTATCGACATGCAGAACCGCAAAGCCTTTTTTCAGTAGCCGCTTTCGCCACAAACTGTGATGCGGATGCCAGCTCGTACAACCTGGCAATAAGATTGCCAGAGGATACGGGCCAGCCCCTCGCGGGGTCTTCAATTCAGAAAAAGGAGCAATCACTTGGGAATAGGCGACGGGATTTTCCCTTCCATAAGCGGTCGCCACAATGACTGAGAAAACACACCCTAATAGCGCAAATTTAACGATAGAATTAGCACGCATTAGCATCATCTGTCCCAAAAAAATTAGCCATATTCAGAGGATAACACAGTATAGTCTTATGGTTCTCAAGGACGCATAATAGAGCCTTACACCTTTTAGAGTATCTATTTATGTCAAGCAAAGCAGATTGGTATTTTGATTTCATCTCCCCTTATGCCTACCTCCAGTTCAAGCATTTTCATCGCCTACCGTCATCGCTGAATCTTACATTACGTCCGATTTTGTTCGCAGGCCTTCTAGATCACTGGAAAACAAAAGGACCGGCAGAAATCCCGGCAAAACGCACTCAAACTTATCAGTACTGCGATTGGTATTCGAAACGCATAGGCCTTCCTTTTAAAACTCCGCCCGCCCATCCTTTTAACCCATTAAAAATATTAAGGTTGGCAATAGCGCTAAATTCTCCAACAGCAGCTATTGGAGCAATCTTTGATTACGTATGGGGAGAAGGAGGAGACACACACTCTGAAGAAGGCTTTAAAAAGTTATGCGATAAAATGGCAATCAAAGACGTCGCTGCTCTTATAGGTTCCAAAGAGGTCAAAAATCAATTACATGAAAATACCGCGCAAGCTATCAAAGCAGGGGTTTATGGGGTCCCGACCTTTCATTACGAAGGAGATCTGTTTTGGGGGTTCGACACAACTGAAATGTTTCTTGAGCGAATCAATGACCCATTCTTACTTGCTCAGCCCGAAATGCTCCGCCTAGCCGACCTACCCGCAGCACAAGAACGAAAAAGTATAAATGTAAAGTCGAAAAGTTAAGTGGTAAAACGAATGGCAAAATTAGAAAGGGAAAGGTTTCTCGAGTACCCTTATCTAGCCGTTATAGGTATTGAAGAGCCCGATTTATCCCCCAGAGTCGTTCCTCTTTGGTATGACTATAAGCCGTCAGTTGGCTTTAGCATAATTGTTAAAAAACAATCTAAGAAACTTAAGCTCCTCCAAGCTGCAAAAAGATTCTCTCTTTGTGTTCAAGAACCACAATCTCCCTATAAACACGTAAGCGCCCAAGGCCCTATTATTGAGATACGAACCTGCGTTGATCGGGTCGACCTGCTAACGGTAGCCACTAAATATTTAGGTGAAAAAGATGCCAAAAATTTTTTAATGAACCGCACGCCGTACGACTCTCTGGTTCTGATTATGCAACCGGAACAATGGATCACGGCTGATTATTCATAAAACCAAACTCTAGCTAAGAACTCACATAGTATAGCCTTCACGTCCCGCGTGGCAGATTGGCGACGTAAAAACTGATAGTCGGGAAGGGGTGTTATCGAATAGAACAAAAAAAAGACTGAATAGGAGCTACTATGGAACAGACTAGAAATAGGCACTTTTTTCACCTATTCCCCAAGGTCTGCTTAATTTTCATCTCAAATTCTTCTTAACCCATTTCTCTCTTAATTAATACATGAACTAGTCATTGGACTATTTGCAGCCCCCACAAAAAATCGCAAAAATAGGCTATCCTAGCTGCTACAATGACGATTATGACAAACTAAAGGTGGCTACGGCTAATGAAAAAAGCTTATCAAAATGCAGACGAGGCCCTGGCTGGCCTACTTAACGATGGAATGACTATAGCGTCTGGCGGCTTTGGTCTTTGTGGAATCCCTGAAAACTCCATAGAAACGCTAGCTAACTCTGGAATTAAAGAGCTGACCATAGTGGGCAACAATGCTGGAGTGGATGACTTTGGGATGGGACTTTTACTCCTAACTCATCAAGTGAAAAAGGTCGTTGCTTCTTTCGTAGGCGGTAATAGTGAATTTGAGCGACAAATCTTAGCAAAAGAAGTGCAGATTGAGCTAAATCCTCAAGGGACGTTAGCAGAGAGAATGCGCGCGGGTGGTGCAGGAATACCAGCGTTTTACACTAAAACCGCTTTTGGAACTGAGTTAGCAAAAGGGAAAGAAACTAAAACCTTTAATAACGAAAACTACGTTCTAGAAACAGCAATTAAAGCAGATTTATCACTAGTGAAAGCATGGAAGGGAGACCATGAAGGAAATCTAATTTTCCGCAAAACAGCTCGCAACTTTAACCCTATGGTCGCTACGTGCGGCGAGATGTGTATTGCAGAAGTTGAAGAGCTCGTCGACGTGGGAGAGCTAGATCCCGATCAGATACATACTCCGGGTATTTACGTGGATCGCATATTTAAGGGCACAAACTACGTAAAAAGAGTTGAATTCCCAACCACCTCTGCAGATGCTGGTGGATCCGGATCACCCAACAGGGAATTGATGGCTAGAAGAGCAGCAAAAGAGCTGCACGATGGCTTCTATGTCAATTTAGGTATTGGCATACCAACACTTGTCGCCAACTTTATTGCTGATAACGTAAACGTGACTTTCCAGTCAGAGAATGGACTCCTGGGGATAGGTCCTTTTCCAGAAGAAAAAGGAATAGACCCCGATCTCATCAATGCGGGCAAACAAACAATAACCACAATCCCCGGTTCAAGTTTTTTTTCCAGCGCAGAGTCCTTCGCAATGATCCGAGGCGGGCATATCGATGTCTCAATACTTGGAGGCCTCGAAGTCGCTGCAAACGGTGATCTTGCTAACTTCATGGTGCCTGGGAAAATAATCAAAGGGCCTGGCGGAGCGATGGATCTTGTATCTGGCGTCAAACGTGTGGTTGTTTTACTCGAGCACACGACTAAAGATGGGAGTCCGAAAATTTTAAACCAATGTGCTTTACCAGTTACCGGTAAAAATGTTGTTAGTCTTATTATCACTGAACTTTGCGTTTTTGAGGTGCTTCCTGATAGCCAAGGGCTCCTCCTTTTAGAATTACAGCCAGGGGTCAAACTGGAGGAAGTTGTACAAAAAACTGGCTGCAATTTCAAAATTAAGTCAGACTAAAGCATTAGCAATGCTCTGGTCGCACATAGTAATAGTCAAATGCGTCTGCTGTTAACCAGATTAGGTAAAAAGGAGAGAAAAAGATGGCGACTAATACAAGCGACCTGCTGCTAATCGAAGAATTCAAAAAGAATCCTATTGGACATCACAGCCCTGATTTGCAGCGATTATTGAACCGCTTTCGATCGATTTCTATGGAAAACAAGTATTGCCTAGTAGTGATTAAACCAAATCGAGAGTGGCAGCTTGCGAAGACTACTGGAAAGCCGGGAGTTGCCGTGAAATTGCTGCAAAAAAAATTCAGTAGTCAGTCTGAAGCCGAGTGGTATGTTTTCCGAAAACGCTGGAAAAATCTCACCGGAGAAACTTTAAAACCATAGATAGCCTGCTAATGGAAAATGCGTTGCATACGTTTCTACGGAGGTTAAATTGAATAAGGGGAGTATTTGAAAGGATGAAAATTACAGCCTATGCAGATAGAACAAGCGTTGCGCCTGATGAAACTATTAACTTCATGGTCAACTGCAATTCCAGGGAATTTAAAGCCGATTTTGTAAAACTAATTTGTGGCGACATGAATCCGGATGGTCCCGGCTATAAAGAAAAAGTGATACGGACTAGTGCAACCGGTATCTATCCAGGGAAAAAGCAAACTATTTATGCGGGATCATTTGTTCAAATTAATAAAAATGAAAAATTTGATCGCCTTGAAAGCTTTACTATGCAGGCATTCATTTGGCCAACAACCCCAAACAAGGGACACCAAACCATTGTTGGCAACTGGTCAGAAAAAAATCAAAACGGGATGTCACTAGCCATCAGCCCGAACAATAACGGACTCATGTTAACAATCGGTTCAGGACCTAATAAAGTTCAGAGCGTCGTCTCTGGAAAACCATTTTTAGAAAGAGAATGGTACTTTGTAGCCGCGACCTACGACGCGGAAAAAAAGCGTATTACTCTGATCCAAGAGCCTTTGCACACGCACGCAAAAACACGTGACAGAACCACAAAAAATGAACAAGCCAAATACAGCAAACCGAAAGAATCGAACCGTCGGGTCACCATTGGTGCCCAATTTAAAAAAACAGACAAAGATCGCACGGTCTGCCAAAATCACTTTAACGGTAAAATTGATAGCCCTCTTGTAGCCTCTCGAGCAATGACAGCTAATCAAATAGAGCAGCTCAAAACCTGCTACGACAAAATTAAAATGGCCAACGATGTGATTGCTGCGTGGGATTTTTCTGCGGATATCTCTTCAGTAAACATTTCTGATCTCTCTGGAAACAACATCCATGGCAAAGCTATCAATATGCCGGTGAAGGCGATGACCGGTTGGAATTGGAATGGTGAAGAAATGAACTGGAAGCATGCACCTAAACAATACGGTGCAATCCACTTTCACGATGATGATGTTCACGATGCGGGCTGGGAGGTAGACGTCTCCTTGAAAATCCCTAAAAAGCTTAAAAGCGGGCTTTATGCTATCCGACTACGCGCTGGCAATGAGACGACAGATGAAGACTATGTCCCATTTGTGATTCTCCCCCCAAGAGGGAAAGTAACGGCCAATATCTGCTTTATCCTACCCACTGCCACCTACATGGCATATGCCAACGAGCACATGGGTACCGATTCTCCGATTGCGCAGCTGCTTGGCGGCCGTCTTGTAGAACACGACAGACAAGATCTCTATCGCAATGAGCACAGAGAATACGGAGCCAGTTGCTACGACACTCATACTGACGGCTCTGGGGTCTGCTACTCGTCGCGACTTCGCCCAATATTAAACATGCGACCAAAATATAAAAGCTGGTTGGGTGGAAAAGGGTCTACACTGTGGCAATTTAACGCCGACACACACATTACTGACTGGCTTGAAGCTCAAGGTTACAATTATGATGTTATTACCGACGAAGAGCTTCACTACAATGGAGTTGCAGCCTTAGAGAAATACCGAGTAGTCCTGTCTTCATCTCATCCTGAGTATCACTCCAAAGAAATGTGGGATGCTATGTCAACATACCAAAAACGTGGGGGCCGCTTAATGTACCTCGGTGCAAACGGATGGTACTGGCGTATCGCCTTTCATCAAGAAGTAGAGGGCATCTTAGAAGTCAGACGAGCTGAAGGGGGCATACGTGGTTGGGAAGCACAAACGGGAGAGTATTATCACTCCTTTACCGGGGAATATGGTGGACTATGGCGTCGAAACGGCAGAGCCCCTCAAAAAATTGTAGGCACTGGTTTCACTGCCCAAGGGTTTGATATCTCGTCTTACTATAAAAGGAAGCCAGATAGCTTCAAAAAGCCAGTCCAATGGATAATGAATGGAGTCGAGGACGACGAGCTCATTGGCAACTTTGGCCTTATTGGAGGAGGTGCTGCAGGACTTGAACTTGATCGCGCCGATACTAAACTCGGTACGCACCCTGATGCTTATATACTCGCATCTTCCGAAGACCATACCGATCTTTACTTAGTGGTCTGTGAGGAGCTCTTGATTAATTATCCTGGGCTCGGAGGACAAGAAAACCAGCTGGTGAGAGCAGATCTTGTTTTCTATGAAACCGATCAAGGTGGCGGGGTATTTTCAACCAGTTCTATCGCATGGCCTGGCGCACTTTCACATAACAATTACGTCAACAACGTGTCAAAGATCACTAAAAACGTACTCGACCGTTTTGTCAAAGATGGCCCTCTACTCGACTAAACGTGAACCAAAGCTGTTTTAATACTGCTTTTCGCTTTTTAGGAAAACACTTGTTCTAGATTAAGTATTGCGACGCGTTATAGAAATCCTATAATTAGCCAGTCAATTTGGCAATTCAACCTCCCCTTGAATCCAATTTGGGACTTCCTAAAAGCAAGTCGGGCTCCAGTAGTCCGGCTTGCTTTTTAATTAGACAGCTTGTTCCAAAACAGAAAAACACTTGTTCTAAATTAATGTTGCAACGCAATATAGTATTAGGTACATTAGCTCTGCCTGAGAAAACTTGTCCTCCCCTCAAGCTCTCAGGCACCCCATTTAGCAATTCGACCTCCCCTCGAACCTAAATTGGGACTCCCTCTAAACCGGACCTCTGTGGTCCGGTTTTTTTTTGGGTCTTTGCCCTAGTATTAAAGTCTAGTCAGAGATAACTTTAAATTCAGTCACGCAACACTGCCTAACTATCACTAATTCTTTTTAGCAACAACTCGCACACTTCCCTTACGGCACCATGCCCCCCCGGCCGCGCACAAATGTAATCGGCGTTAGCCACTACTTCAGGAAGAGCATCATTAGGGCATGCGGAGAAGCCAACCGCGGCGATGCACTCTAAATCATTAACATCGTCCCCCACAAAAGCCACCTCCGGCATCGCTAGATCCCATTCCTTAACAAGTTCTTCTAAAACCTGCAGCTTATTAATGACTCCAGGGTAATAACATTGAACCCTAAGCTTTTCCATACGTGCACGAGTGGGGGCATCGTCCTCCCCAGTAATCACACAAATTAAGACTCCAGCTCTCTCCAAAAGCTGCATACCTTTAGCATCTCGAGTGTCAAATTTTTTTAGCTCAATACCATGAGCACCATAATACATGCCACCGTCGGTAAGAGTTCCATCAACGTCCACCACCAAAGCTCTTATCTTAGGTATGCGTAACGCCGCAGACTGTGTGACACTTTCTTTATCAGCCATCAAAATTACGACTCACTATAAATTAACCGGAATAGAGCAGACGTTCGCTCCGCTCACAGGGCCGACAGCCGTTGAATAATATTGCTTTGCAGTCTAGAGTCTATCATCCAAGGCAGATTTTACGAATAACTATAAATAGCAGGATATTTTAGTATGCAAATTATAAAACGCCGTGAATCTCAAAAATATGCATTCGACAACCGCGATGAACCTGCGTTACACGTCATAGAGGGAGAAACATTTCAAGTCGAAACTGACGATGCACTCTCTGGAATGATTGACGATGATAGTGATGACCCGTTCATCCAAGGATTCGATGGAAAACATTTTTCAGAACTAGCAAAGGCGAGCCCAGGTCTATTCAACCCAGTAGTAGGGCCCATTTATATCGACGGATGTAAAGAGGGGGATGTTCTAGCGGTACATATCGACTGGGTTGACCCATGGAGATATGGCTTTTCCGGAATCTTACCGCGTATCGGTCCGCTTGGAGACTCTCTTCGGTATAAAGACTGTGCGGATGGGCACGTACAAGTAATAGAGCATCTAATCGGGCCCAGCGGGTTTACGCGCGATGGTACGGCAAAGTATTCGGAAAATCTTAGCTGGCCTCTTGAACCGTTTATAGGAACTCTAGCCACTGCACCAGAGCGCGAGGTGTTCACCTCTGTTCTCGGACAAGGGCCATTTGGCGGAAATATTGACTGTCGAGATATATGTGCGGGACACACCGTTTATCTCAATTCCTACAATGATGGAGGGCTGCTTTATATTGGCGATGTTCACGGAGCACAAGGGGATACTGAGTTTACCGGCATCGCTGATGAGACCCGCGCCACAGTGCAGTTATCGTGTACCGTCGTACCTAATAAACGCAACCCCTGTGTTCGGATCGAAAAACCAGACAGTATCGTGGCCGTTGGTATTAACTTGCCTATGGAGCATGCTGTATATGATGCAACGGACAATCTAATGCAATGGCTCGCCGATGAGTACGGTGTCCCCCCCAAAGATCTATACATTAGAATGTCGTGTGATCCCGCGTTTAGGATCCGTACATATCAAATGGTTCGACTGCAAACTATTCAGCACGTTGTAGGGGCGGAATACCCTAAAAATCGTCTTTTTAACGCCATAGATTCGCCGACTAAAGTAAACTCTTGAAAATTGGCGTATCTCTCCCGGTCCGAGAGCTTAGGAACGACATCCCAGCGATAGTAGCGTTTGCACAACTCGCAGAGCAATTAGGTTTCACTCATTTAAGGGTTCCAGACCAAATACTTAGGCCAAACAATCGACATCTCCATGAACCATTAACCTTAATGGCATATCTTGCTGCTCTCACTAAAAAAATCGAGCTGACGCCATCCGTAATTATCTTGCCTGTGCGACAGACAATCCTCGTCGCAAAACAGGCTGCGGAAATCGATATATTATCGGGAGGGCGACTTAGACTCGGTATTGGAGTAGGCGGAAGTGAAGAAGAATATCATTTTATGAGAGAAAACTACAAAACTCGTGGAAAAAAATGCGATGAACAAATGAAGCTCCTAAAAGCACTATGGAGCAAAGAAAGCGTGAAATTTTCAGGCGAGTGGCACAATATCCCTGAAGCAGGGATTAACCCGCTACCCATCCAACGGCCGATCCCCATGTGGATCGGGGCAAGGGCGTCACCGAACCAGGCCGTGATCAATAGAATCGGTACCTTATCAGATGGATGGTTTGTGCTATGCAGTCCAGAGGAATTTCCGAAAATCAACATAAAAATCCACGATGCCGCCCAAAAAGTCGGTCGTAACCCAAAAGAAATTGGTACAGAGGCAGGGGTCGCAGTGGTAGGAGCGCGCGAACACGAATGGCAAAGCCGAGTGAAAGGGTGGAAAAGGATGGGATTATCGCACCTATGCATCAGGACTCTAGGAGGAAGCCTTTCTTCCAAACAGCACCTTGATAAGTTGCAAGAAATTTCAAAAGAGCTCAGAGACATGAACTGCTATTAAGTGATCTAAAACCAAGAGACGCAAGCGATTTCCGGTAACTGGGCAAAGAGCGTCAACACAGCATCGATTAAGAGCGCCTAATCACTGACAGTTACCCTAAAAAATTCTCCACCAACTCCAGAAAAGACGTCAGCTGATCATGGTGCACCCAATGTCCTGCACCAGAAAATCCTTTGACCGTAGCATTAGAAAAGTAGTTTACTCTATTATCTTCCTCAGGGCTGGAAGACCAACTTTCTTCGCCATAAACAAGCAAGGTCTGACAAGAGATCTGTCCCCATAATTTTTCGACCTCCTTAGTGGGCATGTCATAGGGCGGCCAAGCTCTTACATAGTTATCGAACTTCCACGAGTATGTGGAATCTTCATTCTGACTGGTTCCATGAACAGTCAAGTGATAAGCCTGCTCTGGAGACAGATGCTTATTTTCACTTTGCATGCGCCCGAGAGCTTCCTCTATCGACGCATATCGTCGAGGTAATCGTCCCGCAAAGCTTCTTTTCTCCTCAATCCAATCACGTAACCTCTGGTCGTAACTTTTCTTTGCTCTCTCTGCTAACACTTTCGGGGGAAAGCCTAATCCTTCTATAGCCACTATAGATTTCACCATGCCTGGGAACAAGCCAGCATACCGAAGGGCTATATTTCCGCCCAAAGAGTGAGCCAAAATTGTAACCGGCGCGAGCCGCTTTTGGTGCACAAGCTGAGCTAAATCATAAATATAACTCGCCATATCATAATGACCATCGGGAGACCAATCACTATCTCCATGACCTCGCAAATCAGGGGCAATTATGTGCCATTTATGACGCAAAGACTGCGCAACCCAATCCCAATTGCGACAGTGGTCACGTCCACCATGAAGCAAAAGTAGAGGCTCACCATCTGGGTTCCCCCAATCAACATAGTGCAGGCGCAGTCTTTGGGAGGAATATCGATGGGAAGTTGGGCCTGGGAACGAATCTTTAATCAATTAAAAGCCCCTTTCGAATAAAATCAGTGTGCTCTCCAATCCTAGTTCATTTTTGAGCAAAACTTAGACCCGATACAATATTGTACGCCATATTCAATGCAGGGCAGTCAACACTCAGGCGTTCCGCTTCTCTTACTAAAAAGCCTAGCGTTTCGTGAACTTCTAACTGCTTGCCTGCCAAAAGATCTTGTAACGCCGATATGCGATGGCCTGGAGCCTGGATCTTGAAATCCGCACCAATGTCCATGACAACAGAAACCGCCGCACCAAGAGGGCCCTGAGCTATTGTTGCTACTGGAAATGGGGTCCTGTCTAGTAAGACCACTCCAATTTTATCAGCCACATGCCCTGACTCACGCATAATTTGTGCTGCGAACTTTGCAAAAAAAGGATTACTCAAGCTATCCCCAGTGTCTAACCGTGAGATAACAGATACCGTCAATAGCGCTACCCAACCAACAAATTTGGACCACTCTTCGCTATAGATGTCGCCACTCAACTTAGTCGTAATCCCTGCAGCGTTGATAACGGAAACCAGCGACTCTAATTCAGGCCAGTCACCGCCCAAGTGTAAAGCCACATTCCGAGTGAAGACAGCTGTTCCATCCCCATCAAGTTCTCCGCTAAAATTTGCCACACAGCCTAAAACTTTGGCATAGCTCGATTCAAGTAACCGTGTTTTTTCTACTCCATTTGCAAGGGAAAAAACCACATCTGCCTGACAATCGGAACAATCCCTTAACGCTCCAGCCATATGATAAGTCTTCACCGCATAGATGAGGACCCCATCCGTAGAGGGTTCATTTATTGCCAGCCCCTCTTTAGTGCCTTTCGCCAACAAGGCTAGCCCCCTGACTTTAAGACCATGTTCCTGCACTTGCTCTAATCGTCGACCTCGAATTCTAACGTTTACACGATGTCCCACATCAAGCAAGTGAGCAGCTAAAATTGTGCCCAAAGCTCCACATCCCACAATGGTAAATTGCATATAGCCTCTCTTAAAATAGTCCAAGCATAGATGTTATTCTACACAAGAAATAATTTTATATTCTTAATTTGGCAGTATGCCGATACAATCAATGAAATAAAAAATAAGAGACCTCTATATGCGATGTGAAGTGGTGGCCATAGGAACAGAACTCTTGTTAGGTCAGATCATTGATACCAACTCTTCTTGGATTGGAGAGCAACTCACCCAGATTGGGATTGATTCTCTTTACCAAACAAAAGTTGGAGACAATCACAGTAGAATCGTAGCTACTATCAAAACCGCTCTCGAAAGAAGTGATGCGGTCATATGTTGCGGTGGCTTAGGCCCTACACAAGATGACATTACTCGCGAAGCCATTGCGGAAATCATGGGTGTCAAACTAGTTTTTAACACTTCCATAGCTGAAACCATAAAAGAAATGTTTGCGTCTCGTGGCCGCTCAATGCCGGACAACAACCTTAAGCAGGCAGAGGTTCCTGAAGGCGCATCGGCTATACCCAAGCAACCTGGAACCGCACCAGGATTGATATGCCCCACAGGCAACAAAGTGCTTTATGCCGTCCCTGGGGTCCCTTATGAAATGCATCAAATGATGAAAACAGCTATTCTTCCTGATCTAGTTTCTCGAGCTGGTCATAAAGGCGTCATTAAAAGCAGAGTGCTAAAAACATGGGGGTATAGCGAAAGTCGACTAGCCGAACTTCTAGAAAACAGGATATCTGAACTAGACGAAGCGGGAAACCCCACAATTGCTTTTCTAGCTAGCGGTATAGAAGGCCTAAAAGTCCGTATTACAGCTAAAGGAAATACGGAAGCTGAAGCAACGAGTCTGATAAGAAACGAAGAAGAAAACGTAAGAAACCTCTTAGGAGACTCAGTGTTTGGAACAGACAATGAAACTATGGAATCTGTCATCATTAGTTTGCTTAAAAAATCAGGACTATCTTTGTCATTAGTCGAAATAACCAGCGGTGGAATTGCTAGCACTCGACTATCTGCAGCCGATCCATTCGGTGAAGTTTTCTGCGGCAGCATCGTGCCAAGATCTAGTAGCACCAGCAAGCAACTGCTCAATGTCCCTCACAACATCATCGGGACCTCAGAAGGGGCTAAGCAGTTGGCAACAGCCGCACGAGAATTATTCAAAACAGACATTGGCCTATCTACAACTGGGGAGCATGATGTTGTAGGTATGACAAAAACAGGACAAACATATCTTGGCATTGCCGATCAAAATGGAACCCAAGTAGAGCAAGTAAAGTTACCTGGCGACTACGAGAGGGTTCGTCAATTTAGTGTTATCAGCCTTTTAAATGCGCTGCGCTTAAGTCTATGCAAAAAAAATTTAGGAAGCTTATGAAAGTTGAAATAAAATATTGCGGAGTATGAAACTATAAACCTGAAGCACTCCGTGTGAGTGACCAGCTGGTAGCATTAGGGTGCAATGTGCGCCTAATAGAAGGAGCAGGTGGAGTGTTTGATGTTTTCGTCGACGGCATGTTGAAGTTTTCAAAAAGCAAAACAATAGATGGGGGCTTCCCGTCACCAAAAGAAATTGATGAAATGGTTTAAGGTGAGCAAAACTGTATGCTCGTAAAAAAGTGGATCTTAGAACACATTACATCTGAACACACCACCTTTCAAAAAATTAGCGACGCTGTTCTTTTGCAAGCCAAAAGCCATGACGCAAATATTTCCCTACAAGAAATCCGAGCGGTTACCGAGCACCTGATAAAAAACGGGACGATAGACAGTTGCCAATACCTCGCTGAAGAAAAGCACTATGCAAAGACAGTTTATGATAAATCCAATATCTACTGGTACTTTTTTAAGCTAAGCTCTAAAGAGTAGTTCAAACAGTGATAAAAGGGGGACCATGAAATGGGAAACATAGATGACCTATTGCTAGAAACCATCCAAACTATAGCTCCAATGATCGAAACTAAAACAATCTCTCCGATCGAACTAACCGAAGCAATGTTGCACAGGATCGAAGAAATAGACAAAGGCGTTGGGAGCTACGCGCTTGTTACACCAGATCTTGCTATGGAGGATGCACGACGAGCTGAATCAGAAATTATTGCTGGCAACTATCTTGGCGCACTGCATGGAATTCCTATTGCACTAAAGGATCTTATTGATGTTGCTAATGTCCCGACCGAATGTGCCTCGACTATCCTAAGAGGAAACATTCCACATACAAATGCCACAGTCGTAGAAAAACTAAGATCAGCAGGAGCCGTTACTTTAGGCAAGTTAAATCTTACAGAATTCGCTCTGTACGGCTACCATCCGCAGTTTACCCCTCCTGCCAACCCTTGGAATCTAGAACACTGGGCAGGTGTCTCATCCTCAGGTTCAGGCGCTGCCACAGCTGCGTCATTGTGTTACGCAAGCTTAGGAACTGACACCGGCGGTTCCATTCGTTTCCCTTCTGCGGCGTGTGGTGTCGTAGGAATAAAAGCAACTTTTGGGAAAATTAGCCGACATGGCGTTTTCCCGCTATCCGATACTCTGGACCATACTGGACCAATTGCACGCTGTGTTATGGATGCAGCCCTTATGCTAAGCATCCTCGAAGGTAGAGATCCAAAAGATCCCTCAACAAGAACAGATCCTACGAGTGACTATTACGGCGCAGCACGTAAGGGACTTGCTGGCTTTAAAATTGGTCTAGATCCGATTTATTGCTCAGAGGGATGTGACACAGAAATGTCGACGGCAACGTTCAGCGCAGTCGACCTTCTCAAAGCCGCGGGCGCAACTATAGTGCAAATGGACGCTCCCGAGCTCGGAAACGCTGCAGAACACTGGTTGAATATATGCTCAGTTGATGCGCTCATGGGTCACAAAGGGCTTTTCCCTGAAAGGCGTGAAGACTATGGACCAGTGTTCAGGGCACTGCTAGAACATGGAGAGACAGTCACATCGGTTGAATATGCAGAGGCCACGCGTCAGCGCCAACACACTACAGCTCTTATCAATGAGCTATTAACGAAAGCTGACGTCCTCGTTTGTCCTGCAATGCCAACGATAGCGGGACCACAAACTGACTATCCGCCACAACAAGTTGCTGCCGTCGAAGACATCGGCCCTCTAGTGAAGTTCGCAGCGCCAACAAATTTTTCTGGCCATCCAAGTATCACAATACCTAATGGATTTGGCGCAAACGGAATGCCTACCGGTATGCAGTTTATCGGCCGGCATGGTGATGAAGCATCCATCATTCGTGCTGCTGCAGCTTACGAAAAACTAACGGATTGGCAAAAATATAGGCCTCTATAACGATTTATGAGGCGCGCCTCTTCTCCGTGCGGGATAAATCTAAAAGTCTCCATAGATACCAACTAGCTACGCTACGGTAAGGTCTCCACAACTGTCCGTACTCATCAAGTACTTTACGGTCAGTTTCCCCTTGCGCACCCAGCATGTAGGCATGCCCTAAACGAAGCCCCAAGTCATCCACCGCAAGCACATCTGGCCTGCCAAGATGAAATATTAGCAGCATCTCAACAGTCCATTGCCCTATGCCTCGTACGCAAGTTAGCGATTCAATAATCTCATCATCGCTCATTTTTTTTAATTTAGTCAGGGTTGGGATTTCACCAGAGAGCGTCCGTTCTGAAAGGTCATGAATCGAAAGAACCTTATTGCGAGACAACCCACACTCTCGTAACTCCTCATGAGAGATAAGCAGAAAATTCCGTGCGCATAGCCCTTTCGGATAGGACTGAAACTTGTCGCAGAGCCGCCTAAAAATTGTACCTGCGGCCTTAACACTCAACTGTTGAGAGACAATAGCTCTGACTAAAGAAAAATAAACTGTCGATTCTTCTCTTAGAACTATGCTCGGTTCCCCCACTCTAGCAATTGCTTTCGCCATGTATGGATCTACTTCACGTAGATAATCGACCGCTTTTCTTGGATTATAAAGAAAACCTGAATCCTCCTTCATTGGCATTTTCTCTACTGCTATCAAATATCTTTTTAGGGCTAAACCTCCTCGCGCACTAAAGCCCCTAAGATCCCCATTCGCAGCAATAATACGATGACATGGAATAAGCAACGGAAAGGGATTGGCTCCTAGTGCTTGACCTACTGCGCGCGAGGAATTGGGTGCCCCAAGTGCCTTGGCAAGTTGCCCATAGGACATTGTCGCTCCTGGAGGTATTTTACTAGCTCGCAAATATACACGTCGACGAAAGGGAGTAACAATACTCAAATCTAAATCGGAAATAGGGAGATCGAATGATTGTCCAGACAGCAAGAAAGCTATATTTTTTTGAATTTTTTTAATAGCCTGACTGGCTAGCGAAACATATGGAAAATCCTCAAAACCAGTCGTTAGAGCAGCCAACGTTGCTTCTTCGCTATACTCAGGTAGCTGCACTTTTACTATCCCGCCTTCGTTCCAAGCCAAGCCACAATAACCAATGACCGTCTTAAAAAGTACGACCCCTTTTTTTTTCATCACTAATATGTCCCTTCAAGCAATATAGTTTCTACTTGTTTTGCACGATAAGATAGATGTATTGTCTCAGTCAATAAAAATACTGGAGCTATAGACACGTGATGTACCAATTTAACTCAGAGAAAGTCACCGCTGATGGAGAACATTTCATCGCACCAACTGCAACTGTATTAGGGAAAGTCCATCTCAAAAAAAATGCTAGCGTATGGTTCGGTGCGGTATTACGCGGTGACAATGACTTCATTACAGTTGGAGAAAACTCCAACGTACAAGACCTGTCAGTTTTACACACAGACCCTGGTTACCCTTTGACAATAGGAGATAACTGTACGATAGGGCACAAAGTGATGCTTCATGGTTGCGCTATCGGGAACAATACTTTGATTGGAATCAATGCCGTCATTTTAAATGGGGCGAAAATAGGCTCAAACTGCCTTATCGGAGCGGGAGCACTCATAACAGAAGGCAAGGTTATCCCTGATGGGAGCCTTGTAATGGGGGCTCCTGGGAAAATCATAAGAGAACTCACACCCGAACAGATTGACGGTCTCACTAAATCGGCACAAGCGTACGTGCAAAATTCTAAGCGCTTTAAAACAGGTTTAAAGCCTCAAGAGTCCGCGACAGAAATCTGAAAATACCCTCAGATAATTGACGTGACTGATCAACTGTAACGTTTGATAATCTGCTTTCCAAGAGCCATCATATGGACCTGATCAGGTCCATCAGCTTGACGGCACCACCGCGCGTAGTTAAACGCTTCAGCCATAAAATAGTCACCTGTTAACCCACCAGCACCATGGATCTGCATACAGCGATCAATCACATTTTGCGCCATGAGCGGCACAGTAATCTTAGCCGCCGCAATCATATCACTCGCTTCTCGCGCGCCCACTTCATCCATCCGAGAGGCTGTTTTCAAAGTAAGTAGACGAGCCTGCTCAATCTCGCAAAAGCTCTTTGCGATATCCTCTCTAACAGACTGATGCTCTGCAAGCATTTTACCAAAAGTCGAACGGGTAACTGACCGTCGGCAAGCGTATTCTAAAGCACGTTGAGCCGCTCCAATAAGCCTCATGCAGTGATGTATTCGGCCAGGACCGAGCCGCCCTTGCGCTATTTCAAACCCACGCCCTTCACCTAAAAGCATATTTTCAGCAGGCACTCTTACATTATCAAACACAACTTCTGCGTGACCTTGGGGTGCATCGTCATACCCTAAAGTAGTCAGTGGACGAGTGATCACCATTCCGGGAGCACCTTTCGGCACCAGAATTTGGCTTTGCTGCAAATGTCGATTGGGGTTCTCAGGGTCTGACTTACCCATAACGATAAAAATTCCAGTGCGCTCATTCATTGCGCCAGTAATAAACCATTTTTTTCCATTAATTACGTAATCAGCGCCATCACGAATGATTGAAGTCTGAACATTAGTCGCATCACTCGATGCCACATCAGGTTCGGTCATTGCAAAACATGACCGAATCTCTCCGGATAAAAGAGGCAGTAACCACTCTTTCTTCTGGTCTTCAGTTCCATATTTCATGAAGACTTCCATGTTCCCAGTATCTGGCGCATTACAATTGAAAACCTCAGGACTCCAACTTACTCGACCCATTATCTCTGCCAGAGGAGAATAATCTGCGTTACTTAGGCCTCCAAATTTTTTTGGCACAAAAAGATTCCACAAACCTTGATCTTTAGCTATAGCCTTTAGTTCCTCTATGAGAGGCATAGTTACGAAACGATCTTTTAAACCAGCTAACTCATCATGATAACGAGCCTCATTCGGATAGATATGGTCCGTCATGAACTGCTCAAGTTGAATTTTTAGATTCTCGGAAGACTCAGTGGTGTTTGCGTACATTTTCTATTCCTAAAGATTGACTACTAGTCGTATTCTACCTACTACAATGACTTTTTCGATAGGTCAACGGCAAAGGTAATTTACATCCTCCTCTAAAAATGGTGTCATAAGGTTGTATTTTAACCACCCTCAATAATTCGCAAAACACAAGAATATGCTGGGAGAGCAGAAATGCCGCTATCAAAAAAATCCACTGCGCTGGCACAAAACTATGCATTAACCGCGGTCGATGACTACGATATGAGAATGTATGTGCTCGATCACCTAAAAGATAAAGAAAAGAGAGATACTCTCATAGCAGAGCACGCCAAATTCCCAAGAGGCGGAGCGACACAGCCAGGAAGCCCGCCACCACTGCAAAGCCCAACACTAAAGAGGCTAGTAGACAAGCTGAGAATGGTTCCTCAAGCTGGCAAGCACACGATCGTAGAAACGATTCCATGGAAGGAATATGCCATCGGTATCTTGCCTGGCGCCCGCGGGAAACCAGTAAAAATAACTAGTGAAAAATATAAATCTAGAGAAAATGCAGAACACGCTATTTTTTGCAAGCGATTAAAGGCTTTGTGTGCTCATTACGACATACGCATGTAATTCAGGAGAAAATGATGAAGCAAGACTCAATGCTGCGCGTAACTGGCTATTCTGACAAAGGCTCAGTTGCACCGGGAGATGAGATCTCATTTTATGTTCATAGTGAGTTCAACGAACCTTACCAATCTGACATCGTCAGGCTTATAAATGGGGATACTAACCCTGAAGGCCCAGGATTCAAGGAAAAAGTGTTTCGAACCAGTGTTAACGCAAAGTATAAAGGGGAAAACCAACCTTTAATGGCGGGGAGTTACTTGCTCGCGCCCCAAAGTAATCATTTTAACTTGGGAAGCCTAACCCTGTGCGCATATATTTATCCGACGACTCCAATAGTTGACACAGAAGGAGTGGCAGTCGGAGAACAGGCACTCCTCTCAAAATGGGATGCAAGTAAGAAAACAGGGTATGGATTATTCATCAATAAAGAAGGTGAACTGGAATTTCGTGTAGGAAACGGCAGAGGAAAGGTAGAAAACTTTAGTAGCCGGAAACCTATGATGCGGAAAATTTGGTATAAAGTCATGGTGAGCTTCGATGCGTCCACTGGCAAAGGGTTCATATGTCAGATTCCTTACCTGACTGCAACTAATGGCGGTCACGGCCCGAGCATGTTACACCCTCGCTCGGACACAGAAGCTGAACGAAAATTTGTCGCTAAAAATGGCGGGGCAAAAACAACCGAAAGCCCTTTCATGATGGCTGCGAGTTGTAAGTCACCTGAATGTGACCGACAAGTGTTCAACGGACATTACAGCCATCTAGAACGGCCATGGGACATCCCAGAGCATACTGCAAAATACAATGGGAAAATCGACAGGCCACGAGTCGCAAATCGTTCGCTAAACAGAGCTGAAATAGAGCTTATCCTAGGCGCACCTAGAATGGAGGCTATACCAACAGAGTTGAGGCGTTCGATAGTGGCGGCTTGGGATTTTAGCGCCAATATTGTAGAGAATGCTGCGTCAACGCACATTGTGGATGTGGGTCCTCATCGCCTGCATGCCATTGGGATAAACCTTCCTGTCAGGGGAACACCAGGACATAACTGGTCTTCCCACTTCATGAGTTTCATACATGGACCTCAAGAATATGGTGCAATACATTTCCATGATGAGACTGTTGATGATGCGCGCTGGAAGCCTACATTTACGTTAAAAATTCCCGAACGTATGGTTAGTGGCGTCTATGCCGCTCGACTTAGGGTCAAGGGGAAATCAACTCCAGATCACGAGGACTATATTCCGTTTTTCGTCCGCCCACCCAAAGGAACGACTACCGCGAAAATTGCTTTAGTAATGCCGACGCATAGTTATATGGCATACGCGAACGACAATTTGAGCGTTAACTCAGTAGTGGCGCAATTGTTGACAGGACAAGTACCACTCCTACAGCCAGGCGACTTACTGCTTAATCAAGAGCGCGGATACGGACTAGGAACATATGCTTCCTATAGAGACGGTTGGGGGGTAAATGTTTCCTCTCGCCTGCGTCCAATTCTAAATATGAGACCAAAATACCTGCACGTACTCTCGCCATCACTTTGGCAGTTCAATGCAGATTTGCATCTCGTTGACTGGTTGCACGAACTGAAATATGACGTGGACATCTATACTGACGAAGACGTGCAACGAGAAGGCGTCACCCTTCTAAACCAATATCCTATAGTCTTAACTGGCCACCATCCAGAATATGTGTCTGAAGAACAAATGGATGCTTACCACGACTATCAACTGCAAGGTGGGCGTTTTCTATATCTAGCTGCCAATGGCTTCTATTGGATCGCCGTGCCTCACCCTGAGAACCCCAATATCATCGAGGTGAGAAAAGGCGATAACGGCACTAGAGCATGGACTATTAATCCTGGCGAGTACTGTAATGCCTTCGATGGCAAGCATGGCGGCTTATGGCGGGTACGAGGACGAGCTATGAGTAAGCTACTGGGCGTCACTTTTACTTCTTTTGGCCTCACATATTCTTCCTACTATCGCCGTGCCCCGGACAGCAATCTGCCTGAATGCCAATGGATAATGAAAGGCTTAAGTGCTGATGAACCTATTGGAAACTTTGGCTTAGTGGGCGGAGGTGCTGCTGGTCTTGAACTCGATCGATACGATCTAGAACTTGGAACGCCACATCGAGCTTATCTGTTAGCTCATTCTGAAGGACATAATGATATTTTTGTATCAGTAACTGAAGAATCGACATTTAATGCCAGAGGGTATACACAAGGAGGAACTGGCGACAACAACCCTTGGATTCGCGCGGATATCGTCTACTATAAAACCCCGAACGACGGGGCGGTATTTTCTGTTGGCTCAATGTCATGGTGTGGCTCCTTGCAGCATAACGATTATGACAATAATGTCTCTCAAATTATGCAAAACGTACTCAATGGATTCCTAAAACCAGGCACCCTCCCATGAGTAAAGTAAATGAGGAGGTCCCTCTCGATCGAGATCACTTTTGGTGGATACATCCCGCACTTCGAGGCCAGCAGTCGCTAGATGGCTCGACGGCCGGAGCATTGCCTTGGAGATGGGAGAAATCCGCAACTGCCAGTGATGCCGATCCCGTTGAAACAATCGATCCGGCGGGACCTTACGCAGATTTTTCCAAGCTACTCTATAAACTCAATGGCTATAAACCGGGACCAGTTACTGGTTGGTATATCGTCCTGTCCCCAGAAAAAGACAAGTTTGCAGTCGGACAGCTATGTGTCGATCCCAATATCCCAGTTGTCTTGTTTGAAGACAATGTCTATTCAACTGAAGCCGAAGCGAGAAAAGTTGCCACTGAGTTAAAAAAAGTAAACCCTGGCCTTATACACACAAGTTAATTAGCCTTGATTGTCTATCAGACCACAACTCTTTTGACGGCGACGATTAAATGAAGGCTCGTAAGCGCCTTCTGGCAATGGTGGCGCTGGTTGTTGCCGGTGAAATGATATTTAGTCTGCCATTCCATCTACCCCGATACCTCCGCCCTTCAATGCTTGAAGGGTTTAATCTAACCAACTCTGAGTTAGGCGACATATTTGCAGTGTATGGTGTCACAGCAATGCTGGCCTACTTCCCAGGGGGATTAATAGCCGACAAATTCAACCCAAAAAGCTTAATCATTATTTCACTTGTAAGTACGGCGCTTGGTGGTATCTATCTCACTACCTTCCCTGACTTTATAGGGCTCGCAATTCTCTACGCATACTGGGGAATAACTACTATCTTCCTGTTCTGGGCTGGCTTAATGAAGTCTACGCGAGAGTGGGGCGGCGATGAAGCTCAGGGGAGAGCTTTCGGGATACTCGAGGGCGGCAGAGGCTTAACCGCGGCCGTATTTGCGTCTGTTGCAGTCTGGGTATTCGCAAATGGCATTCCCACTCTAGGATTGATTGGCGAAGAAGACAGACGACAAGCGTTATCGAGTGTTATCTTTTTATATACCGGACTAACATTTCTTGCAGCAATTGGTGTTGCCCTTTGGCTGCCAAATATTGAAAACAACGGCATTTCTACCTCAATCAAGTCAAGTACATTCAAAATGTTACTGAAGCGGGAAATCTGGCTAATTGCCATTGTCATCACTTGTGCGTACTGCGGCTATAAAGGCTTAGACAACTATGCCCTATATGCCCATCAGGTGCTGGGAATGAGCGAAATCGAATCAGCTTCCTTTATTTCTAAAACTGCGTACTTACGTATTTTTGCTGCTATATCTGCAGGATTTCTAGCAGATTATATTGAGGCAAATAAAACACTAATTATGTTATTTTTCACTTCATTCCTAAGTTATAGCTTATTAGGAATATGGGGTGGGTCTGGAGAGCTGGTCTACTTTGCTATCCTGAACATCCTCATTACTTTAGTCGCTGTTTTCGCTCTTCGCGGGGTATATTTCGCGATGCTTGAAGAAACGAAAATACCTGTAAAGAATACCGGGTCTGCAGTTGGTCTAGTATCAGTAGTGGGCTATACCCCGGATATTTTTCTCGCACCAATTGGTGGTCGTATTCTGGATGCGTCTCCGGGTGTAGAGGGGCACTTAAATTATTTCTGGCTGCTTTCGCTTATTTCGCTAGTAGGCGCAATTGCCGCTATCACTTTATACTGCTGCAATAAGCGTCTAGTTAGGAGAGTGGGATGAATAAGAAAATATGCGTCATTGTCGGAGCAGGACGGGGCCTAGGAAAAGCTCTTGCTCAGAAATTCGCAGGCGAAAATTATCACCTTAATCTAGTGTCACGAAGTCTAGAGGGAAGTAGAGAGGCGCTAAAGGCATCATATTCAGCCTTCCCGGAAGGGGATCACCGTCACGTTACAGCCGATGCAACTAAACCAGAAGAGCTGGAAAAAATCGTAACTGAAAAGATTGAGTCACATGGCACACCTGAAATTTTGATTTACAACCCACGTGGCGGTTATCAATTAAGAGATCCTTTGAAAATATCTTACGCAGAAATAGACGATACGCTAAAACTAGAAATTGTAGGTGCCCTTGCGTCAGCAAAAGCCGTTATTCCGCGCATGTTGGATAACAAAAAGGGGACGATTATTTTTTCTAGTGCGACAGCGGCTTTCAGAGGATCCGGAACCAACCCGCTATATTCCATTGGTAAATTTGGGCTGCGCGGTTTGTCTCAGAGCTTAGCTAAAGCATACAGTGAAAAAGGCCTGCACATCGCTCATGTCCGCCTCGACTGCACACTAGATGTACCCGATGTCAGAAACTGGATGGGGGATACATTTAAATTCGAGGAAACCAGTAATGTAGATGACGTAGCACAGTCCTACTGGTGGCTTCACCAACAACCAAAATCTGCCTGGAGTAATGAAATAGAGTTGAGGCCATATAGCGAGAACTGGACATTTTAATAGTAGCAATTCATTATCAAGCAGCTTAGTTAACAGTGTAACGGCTGCACATGCTGAACTAGTAAAAAGGAAAAAAATTGGGCTACGACTATGAAAACAAACTAGTGCTAGTAACGGGTGCCAGCCGCGGTATCGGAAAATCAATAGCTCTAGCCTTAGCACAAGATGGTGCTCATGTGTTGTGTGCAGCAACCGAAGCGCACAACGCGGGGAGGGTAGTGGCTGAAATACAAGCAGCTGGAGGCGAAGCGACAGCTATCGGCTGCCGTGTAGAAAACCCTCATACTGTCAAAAATATGTTCACGGAGGTGCTTGAGCAGCAGGGGCCTATTGATGTCTTAATTAATAATGCTGGCATATCAAAACCGATGCTCACTATGGAGATGACAGAAGAAAACTGGGATCAGCATATGGACATCAACTGCAAATCCATATTCCTTTGTTCTCAAGCTGCAGCTCTACAAATGAAAACGAACAGTGGCGGGTGCATTATCAATATCGGTTCAATATTAGGCCGCAACGCGTTCCCCGCAACCTTGGGTTATTGCGCCTCAAAAGCTGCAGTCGACCAGATGACAAAGGTCATGGCAATAGAATGGGCACGATATGGGATACGCGTGAATTGCATCGCGCCAGGTTACATTCGTACTGAGCTAATAGAACAACTGGCAGTTGATGGGAAAGTAAAACTTGAGGATCTAGAAAAGCGGACTCCCCAAAGAAGATTGGGAACAGGCAATGACATTGCTAACGCAGTGAGATATGTTGCCAGTGAAGATGCCGCTTTCATGACTGGAGAAACATTGATTATTGATGGTGGTTGGACCGCTTTCGGCTACTATCAAACGTAACACGATAAAATAAAGGAAGAACTATGCAGATCGGCATCTCTATCAATAATATGGGGGCCCTATCTACAAAGGAAGTGATCACTCGGCAAGCTCTTAAAGCTGAACAGTCGGGGCTAGATCATATCTGGGTACTAGACCATATTGCCATTCCTCCAGATCAGTCTGAAGGCTCTGGAGGAAGATACGTGGATCCTTTAGCTACGCTCGCATTTCTAAGTGGCATTACAAACACGATAAAATTAGGAACCTCTGTTTTAGTACTCCCCTATCGTCCCGCGCTAGCGACTGCTAAATGGATCGCTTCTATCCAAGAGCTCTCTTCTGGAAGATTAATTCTTGGTGTAGGTGTTGGGTGGATGGAAGCTGAATTCATTGCCACTGGTGCGTCACTTAAGACCAGAGGCTCTGTAACTAACGAAACAATTGAATTCTTCATAAAGTGCTTCGCAAATGATATTGTTTCATATAAAGAACAACAATTTATTTTTAGTCCACGTCCAAGCCGACCTCCAATTTTGATTGGAGGAAGTCAGAATGCCGCAATTGAAAGAGTAATGAATTACGGAGACGGTTGGATGCCTATGATAAAGGATCATGACTCACTCATAAGCCAGTGCCAAGATTTACAGCGAAGACGAAGAGAAGAAGGGAAAGACAAAGCAATTATCATTCCTTTACTGACTTTAGATTTCTCTGCCCTTTCAAAAGCCGTGGAACAGTTGAGCGCGCTCGAAGAAGCGGGATGCACTGGAGTAGAACATATACAGATATCTAAGACAGAAGATGAGTTTAATTCAATTGTGGACCAACTCGCAGAACTTAAAAGCAAATTGTAGAAAAAATTATGAATTTAATAAAAAAAATAGTCGACAGTAGCAAAGACCACGCCACCTGGCGTCAAACAATACATGCGCACCCTGAACTTGCATATCAAGAACATGCCACGGCCCAGTTTGTCGCTGACAAGCTCGAGTCTTTTGGCATCGCTATCGTAAGAGGTCTCGGGAAAACGGGTGTAGTTGGCACGATAAAAGCTGGATCTAGTGACAGGTCAATCGGACTGCGGGCAGATATGGATGCCCTATCTCTGACAGAGATGAACACTTTTAGTCATCGTTCAAAAAATACGGGAGTAATGCATGCATGCGGACATGATGGGCACACCACAATGCTTCTAGCGGCTGCACAACACCTATCAGCACACCGAGACTTTGATGGCATAGTCCACTTTATTTTCCAGCCTGCTGAAGAAGGTGAGGCGGGCGCAAAAGCAATGATGGATGACGGGCTTTTTACTGACTTTCCTATGGAAGCTGTTTATGGAATTCATAATTGGCCAGGACTTCCCGTTGGTGAAATGGCAATGAGAAAAGGTCCCATAATGGCTGCGATGGATGTATTTGAAATTAAGGTTATCGGGAAAGGTGGGCATGCAGCTTTACCGCATTTAGTAGTTGACCCTATCCAAGCTGGGACACAAATCGTACAAGCTTGGCAAACGATTGTATCCCGTAACGTAAAACCAACCGACCCTGCCGTACTATCAGTCACACAGTTCCATGGAGGAGATGCATGGGCAGTGGTTCCTGAAGAAATAATAATAAGAGGAACAGTTAGAACATTCTCGACGGACACAAAAAAGCTTATTAAATCACGGATGGAAAAGATCGCAATTGGAATCTGTGAAGCGCATGACTGTGAGGTAGAATGGTGGTATGACGAGCGATTTCCACCAACTGTCAATTCAGACGAGGAAACTGACGTGGCAGCAAAAGCCGCTATCTCAATTTGTGGTACTGAAAATGTCAACACAAATGTCGAAATGGTTACCGGATCAGAAGATTTCGGGTATATGCTTGAAGAGAAACCGGGATGCTATGCGTTCATAGGTAACGGGCCCGGCGACGGGGGCTGCCTCCTTCATAGCCCACACTTTGATTTTAACGACGAAATAATCCCTATAGGTGCTAGCTACTGGGTAGAACTCGTGAGCCAAGTATTAAAGCAAACAACATTATAAAAACGGGGAACATGGGTATGGATACACATCAACAACTGATAAGAGACGGATTCAAAGCGCTGGGAGACGGAAATCATGAACCGCTCATGGGATTATTTGACGTAAATGTCGTATGGACAATCATAGGCAACACTCGATTCTCAGGTACTTACAATGGAATGGAAGATGTGACGACTAGACTACTGGCTCCTCTCGGAGAACTTCTCGACGGCCATCTTCATATCACTGTTGATAATTTGATATCTGATGGCAACTATCTGGCATGTCAGGGACGTGGAGAATCTAAAACCAAAGCTGGTGGAACATACAACAATACTTACTGCTGGGTATATCGCTGGTCCGGAGACAAAATCTTTGCAGTCACTGAATACCTAGATACTGAAGTCTTAACGGCGTCCTTTGGGACATGATCACGGAATGATTGGCAAACGGGTTTGGCGATTAATCAAACGTTAAACCGAAAATGCATCACGTCGCCATCTTTGACGACATACTCCTTACCTTCAACACGTAATTTACCCAATTCTCGAGCCTTGGACTCGCCCTTGTATTCAATAAAATCGTGATAGGCAACAACTTCAGCACGGATAAAACCTCTCTCAAAGTCAGTGTGTATCACTCCAGCAGCTTGTGGCGCCAATGAGCCAATAGGAATGGTCCAAGCACGTGACTCTTTAGGCCCTGCAGTAAAATAATTTTGTAGCCCTAATAAGCGGTGCCCAGCTCGTATAACCTGATCCAAACCTGACTCCGCGATACCTATGTCGCTCAGAAACTCATCTCTTTCATGCTCGGGTAGCGCGGCAATCTCAGCTTCAATCGATGCGCAAAGCACAATACATTCTGCCCCTATCTTCTCAGCATATGCGACTACTGCCGCTGCCTCGTCACTGCCTTGTGATTCATCTTCAGCAACATTGGCAACAAACAGTAATGGCTTTGCCGTCAGCAATGCCATCTCTTTAGCAAGAAGTGCGGGGCCATCACCCTCATCTAAGTTACCCGCCCTAACAGGCGTTCCTGCTTCGAGCAAGTTCAAAAGCACTTTGAATGACTGCGCACGCTGCTTTTGATCCTTGTCACCGGATTTCGCTTGTTTTTCAGCTCGCTCTAACCCTCGAGTACAAGCCTCAAGATCAGCTAAAGCGAGCTCTATCTCAATAACTTCAATGTCCGACACTGGATCGATTTTACCTGACACATGGGTAATATTATCGTCATGAAAACATCTAACAACATGGGCAATTGCAGCTGTTTCTCTGATATGTGCTAGAAATTTGTTGCCTAGCCCCTCTCCTTTAGAGGCACCCGCAACCAGTCCAGCAATATCTACAAATTCCATACTCGAGGGAATCACTTTTATGGAACACGCTATTTCTGCGATCGCACTTAATCGTTTATCAGGAACAACAACTATCCCTATATTGGGCTCAATAGTACAAAAAGGATAATTTTCCGTAGCGATCCCTGCGCTTGTTAATGCGTTAAACAAAGAAGATTTTCCTACATTAGGCAATCCAACAATTCCGCACTTAAAACCCATTAAATATCTTCGGCCTTTTTCTTATCTCGTGTATTCAAACGATTCATCACTTGCTCAAAGGCTCCCAAACGCATAGCTTCTAAACAATCAACCACCTTAATTATGGCAGCACAAATTTCGGCCTGCTCATCTGGCTTAACCAAGCCGAGGACGTAGTTCGTAACATCCCAGCCCTCAGGGGGTCGCCCGATCCCAATCCGAACTCGCCTATAGCCATCTGTACCAATCTCTTGTGTAATACTACGCAAGCCATTATGGCCCCCATGCCCGCCCCCATGCTTTAACCGCACCGAACCAACCGGTAAGTCTAAATCATCGTGAACCACTAGAATTTGGCTGGGACTTAGCTTGTAGTACTTAGCAAAAGCAGAGACGCTACGTCCACTCAAATTCATATAGGTGGTAGGTTTCAACCCGTACATTCCCGTAACGCCTTTTGCTAACAGACCTTGGAAACGTTGTTCTTTTGAGAAAATAGCTCTTGCCTTCGCAGCCCACTCGTCTAGCAACCAAAAGCCGACGTTGTGGCGACTTTTTTCGTAATCTCTGCCAGGATTTCCTAGCCCAACAACTAAGTGAATTTTATCAATTACGACCATTGAAAAAACTCAGAATAAAAGCGTCCGATATGAATTTTCTTTTAATCGGTAGTATCAGCGCTTTCATCTGTATCTGAGGCATCTGTTTCTGGAGCATCTGTTTCTGGAGCATCTGTTTCTGCTACGTCGTCATCTTCCTGGGTCGGCTCCTCCTCAGCTAGACGCGGAGCGTTAACCTGCACTATTGCAGCTGCACCATCGCCACCATGAAGCATTGCGGTAATTTCTACCCCTTCAGGCATACGTAGGTCGGTCAAATGCAAAACATCTCCTAAATTTAAGGCCGCAACATCGACCTCAATAAATTCAGGAATACTTGCAGGCAAACAAGTCACTTCAACATCAGACGCTAAATGCAAAATCACGCCAGCATCTTCCTTTACCCCAATACAATTGTCCTCATTCATAAAGTGCAAAGGTACTCTTATGTTCAGAGTCTCAGCTTCGTTTACCCTATTAAAGTCCATATGCATAATTACTGGTTTGAAAGGATGCCGTTGCATGTCTTTAATAACAACATTCTCCTTCTTGCCTTCAATAGACAAACCCAAAACCTGCGAGTAAAAGCTCTCAGCAGAGGTTGCCTTTAACATATCGGAGTGGGATAGCTGGATCGAAACCGCATCTTTTTTTCCACCATAAACTATACCTAAGACTTTGCCCGCTTTGCGAAGGCGGCGGCTCGCACCCTTGCCCATCTCATTGCGGATTTCCGCATTTAAAATAATATCTTCCATTTCGTATTCTCCAAGTAACTATAGTATCCATTGTTCATCGTCCGCGACCAAACGAAAAACAACAACCCTCTAATCAACAAACATCGAGCTCAACGATTGGCTCGAATTAATCCTACGGATACTCTCCGCCAACAAACCTGCAACTGATAGCTGTCTTATCTTCCCACATGCAATGGCATCCTCGGTTAGTGGGATTGTATCAGTAACCACCAACTCGTCTAATGGCGAATTGGTCAAATTAGTTATCGCACTGCCTGAAAGAACGGCATGTGTGCAATAAGCCACTACTTTTCTAGCGCCATTCTCTTTTAAAGCAACCGCTGCACTGCATAAAGTACCCGCAGTATCAACCATGTCGTCAACCATCACGCAAGTCCGATCCGCGACATCACCTATTATATTCATAACGCGTGTCTCATTGGCTTTGGGACGGCGTTTATCGATAATAGCTAAATCAGCATCATCAAGCCTCTTAGCGATAGCGCGAGCGCGGACCACTCCTCCTACGTCAGGCGAAACCACCATCAGATCGGGATATTCGTGCTTCCAAATATCTCCAAGAAGCACGGGCGAAGCATAAACATTGTCCATGGGTATATCAAAAAACCCTTGGATTTGCTCAGCATGTAAATCAACTGTGAGCAACCTCGTAGTACCAACATTCGATATCATGTTGGCAACAACTTTAGCGGTAACTGGTACACGCGCTGAACGCGGCCGCCGATCTTGTCGAGCATAACCGAGATAAGGTACCACTGCAGTAATGCTCTGAGCCGATGCCCGCCTAAGGGCATCAATTAAAATTAACAGTTCCATAAAGTTATCATTGGTTGGCGCGCAAGTAGATTGGATCACTATAGCATCTCGCCCTCGAACATTTTCCGAGATCTCTACCATAGTCTCACCGTCACTAAACGATCCAACTACAACCTTACCCAAAGGCACATTAAGATAACCTGCCACTGCCGATGCGAGTGATGGGTTAGCATTACCAGTGCACAGCATCATTGAATCTTCATTCATCACGGTCGAAACCTCTTCACATAAATATTTAGATTAAGCAGCCCATCTGATTCGTTATAAGCGTAGCTTTGTGATTCCGCCACATCTTATACTAAGCGGAGAATATTAGCTTTATGAAGCTAAAAAATTGGCTGGGCTGACAGGATTCGAACCTGTGAATGCTGGGATCAAAACCCAGTGCCTTACCGCTTGGCGACAGCCCAATTGTTTAATTTTTTTCCTTCGTCATTTCTCTGTGAAGTCTGTTTAATAGAGGGGATTGATTCATCCGTTCCCCAAAATGTCCTTTCCAGTGCTTAGGCAACGCCTTAAATACATTTTCAGCCGTCGAATGGCTTTCAGCACATAGAAACACCGCAGCTCCAGTACCACTCATCTTCGCAGGCCCGTAACCAGATAACCAAAAGAGAGCGTCGGCCACCTCTGGATATAAACGACAAGTTACTGGCTCACAGTCATTATGGCTTAGGTCCAAAGAAAAGTCGTGCATTTTGGTTGGCTTGGTATCACGTGTCAACTCCAAATCAGCGAATATTTCAGCCGTCGTAACAGTTACTTTTGGGGTAACGAGGACTATTGGTCCAACGTCAGGATCCCAAAAAGATAAATTTTCTCCCGCCCCTTCTGCCCAAGCAGCTCGCCCATGGATGAAAACCGGCACGTCGGCCCCTAACCTCAATCCCAAATCTGCCAGCTCTTGGATCGGTAGATCCAAGCCCCAAAGAAAGTTCAATGCAACCAAAACAGTTGCGGCGTCTGAGCTACCACCCCCCAGCCCCGCACCCATGGGAATATTTTTTTTAACTGATATACCAACGCCACTTTTAACTGCACAGTGCTTTTGCAGTGCCTTAGCCGCCAAAACTACCAGATCGTCACCCTCATCTACGCCAGCCAATTGAGATTGTCGGGTAATTACACCATCATCTCGAATCACAAAGTCGAGATGATCATACAAATCTATAAACTGGAATAGAGTCTGAATATCATGGTAATTATCCGAGCGCCGTCCGATAACATGGAGAAATAAATTTATTTTTGCAGGCGCCGGCCAGTTAGTAGACACTCTCAATCGCTTACCTCCCAGTCTCTAAAAGCTATTCGAGACTCTCTCTCTCCACAAACCACAAAAATCTTCCTAGGCAAAGCAGGTGTCCTATTCTCGTAATAGCCCAAAATATCAACATTACATTCGGCCTGAGAAAATCTTATCCATCGACCAGTAGCATCAAATGCCATATTAGTAACCGCCTCTGATAACCGCGGGTCTGGAATACCTAGCACCCAATAACGGAAGTGAGAAATGGGCACGATCCAGCCAAACTGAAATTCCATAAGCGACTCTGGAGTCTTAGCTAACACTGATTGGCCATCAGAAGTCACCAGCTTCACGATTTTAGCATTTCCTTTTACAACTACATTCCCTACACCAAACGGGCCTGAAAACTCTAAAGTGAAAACATCACCTTGCTGCTTCCACTTCAGATCCCCGCTGAAGGAGTCCTCATCTGACCTTAGAAAAAAACGGGATGCGAAACTCCAATTGTTAAACCCTGCAATAGCCTCAGCGTGGTCTTTCGACAAATTATTCGCGTTTTCCGGCATTAGTCGTGAGTGAAACATAGGAGTCGAGCACGAACATATTGCAAAAAGATAAACCACCATCAAAGAAGCTCGCACGAAGCCTGTTTTTTTGTACAACCCGACACCTTCCTTAACTTCTCTATCTATACGCCTCTAAACTAACCCTACAGTCTATTGCCCAACAATTCCAAGAACCTAGTCGAGAATTTTTGTCTCACCTACGCTAGCTGTGGATCCCAACCATATACGTGGCAATAAAAGTGCTGCCAACATCAAAGTAGGCTAGGCATGCCTGATTGAACTATAATCCCGAGTATAGGCCAGCTTAAAGAACGAGAGCCTCGTTCAGACCAACCTACCGAATGAAATGTTTTTGGGGCCATTACGCGGCAAATAGGTAATTATTATAACACTATGCCTCTGATTATATTGGGCTTATCTCATAAAACCGCACCTCTTCAGGTCAGGGAAAAAGTAGTATTTGACGAAGGTGATTTGCCGAAAGCACTTACGGGGCTAGCCGAGTATCCGGGGATATCAGAAGCTATGATTCTTTCAACCTGCAATAGAACTGAAATTTATTGCTACGCGGATGGTCTCGCCCAAAATACCCTAGTAACGTGGCTTGCCAAATTTAAAGGTCTAGAACCAGCTATTATACTTAAGCATATGTACAGCCTTACAAATCAAAATGCCGTTCAGCACTTATTGCGGGTTGCTAGCGGCCTTGATTCGTTAGTTGTTGGGGAGTCTCAGATCCTAGGGCAACTCAAAAATGCCTACAAAGCGGCCTTCGAAATCGGAACTCTCGGTAAATTTTTAAATCGGTTGCTACAGTTTTCTTTTTCGGCCGCCAAAGAGACAAGAACCGAAACAAAAGTCAACAACTCCCCTGTATCAATTGCGTATGCGGCTGTAAAGCTTTCACAACAGATCCATGGAGATCTTAGTAAAAAAACGGCTATATTGGTGGGGGCAGGGGAAACTATCTCACTGGTGGCTAATCATTTAGCAAGCTCAGGACTGCAAAATTTTATTGTAGCAAACCGATCTTTTACCAAGGCCTCAGCGCTCGCAAATAAATATGCTGGCGAGGCGATAACATTAAGTCTACTTCCAAACCGACTCCATGAAGCCGATATAGTGGTATCGTGTACGGCCAGTCGTTCACCCATCATCACTGCTAAATCAGTTCAGCTGTCAATTAAAAAGCGCGAGGGGAAGCCCCTTTTCATAGTGGATCTAGCCGTCCCCCGAGATGTTGAGTCTGAGGTAGACAATCTACATAACACTTTTCTATATACTGTTGATGACTTCGAGTCAGTGATATCGGAAAACCTCAGATTAAGGCATGATGCTGCTGCGATCGGGGAAGAAATGATCCATATGCAGGTACAAGAATATATGGAGTGGCTAGAATCTCAGACAGCAACCGAAACAATTAGAGAATTTAGAGAATACGCACAAAAGGTTAAAGAGGAAGCTTTGGAACAGGCTCTCTCTACGCTGCACAACAAGCAAGCCGGCGAAGTACTAGAACAACTAGCAACAAACCTTACGAATAAGTTAATACACCGCCCCACAGTAGCGCTTCGAGAAGCAAACCTGCAAACTGAGGCCCTGCAAATTGCTAGGAAAATTCTCGGACTGAGTAAAAACTAAACATCTTTATGAAAAAATCCCTACTCCAGAAGCTAGAAAATGTATCCGACCGAAAAGTGGAGGTGGAGGAAATGTTGGCTACTCCTCACATTATTAAAGATCAATCACAATTTAAAGCGCTGTCCAAAGAACATGCCGAAATAGTCCCCCTTGCGATGTGCTTTGAAAAATACATAGATATGCAAACTCAGGTAGCGAGCGCACTAGAGCTCGCAAAAGAAGAAGATGCGGAAATGCGCGAAATGGCAAACGACGAGCTATTAAAAGCAAAAATAGCATTGGCAGCTATTGAACAAGAAGTGCAAGCTTTACTTATCCCAACCGATCCAAATGATGAAGCCAGCGTGTACCTCGAAATCCGAGCGGGCACTGGCGGCAATGAGGCCGGGATATTCGTAGGGAATCTTTTGCGGATGTATTTGCGTTATGCCGAAAAGCGACAATGGCAAACAGAAATTGTTAGTGCAAGTGAGTCAGAAGCGGGGGGTTATAAGGAAGTCATAGCTCTTATTGACGGAAAAAACGTATTCTCCAAACTAAAATTCGAGTCAGGAGCTCACAGAGTTCAGCGTGTGCCGGAAACCGAATCACAGGGCAGAATCCATACATCAGCTTGCACAGTCGCGATTATGCCACAAGTTGATGAAGCAGAAATTGAAATCAACCCCGGTGACTTAAGGATAGACACGTTTAGAGCATCTGGAGCTGGGGGACAGCATATAAACAAGACCGATTCGGCTATTAGGATAACCCATCTCCCGACCAACGTTGTAGTTGAATGTCAGGATGAACGTTCTCAACACAAAAATCGCGCGCGTGCACTTAGCCTACTGCAATCTAGACTGCTCCAAGCAGAACGGGACCGGATAGACTTGGAACAAGCTTCTACTCGAAAAAAATTGGTAGGGAGTGGGGATCGGTCGGAAAGAATAAGAACCTACAACTATCCTCAAGGGCGTGTTACAGATCACAGGATCAACTTGACAATATATAAACTTGATGAGATTTTAATCGGCGATCTTGATTTGGTAATTGATCCCTTAGTAGGCGAGCATCAGGCAGAATTAATTGCGGGGATGCAAGCAGACTAAATGCGCCTGCCCAGTACAATAGCTATGCTGTTGAAGCAAAGTACGGACCTGCTGACTAAGAGCACAACCGCTCGACTAGATGCAGAAATCATATTAGCCTCAGTTTTAAAAACTAATAGAACATGGCTGTATATCAATGGGAATTCGGTAATCTCTGCAGAAGAAATAGAGTCTTACAAAAAGAAGATACGAGAAAGAGTGAAAGGCGTGCCGGTACCCTATATAACCGGAAACTGCGAATTCTGGTCGCTGCCACTAATCATAACACCCGACGTTCTGATCCCTAGGCCGGAAACTGAGCTCTTAGTAGACATGACCTTAGACATCATCAGACGCTCACCATCTCGGCTTTCAATAGCTGACCTTGGAACAGGAAGTGGAGCGGTGGCTCTTGCAATAGCTAGCGAAACAGTGAATGCAAGGATCGCTGCTACTGATATCTCCTTCGCTGCCCTACAAGTGGCAAAGCGCAACGTAGACCAGCTAAATTACAACAACATAATGCTGCTAGTCGGTTCTTGGTTAAAGCCTTTTGGAGACAAAAGCCTAGACATCATAGTCGCGAACCCTCCGTATATAGGGTTTGAAGAAAGCCATCTAACTGATGACGCTATCGCGTTTGAGCCGACAACAGCACTTTTTACAAAAAATAACGGTATGGAAGAAATCGACTGTATAATCGCACAAGGGGCTAAGTGCCTTAAGCTAGGTGGGTGGGTTTTACTAGAACACGGATTCCAACAGGGCCTAAAAGTACGGAGTAGTTTAGAAAAAAGTGGCTATTCTCAAATACATACTCAAAGAGATCTTAATCAATGCGAGCGGATTACACGAGCCTATATAGGCTAATGGATGTATCTAATGGATGATGATTTACTGCTGCGCTATAGTCGACAAATACTCCTGCCAGAAATAGACATTAATGGCCAGAGCCGTCTAGCGGACTCAACAGTAGTGATTATAGGTATAGGTGGCTTAGGCTCACCAATTGCTATGTATTTAACAGCCGCAGGCGTAGGACACCTGGTGCTTGTTGATCATGATATAGTAGAACTATCAAACCTACAGCGGCAAATAGTGCACTCCACTTCAGATATAGGGGAAAACAAAGTCGAATCTGCAAAAAACAGCCTGCTAGCTCTTAATCCCAATGTAAAAATAAAAATTATTCCGAAAAAGCTGAAGCCGGCTGATTTCAATGAGTTATTCCCCAGCGTTGACGCAGTAGTCGATGCAACCGACAACTTTGAATCTAGATTTGAAATCAACAGACAATGCGTCAAACACAGTAAGCCATTGATATCGGGAGCCGCAATCCGTTTCGAAGGGCAGGTAACCGTTTTTCAGACAAGTATCGATAGTCCTTGCTATCGATGCTTGTACAACGACGACATCACTACCGCAGAAAACTGCATCGAAACTGGGGTAATCGCACCTCTACTCGGGATAATTGGGAGTATACAGGCCCTAGAGACTTTAAAAGTACTCACACGAACAGGGACATCGCTCGACGGCAGATTACTATTGCTTGACGCACTTAGAATGGAATGGCAAACCATGAAGTTTAAAAGGGATCCTAAATGTCCTGTATGCGCGAATCGAAACCAGTCAGCCACCTAACTGAACAACCCCGATCAAATATGAGTAAAATTATTCTATTAATCTGTGCTGCTGTACTGATTGTCCCTGTTCAAAAATCATTTTCAGCGGATAAAGCCTATGTTATCGACAAGCTCCTCGTTGGGATCTATGAGAAAGAGGATCTAAATAGTGCAATCGTAAAAATTATACCTACTGGCACTGAATTAGAAATTGTGCAAAAAACAGATCAGCTCGCTCTAGTTATTGACCCTGCGGGAGCAAAGGGATGGATAGATAAATCATATTTAATGGCTGAACCGACGTCGGAAATCATTCTAAAGAAACTAAGAAAAAAAAATACAACAGCCCCTAAAGACACCTTAGCTACGTTGACAAAAAATAATACACAATTAAAAATCAAGCTTGCAGATATACTACCAAAAGCAAAGAAGTGTGAATCCAAGCTATCCATTTTAGAAAAAGAATCCGTTCAAATGCGACAAAAACTAGATACAAGGTGTTCTAGCCTTGACTCTTCTGCCACACAAACTGAAGAAAACTATACAGCTGTTAAAGCCGCGCTTGAAAAAGCCAATATGCGGATACAAAAACAAAACTTAATAAAAAATGCAAAAATAACTTCAGAATTAGCTCTTATGGTTACCCAACGGTACTTGATCCAGCTAGCGATGATAATACTGCTAGTAGCGGGAGCGGCTTTTGGCGCCGGGATTTATATAATTGACGTAATATATCGTAAGCGGCACGGAGGCTACCGCCTTTAATGAAAATCGCCACCTGGAATGTAAATTCTATTAGAGCCCGTCTTGATCAAATCACAGATTGGCTCGCAGCCAACGATATCGACATACTAGCCATTCAGGAAACCAAAGTACAAGACAAGGATTTTCCCTTAGATACGTTAAGCAAACTTGGCTACAAATGCGCATTCTATGGTCAAAAATCGTATAACGGAGTGGCATTGTTGGCGAATTCAGACATCGAGCTACTTTCAAAAAATATCCCACGCTTTGAGGACCAGCAATGCAGAGCTTTAGCGGCAAATATTGATGGGATTACGCTTGTTAATTTATATGTCCCCAATGGCTCAGAGATAGGATCGGAAAAATACAGTTACAAAATCTCATGGCTTAAGGCTTTAAAAACGTGGCTATCAGAACTTTTAACGTCACACTCAAACGTAATAGTCCTTGGGGATTTCAACATAGCCCCAGCAGATAATGACGTACATGATCCTTCCCTATGGAAAGGAAAAATATTATGCAGTGACGAGGAACGGTCTCAACTAGAAGCTATTACTCAACTAGGCCTGAAAGACTCGTTTAGAGGCTTCCCACAGCAGCCTGACACTTTTTCTTGGTGGGATTACCGCGCTGGTGGCTTTCAACGAAACAGAGGTCTTCGAATCGATCTAATCTTAAATAGCCTCAGTCTTGATCATAGACTGACGGGCTGTGCGATTGATCCGACTCCTCGTAGAAATACGAAACCTTCAGATCACGCCCCAGTCATTTTAGAAATAAAGTAAATATGCCCACTAAGATACATGTCCGGCATTATCAATACGCTCAAAAGCCATAGGCTGATTTCAAGATAAGGTTGCAATCTAAGACGTCCGAAACTAAACTCCCCCAAACCTAGAATGTCTCGTTGAGAAAAAAATGAAAAAAGAAATACACCCGAACTACCATACAATAAGCGTCACTTGCAGTTGTGGAAGCACTTTCGAAACGCAGTCCACTTATTCAGAGGCAAAACTACATCTAGACGTCTGTTCGTCATGCCACCCCTTTTACACAGGACAACAAAAGATCATCGACACCGCTGGCAGGGTAGACAAGTTTAACAAGCGCTATGGGATGCACAGCTCCAAATAACGAGTTTAAAAAAAGACTTTACTACACCACGCCAAACAGCCACTTCTCTATAGCACACCAAGCATCCTCAACACCCTGCTGCTTAGTAGCTGAAAACAACTGAGCTGAAATTGTGCCAGAAGACATAGCGATGCGACGATTTACGCTGCTTAAAACATTAAGGCCCTCTCCACGACTCACCTTGTCGGCCTTGTTAATCAAAATCCGCATCGAAACGCCGCATGACGAGCACCACTCTATCAGTACCTCTTCTTGTGGCTTTAAAGGATGTCTTACATCCATTAACATCACCAGACCTGCCAAAGACTGCCTGGACTCGAGATAATTGGGAAGTTCTTGTTCCCAATGCGATCGCAGACCCTTAGCTACCTTTGCATAACCAAAACCTGGAAGGTCCATCAAGCGCCTCTCTGAATCCAGATTGAAAACCACTAAATGTTGGGTACGCCCAGGTGTTCTGCTAGTACGCGCTAATTTTTTTTGCCCACATAACACATTTAGTGCACTAGATTTACCACTATTCGAACGGCCGGCAAAAGCCACCTCATAACCTTCGTCGCTCGGAAGCATACTGCATTTTGGCACACTCATTTGAAAAGAGGCTTTTTGTAGTAGTGCTCTAGTTTTAGAAAAAGATTCTATGTGGATGTGAGTATGCTCTCTTTTTAATGAATTATAACATCGGAAATAAATATTTTTTAGATCATACGCTGATCCGCGTATATAATGAGCGACAAACAATCAACCGAGAGTTATTCGAATGCACCAGAGGAAATTTTTCCTTCGCCTTTTAGTTATTTTTTTATTTGCTGTCGCACAAAACTCACACGCTGATGGAGTTGAAAAAGCTGCTGTTTGTGGAGCATGCCATGGCACTGACGGGAATAGCTTAAATCCGGTCTGGCCAAGCCTTGCTGGACAAGGAGCAGACTATACGGTTAAACAGCTAAAGGCTTACAAGTCAGGACAGCGTCAGAATGGTCTTATGTCTCCAATGGCAATGAGCTTAAGCGACGAAGACATGGTGGATATTGCCTTATTTTACCAAGATAAGGCGCCCATAATAAAGTCCGTGGCAGCTGACCAAATAACAAATGCCGAAAAATTGTACCGAGGAGGTAACAAGACTCGGGGTATTCCTGCATGTATGGCATGTCATGGACCAAATGGCGCTGGAAATCCCGCTGCCAAATACCCCGCTATTCGCGGGCAACACGCTGAATATACGGCAGATCAATTGCAAAAGTACGCGAATAACTCGCGCAACACGGATCAGCAACAAATGATGCGGATGATCGCTAAAAAACTAACTGAAAAAGAGATGCATCAATTAGCGAGATATGTGTCGGCTCTCCACTAGCCTTGAATAGAACATATGCTTTCTGAAAACATGTTAATGACCTTGCGCGATATCAGCCTATTCTTCTTGCTGTTACTCTTCGCCTCGGCAGCTCCAGCTAATACCGACTTCGTCGTTGGAAAAGACTTTGAACAAGTTACCCCTAATGTAAAAACGCAAACAAAAGCTGGGGAAATCGAAGTTGTTGAGCTGTTTTGGTACGGATGCTCGCACTGCTTTGCACTCGAGCCCGAGATTGTAATATGGGCAAAACAAAAGCCTGAATTTATAGAATTTCGGCGAGTGCCAGCAATTTTTGACAGGAAGTGGGTCAATCATGCGCGTGCTTACTACACCGCTGAAAAGCTGGGGATCACACAAATTATTCACCCAAACCTATTCGAGGCGCTGCACACAAAAAAGCAAACAATCTATACAGAAAATGAGCTCGCTAAATTCTTTGAAAGTGCGGGCGTGACAAAAGAGGCTTTTACCGCAGCCTACACGTCTTTCGAGGTAGACACCCTTACTAGAAAAGCTATGGCACTTACAAAAAGCTATGGGATCAGCGGCGTACCCTCAATGGTCGTCGCTGGAAAATTTAGATCAAGCGTGAGAAATGCAGGATCTTTCGAAAGACTACTCAAAGTAGTGGACTTTCTAGCACTCAGAGAACTGAAAATGAACAGCACTTTATCACCCTAACAAGTACAACACCTCCGCTTCTGCAGGAGATTGCCATCACCACTATAGCCAATTCATCAAACTGTCATGTAACCGCCGCATACTCATCCTCACTTTAATAAGGTTTTTATAGCACCACTTGGAGATTTTATCTAATGATTAAACGTCTTCTCTCAGTCGCTGTAGCTACACTAGTATTATCTAGCCTAGCCAGTGCACTCGAAGTAGATTCCGGAATACAAAGCTATCAAAAAGAGCGCGGTGTATCAGGGAATCTAAATAGCGCAGGTTCAGACACTCTGGCCAACCTCATGACTCTGTGGGCAGAAGGATTCAGAACGTTATACCCTAATGTTAATATCCAAATCCAAGCTGCGGGCTCATCTACTGCTCCTCCAGCGTTAACTGAGGCCACATCAAACATAGGGCCCATGAGCAGGGAAATGAAGTCAAAAGAAATCGCGGCTTTCGAAATCAAGCATGGATACAAACCAACGGCTATACCTGTAGCAATTGACTCGCTTGCCATTTTCGTGAACAAGGATAACCCCATTAAGGGAATGAGCATCGTGCAGGTGGATGCTATCTTTTCTGCGACTAGGAAATGTGGTGAAACTAGCAATATTAAAACTTGGGGCGATGCTGGCTTGACTGGCGACTGGGCAAGCAGAAACATCCAGCTATATGGCCGTAATTCTGTCTCCGGCACCTATGGCTATTTTAAAAAGAAAGCTCTTTGCAAAGGAGACTTCAAGGATAGTGTTAACGAACAGCCTGGTTCCGCATCTGTTGTTCAAGGGATTACAAAATCGCTTAACGGAATGGGGTACAGTGGTATCGGTTACCGAACATCTGGTGTCAAAGCTATCGGTTTATCTAAAAAAGGAACACAGTATATCGAACCTACGCCAGAGAACGCCGTAGCAGGGACTTACCCACTTGCACGCTTTTTGTATATCTATGTAAATAAGGGCCCGAACAAGCCTCTCCCTCCTCTTGAAAGAGCATTCATGAAAATGGTGCTAAGCAGAGAAGGGCAAGAAGTTGTTATAAAAGATGGGTATATCCCTTTACCAGCAAAAATCGCCAAAAAACACCTTGAAGCGACACTGGGTAACTAAAAAAACACAACCCTCGGTTTTAACCCCACATTATTGCGGGGGTTTTTTTATGCAGGAGTATTCCCTAAATTTATTAGCTACACTCCACTGGAACAGCAGTAACCTGAGTGCGAACAAACGATGGGGGTAGAATATGATGTAGTGATAATCGGGGCAGGTGCTGCAGGCTCGATGTGCGCCAGCGAGGCTGGTCGACGAGGGCGTCGCGTTAAATTAATCGACCATGCAACCAAGTTCGGCGAAAAAATCAGGATCTCTGGGGGGGCGTTGCAATTTTACGAATCTTTACTGTGGATTTGAAAATTTTATTTCCTCTAACCCGCATTTTTGCAAATCTGCTCTAAAGCAATTCGGCCCCAAAGACTTTACCAGCATTTTAGACTCTGCCAAAATTCCTTATCACGAAAAACATTCTGGGCAATTATTTTGTGATAACAGTTCAAGAGATATTTTAAATCTGCTTCTTAAATCGATTAGTAATAACAAAGTAAGTTTGGCACTAGGGGAATCAGTTACTAAAATAGATAAAGCTAACTGTGGCTACCGAATATATACAGAGATAGGCTGTTATTCATGCACCTCGCTAGTTATAGCAGCTGGTGGGCTTTCAATCCCAAAAATTGGCGCGACTAAATTTGGACATGATATAGCAACACAGTTTGGTCACACCGGTGTGGCCACCAAACCGGGTTTAGTTCCTCTTACATTCGATACAACTTTATTGAAGCACTGCGCAGATCTTGCAGGTATAGCTGTTGAGGCAATAGTTAGCTGCGAAGATCAGCATTTTATCGGTGGTCTACTTTTTACGCATAGAGGTCTCAGTGGGCCATCAATTCTGCAAATATCGTCCTATTGGCAACCAGAGAAATTTATTAAAATAAACCTCGCTCCATTAGGCAGCGATCATGAGAAGTTAAATTTACACAACCTCTCCAAGCCTACGAAACTAGTAAAAAATATCTTGGGTCAACTACTTCCGCAACGACTTGCAACATCTATCTGTACACAAATGAAATTACATAAGAAACTAGGGGAAGCTACTGAAACTTTGATTGAGTCACTAGATAAAAGAGTGTGCGCTTGGACCGTTTGTCCTACCGGCACTGAAGGCTACCGAACAGCAGAAGTTACGGTCGGCGGTGTAGACACAGCTAACCTATCCTCTAAAACCATGGAGTCATCTACACACCAAGGACTTTATTTTATTGGAGAAGTAATCGATGTAACTGGACATCTAGGGGGACATAACTTCCAGTGGGCATGGTCTTCGGGTTGGGTAGCTGGACAACATGTCTGAGCTCGATGGGCCTATAGAAAAAGACAATTTAATCTAACTTGGTAATCAACTTGGAATAGTAAAGCAATGACAAAAATAACTATCGGAAAAGAAGAATGGTGCATAACTATCATGTTAAGGCATGACGTGTTGCCACTTGGGACGTACTTGAATTCTAACCATAACAAAAATTCCTTAAGGTCTATAGTCCTTTGAATTTTTTCGCTATAATATCACCTGATCAATTAGCCAATCTTTTGAGAGTATCTAATGAACAATCATGAAGACGAAATATTCGTTCGCAATTTTTCTCTAGTTTTAGCAGGGCTTGTAATAGTCGGTTTGATAGCTTTTTGGTTGGCGACGGTAGTAACCCAAAACTTTGCCAGCGCGCCAGGCGATAGCGAGACTATCGCGGAGCGAATCTCACCTGTAGGTGCTCTAAATACTAGCGGTGCGGTAATGGTTTTGAAAGCCTCCAGCAAAAAAGAAGATAAAGCACAAAAGGCGGCTGAAGAATCCACGGCAGAAGTAGAAAGTGGAGAAGTAATTTACGAAAAAATTTGCACTACCTGTCATGCCCAAGGAATTGCCGGAGCACCAAAATTTGCTGATATGGCTGCTTGGTCAACCAGACTATCCAAAGGGAAGCTGGCTTTATACGAAAATGCCATCAACGGCTATATGGGCGACGCAGGATATATGCCTGCCAAAGGTGGTTATTTGAAATTACACGATGACTCTGTTCGTGCCGCGGTAGACTATATGTTAGCGGCCTTAGAAAATTAATTATTAAGCTCTCGCAAAATCGACTGGTAAGACTGCTCTGTCGCTCTGTTGAAACTAGCGCGACGGACTCTAAACTCTGTATACGAATTCAGTACCTTCATAAACTTATCATCTTTTTCGGCCTCTTCACGCAACACCTCGGTGGTTAGCTTTGCCAAATGTAGAGTAACTTCCTTGGGGAATTCAAGAACTTGAATGTGGTCTTTGGTTTTTAGTGAATTAAAAGCATCCATGTTGCCTACTTCTGATAAACCATACATGTAAAGGCTAGCCGACGCGGCGGCCGCTTCAACGATTTTCTTTAGGTCTGCTGGCAAATCAGCCCACGCATTCGAATTTATGATTAACTCCAGCTGGGTTCCAGGTTCATGCCAACCAGGGTAATAATAATATTTCGCAGCACGGTCAAGTCCGAATCGTAAATCGTGAAGAGGTCCTACCCACTCAGTCGCATCTATAGTCCCTCTTTCTAAAGCTGTATATATCTCAGCTGCAGATAAAAGGACAGGGTTCCCTCCCGCCTTTGCTAACACTTTCCCGCCTAACCCTGGAATTCTCATTTTAAGGCCTTTGAGATCTTCAATGCTGTTGATTTCTTTATTGAACCATCCGCCCATCTGTATTCCCGTATTCCCCAAAGGGAAAGGTACAATTCCAAAAGGCTCGTAAAGTTCTCGCCAAAGCTCAAGGCCTTCTCCACCATAAATCCATGCCCATGCTCCATTTTGCATCATACCAAAAGGAACAGTGCTTAAGAACTGAGCAGCGGGAACTTTCCCTGCCCAATAATAAGAAGCTCCATGCCCCATCTCCACCGCCCCCTGAGATACAGCGTCAAAAGTCTGTAAAGCAGGAACCAATTCACCTCCCGCATAAACTTTTATCTTCAACCGCCCTCGACTCATTAACTCTATATCACGAGAAAATTTATGCACCGTATCTTGATTGATCGGTAAATTGGGGGGCCAGGCGGTGACCATCTTCCAATGAAAGACTCTATTGTCCTCAACAGCTGCGATCTTCTCAGTTTCCTCTCCGCATCCGCTGAGTGCGAGAGAAAAAACAAAGACCAGAGAAAATAATATTTTATGTATCCTAACCATAAACAGCATCCTTCCTATAATTTTCGCAGGCCTGCATAACCCAGTACTAACCACTTTAATCCCTTGCCTGCAAAGTTAACCTGCACACGTGCATTTTCGCCTTGCCCCTCTACCTGAAGAACAACTCCTTCTCCAAATGTTTTATGGAGAACAGGCTGCCCCAAAGAAAAATCAGGGGCAAGCAAGTTTGTCTCAGTTTTTAAAGTGGCTTTTAACTCTTGTGTTGCGTAGAAGTTTCCGCCCACTCTCACATTCTCAATAACTTCTACCGGAAGCTCACTAATGAATCTAGACGGCTGAGGATAATAGTCCGTACCATGCAGTCGACGAGACTGCGCATTAGTAATGACCAACTTTCTCATGGCGCGCGTAATTCCTACGTAGCAAAGCCGTCGTTCTTCTTCAAGCTGAGCCGGATCTCCAGAAGAACGCTGGTGGGGGAACAACCCTTCTTCGACACCAACAAGGAAGACTAATGGAAACTCCAGACCTTTTGCAGAATGTAATGTCATTAATTGGACACAATCGGCGTCCTTAGGTGCTTGATTTTCCCCTGACTCCAGCGCTGCTCTGGACAAAAAGGCATCAAGTAAAGAAAGCCCTTCATCATCAGGACTTGGAACAAAATCTCTTGCCGCTGCAATCAACTCATCAAGATTCTCAATCCGATCAAACCCTCGCTCGCCTTTTTCTTTTTTATAGTGCTCAACAAGTCCGCTAAGAGTTATGACTAGCTCTAACAAGGCAAACAAATCGACAGTCGAAAATGTCGCACTCATTCTATCAATCAAATCTCTAAACCGCTGAAAGCTTGTCAGGGCCCTAGGCGAAAACAGGTTTGCATCAATTTGACGCTGCATTGCCTCCCACAACGTGATTTCGCTGCTTCTGGCAGTCAAGCGAAGCTCGTCCAATGTGCGTTGACCTATTCCTCTCGGTGGAAAATTTACTATTCGCTCAAACGCAGCATCATCGCTACGGGAATTAGCCAAACGAACATAAGCCAGCGCGTCCTTAATCTCCGCCCGTTCATAAAACCTAAACCCGCCGTAAACTCTATAAGGCAAGTCTCCTTGTCGGAGTGCATCTTCAAGCACCCGTGATTGAGCACTAACGCGATAGAGAATCGCACAATCAGAAAGTTTACCGTGCCTATCGCTCCACTGGAGAATCCTCTCCATGACAAACCGCGATTCATCAACTTCGTTATAGGCCGAATAAAGGGAGATACTTTCGCCAGCACCATCTTCTGTCCAAAGCTCTTTACCAATCCGAGAAGGGTTATTGCTTATCAAAGCATTTGCCGCATCCAGAATGTTGCGAGTGGAACGATAATTCTGCTCAAGCCGAATCATTTTATGATTGGTAAAGTCGCGTCGGAAACGTTGCATATTTTCAACTTCAGCACCACGCCAACTATAAATAGACTGATCGTCATCACCCACTGTATAAAACTGATTCTCCCCACCAGCCAGCTGTCGAAGCCATGCATATTGAATTGCATTGGTATCCTGAAATTCATCCACTAAAATATGTCGAAATCGCGTTTTATAGTGTTCTAACAAGCTAGGTGTATTAATCCACAGTTCATTGGCCCTCAAAAGTAATTCTGCAAAATCGACTAGGCCTGACCTCTCACATGAAACCTCATATGCCTTGTAAATTTTTACCATTGTCCTAACTGAGCCATCACCATAGTCATCAACGTGCGCCGGTCGTTCTCCTCGATCTTTACAGCCGTTGATAAACCATTGAACCTCCTTAGCGGGATATTCTTTGTCATTCAAGCTAAGGTCTTTAATCACTCTTTTTACTAGGCGTAGCTGATCATCGGAGTCAATAATTTGAAACCTTTCTGTTAACTTCGCTTCTCGCCAATGGAGCCTAAGTAATCGATGAGCGATACTGTGAAAAGTCCCTACCCAAATCGATGAGACTTCAAACTGTGTCAACCCCGCTATTCGAGAGCGCATTTCCGCTGCCGCTTTATTAGTGAAAGTCACAGCAAGAATGCTTCTAGGAATTGCTAACCCTGTTTCTAGGCACCATGCTACCCGATGAACTAGCACTTTAGTTTTACCACTGCCCGCGCCAGCCAAAACTAGCAGCTGCGGCGCATCGGATGTAACAGCTTCTCTCTGCTTTTCGTTCAGTATGTCTAAGATCGGATCACTTGCCATCATTAAGCCAATAAATTAAATAAACTGGAGCCTATATAAACCCTATAAGTAAATCGAGGTGGTCAAGATCAAATACGATTTAGCATCCGAATGCCAGAAAGGTTACGATAGAATACATGTATTCTATCAAAAATCAGAACTTTAATAACCCCGTTGTTTTGAGCGAAGTTGCAGAAAAAGTACTTCAGATCGCTAAACACAAAGGACTGACTGAACTCGAAATATCTCTATTTGGTGGGGAGGGCATTGAAACTTCTGTACGAGAGAATACTTGTGAATCAATTGAACATCAAAAAGACAAAAGCATTGCTATTACTATTTATCAGAATGGAAGAAAAGGCAGTGCAAAAAGCTCTGATTTCTCTATTAGCTCGCTCAGTAGCACTGTCGAGTCTGCAGCGACTATAGCAAGATATAGCGAATCTGACCCCTATGCGGGGCTTATCGAGCAAAAATACTTGTGTAAGGAAGTAATCGATTTAGATCTAGACCATCCCTGGAATATAGAAATAGATGAAATGGTCAAGATTGCTAAGCAAGCTGAATCCGCCGCTCTAAAGAGCAGCGGACAAACTCTTCGGTCAGACGGGGTAAATGTAAGCAGCTATCGTGGGGCGAGAGTCTATGCTAACAGCTTAGGATTCAACCACGGTTACCAAAGCACTCGACATAACCTAAGTGCCATCATGATCGCCGAGAGCGGGTCCAATGAAAAACAAAAAGGGTATTGGTCTTCGTCGCATAGGGATGCTACAAAACTCATGGCCCCTGAAAAAGTAGGTGTCCTAGCGTCCGTGCGTGCGAAAAGAAAGCTAAATGCAAAGAAAGTAACAACTGGCCAATATTCAGTGCTTTTTGAACCTCGCGTCAGCTCTAGTATTTTTGGGCACGTGCTCAGCGCACTCTCGGGGAAAGCTCAGTATGAAAAAAACTCTTTCTTAGCTGATTCGCTAGGTAAACTGGTGCTGCCAAAATTCATCTCCATTTCTGAGAATCCACATTTAAAAGCAGGTCCAAGTAGTGCTCCTTTTGACAGCGACGGGGTGAGAACAATGCAAAAATATTTTGTCAGACACGGATGTGTACGAAATTATGCATTAAACGGCTATGCTGCAAAAAAACTGCAAATGGAGCCAACTGGAAATTCTGGCGGGCACTATAACATAGCTATTAACGGCAGTGATTACGGCCAAAAGGAACTGATAAAGTCCACCAAATATGGCCTTCTAATCACAGACTTAATGGGGTTCGGAGTTAACTTACTTACAGGAGACTATTCTAGAGGCGCTTCAGGTTTCCTTATAGAAAATGGAGAACTTGTCCATGCAGTAGAGGAAATCACGATTGCTGGAAATCTCAAAGAGATGCTAATGGGGATTACTCAAGTAGGAAACGATGTAGACATAGAAGCATCGATAAAAGTTGGCACTCTTTGTATTGACAACATGACAGTCGCTGGGGTGTAAACCTCCACATAACGCCCATTTTTATCCCTCGAATTCGTGATCCGCACTGTATAGACGAGAATAGACCCCATTTTTGCTAAGTAGCTCATCATGCGTCCCAACTTCTAAAATAGCTCCTCTATCTATTACAACGATACGATCGGCCTCAATTACTGTTGACAATCGATGCGCCACCACAAGATTTGTGCGGCCGTACCTCAAACCCTTAAGAGCTTCTTGAATAAGACTTTCGGCCTCGTTATCAAGGGCTGCTGTGGCCTCATCCATAATTAGAATAGGGGCATCTTTGAGGAAAGCTCTGGCTATTGCTATCCGCTGTTTTTGTCCTCCCGAAAGCCGAGACCCATTTTCCCCGATCACAGTTTGCATTCCATCTGAAAACTGATCAGAAAATGCTAAAACTTGTGCTTTTTCTGCTGCATATAATATCTGCTCTGCAGAAGCTATGCAGTTCGACCCATATGCAATGTTGTTATGTATCGTATCGTTAAACAAGACAATGTTTTGACTTACATACCCTATGTTTGCGCGCAAACTGTCTAAAGAAAATTTTTCTATGTCCACGCCATCAAGCTTAATTACTCCACTTGACGGCGAATAAAATCTTGGCACAAGGTTCACTAGTGTTGACTTTCCACCCCCAGATTTACCAACAAACGCAACCGTCTCACCTGGCCGGATAGTTAGGGAAATTTTTGAAAGCACTTCTTGACCATCATAGCTGGCAGAAACGTTAACAAACTCAACATGTCCTTGGACTTTTTGCAAAGCCAGTCCCTCTTTTTTTTCAACTGGCGTGTCAATTAGCGTGAACACCGACCCTGCTGCGGCCATTCCCCGCTGCAAAAATTCATTGGCTCCAGCCAATCGCTTAATAGGGGGTAAAAGTAATGCTGTAGCGGTTACGAAAGAAACGAAATCTCCTCGCGTCATAGCTGAATCAGTAGCTTCTTTTAAAGCAAACATGACTAGAACCGAAATTCCAGTTGCCACTATTAGCTGAATCACGGGCACAACCATCGCACTAGAGCGCACCACTTTCATTTGGAATTTTCGAGCATAATGAACGGCGTGTAAAAATTGCTTACCTTCACGCGAATAACCACTGTAAATTTTTATTTCGCGGTGTCCTTTGATCGCCTCCCCAGCAACTTCATTTAACTCTCCTATTGCATCTTGAAGACGAGAACTCATATTACGCATTTTTTTTGAAACACGACGAACAATAATCGCTATCAAGGGAGCAAAGAAAATCAGGAAAAAAGCTAATTGCCAGTTCAAAAAAGTTAAGTACCCTAACAAAACTAGGATCACTGCAGTATCTTTTACAGCAACCGTGATTACTCTAGTTGAGGCCTCTGCGACTTGTGTGACATCGAAAGTAAATTTCGATATCAAGTTACCAGTTCCTGATTTGTCATAAAAAGCCGCAGGTAGTCTGATTAAAGTATCAAACATCCGCACTCTCAAATCACAAATGGTTGTCTGAGCGACCCAATTTAAACTAACCGTCGCGACATAGCTTAATATTCCACGAACAAAAAAAAGAGTAATCAGCACCAGTGGAATATAAAACACTAGAGAGTCTTGCGCGCCACCAAAGTCACCATCGATTAGGGGTTTTACGAGAGCCGGTAAGATCCACTCAGTGGAGGCTAGGCCAATCATTGCCGCTATGGATAATGCGAACACCTTCCAATGTGGTCTAACAAAGGCCAAAAGCCGGACATATGTTTTAGACGTGTCTGAATAGAATTCCTGCATCATAAAATCCTGCTACAAAAACTGCCACAATATTTTTTTATATGAGCCTATCATCCCTAGATACCCTTTGCCGCCCATTCTTTTATTCTCGACACAACATTTGTGTCCGAAAACTCATCAACAACTATTGGCGCCAAGGAGAACCCTGATAAAGCTATCGCAGATGCTAGCCTAGCGCCTAACACCAAGGTCTGCACATCTAACAATTCTCTAAGATTCTCGACTCTTATTTTACTCACAAGTATATCCAGAGCTTGTTTGCTGGCAATGACCAGAAGATCTGGAACAGAGACAGAATTTACCTTAAGCTTTTGTATCAGACTACCCTTGATTTCTCGCCTAACATAACAACTCAGGTATTCCACCATATATCCTCGGCTCTCTAACTCGCTTCGTAGCAACTCGCGGCCTCCATTTCCGCGAAAAATCACTACCCTCTTAGGCTTACTAGAACTTTGCAACTGTGCCAGCTCGAGTAGTCCTTCCGAATTAAAAGAGTTCTTTGGTATGACGCAACCCTCAACGCCCATATTTTTTAAGGTCTTTTCTGTGGCAGGACCAATCCCGAGAACAGTTATATTACCCAAATCTTCTGGCACTTCCAGAAGTTTGCAGGCACCAAACCTCGCAGCATTTTTACTAACGAATATTGCAACTTGAAAGTGAGGCTTAAGATGCCAATCCAACTCATGTGTCACAGGCTCTATTTCAAACATAGGTGCATTGACTACTAAGGCTCTTTCTCTTTGCAACAAATGAGACAACCCTTCTGACTCATGCGCCGGACGAGTTAGCAAGACAGACAGGGAACTTAATGACACACAAAAACCCTCTACTCAAACCGATGCTAAGATCTCATCAGCACCAGCTTCTATCAGTCTATTTGCTAGATTTTCTCCAAGCTCCTCAGCATCACTCTTGGAACCCTCTAGTCGGTGATTAATCAGCACCTGACCATCAATACTTGCTACCACCCCAGTCAAAACTAGTTTGTCATTGTATATAATCGCATGCCCCCCAATAGGAACTTGGCAGCTTCCGTTCAAAAACTTATTCATTGAGCGTTCAGCTCTAACACAATCAGCAGACTCATTGCAGTTTAAAGGCGCAATAAGAGACTGAATATCGTCACGTTCAGCACATATCTCGATACCTATGGCCCCTTGCCCTGCAGCAGGGACCAGCTCATCGAGATCGAAATAACTGCATCTAGAAGATAGTAGCTCTAATCTCTTTAATCCAGCAGCAGCTAATACAATCGCATCATATTGGCCTTCTTTTTGCTTTTCCAAACGAGTCGTTACATTTCCCCTTAGATCGCAAATCTTAAGATCTCCACGAAGTGCTAGTATCTGGCTGCGTCTCCTTAAGCTCGACGTGCCAACTGTCGCGCCGACAGGTAGAGTGGCCAAATTGTATCCCTCGTTAGTTACTAAAACATCTCTAGCATCTTCTCTTTTAAGAATTGCACCTATGGAAAAATCAGGGCTAATGACATTGGGCAAATCTTTCATAGAATGAACTGCTAGGTCAGCTTTCCCATCTAACATCGCCACCTCAAGCTCTTTTATAAACAAGCCTTTCCCGCCAATCTTAGACAAAGACATGTCCAAGACTCTGTCACCCTCAGTGGTTATTTTAATAAGTTCAATTCTAAGATCTGGATTGAGGGCTATAAGTTTGCTTGCCACAAAATGACTCTGCCAAAGAGCCAACTGACTCGCCCGTGTGGCGATACGTATTACCCTTTCTTTTTTCAAGAAGTTATTCCCACGCTTTTATAACTGTATAATGCCAATATAGCCGAAAAATATGAATTAAAGTCGCTGGCTGGTTTTTTTAAAACAGGTTTATATATCATGAAAAAACGCCTCGGAGTCATTATGGACCCTATTACAGGGATAAAGCCGTACAAAGACACCACCCTCGCACTACTACTTGCCGCGCAGAAATTCAACTACGACATCTATTATATGGAAATGAGCAACTTGTCACTAGTGGATGGGTCTGCATTCGGTAAGGCCATTAGAATGGAAGTCTATGACTCCAATGATTGTTGGTTTAAATATCTGGATAGCGACCCAGCTCAAAATTATCTTTTGTCAGATTTCGACTGCATCCTGATGCGTAAGGATCCTCCCTTCGACATGGAATATGTATTTGCAACGTACATCTTGGAAAAAGCACAGCTCGGTGGCGCATTAGTCGTCAATGATCCGCGATCTATCAGAGACTGTAATGAAAAGATGTTCACTTCTTGGTTTCCTGACTTATGCCCTCCAACACTAGTAACAAGAAGCAAGGAGCAGCTGCATCAATTCATGAAAACCCATGAAGACATCGTAGTTAAGCCTCTCGACGGTATGGGCGGCTCATCTGTGTTTCGTGTGCGACCTCAAGATAGTAATGCGAATGTGATTTTTGAAACACTCACAAAACTTGAAACCAACTACTGTATGGCACAAAAATACATCCCTCAGATAGAAAGCGGGGACAAAAGAGTAATAATGGTTAACGGACAACCTATTCCATACGCTCTCGCGCGCATCCCTGCGAAAGGAGAACTCAGGGGGAACCTGGCCGCAGGCGGACGAGGAGTGCCTCAGCTTCTTTCAGAGGATGATCTTCATGTTTGTAAGCGTGTAGGACCCGAATTAATCAAAAGAGGGTTGATATTTGTTGGGCTAGACGTCATCGGCGATAAGCTAACAGAAATCAATGTGACAAGCCCCACCTGTGCTCGAGAAATTGACGCATTCGGAAAAATAAAGATTGGGGAAATTCTTATAGCAGCAGTCGAAGAGATGCTCTCAAAAGCTGACCATTCATAAAAAAACACAATGATACTAAATAGTGGCTATGCTGTAATCTCCCCTCAAAACCGTCTTGCGTTTACGTTAATTATAGCCTTTCTTTTCCATTCAATGCTTGCTCTGGGAATTAAAGCTCCATACGTGCAACCTATCGAACACTTTGGAGGATCTATTATTGAAGTCAATATTTCTGTACAAAGAGAAACCAACCAAGCCAGCGAAACACCTATCCCAACGCCACGGCTCCAGTTATCAGCCCCACCGGAAAAAGCGTCGGAGCTTATTGCAGAAGACGAGTCCACGAAAGCTGATAACGCAACTGCTGTCTTGAAAACTTTGCCAGCCGATAGACAAGACGAAAAAAAGCCAACTCAAAGAGCGACGGCGAACAAACTCTTGCCCACAGCAAAACAGCTTGTCAATAGGTCTCTAGCAATGGCTAACTTACATGGGGAAATTCAAGACAGCCTCAAAAGAAGCGATAACGAAGTCCGCCACAAATATGTATCAGCCGACACAAAAGAACATGATTATAGGGCATATATGGAGGCATGGCGTGCAAAAGTCGAGAGGATAGGAAACATGAACTACCCACACAGAGCAAGAGAAAAAGGGCTATCTGGGAGCTTGCTACTCGATGTCGCTATTAACTCTGACGGATCAGTGAAGGAAATAATAGTGCGGCGCTCCTCCGGCCATGACTTGCTCGATACTGGAGCCGTTAAAATTGTCAAACTTGCTGCGCCTTTCGCCCCCTTCCCTAATCATATAAAAAACGAAGTGGATATTCTTCATGTAACGCGGAATTGGAAGTTTGTAAATGATCAACGCCCTTCTAACTGACGAGATTAGCAATGCTGCTTTTAAGAAAAAAATATTCCTTCATAATTAAATGGCTTAGTTTCTAGTGAAAGTTATCACAGCCATGGCCTTCGACTACGGAACAAAACGAATCGGAGTTGCTATCGGGCAAACAATATCCCTAACAGCTGAACCTCTGCAGGTAATAAAAGTAAAAAACAGCCAACCGAACTGGAACGAAATAAATCATTTAGTCGACGAATGGATGCCTGACATCTTTGTTTTAGGGTATCCCACAACAGCCGACAAATCACCTCACTTTCTTTTGCCTAAAATACAGAAATTTTCCAGACAGCTTTGTAGTCGCTATAACAAAGAGCTAAATTTCGTAGATGAAAGACTTTCTTCTCATGCAACTGTAGACTATACATCGGAAGTAAGAAGAATCGGCTTGGATGCAGTTGCCGCAAAACTTATTTTGGAGACTTGGCTATCTGAGCTAACAATATAAATTATGACTATCGATGAAACTTTAGACACGGCAAGACTGCTCAACGAAGTTTGTTCGCAGTTAAAGAATCGTATCCGAAGCAAAGATCCAGATAAGCTTCGATTTATTGGGATCCATACGGGTGGAGTCTGGATCGCAAATAAAATTGTTAAAAAGCTGGAACTAAAAACAAGCGTAGGTGAATTAAATATTGCCTTCTACAGGGATGACTTTAGCAAAATCGGCGTCCATCCGTCAGTAAAGCCTTCACAATTACCCTTCGAAGTTAACGACTGTCATCTGATCCTCGTAGACGATATTTTGCATACTGGTCGGACAGTGCGTGCCGCAATGAATGAAATATTTGATTATGGTAGGCCACTATCTATAAGCTTGGTAGTGCTCATCGCTAGAAGCGGAAAAGAGCTTCCAATACAAGCTGATATTTGCGGAGCAAGCATCGAATTAGCCAAAGGAGAACATGTTAAACTCAGGGGACCTGAACCATTGCGACTAGAAGTGTGCAGAGACCGTTAACAAAAAATGTCGTTCCTAAGGAACTAAAGATGTTTAAATTACTATTAATTATGATGGCTAGCACATGATAAGTGATCAAAATATTCAACTCGATGCTGCAGGACGCATCATACATTTTCTGTCGGTCGAGGGCCTATCAGCAAAGACTTTAGTGAACATTTTAGATCATGCGGAAACCTTCACTTCTGTAGGGGACCGGACTGTCAAAAAAGTACCGCTTCTGAGAGGGAAAACAGTAGTAAATCTATTTTTCGAAGCAAGCACGCGGACTCGGACAACTTTCGAACTAGCGGCAAAAAGACTCTCGGCAGATATTATGAATATAAACATTGATGCCAGTGCGACGAGCAAAGGGGAAAGTCTGGCTGATACCTTACGCACATTAGAATCAATGCAGGCCGATATGTTCGTAGTGAGACATCAGGACAGCGGTGCGCCCGCATTTATCGCCAGACAAGTTGCATCTGGAGTTAGCGTAATTAACGCAGGCGATGGCCGACACGCTCATCCTACCCAAGCAATGCTGGACATGTTTACTATTCGTAGGCACAAACCAAACTTTGGAAAGCTCACTGTCACAATAGTTGGGGATATTAAACACTCTCGAGTGGCGCGCTCTGAGATTCATGCACTTAAAATTCTTGGCGTACCCGACATCCGTGTGGTTGCCCCAAAAACGCTAATCCCTGCTGAAATTGAGAGACTAGGAGTCAGTGTCTACCATGACATCAAACAAGGCATCAGAGATGCAGATGTCGTTATTATGCTCAGGCTACAAAAAGAACGTATGAGTAGCGCTTTATTGCCAAGCGGGAGTGAGTTCTTTAACACCTACGGGCTCACCAGAAAAAATCTGAAATTCGCAAAAAGCGACGTGATTGTTATGCACCCTGGCCCAATAAATAGAGGGGTTGAAATTGACTCCGCTGTAGCGGACTCAAAGCAATCGCTTATATTAGAGCAAGTCGCTAACGGAATTGCCGTCAGAATGGCCATCATGTCGCTTGTCGTTGGGAATGCCGCGCTATGAAGCTATTAATTAAAGAAGGCCATGTTATTGATCCAGTGACTGGACTTAACGAGATCCTAAATGTTTGGATTGATGGCACAAAAATCGTAGGGGTAGGGGGAAAGCCTAACGGTTTTATAGCGACTAAAGAAATCGACGCCTCCGGTCTAGTTCTATGTCCCGGCTTCGTAGACCTTGGTAATCACCTTCGAGAACCCGGATTAGAACACAAAGGAACCATCGCAAGTGAAGGGGCAGCGGCAGCGGCCGCCGGCTTCACGACTATTTGCTGCACACCCAATACTATCCCGATTATTGATACGCCGGCCGTTGTGGAGCTAATTAATCAACGGGCTCGCGATGTGCCGGTACGAATAAAATGCATAGGGGCTCTCACCGCAGGGCTACAAGGGGAAGTACTCGCGGAGATGCATGCGCTCAAGACTATCGGCTGCGTAGGCGTATCAAACGGTGGAAATACGATAAAAGATACTGCAGTCTTTCGAAATGCACTTGAATATGCCGCAACTCTAGGTCTTACTGTGTTCTTAAGACCGGAAGATCACTGGCTCGCGGCGGAGGGGCTCATCCATGAAGGCCTTATCAGTACGAGAAAAGGCCTAGCGGGCATTCCAGCATCGGCAGAGCTCGTGGACTTGACGAAAAGCCTCGTACTAATCGAACAAACTGGTGCCAAAGCGCATTTTCAATGCTTATCTGTTGCCCGATCAGAACAATATCTTCTTGAAGCACGCAAGCGAGGGTTACCAATTACATCTGATATTAGTATCTCGCACGCATCCCTATGCGACGAAGATATTTTAGACTTCGATACTAATTTTCACGTTCGCCCACCATTGAGAAGCCAAATCGATAGAAGAGGTCTAGTCGCGGCAGTAGCTAAGGGGACCATTGATGCAATTACTGCTCACCACGAGCCCCATGATGGAGACTCTAAGGCTACAACGTTCGCATCAAGTTCCCCCGGAATATCATCGCTCGACACTTTCCTACCCTTAATTCTATCACTAGTCGAAAAAGGGGAAGTTAACCTCATGAGGGCTATCGACAGCATTTCCATTCAGCCAATTATAGCTCTCGGGCAGGAACATACGGGAATATCAAAAGGTGCAGTCGCTGATCTTTGCTGCTTCGATCCTAAAAAAGAATGGTTAGTTACACCTCGTGCCATGAAAAGCCTTGGAAAAAATTCACCTTTTATCAACCAGCTAATGAAAGGTAAGGTAGCGTTCACAATAGTCGGCGGCAAACTTGCTTTTTCAACAAAAGCGCGTCGATGACTATAGGAAAGCATAGGAACACAATAAAAAATGTAACCGGAACAGTTATAAGCGTTGACCATTTAGCAGCGGAACAGCATGTAATAAGAGTTGAATGCCCCGAGGTAGTCGATCTGGCCCTTCCAGGAAATTTTGTACACTTACGCTGCGATCGAGAACTGGCAATGCGACGACCAATGTCTATCATGCGCGTCTCCAAAAACCACGGCTGGTTTGATATGCTATTCAAGACAGTCGGCGTGGGAACAGACTTACTGTCGCAACGAAGTGTTGGCGATAAAATAAGCGTATTGGGACCTATAGGTGTTCCGTTCAAGCTAGAAAATTATCGGAAAAGACCTATACTTATTGGTGGTGGGGTGGGAATCCCTCCCATGATATACCTTGCTGAACATATCAAAACACAAACGGCATCGTCCCAACCTATAGTTTTAATGGGGTCCGAAGTCCCTTTCCCTTTTCAACCCAGACCATCGCAAATTATGAGCAATCAGTTTCCGCCCGGGGTGCTTGCATGCATGCCTCTTCTGGAAGACTGGAAAGTCTTATCCCGTCTAGCAAGCAACCAAGGTTACTCTGGTTGTTTTAATGGCTTTGTCACAGATTTGGCCAAATATATCCTTAATCTGGATGCGTCAACTACTAACGAATTTGAGATTTTTGCCTGCGGGCCGAACCCTATGCTTCAAGCAGTAAAAATGCTTGCGAGCGAATTCTCCCTCCCGTGTCAAATTTCTTTAGAAGAACATATGGCATGTGCTGTCGGGGGCTGCGCGGGGTGCGCCGTAGAAATTAGAGAAGGACAAAAGGTCGCCATGAAAAGAGTTTGTGTCGATGGCCCTATTTTTAATGCTGAAACGGTTGTTTTCCCATCCGAATAAGCAAAACTGACTCCTGTTAGTCGAGCACCATTACCTAGCACTCCTCTAATCGGCGCACAGAAACTAATTGTTCTATTTCAATAAACAAGCCGTGGTCAGGAAGATCTGTGGCACGTAAACAAATCAAAGCTATCCTCTCACTCACCCATCTAACGGAGATATTTTGGTCTGTAAAAGGAACACCGTCATTTTCGAGCTTGCTGGCAAAAATCTGCTCGGACAGTGCGTCGTTTTTTGTTTCTAGATATACCGTGACATACGAAGGTCCCTGAGGCATTCGTGACTCCGCAACTTTAACTATCAATCTGTACGTGTTATCAGGAGAAGCATATTCAGAGAATAATTTCTCCGGCCCAGCCCCACAGCTGGTTAACGACAGGGCACAGAAAATAAAACAGAAGCGCAAAAGATGCCAACCAACCAAAGACATCTACTTGCTCCGCATAAAAAGTTGGTCAGCAACCTCAAGCCACTCTACCCATCGCAAACTGTCAGAGAGATACTTTGGATGATCGAATCTTGTCATAACCAAGGTCTCATTACCGGAATGGTAACCCATCGCATCGAGGAAGATAAGCCCCGCTTTATACGCATCTTTTTGATCTTCTTTAACAACAGAAACCCCTCCCTCTAACCACAAAGACCTTGCTCTTAAGTCACCAATCAAAATATCTAAAAGGCTATTATTGCAAGCTATATAAAGATTGCCATTTTTCGGATCGGCAGAGTCAAACTTAAGGTCGAAAAAGTCAATTATAGTGTGTGTATTATATCCCATAAAGAAGGGCTCTTACTGTCAGAGAAGCTCTATCTCCACGAAGGAAATATCAAAATCATTGCCGTTAATAACATTGTGCTCTACTCCTTTTTGCCGTGCATACGATCTTCCTGGCAACAAATCAGCCGATATAAGGCCGTCTTTCGTTTCGAGCGTAAGAGCTCCGCCAGTCAGTGGCACCACAATATAATCATGTTCGTGTTTATGCCATCCTGTTTCGTCCCCTGGAGCGAACTTCCACTCTGTCACGAGAACTGCACCATTATTAATCTGCATAGTTGAATCAGCTTTAGATCGAACTGCAGGCATGGCGTTCTCCTAATTAGCGGCAACATTACCAACCTAAATCACTATAACGGTTAACCATCCTAAGAGAAACTATCTGTCTTCTAAAACCCGATCCTTGCGGTCAACCGGCCTATTAAACCTGATAGAAGCTAGATAACCGGCATTTAAAAACTCCTGTCTAGGCTTTTCGATAGCAACATTAGAGTACTTATGTAAATCGCGCTGCCAGAGAAAGTCTACGATTGGTTCTTTTACAAGCAGCGTCCCCTCATCAGACCGGTACGCTTTGTATGATGGCAAATGCTTTATATACCAAGCGATTACAGATTTCTCGGAAGCCATTGCTACAAAGGCTATCGCACCTAGCTCAGACCATCCATCTCTAATATCACATTTTGGGGCTAGGGCCCCCCAATCTAAACCCACGACAAACGCTTTAGGGAAAACAGGATACTTAGACAGTTTCTTTTCTGGCAAGCATCGTGATTTTCTCAAGTGTTGCATTTCAATTACATGCCTTTCCGAGAGGCCCTCTAATGGAATCCAGCTAGCCATCGGTTCTGCAACTGCAAACCGATTTAAACTTGCAACAAATACCAAAGTAAATAACCGTTTCAACAAAGAGCACGTCCTCATAGTATAAATGCTTATTCTTGTTAAAAAGCTATAGCTTAAGCACTAGCACAACTATAGCAAGCATAGTGCGCCAAAAATGATAATATTGTAGTTTTAGCCACTCACTTAGGGGGAAACTATTAAAGTCCATGGCAACAAAAATCAATATGACCGCCATCACAAACAATCTTCCTACCATTCGATATAGAGTAAGAGAGTACGAAAAAAAATATCGCCGAAAGGAGAATACTGTACACGTAATAGCCGTTAGTAAAAAACGGCCTAAAGAAGCCATCGAATTACTTTACCATCAAGGTCACCGGCACTTCGGAGAAAACTATCTTCAAGAGGCGTTACCAAAAATACAAAATTTATCGAAACTCGAAATAATCTGGCATTTTATTGGAAAAATCCAATCCAACAAAACCGCTGAAATAGCTACAAATTTTGACTGGGTGCAAACACTTGAGAGACCTAAAATTGCTGTGCGACTGAATGCACAGAGGCCTGAACATAAAGAGCCGCTCAATACCTTGATCCAAATCAATAGTAGCGGTGAGATCAGCAAAAGCGGCATCAATATGGAAGAGTTGCCTGCCCTAGTTAAACTAATAGACTCGCTTCCTAGGCTGAGATTACAAGGAGTTATGACAATGCCTGCACCGCATATAAGCTTTGATGATCAAAGGAAATCATTTTCAACGATAATGTCTGCCTTGAAAACATTCAACTACGATTTACCAGTGTTCTCATTTGGTACTAGCGGCGATTTTGAAGCAGCAATTGCAGAAGGTTCTACTATGGTTAGACTAGGTAATGTGATTTTTGGGCCAAGGGAAGGCTGATGGCAATTAAATATACCTTCATCGGCGGAGGCAATATGGGACAAGCCCTCATCAGTGGGTTAATTAGCTCCGAAAGATCAAGCATCTCGAATATTGTCGTGGCCGATCCTAGCGAAGAAGTCCGAGGCTATTGTAAACGCCATTTGGGTATTAGAACGTGCGTAAGCAATCAAGAAGCGATATCAGGTGCCGACGTAGTAATTTTTGCTATTAAACCGCAACAGTTGCACCCTGTCATATCAGAGTTGAAAGTAGAGAGAAAATCTACTTGCCTATTCATCTCAATAGCCGCGGGAATAAGACTGAATCACTTGGAAAAATTGCTTGGGGCGAATCAAGCGATAGTTCGTTGTATGCCAAATACCCCCGCGATAGTTCATAGTGGAATCAGTGTTCTTATAGCAACGGAAAAGACCTCGTCCGAACAACGCTCGCAGGCCGAAAATCTACTTCAGTCTGTTGGTAAGACTATCTGGATAGAAGATGAAGCATTAATGGATGCAGTGACTGCCGTATCTGGCAGTGGACCAGCATATTTTTTCCTGCTCATAGAGCTTATCCAAAAAGCAGGGATACGCCTAGGCCTTACAAGCGATCTCGCGGAAACGCTAGCGGTGGAGACTGCTTTCGGAGCAGCGAAACTGGCCCAACAATCGCCAGATACCCCATCTGAACTTAGACAAAAAGTCACGTCGCCCCAAGGAACTACTGATGCGGCCCTAAATGTATTCTCAAGCTCCGGCCTCGAAGATATAGTGAATCTGGCAATTACTGCTGCGTATAATCGATCAATCGCCTTATCAAAGGAAAAATGATCCTCTATGGAAAACAATTATTTCTCCGACGCGACGATATATTTAGCTAACGTTATCCTAGGCGCATACGGTTTTATTATTATGATCAGACTGATTCTACAGCTAGTAGAAGCAGATTTCTACAATCCTATCTGCAAAGCCATACATTCCATAACTAATCCGATCCTGAAACCTATAAGAGCATTCTTGCCCCGTTTTAAGAGACTTGATAGCGCAGCCTTACTGACGGTGGTAGCGTTCGAAATTATCGCTACTTGGATTACGCTAAAACTCAAAAACTCAATAGATCCCAACATGGCAGGCTTGATCGTTCTATCAATCGGCACAACATTAGGTGAACTCGTGCGCATTTTTACCTGGTCTATTATTCTCCAAGCCCTTCTAAGTTGGATAGCACCTGACCCTCATAACCCAGTCGTTAGCGTACTGCACTCAATCACTGCACCGATACTGACCAAAGCGAGAGCAGTTTTACCCTCAACTCATGGAATCGATTTTTCTCCTATAGTTGCCCTAGTAGCTCTTCAACTAACACTCATTCTTATAGTGGGTCCGCTACATGATGCAGGAAAAATGCTTCTTTTTTAATCATGAATACTAGTAACACAGAACAAAATATCGGCACAGTAACTCCCAAAACTCAAAGGTTTGACCAACCGCTGGTGCTGGACAGCGGGATAACTTTAAAAAATTACGAAATATGCTATGAAACCTACGGCACCTTAAACCAAAACAAAACTAATGCCATCCTCATTTGCCACGCGTTGTCTAGCGACCATCACGCAGCGGGATACCATGATTCAAAAGACAAAAAACCAGGCTGGTGGGATAACTGCATTGGGCCGGGGAAACCAGTCGACACTGATAAGTTTTTTGTGGTTTGTTCCAACAACTTAGGCGGTTGCGGAGGATCTACTGGCCCAATGTCCCGCAATCCTTTGTCTACCCGGTCATACGGACCAGACTTTCCTATCGTAACAGTTCGTGACTGGGTTGAGAGTCAGGCGCGCTTAGCCGACAAACTTGAAATCGACTGCTGGGCAGCTGTTATGGGTGGAAGTTTAGGTGGGATGCAGGCGCTACAGTGGTCTATAGATTATCCCAAAAGAGTTCAGCATGCGATCGTAATAGCAGCGGCCCCCAAACTATCAACACAAAACATCGCTTTCAACGAAATATCCAGACAAGCCATCATGGCCGACAAAAACTTCCATGAAGGCCGTTACACAGAGCACAATACTGTACCTTCTCATGGGCTAAAACTCGCCCGAATGATTGGACACGTCACGTATTTGTCCGATGATGGCCTACATGCTCGATTTGGAAGGGAACGACTGGAAAATAATACGGGATTCGGATTTAACGTGGAATTTGAAATCGAATCTTACCTAAGATACCAAGCTGAGTCCTTTGTGGAGCGCTTTGATGCTAACACTTACTTATTAATGACTCGTTCACTTGATTATTTTGATCCGGCGCAAACCAACAACAACAACTTGAAATTAACTCTCACAAAGTCACGCGCAAAATTTTTAGTAATTTCGTTCTCTAGTGACTGGCGCTTCGCACCTTCTCGATCACAAGAAATAGTTCGTGCATTGACGGATTGTGAGCGAGATGTAACGTATGCGGAAATAAAATCTGAATTTGGTCATGATTCGTTTCTTTTGCCAATCCCAGACTATCACAGCCTGCTTCATGCGTACCTTGAAAAGGTTTAAATCATTATGCAGATAAAAAACCTACGACGAGAACATATTCTTATCGCCAATTGGATAGAAAAAGGGTCTAGAGTGCTTGATTTGGGTTGTGGCGATGGCTCATTCTTGGCGGCGTTAAGGAGAGAAAAGCAGGTCTCCGGTTATGGGATAGAGATTGATCCTTCCAATATAGAAGCATGTGTCAAGCGTTCGGTAAATGTAATTCAAACAAACCTAGACAATGGACTTCATGATTTTAAAAACAATTCTTTTGATTATGTTGTGATGAGTCAGACTATTCAATCTATAAACAAGCCACATGAGGTGATTGATGAAATGCTAAGAATCGGAAAGGAAGTCATAGTTACCTTTCCAAATATGGGGCATTGGAAATGTCGACTACAATTTCTAATGGGGGTGATGCCTGTCACCAAGCACCTTCCCAATACCTGGTATGGCACTCCCAACATTCATATGTGTACAGTTCGCGATTTTAATAATCTCTGCGAAGAAAAAAATATCGACATAAAATCAAAAACATTCCTAGATACCCATCATAACCAGATGATCGGCATGCAATTGCTTCCCAATCTACTAGCGGAAATTGCAATTTATAAATTGAACCAGGCCTATTGAAGATCAAAAGCCGGATATTTCTTTTGCATAATCGACGATTAGCGGCGAGTGATCAGAAAATCGCTTATCTTTGTAGATTTTTGCTTTTTGCAGTAACGACTTAAGACTAGCGCTGATTATCTGGTAATCTATACGCCACCCAACATTGTTTGCCCACGCGCGCCCTCGGTTAGACCACCACGTATATTGGTCGCGTCTCCCATCTAAACTTCGAAAACTATCCACATAACGATAACGGTCAAGCACCATATCCATCCATGCTCGCTCTTCCGGTAAAAATCCAGAATTTTTTCTATTGCTCTTCCAGTTTCGTAAATCAATTTCCTTGTGCGCGATATTCCAATCTCCAGAAAAAATATAAGAGCGTCCATCCCCCTCTAAAGCCTCCAACCGCTGTTCAAATACGTTGAGAAACCTAAATTTCGCCTGCTGCCTTAAGTCACCCGACGAACCCGAGGGAAAGTAGACTGAAGCAATAGAAAGCGTCCCATAGTCTGCCTGAATGTAACGACCCTCTTTATCAAATTCCGAAGATCCGAGGCCGAAAGTTACGTTATCCGGCCTCAGCTTCGAAAATATAGCTACTCCGCTGTACCCTTTTTTTTCAGCATCGCAATAGAATGTATGCCATAAGTTTGGAGAAGCGACGTCCTTTGTCAACTGCGCCAATTGAGCCTTAGTTTCTTGAATACAAACTACGTCGGCTCTCTGTCGAGCCAACCAATGGTAAAAGCCTTTTTTGTGTGCAGCCCTAATCCCGTTTAAATTTATACTAATCACTCTCATTAATTAGGCTCTTTCCTTACTTCTCTAACCATAAGATAATAATATTATCTGCAAATCACAAAAATTAATCACAGAAAAACAATATGCATAAATTCCAGGAAAACTTCATCCAATTTTCATTGGAACATGGCGCTCTAAAATTTGGACAATACACGCTAAAATCTGGGCGAATTAGCCCTTATTTTTTCAACACTGGCGCATTTAATTCTGGCTCATCTATCTGGCAGCTTGCAACGGCTTATGCTAATGCAATTGTTGCTAATAATGTTAATTTTGATATGATTTTTGGGCCTGCGTACAAAGGAATTCCTCTCGGCACAGCAATCGCTGTCGCGCTCCAGCTAAACCACAACATCGACGTGCCAGTTAGCTTTAATCGAAAAGAAGAAAAAGATCACGGGGAAGGAGGCAGCACGCTTGGTGCACCGCTCAAAGGAAATATCCTAGTGGTTGACGACGTGATTTCAGCGGGAACGTCGATCGATGAATCTTATGCCCTTATAAAAGATCACCAGGCAATCTTATCGGGAGTGATAATTGCTTTAGACAGACAAGAACGTGGTAATCGACAGCTATCAGCAATGCAAGAAGTTGAAGCGACGCACCGCACACAGGTTTTAAGCATTATTAATTTAGACAATATTGTAGAATATGTCACCATAATAGGTGGGTTTTTAGAGCAAATAGACGCAATTAAAAAATATAGAGAAGAATATGGAACATTCTAGCACAGGCTAGAGTACGAGAAAAATCTAACTCGATTTAAATAGCCCCTCATTCAGCATTTCCCATTGAGCGGGCCAATTCGCGACAGGAGACTCCTTAAAATTATCGCCAACGAACCGTCCAAATCGACCAAGAACCACACTTAGAAGCAGTTGAGCACCATTTGCGATCTCTTCTTGCCCCATCTCACTGGCTGCGATTAAATTCCTTTCTCGTAAAACCTGCTTAAACTGGGTTTCAATTCGAGCAAAAAGTCTCGATGCTCTTATCCGCAGCCGTTCATCTTCGCCTACTAAAATATCCCCAACTAAAACCCGTACAATTCCAGGATTGCGTTCTGCAAACCGTAACAACACCGAAACCAGCTGAAAACACCTATCTTGGGGCTTTTTCTCCACTCTTATTATTTGAGCAAATAGATTGAATATCGCACCCTCAGCGAACTCAATTAAAGCCTCAAACATCTGAGCCTTGCTCGCGAAGTGTCGGTAAAGGGCTGCTTCAGAAACTCCAACTGCCGCAGCTAAACCAGCTGTGGTAATCCGAGAACCGGACTTCATTTCGAGCTCCGACGCTAAAGTTTCCAGAATTTGCTGTCGACGATTGTTTTTATTACTCATTCGATTAACGTCCCTACACCCTCGTCGGTAAACAACTCCAATAACAAGGCATGATTGACACGCCCGTCTATAATGTGGACCCTATTTACTCCAGCCGCGACAGCTTCCAACGCGCTAGATATCTTGGGAAGCATCCCTCCACTTATAGTCCCGTCTTTAATCAGCTCATCCACACGTCTTGCATTCAAGCCGGTCAACAGCACCCCATCCTTATCAAGCAGCCCAATGGTATTAGTTAAAAATATTAATTTTTCAGCCTGCATAACCTCAGCGACGCGGCTTGCCACTACGTCAGCATTTATATTATAAGATGTACCGTCATCATCAACACCAACTGGTGCAATCACCGGAATATAGTTACCGTCTGATAAAAATCTAAGCACCTCACTATTGATGGCTGTTACTTTACCAACGTGTCCTAAGTCTTCGGTGCCTCCAATTATTAGTTTTTCAGCTTGAATTAACGACGCATCTTTACCTGTAAGCCCGATAGCTTTACCTCCATGACTGTTCAAGCGGCTAACGATCTCCTTGTTAACAGAGCCACCGAGGACCATCTCCACTATAGCCATAGTTTCATCATCAGTGACTCGCATACCATCAATAAAGTGTGATTCTTTGCCGACGCGATGGAGTAGCTCACCAATTTGAGGCCCGCCACCATGTACTATGATGGGCTTAATACCTACCAGGTGCATAAGCACTAAATCTCTAGCAAAGCTAGATTTAAGTTGACCCTCCAACATAGCATTACCGCCATATTTAATAACAATCGTTTTGCCTTGATACCGCTGAATATAAGGAAGGGCAGCTATTAATATATCTGCTACCACGTGAACGTTTCTATCGGTCATGAACTAAAGCCTGCTTAACGATTGTTTATAAGTAAGTACTTGCTATTATTTAAATGTATTATTATGTATTTGTCTACCCTAAACTAAAGCTCTTTGTATTGTCTCACGAACAAACCATATCGAATGGCCACTAGCTCGACTAATTCCCGAGCGAGTCGTTGTTTTGGCTGGCGCTCTAACTTTTTAGATCCGTCATGCCAGAAAACTGTCAACTCATTATTATCCGCGCCAAAGCCTGTTTCAGGCCTCCCCACCAAATTAGCGGCGATCATGTCAATTTTTTTTCTTTTTAACTTCCCAACCGCAAAAAACTCTAATTTATCTGTTTCAGCGGCAAAGCCAACAGTAAAAGGTGCGTCCTCGAGAGCTGCGACTTCCGCTAAAATATCAATATTGGGAACCAATCGCATATTCAAAGCACCATCACCACGCTTCACTTTATGTAGAGCACTTTTTTCAGGACGATAATCAGCAACAGCAGCCGTGGCGATGAATATGTCAACAGCATTTATATTTGAGGAAACAGCCTCTCGCATGTCGCCAGATGACACCACGTTTATTATTTTTACTCCAGCCGGAGGCACAAGCATTGTTGGCCCGCTGACTAACACAACTCGGGCTCCAGCTTCCGTCGCTGCACGAGCTAACGCAAAACCCATTTTTCCAGAACTATGATTCGTAATGTACCGAACTGGATCAATATGCTCCCTTGTAGGACCGGCAGTTACCATAACTTCTAATCCCGCTAATATGCCACGTTCAAACAATCCGCTCACTGCTGAAACTACTACATCTGGTTCAACTAACCGACCTAACCCAACATCACCACAAGCTTGACTCCCACTATCTGGGCCAATCACAGACATCCCTCTGGATTTTAAAACCTCAATGTTCTCGTTCACTGATGGGTCATTCCACATTTGTTGGTTCATCGCGGGAGCTATCAATATTGGGGCATCGGATGCCAAACATATTGCATTTCCCAAATCATTAGCATAGCCAGTTCTAAGCTTAGCGATATAATCAGCAGTCGCTGGTGCCACAACAATGGCATCGCTCCATTTCGCAAGCTCAATATGCCCCATCGCGGCTTCTGCCTTAGCATCAAACATGTCGGACCGTACGTCAAAACCTGAAACGGCTTGTAGGGTAAGCGGGGTTACAAACTGCTCGGCGGCGGAGGTCATAACTACTCGCACTTGCCCCCCCGCCTCTACTAATCTGCGCACGAGCTCGGGAGCTTTATAGGCAGCAATACTGCCCGTAACGATTAAAAGACAGTTTTTCTGTTCTAATCTCTTCATTTAAAACCCAAATAATTTCGAAAACGGATACATATGATGGCACCGAATATAATAAAAACAATGGCTTTTACGCTTTTCTAAACTAAAGCCTGCGGTCAATTGTGACCTATTTATATTTTTGTCAGTTGGTTTAATCGATTATTAAGCGCGGCAGTTGGCACAGACGAAGAAAACCGTTAGAATTGCCAGCCCATTTCAGGGTGCTAGAGGGATTATACCATGGCTCGCGTATGCCAAGTAACCGGGAAACGTCCGGTAGCCGGTAATAACGTGTCTCACGCGAAGAACAGAACGCGTAGACGCTTTTTACCAAATTTACATTTTCACCGCTTTTGGGTTGAAAGCGAGAACCGCTGGATCCGGCTCAAAATCAGTGCAAAAGGACTGAGGGTGATTGATAAAAACGGGATTGATAGCGTTCTGAAAGACCTCAAAAGACGTGGCGAAAAAATTTAGAGAGCAACGGAAATGCAAGAAACAATTAAGTTGGTGTCTTCTGCGGGTACAGGTCACTATTACACGACCACAAAAAACAAGAGAACACACCCAGAAAAGCTAGAGCGCAAAAAATTTGATCCTGTTGTACGTCAGCACGTGAGCTATAAAGAAGCAAAAATAAAATAACTTTTCTTACACCGTCAAAGGCAAGACAAAAGTCTAAGGCATGGCTAAGCGACGGTATACCCTTTTAGAAGCTTAGCAAATTCTTCAAGTGCTTCAATCCCGCTTTCCTCTGCATTTACACACCACTCTTTCAGTAAACGTAATACAGGCTCAGCACTAGCGCTCCTTTCCTTATACAAAGCCTCTAAAGCTTTATGGAGATCGAATACGACTTTAAGCCGATTGCTAATATCTAGCGCGGCCTCCAACCTAGCGTACTCATAGCCATTTAAGTTCCCTGCCGCTCGAGAAAGCAAGCCCCTCATGTCTTTCAATTGAGTTCGGAATTCCCCCCTAGCAACTTGTAGCTCTTCTTTATAAACTCGTTTTACGACCAAACGTCTAAAGTCAGCCATGATATGCAGACGATTTGCCGTAACCGCCTTCGTTGTATCGATGTCAATCTGGTCTTTGTTAGAATCAAATTTAGGTCGTTCTGGATAAACACTTTTAACTTTAGCTAATCCAATAGCAGACATCATCTGAATATATAACCACCCCAGATCAAACTCCCACGGGCGAATAGAGAACTTAGCGGACATTGCAAACGCGTGATGGTTATTGTGAAGCTCCTCTCCCCCAATCAACAACCCCCATGGAATAATATTTGTAGACGCATCGTCCGTATGGAAGTTGCGATAGCCTTTCCAGTGTCCTACACCGTTAATGATGCCAGCGGCGAATACAGGAAGCCACATTAACTGAACCGCCCACATAGTAATTCCAAGCAATCCGAATAAAACAAAATTTAACACCAACAAAAAGGTCATACCGACCCAGGAATGTGGGCGATAAATTTGCCGCTCGATCCAATCATCTGGTGTTCCAAACCCATACTGAGCAACTAATTGAAGATCACGAGCGCCCTCTCGATAAAGCTCCGTACCTGTAAAAACAACTTTTTTTATCCCATGAACAATCGGACTATGAGGATCATCTTTCGTCTCTACTGCGACATGATGTTTTCTATGCACTGCCGCCCATTCTCGCGTATTCATGCCGGTAGTAAGCCAGAGCCAAAACCTGAAAAAATGAGAGGCTATGGGATGCAGCTCTACCGCTCTGTGAGCCTGATTTCGATGCAAATAGACAGTCACCGATACTATGGTCAGATGCGTAGACACAAAGGTAACCAACACGTAGCCCCACCAAGGGAGCTCTAATAAACCGTATAAAATTATATAATCCCCAAAATACTACCAAGACATTCAAATTATCGTTTAATTCAAACAATATTCTAATAGCAAATTAGCATTGTTGTCTAACCCAACAGACCATCCTTGAGCAACATAAACAGTTGCCCCTTTATCTAAAATAACTAACGGGCCAGGCTTTCTGCCAGCCAGAGAAAGGTTGTGCCATGCTAAAACAGAAATTGGAACATCGGCGCACGATGTAGATTCCTGAGGATCGTGATCCAGTTCGAAATCTGGGATAGCCTTTTTAGAATCTACTGACACCCGAAGATTTACCAACTCAACCGCCCTATCGAGTTTGTGACCAAAACGTTTTTCGTGCAGAAGTTCAAACGCTCTATATGTTGCTTTCGCAGGACTCCACGGCAAGTTTAAAGTAGACGACTGACCACAATATCTGATATCCGCACTAACCGCGCTAAATAATTCTGATTTACTATAGCCTTCTTGCAATAACTGCTCTTGCCCCAAAAGATACATTTCAGTTACCGCTCTGTTCAGCTCTTTTTCGTCGCATTCATCTTCCAAAAGACCGATAGCCCTACTGTATCGTCGACCTGGAATTGCAACAGCCATGCCAATTGCCGACAGTACTCCAGAGCACTTTGGTATGAGAATTTTTCGCATGCCTAAAGCTTCAGCTAAAACACAACAATGAAGACCACCAGATCCGCCAAAAGCCAGCATAACGAAGTCTCGAGGATCAATTCCTCGTTCGAGAGAAATCTCTTTTAATGCTTGCAGCATGTTTTCATTGACTACATCTATGACTCCAAGTGCGACTTTCTCCACATCGGTCTCTCCAAGCTCAGAGGTCAAAATCGAAAAAGCAGCTTTAGTAGCCTCTAAATTCAGCTCAATATGCCCTCCTAGCTTTATGCCCGCTGGCAGACGCCCCAACCAAACATTCGCATCTGTTACGGTGATCTGCGTGCCGCCACGCCCGTAACAAACCGGGCCAGGTAATGCACCCGCCGACTGAGGCCCGACGTGCAACAATCCTCCTTCATCAACCCATACAAGCGATCCACCTCCCGCACCGATAGTTTCCAGATCGACCATTGGCACCCCCACGGGATAGGGACCGATTACCCCTTCAGACGTAAGAGTAATTTCTCCATCTACTACCGACACATCAGTCGATGTTCCCCCCATATCAAACGTTATAACGCAAGGATATCCTGCGGCATTAGCGACATTAGCTGCACCTATAAGCCCAGCTGCGGGACCCGACAACAACAAATTCACAGGATGAGTGGTTGCAAATTCTGTTGAACAAGTGACCCCAGAACTCTGCATTATTGATAACGGAGCATTTATAAGAAACCTTTGCAGTCTATTCAGGTAAGCTTTCATTACGGGTCCAGTGCACGCATTTACCCAAGTGGCGAGGCCCCGCTCATACTCTCGATATTCAGGCAGAACCTCATGGGAGCAACTAACAAAAATTTTTGAGGAAATACTCTCAGAAATCATTCTCTCAAATCGAGGCTCAATAAAAGAAAACAGCAAATTAATAGCGACGGAATCAGGTTTTAAAGCATCTATGGCTTCGCCAATCACTTCTAGGTCACGGACCGTTAATGGGTCAAGTACTTCGCCTAAAGCGCTTATTCGACCGCCGGTCTCTAAAACCAAAGCCTTATCTATTAATGGCTTACAGTATTTGGGGGTTAAGTTGTATAACTCATCCCGAGCCTGCCTGCCGATTGCCATTAAATCCCCAAATCCGCGATTAGTAATAAACAATGTCTTTGCAGTTTTGCCCTCTAAAACGGCGTTAGTCGCCACCGTCGATCCATGAACGACTTGAAAAGAGCTGACATCAAGACCTAATGCATGAAATCCGAGAATAATTGCTTGCTCCGGTTGATCAGGCGTTGAAGGCTCCTTATGCAAAGACAACCTGCCTTCATCTATTAGAGCAAAGTCAGTGAACGTTCCCCCCGTATCTACCCCTACAATCCTCATTTAAAAATACGCCTCCAAACTAAACCTTTAACCAAAAAGTAGACGAGAGATTATTATTAATGTTAAACGGGATACAATGGTAGGGCTATAGAACAGATGAAGATAATAAAAGATTGATGCGATGCCTGAATTACCTGAAGTGGAAACCACAAAAAATGGCATATCGCGGCTGTTAAAAGGGCGCAAAGTAACCACCGTCAAAGTCCATGAGAGGAGGCTCCGACTCCCTATTCCTGACAATATCAAGACGACTTTAGAAGGCCAAACCCTATTAGACATCACGCGTCGAGCAAAATACCTGCTGTTTAAATTCGAGAGCGGATTCCTTATAGTCCACTTAGGCATGTCAGGTAGCCTCAGAGTGGTGCCTTCAATTACCCCTAAACAGAAGCACGACCATTTAGAAATCAATTTCGGGCACGCCAACTGCCTGCGCTTTCGAGACCCTAGGCGCTTCGGCCTAGTAATCTGGACCGAAAATAACCCAATAACACATAAATTGTTGTCGCGTTGCGGCCCGGAGCCGCTATCACATCATTTTAACGGCAAATACCTACACAATAGCTCAAAAAAAAGGCGCATTAGCGTAAAAAGCTTTATCATGAATGGTCAAATTGTGGTCGGTGTAGGCAATATCTATGCTAGCGAAGCCTTGTTTAGAGCGGGGATAAACCCGAATCGTCTAGCGGGGGAAATTAGCTTGAGTAGATACTTGAAATTAGGCTCTCATATTAAAAGTGTTTTAACGGAAGCAATAGCCGCCGGCGGAACGACTCTGAAAGATTTTTTGCGCGACGATGGAAAACCTGGATATTTTCGCCAGAAACTACAAGTTTACGGAAGAAAAGGAGAACCCTGCACTGTTTGTAGCGCGCCAATCAAGCACAAGGTAATTGCGCAAAGATCGACTTTTTACTGCACAAAGTGCCAATCCTAATGCAGGAATTCACTTGGCAACAATTGCCTGCCCCTCTCCTCTGACATCGCTCGATGCCGCGATTTTTCCACTCACCTTGTCCCACGTCACCACATGCATATTTCCATAATTTCGGCTGCTCTCTTTCAATTTATGACCTTTCCCCAGCAGGCCCGAGACTTCACTCTCCGTAAATCCGCCTTTTTCATAGTTGACCTGATCGGGCAAATACTGATGGTGATATCGTTTAGTAGCAACCATGCTTTCCGCATCCCCACCTCGCAAAAATTCAAGAGCACTTATAAGCACCATCGATATTATTCTGCTGCCACCTGGGGTACCGAGAATGGCAACTCTATCATCACTTTCTATAAAAGTTGGGGTCATGCTCGATAGAGGGCGTTTACCCGGCGCAATGGAGTTCGCGCCGGCTCCAACAAGCCCGTAAGTGTTTGGGGTCAGACGTCGGGCTGAGAAATCATCCATCTCGTTATTTAAAATCACACCTGTCCCTTTTGGAACTACCGCCGCTCCAAAGGGCGTATTAATACTCAAAGTAGCAGCGACACGGTTTCCGTCGGCATCAATAATTGAAAAATGGGTAGTATCGCGACCTTCAATTTTAGACTCTAACGGGGCCAGCTCTGAGCTGGACGAAGCTTTCATAATCGAGATATTGCTTGCAATATTATCAGCGTAGCTCTTTGACAATAGAGTTTCCACAGGGATATCAACAAAGTCGGGGTCCCCCAAGAAGTCAGCGCGATCACGGTAAGCTCTGCGCATCGCTTCAACAACAAGATGAGCTGTATTAATATCGGTTTCCGTAGACAGATTATATCTCTCTAAAATATTTAACGCCTCGATTAAAACTATACCTCCTGAAGACGGCGGCGGAGCTGAAACTACTTTCGAGCCGCGGTAGGTCGTTGTGACCGGAGGACGAAGCTTGATACGGTATTCAGCCAAATCATCTAGCGACCAAATGCCACCCGCAGCTCGGACCCCCGCCACTAGCCGTTTGGCTATTTCACCCTGATAAAAATCATGTCCATGAGTCAGAGCTATCGACTCAAGCGTTCTTGCGAGTTCCGGTTGAGAAATACGATACCCTGGTTTTGGCGCCAGCCCGTTATCTAAAAATATCCGTCCCGACTCAGGGAACATATTCAGATCTTTAGCCCGATAACCGGCCATTGCATTATACCGCTCCCCAGTCAGAAACCCTTCTTTAGCTAGCCGTATAGCTGCTCCCATGTTCTTTTTGAGATCCAATCTCCCGAAATTTTCACTGAGATAGACCAAGCCAGCTGGCAAACCTGGGATACCCGCAGCTAAGCCTCCAGTTAAAGACTTGCTGCGTATAAATTCTCCCTCATCATCTAAGTACATCTCTGCGAAAGAAGCTTTAGGGGCAGTTTCACGGGCATCAATGAAAACATTTAAATCATCCTTTACCACATGTAAAAGAAAAAACCCCCCGCCCCCGATGCCGGAACTGTACGGCTCGACAACAGCTAGGGCTGATGCTACGGCAATTGCCGCATCAAACGCATTACCGCCTATTTTTAGTATTTCAATTCCAGCTCTAGTTGCCTGAGGGTGAGCGGAGGAAACCGCAAAGCCATCTGGGCGTATTCCCTCGGAGGCACAAGCCATCGCGGCGGGCAACAGAAGGCCGCAACAAAACATTCGTAAACCAAAAACCAACTATTTATACCTCAACGTCCTCGCGCGAAAGGCGCCTAAATTTCTCTTCTAACTGTTGCACAGTCTCTTTATGTTTTGGGTCTTTGGGAATGCACGCTACAGGGCACACTACAACACACTGCGGCTCATCAAAGTGTCCCACACACTCAGTGCATTTATTTGGATTTATTAAATAATGTAGATCCCCATCAAAAATTGCTTCATTGGGGCATGCCGGCTCACACACATCGCAATTAATACATTCCGCCGTAATTTTTAACGCCATTAAGCGATACAACCCCTATCAAGATTCTTCTAGTTTTGTGTAGCCAATCTTTTAATCAGTACCTCTTTAACTCCCGGGGGAACAAATTCTCCAATTTCGCCTCCATGCTTGGCTATCTCTCGCACTAACGAAGAAGAAATATAGGAAAATTTCTCTGAAGTCGGTAAAAATATAGTATCCGCCTCCGGCATCAACTTGCGATTCATTCCGGCTAGCTGAAATTCATACTCAAAATCACTAACCGCCCTCAATCCGCGTAATATAATCGAGGCCCCATTTTTTTTTGCAAAATCCACCATAAGCCCATTAAATTTCATAATCCGTACGTTTGGAAATCGACTTAAAACTTCAGCTGCCAACTCGACACGCTCGTCCACAGAGAAAACCGTATTCTTAGATGTGCTGCCAGCGACAGCCAGAATCAGTTCGTCAAACATAGGGACAGCTCGAGAAACGATGTCTACGTGACCGAAGGTTATCGGATCAAATGTTCCAGGATAAATTGCAGTGATACTCAATCAAGCGCTCCTAATATTAACGGCGAAAGCCAGTTTATAACATTTTCAGACTCTAATTGTCTCAGGCTTTTTTTGTAAGAGCATATATACGGCGTCTGTCGTTTGCCCAGACTTAAGAACACTCCAATTTTTAGGCGGCATCGACGCTAACCTCGGCCGCTCCAAGTAAACCAAGGCTTGCTCAGATAATCCCCGCTCCGACAGAATATCTAAACAAGAATCAACTAGGGTAGAACCAAATGGAGGGTCGAGAAAAACAATATCAAATTGCAACTCCGATTTAGTTAGCCATTGTAACCCGTCAGCCTGAACTGACTTAATATTTTTAGCGCCCAGCCTTTCTAAAAGGCTGTCTATCTCATGCACCAAGGACTCATTACACTCAACAAGAGTCGCGTCTAAAGCACCACGAGAAACCGCTTCTATGCCTAAAGCGCCACTCCCGGAAAACAAATCTAGGCAGTGAGCACCGACAAGATGCATTGATAACCAGTTGAATAGCGTTTCTTTCACTCTGTCCGCTGTAGGTCGAAGTCCGTCTGCATGTATAACCTCCAGCTTAGTCCCGCGCCACTTTCCTCCAATAACCCGAACCTTGCCAAGCTTATTTCGCATTAATCGGAGACCGGTACTTCTGGACCTACGATCACTGATAACAGACGGTCTTTTTTCAAATACTGGCTTAGAGCCCCCCGAATCTGCTCCGAAGTGACTGCTGCAATCCGCTCCTGAAAAGTCTCTAGATAACTAGTCGGCAACCCATAGAACCCTATCATAGAGATATAATTTACAATCTCAGCATTTGTATCTAGCTTCAAAGGGAAACCATTTATTAAATTAGATTTTGCAGCTGCAATATTCTCTTCAGACAAGCCCTTCTTAGCTACAGATTCCAAAGTGTCGCGCATAACCTGCAAAGCCTTTTCCTCCTGAAACCGATCGGTTTGTATCACTGCCACAAAAGTACCAGATGTAGCCATGGGGACTAAATAGCTATATGCGGAGTAAGCCAAGCCCCGTTCTTCTCGAATTCGCTTAAACAAAAGAGAAACCAGGCCGTTACCACCTAGCGCGTGATTGCCAACAACAAGCGGAAAATAATCAGGATGGGCGCGCTCAACCCCTAATCCGCCAATTCGGACGTGGCTTTGAATAGAAGGAAAGTCCACGCGTTCCAGAGTCGCTTGAGTCTGTTTCTCCACAAAAGGAAGTGTTTTGGCCTTAACGCCCAAAGGAACCGCATTGCTCAATTCGTTGGCAAGCTCTTCGGCTACCTCACGAGCCACATTACCAACAATAGCTATCACCATATTTTGGCGAACATAATATGTCTCATACTGTCTAACTATATCTCTCTCACGTATATTCCGAACACTAGTCTCATCACCTAAAGGCCTGCTTGCGTACGGATGGCTTCCATATAATAACGATGCGAACCGATCCGATGCTCGACTGGCAGGAGACTGTGCACGATACTGCAGTTCAACCACAACACGAGCCTTAGTACGTTCAATGGCTATACTATCGAATCTGGGACTACCAATCACATCTCTCAGCAAATTAAAAGCAGGCCTTAATTTCTCGGGGTCAACTAAGCTTCGCATGCTTACGCTTGCGGTGTCCTTAGAAGAGCCCACCGAAATACTCGCTCCGGTCAATCCCAATTGCCGGTTAAACGCTTCCACATCTAGCTCAGTCGTCCCTTCTAATAGCATCTGATTGACAAGGTTGGATATTCCTATCAACTGCCCATCTCGAGCACTACCGGCATCGAAGGTAAGCTCTATATCGATCATTTCGATTTCAGGAAGATTAACAAAGTACACGGGAACACCATGTTCCGACCGCCATGAATCGATTTCTGGGGTCGCCCAAACTATACCTGAAACAAAAAATATGAGCATTAATCGAAATAAGCAAATCACAAGCCTTCCTCTGGCATCAAATAAGTGATGGTCAAAACTTCCTTCCGCAGATATTTCTGAGCAACAGCCACAATATCGGCACTGCTCACGGCGTTTATCTCTTGTAAATAGGTGTCTTTAAGGCGCCAGTCTAAGCCTACCGAATCAAAAGAGCCTATCATGGTTGCCTGAGACGCCATAGAATCTTGCGCGTAAACCCTTGACGCCGCTACCTGCGTTTTAACTCGCTCCAGCTCTTCAGGAGTTGGTGGGTTCTTTGATAGAAAATCAATTTCTTCTATGAGATATTCCTCAAGAGCACCCAAGTCTACTCCGTCGCGAGGAATCGCGGTTAAAGTCAGCACAGTTTCTAACCTCGCTATAGGCGAATAACTTACAAAAGCATGCGAAGCAACCTCCTTTTCTCTCACCAAACTAGCCTGTAATCGTGAGCTACGATCGCCATCTAGTATTTCACACAAAACATCTAGCGCGTAAACCTCTGACAGCTTACCTCCTGTTACTAAAACGTATGGCAGAGAAGGCACTTTATAACTCAAAATCACGAACGGGACACGTGCCTTATCACTAAAAACAGACACCCTCTTTAGTCCTTTCTGTCCCACCTCTGGTCTTTGCTTTATCACGGGCAATGATGTTGGAGGGAGCTTCTTAAAATGCTTCTCGGCAAGGTTGTAAACATCTGCTGCTACAACATCACCCACCACTACCAGTGTCGCATTGTTCGGAGAATACCATTTCGCATACCAGTCTTTTAAATCATCGACGGACATTCCTTTAATATCCGCTTCCCAGCCAATAATGGGATAGCGATAAGGGCTTGTCTGGAAAGTAGCTGCACGGGCTATCTCAGATGCCAACGCTTGAGGGTTATCGTCAGTTCTGAGTCGGCGTTCCTCTAAAACCACATTGATTTCTTTGGAAAACTCATCTTCATTTAAAGTGAGATTTTTCATCCGATCAGACTCAAGTTCGAAACTCTTTTCAACATTTTTCGCGGCCCATTGTTGATAATAAGCAGTATAGTCAAAGCTTGTAAATGCATTCTCAAGACCGCCATTCGAAGACACTATTTTCGAAAAAGTTCCATCGGGATATGTTGGCGTCCCCTTGAACATCATATGCTCTAACGCATGCGAAACTCCCGTAATTCCGTCATGTTCATAAGACGATCCGACTCTATACCATATCTGAACAACCACCACCGGTGAGCGATGATCTTCTTGCACTATTAGCTTTAATCCATTTTCAAGTTTAAAGTCTTGATGTTTAAGCGTAGCGCTCGCAGCGCTGGTCAACAACCAGACACCCAACAAGCAGAAAAACTTTAATTGCATAATCTTGGCTCCTCGTGAAAACATTAACCTAAAAATCTAGCCACAAATGCTATTCTATTGTAGTCGACTCGCTTCTATAAAATGAGTCTTATAAATTAAATATTTTTCACAATAACTAAAACACCATATTAGAAGTAACCACATGTTCAAATTTCTGACCAAACACCTAAGCGATACCTTAACATTGACCAAAAATTTAGACGCGGCAGCGCTAGAAGAAATAGAAAACTTGTTGTTAGCCAGCGATGTCGGTTTTTCCGCTACAGAAAGGATTATCGCGAAAATCAAAAATACTGAGTCTAAGGACCAAGCGATTCAAGCGATGCGAGCGGAGATGATCCGGATTCTGGCGCAAGCAGAGGATATTTCCAATTCTCAAACCGAAGAAAATGGGACAAAAGTTATTTTATTAGTTGGCGTCAATGGCGCCGGTAAAACCACTACTATTTCTAAAATAGCCTTGCAAATGAAAAATAAAGGCCTAGCAACGATGCTAGCGGCTGGCGACACGTTCAGAGCTGCTGCAGCTGAACAGTTAGAGTCCTGGGGAACATCTATTGGAGTACAAGTAATTACCACTAAAGAGCGCGGTGACCCGGCGTCTCTAGCTTATGAGGCCCACAATAGAGCGCTAAGAGAAAAAGTCGATATACTCCTAATTGATACAGCAGGCAGGCTACATACGCAGTCGGACCTAATGGCAGAACTTGCGAAAATAAAACGTGTGCTAGGAAAGCAAGATGTATCAGCGCCTCACGAAACGTTACTCGTTCTTGATGGGACAACTGGTCAAAATGCAATCAGCCAAACGCAGGTTTTCATCGAAAAAATCGGAATATCTGGAATAGTCATAACCAAGCTAGATGGAACAGCAAAAGGAGGAGTTGTTTTCGATTTAGTAGAGCGATTCAAGCTACCCATAAGATATATTGGAGTCGGAGAAAGCCCCGACAGTCTTCTTGAGTTCACGGCCCAACACTACGTTAGCGCTCTGCTAGAAGGACTGTAAGTAACAAGGATCACGTCAAGAATAAAATTATTGGCACTCTTGTATCCTGAGTGCTAAAATAGGCAAGTGCTTATAGGAGGATCTAATGATGTACAGCAACTTAAGTCTCAACTTGGTGTCCAGCTCAGGCTCACTAGAAACATACATTGCGTCTGTAAACCGAGTCCCAATGCTAACTTTAGCCGAAGAACAGACCTTGGCATTTGCACTAATAAATCAGGGAAATGTCGAGGCAGCACGAAAGTTAGTGCTTGCACACTTAAAGTTCGTAGTAAAAATTGCGCGCAAATATAACGGTTATGGGCTAGCTCAAAGTGACCTGATTCAAGAAGGCAATATCGGCCTCATGCAAGCAGTGAAAAAATTTAATCCGGATGTAGGCACTAGGCTGGCAGCCTTTGCAGCGCACTGGATAAAGGCAAGCATTAGTGAATTCATACTAAAAAACTGGCGAATAGTAAAAATGGCGACAACAAAGGCGCAGAGGAAACTTTTCTTCAACTTGAGAAGTTTAAAAAAAGGCCTTGGCTGGTTATCTGCGGCTGAAAAAGCGGAAATCGCTTCCGATTTAGACGTAAAGGAAAGTGATGTTGCCGGCATGGAGCTTCGGCTAAGTGCCAACGACCTTCCTTTCGGCAGTACAACTGAGAGGGATGAAGACTTCTCTCCTGAAAACTTCATAGAAGACATGCGATTCGAACCCAGTACAGAAATAGAAAAAAACGAAAAAAATGATATTGCGAAACAAAGTCTGGGTAAGGCGCTAATGCGCCTAGACGAAAGAAGTCGCGACGTAGTAGTTAGCCGGTGGCTAAGAGATCCTAAAAACACCCTACATGAGCTAGCGATTAGGTACAGTGTCTCGGCTGAAAGGGTGCGTCAAATCGAAAAAAATGCCTTTATGGCCATAAAAAAATCGTTGCCTAGACCCGAAGAACTAATCCTATAAGAAACTAGCCAGTATTCAAAATGAAAAAACTCAAATCACTCCAATAATGGTCAGCAAAGAAAAAGCAAAACAAAAGAGTGAGATATACAATCGAGTAGCGAAACACTGTCATTGCAAGCTCATCTGAATGATTAAATTGCATTCTTACCACATAGAATAACAGAATTATATTCAACAAAACCGCCCCCACGAGGTATATAAGTCCGCTCATATAGGTCAAGTAGGGCAGAATTGTGGCAATAACCAAAATAATAGAGTAAAAAAGTATCTGCTGGCGCGTATAGGTGACCCCATGTGTTATAGGAAGCATGGGAATCAAGGCTTTGGCATAATCCTCCCTACGATAAATTGCCAAAGCCCAAAAGTGGGGCGGAGTCCATACGAAAATTATTAAAAAAAGCAGGAGCGCATGAGGATCGACTGTCCCTGTCACGGCACTCCAGCCAAGCACAGGTGGGGCAGCTCCTGCCGCTCCGCCTATGACGATGTTTTGCGGCGTCGCGTGCTTTAGATACATCGTATAAATCACCGCATAACCGATCAGTGAAGCAAATGTTAAGGCCGCCGTAAGAGTATTTACAAACGCCACCAATATATACATCGCCACCACGCCCATTGCGACAGCAAAAAACAGAGCGTGTCTTCGAGATAAGCCACCCTGCGGCAAGGGACGGTTCCGTGTTCTCTCCATCAAAGCGTCAGCGCGACTATCTATTACATGATTCAGGGCCGCAGCAGAGGTTGCAGCCAACCCAATGCCCGCAGTCGCAGTAATTAACAAGAAAATATCAACGCCTTCTGGCGTGGACAAAAACATGCCAATAACGGCGGTAAAAACAATAAGCCCAACTACTCGCGGTTTACACAGCGCCACATAGTCCCTCCAATGCGCAAAAGTAAACATTGTTGAGTTTTCAACCGCCATAAGCATCTCGAGGGGAAGTAAAATAAATAAGCGCCACTAGAGTCAGTAATAGTAAACCCGCACCACCATTATGCCCTACTGCAACAAATATGGGCAACCCACCTAGTACATTGGCAATACCTAGCGACAATTGTAAAAACAGCGCTAATCCTATTATCAAACCAATTTTTCGCACGTTCGCTAACTCGCACTTTATAGCCCGCCAAACCAGCAAACTTAAAAATACCCCCACCACAACCGCTCCCATGCGATGAACAACATGTATCGCAACTCGAGCTGGAGTGTCTAAGACTCCAAATTCATAATTTACACCGAGCCCTCTCCACAGAACAAAACCATTATCTAGCTGCTCGAATGGAAACCAACGACCATGACACCGAGGCAATTCTGTACAGGCTAAAGCTGCGTAGTTTGTACTGGTCCAGCCACCTAAAAATATCTGACTAATCACCAATGCCAAGCCAAGCCAAGCCAAAAAAGTCAACCTTTTATCCTGCGGTGAAACCGTCACAACATAGTGGCACGATAGAAAATACCAAAATAAAACCGACAAAGTTGCCATCCCTCCTAAAAGGTGGGCCGTAACTACCAACGGCTTCAAAAGCAGGGTTACAGTCCACATCCCCAAAATTCCTTGAAAAACAACAAGAGGCATCAAAATATACGGAACCTTACTTGCATGTCTGTTTCTTCGACGGCTGATCCAAGTTAGTACAGCCAATATAAGGATGCCAAACCCAAGGAGACTCGCTAAATACCTATGTATCATTTCCCGCCACGCTTTCCCGCTCTCCATTACATCAAAGACTAAGGAGCTGTCTTCTATAACGACAGGCATATCAGGGGTTGGTGCTGCTAATTTGCCATAACAACCCGGCCAGTCAGGGCAACCAAGGCCAGCATCTGTGAGCCGCACATAAGCACCGTATAGGATGACAAGCGCCGCCAACACAAGCAGCCCTAAGCTTAGATTTTTACAAAAGTCGCTCATGCATTAATCTACCTTTGACCCGCGCAATAATCGCTTAATATCTTTTTTGATATCAGCCGGATTCGCATTTTCTGGAAAATAACTGACTACTTGGCCACGCCAATCTGTAAAGAATATTCCGGATGTCACTCTCGAGAGCTCTGTACGAGCGGCTATCTCACTCGACAGCAATTTCAAAGCGTCAGTATCATTCAGATAGCCCAATTGTTCTGAATTTCCAGAGGCAAAAAGTCCCTTTATATGCACTCTCGTCCCCGAATGCCCTAGGAGGCCCCGAATTGTGCTCAATAAATTGAACGTTTTCAAACAGCTATCGTCACAACGTGAATCAGAAAAATAAACAATGGCCCATTCTCCAGGGCTCATCTCTAGCTCACGTAATGGGCCATAGCCCTCTGAAACCGCAATATCAATAGGTGGCGAAATCAGAGCGCCCCTGTTCAGTAAACCAATGTCAGAAAGCAAACTTGGGGTACGAACCACCCACCACGCTATCAATATCGGGGCCACAAAAGCCGTAACCACTAAAAAACCAATTAGACGAGATGAAGAGGCACCAAATTTTGAAAACAACACTTATCTCCTTCGATAATTAATCAAACCAATGACTGCTAACACAATCGCCATGCAGAACCATTGCATTGCATACGCTTGATGTTTGGACGCACCCGATCCCGGTATTGTGCGGTTAACTTTGAGCGCGCCTGAACCCTCAGCATCGATATAAACAATTAGGGGCCTGATGGAGATGCCCTCTAACATGACGCCGAGCTCAGGCCAATCAATATGTTGCACACGATATAGATTTTTAGACAACTGTTCGATATTGGAAACGTTCTCATCGAAAGTAATGCCACTAGCAGGAACAGGGCCAAAATAACCGGAAAGCTCCACTTCCCCCTGTGGCAGGGGTAACTGGGGCAATGTAGAGCGATCGCCCTGGTTGGAAGTCCAGCCTCGACTAACCAAAACCGTGCCATACTCTTTTATTTCAAAGAGACTAAATACTTCATAACCGGCCCGAGTATTTAGCACCCGATTGTCTAAAAGAACGTTGATGTCCAAGTATTTGCCATCTAATGTTACTGGCCTCCAGGTTACATCGGATGCATCCAATAGCTTGCTCAATCCAATCCGCTCACTTTTAAACCGATCTACGAAGAGCGCATGCCTCTCCGCTTTTAACTCAGCCCTTTGTAGCTGCCAAACCCCAAGGCCACAGAAAGCCGAAAACCCGAGTAAAAAGAGCAAGATCAATATCGTCTGTCGCAAGATCAAAATTGGATTTCCTAAGTGGGTTAGCCAATAATGAGGTAATTAAATTGGAATACCATACATGACTGGCACATTTCTCATAAAATGCATCATCGTTGGTGCATTTCTTCTTATACTAGTGGCCCTCGGGGCAGCAGGCCTAAGCCTTTTTCGAGGTAAAAACCCTAAGGGAACCAATACGGTGAAAGCTCTCACTGTGCGTGTAGCCCTATCATTCGCACTGGTAATCACGCTTCTAATTCTACACCACTTGGGATTAATCACCCCAAATGGCTAAAACGTCGCTATAGCATTGTAGAATCAGGCTATAACCAATAAACGAAAATAAACAAGCCGATCCAAACCACATCGACAAAATGCCAATACCACGCACATGCTTCAAAACCGAAATGTCGCTCATGAGTAAAATGCCCTTTGATACATCTTCCTAAGATTGTGGCCAGCATTATGGTACCCATAGTAACGTGAAAGCCGTGGAAACCCGTCAGCAGAAAAAATGTTGCCCCGTAAATACCCGAATTCAATGTCAGGCCGAGCTCGCGGTAAGCATGACCATATTCTTGGACTTGCATAAGAACAAACATAGTGCCTAATGCAACAGTAACAGACAACCCTGCAATCAAATGTTTCCTGCTACCGATCTTAAGGCCCCAATGCGCCCATGTACAAGTCGCGCCACTAGTTAGCAATATCAACGTATTATAAAAAGGTACGCCCCATGCGCCAATCGTTTCTTTGAACGTGGAAAAAGCATAAGTCTCCGGCAATTGAAACAAGGGCCATGCAGTTGCAAACTCAGGCCAGAGAAACTGATTTGTTGCAGCGCCAGACCCTTCACCCCCCAACCACGGCACCGAGTACATCCGAGCGTAGTAAAGCGCACCAAAAAATGCTGCAAAAAACATCACTTCGGAAAAAATAAACCACGCCATTCCCATTCTAAAGCTAACATCAACTTGGCCGTTGAAGGCCCCAGCTTCACTTTCTCCGATAACAGTCCCAAACCAACCAAACAACATGTAAACAAACAAGGCAAATCCCATTGCTAAGATATAAACACCGGCTCCTCCACCATTCAAAAAAGTTGCCCCTCCCACAAACATAGTAAATATCGCTATTGTTGCAAGAATAGGCCAATGACTAGGATGGGGTATGTAATAATCTACGTTTGTGTTCAACATGGTTACTGTATCTCGTTATCAGTTTATATAAGAATGTTGTGGTGTGCTTAAGGCAGCCGTGTCTAGGGCCTCAAAAAAAGTATACCCTAGTGTCAGCAAGGACACCTCTTTCGGTATATCGGGATCTATAATAAATCTGATGGGCATCCTCTTTAACTCCCCTGCCATTAACAACTGCTTAGTAAAACAAAAGCATTCCGTCTTGTTAAAGTACTTCGCTACTGCATTGGGCGCCACACTAGGCACCGCGTTACCCGTGACAGCGTATTGCGCGGTATTTATCACAACAAAGTCTACTTGCGTCTCCACGCCAGGCGATACCCTAATTTTTTCTGTCACCGGATAAAATTCCCACGGTAAATCAGCGCCCACACTAGCAACAAACTCAACGTCTATCAATCGCGATTCATCAGGAGACATTAGCGAGACTTCCTGAGAGCTTAGCCGTCCTGTTTTTCCGTTTAAACCCGTTATCTCACAAAAAACGTCATAAAGAGGGATTAAGGCATATCCAAAAAAGAACATCGTAGTCGTCGCTACTACCAATTTGATTGCAGTGCTTCGATTAGCTCTTTTTAGTTCTAACTCACCCATGGCTTTTTAAAGATATAACATTATCCCCCACGCGTAGATGATGATGACGACAAGCGACAGCAAAAAAGCCGTTTTAACAGCTCGTTTCCGCTGAAAATCTAGGTGGTTATGCCTTTGGCTCACAATCTCTATCGGTTCCCACCAGTTATAGATCTCGGGTCTGGTGCCTCAGTAAAACTGTGGAACGGAGGAGGAGACGGCAAAGTCCATTCCAAGCCCTGAGCTCCTTCCCATACTTCATCAGTCGCCTTCTCTCCGCCGCGAATACATTTAACGACAACGACTACAAACAGAATTTGCGAAAGCCCATAAACAAACCCGCCGATACTAGAAACCATATTAAAATCGGCGAACTGTACTGCGTAGTCGGGAATTCGACGTGGCATTCCAGCTAGACCCAAAAAATGCTGCGGGAAAAATAATACATTTACTGAAATAGTAGATAACCAAAAATGCCATTTACCTAGTGTTTCGTTATACATATGACCGGTCCACTTAGGAAGCCAGAAATACGCTCCCGCCATGAGGGCAAACACCGAGCCTGTAACCAAAACATAATGAAAGTGCGCTACTACAAAGTAGGTGTCATGATATTGAAAATCTATTGGGGTAACGCCCAGCATGAGCCCCGAGAATCCGCCTATAGTAAATAAAACCACGAACGCTAAGGCAAATAGCATAGGGGTCTCAAACGTCATCGAGCTCCGCCACATAGTGGCTACCCAGTTAAAAATTTTGACGCCGGTAGGAACCGCGATCAAGACCGTCGTGTACATAAAGAAGAGCTCTCCCGCCAAAGGCATCCCTACAGTAAACATGTGGTGCGCCCAAACGATGAAAGAAAGAAAAGCAATCGCACCCGTCGCGTAAACCATAGAGCTATATCCAAACAGCGGCTTCCTTGCAAAAGTAGGGATAATGGCAGAAACAATACCAAAAGCAGGCAGAATTAAAATATAGACTTCTGGGTGTCCAAAAAACCAAAAGATATGTTGAAACATCACGGGATCGCCACCACCTGCCGCGCTAAAAAAGGCTGTTCCAAAAAACTTGTCAGTTAGCAGCATAGTCACAGCACCAGCTAAAACCGGAATGGCGGCGATCAATAAAAAAGCTGTAATAATCCAAGTCCAAACAAATAAAGGCAACTTCATTAAAGTCATGCCGGGAGCTCGCATGTTAAAAACAGTCGCCACTATATTAATTGCGCCAGCGATTGAAGACGCCCCCATAAAATGCACAGAAAAGATCAGGAAAGGGAAGGCGGCACCGGTTTGCAAAACCAAAGGAGGGTACATTGTCCACCCCCCAGCAGGCGCACCACCGGGCATGAATAACGTGCTAAGCAACATCAAAAAAGCAAAAGGAAGAATCCAGAAACTCCAGTTATTTAATCGGGGCAGCGCCATATCAGGCGCTCCGATCATCATTGGAATCATCCAGTTAGCAAAGCCTGTCCACGCCGGCATAATTGCTCCAAAGATCATAACTAGAGCATGCATCGTAGTCATGGAATTAAAAAATTGCGGGTCAACAAACTGCAATCCAGGCTGAAATAACTCCAGCCTAATGACCATAGCCATGGCCCCGCCTATAAAAAACATCATAAGCGAGAATAGCAAATATAGAGTTCCGATATCTTTATGGTTTGTCGTCATTATCCAACGCATCAATCCAGTTGGATGTGCGTCGTGGTGGTCGTGGTGCGCAGCAGCCTCACTCATGATTTAACCTCTAAATTTACGTTCTGTTGTAAGAAAAAATTCATTGTCGGTTCAGGCAGTATTCACTGAGTAGTTGGCATCACAGCCAAAAAATCACCCGATCTTTTTGTCTGTATTGCAAGGGCACTTGCCTGTGCTTGTTGCTGTACCCAAGCCATATATTCGTCCTCTGGAATAGCTCTAACCACAATGGGCATAAAGCCATGATCCCTCCCGCAAAGTTCGGCGCATTGTCCCCGATACACGCCGGGCTCTTTTATTAATGCCCAAGATTCATTTATAAACCCGGGAATGGCGTCTCTCTTCCAGCCAAGCGCAGGCACCCACCAAGCGTGTATCACGTCTCCCGCGGTAGTTAAGAACCTAATTTTTTTATTTATAGGAACAACAAGGTAGTTATCTACATCAAGCAAATAATTGTCTACCTCAAAAGGATCTATATTCGAACCTCGTTGTCGAGCAACATTTGATTTTTGTTCAAGCGTGCTGAAAAATTTCACCTCTGTGCCAATGTAATCGTAGTGCCACTTCCATTGGTAACCCGTGATTTTAATCGTCATATCAGCGTTAGCGGTATCTTCCATCATTATTAAAGAGCGCGTAGCAGGAATAGCGACCGCTATTAGTATGGCAAAAGGAACAACAGTCCAGATAATTTCTACTTTAGTGCTATGGTGCCAATTTGCCGCTTTAGCTCCACGGGATTTTCGATGCATTAGTATTGAATAGAACATGGCGCCAAAAACGACAAGCCCAATAGCGCACATTATCCACAACACATACATATGGAGGTCATAAACCTCTTGGCTAAAGGGCGTCACTCCCCGAGGAAGATTCAGCCCCCAATCAGCGAAAACTGAAAGAGGAAAAACGCTGAAGGATAAAAACGCATAAGAAGCATATTTCTTTAAAAAATTCATTTAGTTCCGTCTCCGCACCACTTGGCTCAACCAAGGCACGCAAGTTTATGTTGAGGATGCCCTATTAAATCTGTTTCAGAGTCACTATTCTATATCAAATCTTATACTAGCTTCTCAAAAATTTTACGCTAAAAACCCTAGCAAGGATCATTAACGATCCCTATATTACCCTCTTTTTATTCTCGCGTTAACCGAAAAATGTGGATTGTTTATCTATCCGAAACAATAAGGTCTCTATAAAGCAGTTATGCCCCCACAGATGTTTTCTATACAAAAGGAGGCAGTAGTTACTGTCTGCTCAAGCGGAAAACCCCTCTCTGTACGAAAAAGCAGGGGCGCCTGGATGTTTTCCTCTAAAAAAGCCACCACCTCGTCAGCCGCATAAAGATCTAAATCTATTTGATTGGCAACCCAACCCACAAAAGGGGCGCCCGAATCAAGGATGGATTGAGCCGCCAAAAGCGCATGATTAATGCAACCAAGCTTAACTCCTACGACTAACAGTACAGGCAATTTCAAAAACAATGCCAAATCAGCCACGAATAGATCATCAGCCAAAGGGACTCTCCATCCGCCGACACCTTCGACCACTACTACCTCAGCTTTAGTGGCACACCGTCTATAAGCGTCATTTATTTTTGCAAAGGAAATAGGCGTTCGGGTCTGACCTGAGGCAATATGCGGCGAACATGGCGGCTCAAAAGAGTAAACAGCTCTATCTTTAGCAGGCATTTTCACGGAAGACGCTTCCAACAACAGCGCGTCATCCTCATTCTCCCCCCGAAACACCCCAGTGGCAACAGGCTTCATCCCGCATGCACTATAGCCCGAAACAATTGCGGCTCTAATTAAAACCCCGCTAATATAGGTTTTGCCGCAGCCGGTATCCGTCCCTGTAACAAAAACTGTCATCGACGGCGCCTCAACTTATCTAGTGGAAAAGTGTGCTCCTGCTGCCCTTTACCCTCCGAATTGCCTAAAGCCCAAGCGTGACCGATTATCACCTCATAAGTAGCAGGTAGCTTATCTTTGACTCGAAACAACTCATACTCCTCTCGCAACTTCATCAATTTTTGTTTGCCTAACAAACCCCGACTTCTTTGTTGAGACACGTTGGAGGCGCCGACCCCCTTTAAATCCTTCATTAAACTTCGTAAATCGTCATACTCAACCGTAATGCGATCAGCTTCTAACACCGGATCACTAAAACCGTTCGAAGACAATAGATTACCCACATCATGTATATCTAGGAAACCGTTAACATGCGGGGTATCGGAGATAGCCGCAAAAGCTTGCCGTAATTCACGCAAAGTATCGGGCCCCAAAGTAGAAAACAAAAACAGCCCCCCTGGTTTCATTATTCGCCGTATCTCTCGAAAGCAAACGTCTGGTTGCATGCTCCATTGAAGCGCCAAACTAGAAAACGCCAAATCAACGGAATTATTCGCGATAGGTAACCTTTCTATATCTCCACAAACCATCCGTTTTTTTTCAAACCAACGGCGTGGAAGTTTAATTTGTGCTTGGGCATGCTTAAGCATGGAAACAGCTATATCTAATTGAAAAATACTCGCTTTTTTAAATTTTTTAATTAATATCCTAGAAGCCGTCCCTGTCCCAGAACCGAGATCTATAATACTTCTTGGGGTTATCCGTATGTAATCCAGTTGCTGGAGAGTTCTTAAAACCACCTCTTTCTGCAGAAAATCGTGCTCACCGTAAGTCATAGCAGCACGGTTAAAACGTGCTTTCATAGCAAGCTTATCGATTTTATTAGACTCAAAGGTAGTCATCTTTCAAAAACAGTCTTTAATTTTTCACATAACAAAGAAATGTGTTGCTCGCTATGCGCCGCCGTAAGGGTAACGCGAATTCGTGCTGTCCCTTTGGGCACTGTAGGGGAGCGGATGGCTTTAACATAAAACCCTTCGGACAAAAGAGCCTCAGCAACTTGAAGCGCGACTAACTCGTCACCAATTAGAATCGGCTGGATTGGTGTTTCACTCTGCATCACTGGAATATTGTAGCTGTTTGCTAAAGAACGAAAATATTGAATGTTCGACTCAAGCCGATCACGAATAGAGGTTTTATTAATTATAACGTCTAATGCGGCCAATGCAGCAGCACAACAAACGGGAGGAGAAGCAGTATCATAAATAAAAGTTCTAGCTTTCTGCACAAGCAAATTAATGACCTCTTCTGGCCCCACGACAGCAGCCCCCAAGGAACCTAGTGCTTTTCCAAACGCTATCATTCCGAGCGTTATGGATCCCTTGGCGCGATAATTTATAATTCCTCCCGCCCCTTTGCCCTGTCCGACAACACCAAAACCGTGCGCATCATCAATATAAAAAACCCCATTTGCAGAAATCGCTTGTGTAGAAAGTGCTTCCAGATCTGCAACATCTCCGTCCATACTAAAAACCGACTCAGACAAAAGGAATGTGACCCCATCTGCTTCCTGCCCCCTGTCAGAAATTTTTGGAATAGAGCAATGCGGGTAACGCTTATGCTTTGCACCGCTTGCTATGACAGCATCGATGAGTGAGGCATGATTTAATCTATCATGGAAAATCATATCTTTAGCGGTCACAAGCGCCTGAATAGCACCCAAATTAGCCAGATAACCAGAAGAGAACAAAAGCGCCGACTCGGCGCCCACAAATGATGCTAGCCTAGCCTCTAGCTCTTGATGTAGAGAAGATCGACCAGACAACAAAGCAGCGGACCCTGATCCAAAACCATAGACAGGCAACTCTCTGACAACACGCTCAATAACAGACGGATCCGAGGCCAAGCCTAGATAGTCATTACTGGTAAAGTTGATGGTTTTTCGATGATTAATTATTGTTTCTGGCGCTTGTACGGACTGCCGGCAATCCAGTTCTCTTAACAAATGACAAGCACGTACGTCTTCCATTTGAGACCGAACTCGGTTAAGAAATCTATCTCTCACGCGGAGACTAGAATCAAATATGTGTGTTTGCTGACGCTCGGAGTCCTAGCATTTGAAACAACTTGTTGTCGGCGGCAACTAATGGGTTATCTGTAGTTAACAGTTCATCACCATAAAAAACTGAGTTTGCGCCGGCAAAAAATGATAAGGCTTGGGTTTCATCAGTCATATTGGTTCTGCCAGCAGACAGTCTTACGAAAGAAGACGGCATCAATATTCTTGCAACTGCTATTGTTTTGACAAAGTCTAGTGGATGAACCTCCATGGCGTTTGCGAGAGGTGTACCTTCAACCTTTACAAGAAGGTTTATCGGAACAGATTCCGGAGGAGTAGACAGGTTAGCAAGTTGCCGTAAAAGCTCTCCTCGATCTTCAACGCTTTCCCCTAAACCAACAATTCCACCACAACAAACGTTAATGTTGGCTTCCCTAACATGTTCTAACGTGTCAAGCCTATCTTGGTATGTCCTAGTAGTAATTACCTTCCCATAAAACTCTGGAGAGGTATCCAAATTATGGTTGTAATAGTCTAGACCGGCGTTAGCAAGCCTTTTTGCTTGCATTGCATTAAGCATCCCCAACGTTACACAAGTTTCCAGACCTAGGGCTCTAACTCCCTCAATCAAGGGGATAACTGCATCTAAATCTTTGTTCTTTGGGCTGCGCCATGCCGCGCCCATACAAAATCGCGTAGCTCCTGCGGCTTTTGCTGCCGTTGCTGACTTAAGAACCGTCCCAAGATCCAGAACAGGCGTCACATCGACACTAGTGTTAAATCGTGCGCTTTGGGGGCAGTATGCACAGTCTTCAGGACACTTACCGCTTTTTATGTTCATCAGCGTGCTTAACTGAACTTCATTAGCATTAAAAAACTCACGATGCGCTGAATGGGCTTTAAAAAGCAAATCGTTAAACGGAAGAGCAAAGAGATCTTGAACCTCAAAGCGGGACCAAGCACTTTTCAAAGAGGTCTTACTTTGCTTAATTGTGGTCTTAACCGCGGACATTTCAATGAGACTCCTTCACTGTAGCGCGCCGATACATTAACGACCGCTTTTGGCTTGTAAAGAAACCAGATTACCAAAAAGTGTACCTTGGGGCTATAACTATTTTCACAGCGCAAGGATGAGATATAAAAGTAAGTGCTTACTTTCCTTTAATCGCTAGATATCAAGGTTCCTTGTCATGGCCGCATGCTTGTCAATAAAGTCACGCCTGGGCTCAACCTCGTCGCCCATTAAGTCACTAAATATTTTGTTCGCTGTGTCAAAGGAGTTCACTGTAACTTGCAGTAGCCGCCTCGTCTCGCTGTTCATTGTCGTTTCCCACAGCTGATCTGGGTTCATTTCACCCAGCCCTTTATAGCGCTGGACATAAACCCCCCGCTGCGCGGAAGACAACAATTGATCAAAAGCATCTGCCAACGAAGTGATCCGATTCTGGGATCCATCGCTTTTTAAAATATACGATCCTTCTCCTACTTCGCTATCGAAACTAGCGCTTAGTCGGCTAACCTGTTGATACTCTGTGCTAAACAGGAAGTCCTGTTTTATTTCTTTGTGAACTAACGATCCGTTTTCAATAAAAGCAAATTTTACCGAAAAATTAGTACTCGTTTCATAGCGCACATCTGCATCGACGGCTCTTTCGGTGTTGAGCATCTTTTGAATAGCTATTCCCATCGCCGCAGACCAAGAGACTACTTTTTCTTTGCTGTTGTTATTTATAAAGTCTGGGTTTTGGACGGTTTTTACGGCGTAAAGAATAACCCGAGAAAGGCTATGCTCTAGTTTCGTTATTATTTTTTTTAGCAATAAATATTTGTTACTTACTTCTAGCAGCTCTTCTTTAGACAATAAGCCTTTAGGCAGCTGTATTTCAACATTGCTTGTTGCCGATGACATAAAATAGTCATCAAGTTCCCCATCATCCTTTAAATAACGCTCTTGCTTCCCTTTTTTTACCTTATATAGCGGCGGTTGAGCAATGTATATATGCCCTCTAGTAATCAATTCTCGGTAATTTCGATACAGAAAAGTAAGTAACAGCGTCCGAATGTGCGAGCCATCTACGTCAGCGTCCGTCATAATGATGATTTTGTGGTATCTCAATGCGTCAATATTGTATTCGTCAAGTATGCCACATCCCAAAGCGGTAATTAGATTCCCAATTTCAATTGAAGCCAGCATTTTATCAGCTCTAGCTTTTTCAACATTCAATATCTTCCCTTTGAGAGGAAGTATTGCTTGGTTTTTCCTGTCTCTCCCTTGTTTGGCAGAGCCTCCAGCTGAGTCTCCCTCAACTATAAAAATTTCACATTTTTCTGGGTTTTTTTCGGAGCAGTCAGCTAACTTTCCCGGAAGTCCTGCAATATCTAGCGCCGTTTTTCGTCGCGTGAGTTCTCGCGCTTTTCGCGCCGCCTCTCTAGCTCTAGCAGCCTCTATAACTTTGCCCATGACAATTTTAGCGTCTTGAGGGGTTTCCTGAAGAAAGGCATTCAGCCTATCTGCTACTACAGCCTCGACGACTCCCTTTACTTCGCTGGAAACTAATTTATCTTTTGTTTGGGATGAAAATTTAGGATCGGGAACTTTTACAGACAGAATTGCTGTTAATCCTTCTCTGACGTCTTCTCCCGTTACCGACACTTTGTTTTTTGCGGCGAGCCCCTCCTTGTCGATATACTGGTTTAGGGTTCTTGTTAATGCTGTCTTCAGACCAGAAAGGTGAGTTCCGCCATCTGTCTGGGGAATATTGTTTGTGTAACAGGAAATATTTTCATGATAGTTTGGTGTCCACTGTAACGCCAGTTCCACTATGATTTCATTTTTCTCTGCGGTAATATAAATAACATCCTCATGCAGTGCTGTAACACCGTTATTAAGGTGTTTAACAAAAGCCGAGATCCCACCCTTATATTGAAATACTTGCCTTTTCCCTGTTCTCGCGTCTGTTAGCGATATCTTTAATCCGGAATTCAGAAAAGCCAGCTCCCGTAATCGATGCTCGAGAGGCTCGTAAACAAATAAAACATTGGTAAAAGTTTGTTCGCTTGGGAGGAATTGAATCATCGTCCCTGTTTTGTCGGAGACCCCTACAATTTCTATATCAGCAAGAGGTTCTCCTTCGGAATATTTCTGTTCCCAAGTCTTCCCATCCCTATAAATAGTTAGCGTAAGCTCCGAAGAAAGCGCGTTAACAACAGACACTCCGACGCCATGCAAGCCACCGGAAACCTTATAGGAATTAGGATCAAACTTCCCTCCAGCATGGAGGGTCGTCATTATAACTTCAGCCGCCGACCGCTGCTCTTCTTCATGAAAATCAACAGGGATCCCTCTACCGTCGTCCACAACAGTCACCGATCCATCTATATTTATCGTCACATCAACAGAAGAGCAGTGGCCAGCTAGAGCTTCATCCACACTATTGTCTACAACCTCAAACACCATATGATGCAGACCAGTACCATCATCAGTATCCCCGATATACATTCCGGGTCTTTTCTTAACCGCGTCAAGCCCTTTTAGTACCTTAATGTTTGATGCATCATAGGGCATGCTTTTCTCCAATTAGTGCGTACATCCTTTATGGTGCTGTTCCACGTGAAACACTTTTTCTATACCATGAGAAAAACTTAACAGCTCGTCTGGCCGTATCGCAGTGAATACGGTTTGCCCTTTTTGTTTTTCAAACCCTTCCATGGCCAGCCTTATTAATCTATCGTCGAGCTCTGCTGCTAGATCGTCTACCAATATTACTGGGTTTTTCGTTGTTTTGCTTGCTATAAAGTCCGCCAAGGACAACAAAACTCCGCACACTAAAAATTTAGCCTGTCCTCGTGACAGCTCTTGGGCTATCGCACCATGCGGGGCATGAAACGCCACATCTGCACGATGCACCCCGACAGTGGTATGCCCTAAACTCTCGTCCCTTTCTCTCGAGGCACTAAGATGCGCCCGATAGCCCATTTCTTTTGACCAGCCGGGAAAATATTTCAACGTTAAAGGACCAAATACTTCCTTTAAGACATCACCAGATAATGCTTTGTTTATTTCAGAGACTATGTCTTGCCTGCTATCGTCAATCTTGCTTCCTAACGTAACCAATAGCTCATCCCACTCACCATGAATTTTTCCCAAACGACCTTTCCTTAATGATTCGTTTCTCTGGCGCAGAGCCCTACTATAGGCTTTCCATAATATAACGTATTTTGGTTCCACGTGAAACATTGTTCTATCAATTAAAGCTCTACGATTGCTCGGGCCTTCCGTTAATAAACTTGCTGCTCTTGAATTAACAATAACCGTAGGTATTTTTTGAGCTAAAAAAGATGCTTTTTCGCATGTTTGTTGATCAATCAAGATTTCAGTTGCTTTTTTTGTTTTCCTAACAATAATTGTTGACTCGCCTAAAACATCATCCTCAATAATTGCTTTTACACATACCCCTAGCGTCCCTTTTTTTACAATATCTTGCGTTTTTCTTGAGATAAAAGACTTCCCTAACCCTGCCAAGCTAAGGCCTTCTAACAATGTTGTTTTACCGGTCCCATTTCCTCCGCAAATTAAGGTCGTCTTCGGGGCTAGTGTCAGTTCTACTTGCTCGAAACAACGCAAATTATTCGCGATTATTTGCTTGAATCTCATTTTACTACTTCGATTAAAGTCGCATCGGCATTACCACATACTGTGTTTTCAGACTTTCAGGATCACGAAGCAAACAACTGTGAGTCGAATCAATGATATCCAATCTCACCAGATCAGACCGTATAATACCCAACACATCTAATAAGTAAGCCACATTAAACCCAACCTCCAAACCTTCACCGTCGTATTCTACTAGTAGTTCTTCTTCTGCTTCTTCTTTTTCCGGATTATGTGCCACCGCCTTGATAGCCCCTTTTGTTACATTTAATCGAATCCCCCTAAATTTCTCATTTGAAAGGATGGAGGTCCTTGTTAAAACCCCTTTCAGTTCATCCCTATTCGCCATAATAAAATTATCCGCATCTGGTGGAATAACGCGCTTATAATCAGGAAAGTTGCCTTCCAATAACTTGGTCTTCATTCTCTGGGAACCGATATTAACGCTTAAGTGGCTTTTATTAATAAACACTTCCAACTGGTCCTCTTCCGTGTTTTGAAGAAGCCGAAGTAATTCTAATATCCCTTTTCTAGGAACAATCACCAATAAATCTTCTGTTATTTCTATTTCCGCTTCTTTCTCGCTTACAGCTAAACGATGCCCGTCTGTAGCCACCGCCCTTATTTGCTTGGCGCTAAATTCAAGCAACAGTCCGTTCAAGTAATAACGCACATCCTGGGAAGCCATAGAAAATGTAGTTTCTTCAAATAACTCCATCAACACCTTTTTTTTTATATTAAAGGTTAGAGTAGGCGTGATTACCCTTGTTATCGGGTATTCTTCAGGGGGCATTTTCTGCAAACTAAACTTACTTCGTCCTGAAGTTAGTTTCGCTTGGTTTTTCACGTCTTCAATCACAATACTCGCATTATTAGGAAGGGCACGGCAGATATCCAATAACTTTCTAGCTGGCAAAACCATACTACCAGTCTCTAGTGCTGAATTTGTTATTTCACTAATTAGTTCAACCTCTAAATCTGTTGCTGTTATTTGTAAATGGTCGGTTTCCGCAACAAGCAAAAGATTAGCCAAAATAGATTGGCTTTGCTTTCGTTCTACAAACGTATTGCTCGATTGTAATACAGGTAATAGTATATCTTTAGAGATCTTTATTTTCATATTATTATTGTTATTAGGGCATGGTTTAGCGGGGATAAGTTTTTAATGTAATAGAATCAAAGGTTTGCACTTGATTTTACTTTGTTAGTAACACCCTTATTATGTGCATAACCTGAGGATAAAAAAACCCTATTTTATGCTCTTTCCTTAATATGCCCTTTTTATAACAAGTTATCCTCATGAAGTTAGTGTTCTTTCTAGATTACTGTAATCTTCTTTAATTTTATTATCGAGAAGACGCAATTCTGCTATCTTTTTAGTAGCATGAATTACTGTCGAGTGATCTCGTCCACCGAAAGCGTCTCCTATTTCAGGAAGGCTATGGCTGGTTAGATCCTTTGACAAAGTCATAGCCATTTGACGAGGCCTAGCTATAGATCGGCTGCGCCTTTTAGACAATAAATCTGACACCCTTATTTTATAATACTCGGCAACCGTTTTTTGAATATTTTCCATAGTCACGAGTCTATCTTGCATAGCTAAAAGGTCCCGTAAGGCCTCTTTCGCAAAGTCAATATTAATAGGATTGCCAGTGAAGTGAGCGTTTGCTATTACTCTATGTAGTGCTCCTTCTAGCTCTCTTATGTTAGATCTAAATCTTTTCCCTATAAAAAAAGCGACTTCATGGGGAAGATCAACCCCACCTAACTGGGCTTTTTTCATAAGAATTGCAACTCGCGTTTCTAATTCTGGCGGTTCAACAGCCACAGTTAAACCCCAGCCAAACCTAGATTTAAGTCGTTCTTCTACCCCATCCACTTCTCTGGGATATCTGTCGCAGGTAAGGACTATTTGTTGATCTCCTTCGAGTAAGGCATTAAAAGTATGAAAAAATTCTTCTTGTGAGCGCTCTTTTCCAGAAAAAAACTGAATGTCATCAATCAATAGCGCATCTACGGAGCGGTAGTATCTTTTAAACTCGTTAATTTTGTTGTGTTGTAGCGCTTTTACCATATCCGCCACAAAGCGTTCGGAGTGGAGATAAACTGCAGTTAGAGCTCTTTTTGTATTAGATTTAATCAAGTTCCCAACCGCGTGCATCAAATGTGTCTTACCAAGACCTACCCCGCCGCAGATAAATAGTGGGTTATAAGCTTTTCCAGGGTTGCTAGCGACCTGTAGAGAGGCTGCCCGCGCCAATTGGTTTGACTTCCCTTCAACAAAAGAATCAAAGCTTAGTTCACTTCGTAAGCCTCGACTGCGATTAATTGTTTTAGGCTGCCTGAGCTGCGTGCTTGTTTCTGTCTCAGCAAAATTAGATGGTAAATCAGAGTCTTTAGATGCGGTGCTCCCGATATTTAGCGATATGGCTATGCTTATGTTGGAAAGGGTTGAAATAATGGCCTTGATTTGGTTAAGGTGGTTGTTCTGAACCCAGTCAAAAACGAAACGGTTTGGAGCAAAAATTTCAAGGATCTGGTTTTGTTCTTTGGTTTGTAGAGGGCAGATCCAAGTGTTAAACTGTTGAGAAGACAGCTCTTTTTCAAGTTGTATTAAACATTTATCCCAGAGCTCGTTTGTCACGGCAGTTATTTACCTAAAAATCACAAAAATCACACCACTAATGTGTTGAGTGTATACGCGTTCTTTGAACTTATCCACAACCATGGTAAGAAGGAAAACAGTTTTTTTTATTTGACATTTAGGCGTCTTTCTGGCTACTATTCGCGCCTTTTTATGGATTCACTTTAAGATGAAGCATACATTTCAACCGGGAACTTTAAAACGTTCCAGAAAACACGGGTTCCGAGCTCGAATGAAAACAAAGGGTGGCCGGCGGATCATTGCTGCGCGTCGAGCTAAAGGACGGCACCAGCTAACAGCGTAAGCAACATTGTTAATGCCAATACCATCTTTCGATAACGTCTTCCCACGGAAGATGAAAATGACCTCGGGCAGTGATTTTCAAAGAAATTTGAAGCAAGGGCAATGTCACAAAACAAAAGCATTTAACTTATACTGTTATGCAAACAATTTAGGATATGCTCGATTAGGCCTTTCAATCAGCAAACGTGTTTCAAATAAAGCTACTGTGCGTAATAAAATTAAAAGAATAATCCGAGAAGAGTTTAGATGTAACGCTGCGCTTCTTTTTCCTGCCGATTATTTTTTTAATGTAAAGCCTAGTTCAGTCATAAATGGCTTAAGGGGAATTAAAAGTGCCGTTGCATATTCTCTTAATAAAAAAAAATTTGTAATATTACTATGAAGAATTAGGACAAAAATTAATGGAAAATGTGCGTTTTTTTTTGATTTTGGCTGTAAGTTTCCTAGGACTACTGATTTATCAGAAATGGCAGGAAGATTACACAATAAACACGCCACTACAAAGGACGGGCAACCCCTCCCAACAGCAAGACTATAATTTACAGACGGATAACGCAGCACCCATTATCAACCCAAAATTTCAGCCGAAATTGGTGTCGCCCGTACCTCTTTCTACGGCGGACACAGATTCAAAAATAACAGTAATAACAGATCTGTTAACAGTTGTTATTTCAAGCCGAGGGGGAACTTTAGACAGCGTCACTTTAAGAGAGTATCCCATTGATCCAGAGACACCAAACGATGCTGTAGAACTATTGGCTAATAAGGCAAATCGCACTTTTATTTACCAAGGAGGCTTGGCCGGCAGCAAGGGGTTACCGACGCATAACGACGTTTATTCTTATGACCGGCTTGATTATGAATTTATTCGTGGCGACGACCAATTAATTGTTCCGTTATATTGGACAAACGACGAAGGGATCACCATTCAAAAAAACTATATCTTTAAGAAAGGAGAATACCTAATAGATGTTGAATATAAAGTGTTCAACAAATCCCCCAAAGAAATTAAAGTTCACCAATACGGACAATTGAAACGAAACAGAGAATCATCAAGACAAGGCATGTTGTATTTATTTACCGGAGCGGCGCTTTCTACGCCGGAAAAAAGGTATGAAAAATATGACTATGGTGATTTAGAAAAAAACCCAATTAATATAAGCGCCAAAGAGTCTTGGATTGCTGTAATGGAACATTACTTTGTGGCAGCCTTGATCCCCGAAAAAACATCAGAGAATCATTATTATTCCAAAACAAATAATTTAGATTTATTCACTGTTGGATTTTATAGTCAAGCCAAAGTTATAAACGCAAATGAACAAGCCTCTTTGCACAGCAGCCTATATGCTGGCCCCAAAAGACACGATTTGCTAGAGCCGTTGGCCACAGGGCTTAACTTAACTGTTGATTATGGAATGTTATGGTTTATAGCGAAACCGCTATTTATTGTGTTGGATTTTATCAATGACCGGTTACACAACTGGGGTTGGGCAATCATAATTTTAACAATTTTACTGAAGCTTTTGTTTTACCCTCTTGCTGCCGCTGGGTACCGATCAATGGCAAACATGAGGCGCGTGCAACCCAAACTTTTGGCACTGAAAGAAAGGTATTCGGATGATAAGGCCCAACTAAATCAAGGGATGATGAAGCTTTATAAGGAAGAGCGGATCAATCCTCTTGGCGGTTGTTTGCCTATGTTGGTGCAGATTCCTTTTTTCATTGCGCTCTATTGGGTCTTATTGGAAAGCGTCGAAATGAGACAGGCACCCTTTATCTTATGGATTACTGATTTGTCTAGCATGGATCCTTTTTATGTGCTCCCCCTGCTAATGGGCGTGAGCATGTGGTTCCAGCAGAAGTTAAACCCTGCTCCAATCGATCCTACTCAGGCCAAGGTGATGAAAATTCTGCCCTTTGTGTTTACAGGCTTTTTCGCCTTTTTTCCCTCAGGCCTCGTGCTGTATTGGTTGGTAAATAATCTATTATCGATAGCGCAGCAATGGCGAATTACTCGAATGATAGAAAACGCTCACGGCGCCTGAGTTACGTGTAAATATTTTGAACGCTGACGAAACTATTGTAGCGGTTTCAACCCCATCTGGTCGTGGAGGCATTGGAATAGTGCGTGTTTCAGGACGGGAGGCGTTTGCAACATCAAAAACAATCTGCACAGCCGTTCCTAGTAGCGCTAGACACGCTACTTTGTCAGATTTTATTGATAGCTCGGGGAATAAAATTGATACGGGCATTGTGCTTTATTATAAAGGCCCCCATTCATACACTGGCGAAGATCTGGTTGAGATTCAAGCTCATGGGAATCCTCTCATATTAGATGAGATAGTTAGAACGTTTTGTTGCTATCAGGTCAGGCTAGCCCGACCTGGTGAGTTTACTGAAAGAGCATTTCGGAATAATAAAATAGACTTGTCTCAAGCGGAGGCCGTAGCAGATGTAATAAACTCGCAAACGATCAGAGCAGTGAAATCGGCCCAGAGATCTATGAACGGTGAGTTTGGGGCGCTTGTGGAAGGTTTGATACAGCGAATACAGTTGACTAGAGCAGAATTGGAGGCGGTGATCGATTTTTCTGATGAGGTCGTTTCTGACGATCTGTTGAAAGAACAGCAGGATAAAAACAAAAGATTGATTACTGACTTAGCCGAGCTAGAAAAACGATCTGTTCAAGGGGCGCGGTTAAACGAAGGATTGAGAGTAGTAATCGCTGGGGCTCCAAATGCTGGAAAATCCTTGCTTTTAAATAGATTAGCAGAATCAGATCGCGCGATTGTGTCAGACATTCCCGGCACAACACGGGACACAGTTGAGTTTGATGGGAACATAGGCGGCATACCGGTTCGAATATGTGATACGGCGGGCATACATGACAGTCGCGATGTTATAGAAAAAGAAGGGATAAAGCGGGCAATACAACTGTTGGAAACCGCTGATATCATAATTCATCTAATGGGTTCGGGTGTTCTTGAATCGCATATTGGAGAAGAAATAGGCTTAAAAATTCCTTCTGATATTAAAATTTTAAGAGTACTTAATAAATTGGATCAGTATCCCAATCTGAGATTAATACACGCTGTAAAGGATGACCCTCCCGTATTTATCTCAGCGCTCACAGGGGAAGGATTAGATGACCTTCGGCGAGCGATTCTAGCTGCTTTTGATGCCGAGATAACTTCAGAAAACGAAATTACTGCACGCGCTCGACATGTGGTGGCCATTAAAGATGCCTTAACTTGTTTGCGCTCAAGTTCTGAGAGATCTTTTCATGAAAGCCCCGAGCTCGTGTCCGAAAATTATAGAAACGCTATTCTTGCACTAGAAGTAATTTCAGGTCGTTACAGTACCGAAGATATGTTGGGCGACATTTTTTCTAAATTTTGTATAGGGAAATAAGCTGGCAGCGCTTATTCAAATGTTTGATCGTATCCTGGTGGGAACTCTAAGTGACATCGGTGATGTGGCGATGACTACGCCTGTCTTTGAAACATTACATCAGCTATATCCAAAAGCGTTAATTGATATCGTTGGGCCTGACTCAAGGTTAGGCCATTTGGTAGCTGCGCTTAGCGTGTCGACGCTGACTCTTTTTTGGCCAGGCGCTCCAGACCAGACCGCTGCAAGCCGTGGAGTGCAAATTCTTTTATACTAGTTGCGCCCGAGCAAGATTTGAGCAACCTTAGCCCAAAACTTGTTATAGATACGATGTTGCGTTATCTCAAGGAAGAGAGATAAAAATGAGAATAGTCCAGGTGATGTTGGCGCGGGGGTTCGGTGGAGCGGAACGCAGCTTCCTTGATATAACAACAGCCCTGGCTTCTAAAGGACATGAGGTCCTAGTCATAGCCGATAGGCGAGGATTTCTTTATCCTCAGCTGCAAAAAAATATTATGTTCAAGACTATCGGAGTAACCTGCTTCGGGGTTTGGGACTGGCGTATTTCAAGAGTTATCTCTAATGAGGTGAAAAAATTCGGCGCCAATGTTATCCATGCGCATCTTGCTAGAGCCGCCCATTTGGCTGGAAAAGCGTCAAAAAAAGTGGGGATTCCACTTTTAGTAAAAACACACAATTTAGTGAATTTGAAATATTATGAAAATGTAAGTTGTTTTGTGCCTACGACAGAGGCACAGGAAGCTTATTTGATTGCTGGGGGTTTGGCGAAAAACAAGATATGTAGAATTCCTAATTTTAGTTCTATTGTTGCGGCTTCTGGGCCGAGCATGAGTGGTCATTCGTCGGAATTTAAAATAAAAGCATTGGGCCGTTTTGTTTATAAAAAAGGATTCGATTTATTGCTGGAGGCTATTAGTCTCGTCCGAAAAAGAGGGCAAGCTGTTACGTTAGATTTGGGGGGAGGTGGGCCAGAAAAAAAGCGGCTTGTTAAAATAATCGAACAATTAGAGTTGACTGATGTCGTTAATTTGGTTGGGTGGGTAGAAGATATCCCTCAATTTTTTAAGGGAGGCGATCTTTTTGTCCTGCCTTCAAGAGAGGAGCCTTTTGGAATCGTTGTTTTAGAGGCAATGGCTTCTGGCATCCCAATTTTGGCTAGTAAAACGCAAGGGCCGTTAGAGATTTTGAATTCTGATATGAGTTATTTTACTGACATGGACACTGTCTCTTTGGCTAATGACATTCTTGATATAATTGGTTCTGCGGAGCGGCCTTTAAAAGCAGCAAACGCCCTGAGACATTTTAAGAACAAATATTCGGCTTCATCTGTTGTTGCGCAATATGAGTCTTTGTACGAGAGATTGTCAAAAAGTTAGTTGTGACGAGATTGCATCTATTACTGTGTCAATTGATATCTGAGCTAGGTTTGTTTTTTTCGCGCCTGTGTTTATTGTTGCGATAACGTTATCTTTTTGCCCTAATGCGTGGTTTCTTTTCCAGTCTGTTGGTCCGAATATCCCAAAGATTGGAATATTAGCAGCGGCTAAAGCATGCATAGGGCCTGAATCGTTAGTGACTGCAAATTTTGCCCTTCTACCAAGTTCTGCTAGCTCAAATATGTTGAAAGCCATTGAGGCGTTTATTCCGGTTATTTCAGTTAGCGCATTGTTAAGACTTTCATCATCTGTCGATCCGACCCATATGGTGGTGAGATTTTTTGATCGGAGATACAGGGCTAGTTCTGAAAAATAAGGCCATCGCTTTTCAGGCTTAAGGGTGCTTGCGCCAGCATGCATAATGACATACGGCTCATTATTCAGTTTGTGGGCCACAAGCCAGGAGGAGATCTTTTTTTCTGTGGATTTAGATGCCCTTAGAACAGGTCGACGTTCGTGAACCTCGATACCGCAAGCTTTTAGTAAAACGCACATTCTATCGAAAATATGCTGTTGTCCTTTCCATTGCGTTTCAGGAAAATGAGTGTAGCAGATCGAGTTATGGTTTCCGGCCCTCAAAGACGCCTTAGACAGAAGGCAGAGTATGCTCGTTCGTCTTGAACCTTGAAGATCATAGATGTGCGTGAAATTGTTCGCCCTAATCCATTTTATAGTTTCTACTGTTTGATAGAGCCTATGACGATTAAAAGTTTTTATAGAAATACCTTCAAAATCTTTAAAAATAAAACTAAATTGCCTTGTTGTTAACAAGGTGACTTGGTCTTGTGGGTGATGCTGTTGTATTGCACAAACTAACGGAGTAGACATAACTATATCGCCTAATGCTCCTAGTTTTATTATTAGTACTTTGTCTGACATTTTAAGAAAGTAATGCTTGTTGTGCAGACAGTTCGTATAAACGGAGTGTTGCCAGTTCCATGTTTTCAGCAGTATATGGATGGTTTTCTGCAATTGGTGGAGGGTTTGTGAGGATTTCAATAGTCCGATCAATTGCCGTGTGAATGTCATTTAAAGGGATTTTTCCGCGCGGAAAGACGGAGTCTAGTATTTCTGATGTCCCGCCGTGGTCGTAGCCGATAACTGGAGTTCCAAGGCTAAGAGCTTCGATTGTGGTTCTGCCAAAAGCTTCCGGCTTTTTGGCTAAGGAATAGGCACAATCAGAGATTGAAAATATTTCCATGAGATCGGTTCTTGAGCCTAGAAAAATAATGTATGGAGTGACGTTATATTTGTTCGCGGCGACTTTTAACTCACTTTCATAGGCTTGATTACTCTTATGTGCAGCACCCACGATTAGTCCAAATGCATTTATTCCTTTCTTTCTAAGCCCTGCTATTAACTGGATAAAGTCTAATTGTCCTTTCCAGCGAGTCAAGCGTCCGGCAATCGTTAAAATTTTTGCGGACTCTTCTAACTGGAATTGTTGTTGCCAGTTTTTTTCCCAGAGATCAGAAGGAAGAAAATCTTTGAGGTGCAGGTTCTTTTCGATTCCTCGGGGAATGACAGTAATGCTTTTTCGATGGGCATCCCTATAGTTTTCCATGACATAGCGCTTTATGAAATTCGAGACAGCTATAACTTGGTCTCCTTTTATCATAATGCTGCTATAGGCGTTAACACTGTATGGTCCATGCACAGTGGTTACCCAAATAGGACGCTTGTCTTTAGGAAGAAATTTAAGTGCGCCCCATACAAGCCAAGAAGGTAGCCTAGACCGAGAGTGAACAATATCTATTTTTTTATCTACAAAAATGCGCATTAGTTTATAAATTAAAAAGATTGACGATAGTTTTTTAGCCCCTATGGGGATCTCTATATGCTCAGCTCCTAATGCGTGCAGTTCTTGGACAAGACGTCCTCCTCCTGACATAACGATCGCTGTGTGTCCCCTCTTTACCAAGGCTTTGCTGATTTGCACAGTGCCACGTTCAACGCCTCCTACCTCAAGCTCTGGCAAAATTTGTATGATGTTTAATCGTTTTGTCATTGATGCTAGCAGTCTGTCTTGGATATCGTGAGGTGAGGCCATCGTTTTAGTATTGCCAATGCACAACGGTGGGCTTCGTTAAGGCAGGGCCGACTTATTTTTGGTTCCGAGAGGCCATGATATACCCAGCCTTTGTGTTGTAAGTTAGATGCAATCGAATTGATTCGGTCTGAGCGTTTCGCGGGGACCTCTATAATACCGACTTTCGCTCTCGTGCTAAGAGCCTCAAAAATCATGGATACGCTGTCCGCCGAGACCCAAATATGTCCGCATGACCCCAGCGTATTGTTGATCCAGTCAAGAGGGAGACTTTCTATTTGAAGAAATTTATCTTTGAGCAATCGATCGCCCATTATCAGGTTTGTGGTCTCTGATGGGGTTCGGCGTGAGTTAGTGATTGTCCAAGAAATACCCGGAGTGGTGTCTATTATAGTCCGTATTTGTGCGACAAGATCCTCTGTGTTCCAGTCATGATGACGGGAGGGCCCGCCGATTAAAATAACGCCAGTGCTTGAGGATGACACCTCGTTCGGGACGACAGGATTTAAAACGCCTATCGTTTCTATCGTGTTTTTTCGAGGAGGGGTCTGATCGTGCTCGGGAATTATACAGAGGTCGAACCAACTTCTCGGCAAAGAGGGCTTCATAAGACAAATTGACAGACCACCCTCTGATTTTTTCGCTGCGATGAGAGCATTTTGACTCTGATGTCCTGCACCAATTATTAAATGCGGGGGGGGGAGCACTGGATTTCGAGAGAATCCACGACGCAGAATGTTGCGTATCCTATAACTTTCAACACTAACAAGGTAAGTTTCAACTTCTATCAGTCGAGATAGCGCGTTTGATAGCCCAATTGTTTGCTGGTCGTGTCCACGTCTTTTGTCAGTGAGTCGCCAAATTATAGCTGGGAGATTTTTCACGATGATCGGTCAATTAATAGGGGTAAGCCAATTGTAATTATCCTCGCGTTTCCCAGTAACAAGTTTCAGGTACGCGTTTTGTAGTCTTTTAGTTATTGGGCCACGAGAGCCTGAGCCTATTGTCCTATTGTCCATTTGCCAGATGGGAGTAACTTCGGCAGCGGTGCCTGTGAAAAAAACTTCATCAGAAATATAGATTTCGTCCCTGGTAATGCGTTTTTCAATAACCTTTAGTCCCTCCTCAGTAGCGATCTTTAAGATTGTTGCGCGCGTTATCCCTTCTAAAGAGGAACCGAGTTGAGGGGTAAAGATAACGCCATCCCGAACAATAAAAATGTTTTCTCCTGACCCCTCAGCCACCATTCCTTCGCTATCTAATAGTAAGGCTTCATCATACCCGTCTCTGGCAGCCTCCTGATGGGCAAGCACAGAGTTTATATAGTTGCCGGTTGCTTTAGCACGGCACATAACGCTGTTTACTAAATGCCTTGTGTACGAAGATGTTTTTATGCGAATACCTTTCTCTAAAGCCTCTTCCCCGAGGTATGCACCCCAGAACCAAGTCGCAATCGCGACGTGCACGGACAAACCATTCACGCTTAGTCCAACTGCTTCCGATCCATAATAAACCAGTGGCCGGATGTAAGCCGAAGTGAGTTTGTTTTGTTTAACGGCTTGTATACATGCGTTCTCGATTACTTGTTTTTCAAAAGGGATAGTCATCTCCAAGATATGCGCTGAGTCGTAAAGCCTTTTGATATGTTCTTTCAGTCGAAAAATAGAGGTTCCAGCGTCAGTTTCATAGGCTCGTATGCCTTCGAAAGCACCTACGCCATAATGAAGAGAATGGGTAAGTATATGCACGTTTGCGTTTCGCCACGGGACCATCTGTCCATCCATCCATATGACACCGTCTCGATCCTTGTAGTCCATTCTGTAAGCTCCTAAGTTTTTATCTTTCGCGCAAATTGTCTGAATGTTGCAAGTGTAACCGCTCTTTGTGTATTGCATCATAATTTGAGGCTTAGTAATACTTTAGTCATGGGCTTGCTTAGAGGTTATTTTTATGTTTAGCATATAAAAATAACGACGTATAATTAAATAATGAACCTTATAAGCAAGTTGCCTGATGTAGGAACTACTATTTTTACTATTATGTCCCAGATGGCTACGGATTATAACGCCATAAATCTGTCTCAGGGTTATCCAGATTATGATCCCCCTCTCGCGCTCAAAGAGAGGTTAAATTGGCATGTCAACAATGGTCACAACCAATATGCCCCTCTTGCGGGTGTTGCAGCGCTACGAGAGCAATGCGCTTGGAAAGTGCAAGAATATTATGGCAGTGAAGCAGATTGGGACACAGAAGTAACAATTACGCCAGGAGCGACGGAGGCAATTTATTGCGCTATTACTGCTATTGTTCGACCAGGCGATGAAGTTATTATGTTTGATCCCGTGTACGACTGCTACGATCCTGCTGTACGACTTTCGGGCGGGGTGCCGATTCATTTAGAGCTTTGTATTCCGGAGTATTCAATTGATTGGGAGGCGGTTGAGGGTGCGATAGGGCCGAAAAGCAAGGTAATAATAATTAATTTTCCGCATAACCCAACTGGTGTGATTATGTCGGATGATGATATGACGCGGCTTGAAGCAATTGCCGTTAAGTATGATTTATTTGTTATTTCCGATGAAGTATATGAACACTTTGTTTTTGATGGACAAAAGCACAAGAGTGTCTTATCGAGACCAAAATTGGCAAGACGGTCATTTGCCATATTCTCTTTTGGTAAATCATTCCATGCAACCGGATGGAAGACAGGGTATGTGGTCGCTCCAGAATTGCTTACAAAAGAACTTAGAGCTGTGCATCAATTTGTAACGTTTGTTGCGTTTACGCCAGTGCAGTTTGCATTAGCTGATTACATGGCCTCCAACCCCGAGCATCTACAAAGCTTGCCCAGTTTTTATGAAAAAAAAAGAGATATGTTTTGCACTGCGCTTAAGGGATCGCGTTTTACTATCAAGCCAAGCAAAGGCACTTTTTTTCAATTGGCGGACTATTCGCGAATTGCAGACATTCCAGATACTGCATTTGTGGAATATTTAACTAAAGAGGTGGGGGTCGCAGCAATTCCAGTGTCAGTTTTTTATGATGATTCTGAGCACCAAAATAGCCGGATAATAAGATTTTGCTTTTGCAAAGAAGATCTCACTTTAGTGCGTGCAGCACAATCTTTGGCTGCTCTGTAGGCTAGTCATCTTCAACTTTGTAGTTCCCTTCTATGGTGTGAGGGGCAGCAGGGGGGTTGTCAGGCGGCCCATTATGGCGGACAAAATTTTGAGCTATACGAGAGCATACTTTTTGTCGAATGAAGGGAGTAAGGAATATAAAGCCAATGACATCAGTTATAAAACCGGGGGTTAACAAAAACAGTCCTGAAATCAACAAAATGAAGGCTTCTAAAACGGCAACTGTAGGAGTCTCTCTGTTTTGAAAAGACGAATTGATCTTTGCTAGTACAGAAATGCCTTCCCTTCGAACTAAAAAAACGCCCAGCCCCGCAGTAAGCAAGGCTAACATTATTGTAGGAACAGCCCCGATAATATGGCCAATTTTTATTAGAACGAACAGTTCGCTTAGTGGAACGGCGATGAACAACAAAAGAATCAAAAGCAAAGGATTCATAAAATTTTTTCTGTCAAATGCAGTAGACATCTATACTATCTTCTTTTCTTTTAGAAATACGAAGCTTATGCGGACTGATAAATCTGGTTTATTAATTGCTGTACTAAAAACAGTTGTTGGATTGATATTGGTTGGTTTTGTTGCTTTGGCTTTTGCAGCGGAGCTAAAAATCCCATTACAGTTGGACAAAACATCTGTGCGTAAGTTTCTGCCTCCGGATGAAGCCTTTGGGTTGGTGGTTTACGAAACGGGCAATCAGGCTTCGACATTACACTTTAAAATTGCGCCTGGATATTACATATACAAACAAAAAGTCAATATAAGGCCGCTAGATGGAAAAACCGTTCTTTTAAGTCTTCAGCTTCCTGTAGGTGACATCAAGCAAGATGAATTTTTTGGTGAGTCGGAAATTTACCGTAAAAGTTTAGATTTTAGTCCTACCTTTTCTACATCGTCTCGTGAAAATAGTTTTGAGGCGGAGGTTTCTTATCAAGGTTGTGCAGAAAACGGGATCTGTTACCCGCCTCTAAAGAGGGTAGTTTTTCTGAAAACTATCAGCAATAGCAGTTCCCAAACGGAGGGGCAACCTTCAATAACTGATGGGATAGTCAAGCAGCTGCATCAAAAGTCCTTTTTTTACGTTTTGTTTGCTTTTTTCGGCTTCGGGCTGTTGCTATCATTTACCCCTTGTGTATTGCCTATGATTCCTATTTTGTCGGGCATCATAGTTGGCCAGACGGGTTCAGGAAAGCGCAGCAAAGCACTGCCTTTGTCCATTTTTTACGTTTTGGGTATGGCATCCATGTACTCCCTTATTGGGGTTGCTGCAGGGTTTTTGGGCTATAGCTTTCATTTGTCTTTTCAAAAGCCTGCAGTTGTAATCTTATTTTCATTAGTTTTTATCTTGTTGGCGTGTTCGATGTTTGGGTTGTTTAGGCTTCAAATCCCCTCTTTTATAAGTCGGCGGCTTGACGCGGTTAGTCGAAAGCAGGCTTCTGGGACTTACTTTGGCGTGTTTATGATGGGATTTATCTCCGCATTAATCGCAGGACCGTGTTTGGCACCCCCCCTAGCTGCTGCAATGACATTCATTAGCCAAACAGGTTCGCCAGTGACGGGCGGAGCTGTTCTATTTTTGATGGGTATAGGAATGGGCATACCCCTTATCGCTATAGGGGCTTCAGTGGGCTTTATTCTGCCAAGAGTCGGCGGGTGGATGGAGCGAATAAATCAACTTTTTGGTTTTATTTTTATATCTGTTGCTTTAGTCTTTTTAGAAAAGGTGGCGCATGCCAACGTAATGTTCTATTTGTGGCTTTTTTTGCTGTTGGCTTTTTTAGTGTGGCTTGGACGGATAATTTATAGCCTTAGTCTAACGTCTCTTCGGCCGAGACTTAAATGGCTGGTGTTTATGGGGTATCTACTGGTTTGCGGGATTGGTATGTATTCGTATTTAAACGGCTTTCTTAGGTCTACGACCTCTTTAGATTTTGCGGCAGTAGACGACCAAAATGAGGAGTTGTATCGGTCTATTTCGAGCCTTAATGAATTGCAAGAAGCTATTGATGCGTCGGCCAGCACTGAGCAAATTGTAATTTTGGATGTTTACGCTGATTGGTGTGTGGAGTGTCGTCATCTGGAAAAGAAAACATTTGAGCAGCCGCTAGTGCGCAGTTGGTTGAGGGAGAATCAGTTGCTGCGATTTGACGTCACTGAGAACAATCACGTGGATAGGACTTTTTTATCTCACTTTATGTTGTACGGGCCACCGGCAGTGCTCTTTTTTAAGAAGGGTAAAGAGGTAAGTGAATCAAGGACTATAGGGTTTGTAGGTGTAAATGAATTTCTAGAAATCATAAAGCAGGTAGAACAAAATTGAAAAGCCATCATTTCTTGTTGTTTGGTCTTTTGGCAAGTGTTTTTGGCGTTGCTGGCTATCTTATAAAGTCTGATTTTCTTCCAAGGATCGCTGCTCCGGAAGACGCGCAGATGTTTTCGCGAGAACAGCCTCGGCCTTTTTTAGCGTGGGAATTTCAGGATCTGAGAGGGGTCGCAAGGCCTCTATCAGCGTGGACAAATGACATTGTGGTCATTAATTTTTGGGCCACCTGGTGTCCACCTTGTTTAAGAGAGATTCCTTTGTTTGTGCAGCTTCAGGATAGGTATAAGAATCAGGGTGTGCAATTTATTGGAGTTGCATTAGATTCCGAAGTGGCAGTGCGCGAATTTAAAGAAGCGACAGTCGTAAACTACCCTTTATTGCTTGGAGACGCTGATGTAGTACGCTTTATGGAAGTTTTGGGGAATGAGATAGGTGCGCTTCCGTTCACAGTGGTTTTGTCTCGCACGGGGGAGTTGCTTTACAGTCATCAAGGCGAGTGGGAACTGGTTGATGCGGAAAAGGAACTTATGAAAACATTGAAAGATCTGTAAATCGGTCGCTAAATTAGGTTAAGTTCGACAAACGTGCTTTTTTTAACCTGTTGAGATGTGTTAACATGGAGTCTCTTTATAGACGAGCACCTAGTAGGAGTTTTTTTTGCATAGTGTACTATTTTTAAATGGGCCAAATTTAAACTTGCTGGGCCAAAGAGAGCCTGAGGTTTATGGGCAGTTGTCCTTAAGCGATCTGAACGGTCTTGTCACAGATAAAGCCAATATACTAGGCTTAATGGCGACCACCTATCAAAGCAACCTCGAAGGTGAGTTGGTTAACAGAGTGCATACGGCTAAGGTAGATGGCGTCGACTTTATCGTTATTAACCCAGGGGCTTACACTCATACGAGTGTCGCGTTAAGAGATGCATTTTTAGGAACAGATATTCCGTTCATAGAGGTGCATTTATCTAACATTTTTTCGCGTGAATCTTTTCGTCATCGGTCTTACCTTTCAGATATAGCGGTTGGTGTTATTTCTGGGTTTGGTGCCCATGGATATGAGCTGGCGATTGAAGCTGCCGTTGAGCAACTCAATCAAAGCGATTAGATGGTTTTATACAAGTAAATATTTTGATTGGAGTTATAGCGAGGATTTTGTGGATATTAGGAAAGTAAAAAAATTAATAGAGTTGCTTCAAGAGTCTGGTATAGCGGAGATTGAGATTCATGAAGGTGAAGAGTCAGTCCGGATTAGTCGAGGACAAACAGCTAATCATCAGGCAGTTGTTTCGGCTCCCGCTCCCACAGCTATTTTGGCCCCCGCGGCTAATGTGGAAGCACCTTCGTCAAATGAAGCAGTGTCCGCTAACCACATCACGTCCCCAATGGTGGGTACGTTTTACGCTGCAGCCTCTCCTGAGTCCGCGCCATTTCTTACTGTTGGTCAGAGCATTAATGTTGGTGACACTCTCTGTATTATTGAAGCGATGAAGATAATGAATCCCATCGAGGCTGAAGTAACTGGCACAGTTGTGGCTATCATTGCGCAGGACGGTTCCCCTGTTGAATACGGACAACCGTTATTTTTGATTTCTTAAGTGGTATTTTTAACTGATGTTTAACAAAGTATTGATTGCTAATCGTGGAGAGATCGCCCTCAGAATCCTTAGGACATGCAGTGAATTAGGTATTAAAACTGTGGCCGTTCATTCAGAGGTGGATCGAGACCTGCAGCACGTCCGTTTGGCGGACGAGTCTGTTTGTATTGGGCCTGCGGCTGCTAACTTGAGCTACCTGAATTCCCCAGGTGTGATTGCTGCGGCTGAATTGGCCGACGTCGATGCGATTCACCCTGGATATGGTTTTTTATCTGAAAGCGCAGACTTTGCGGAGCAAGTAGAGCGTAGCGGCTTTGTTTTTATTGGGCCGAAGGCAGAGACAATGCGAATTATGGGTGACAAGCTATCGGCTATTCAAGCAATGAAGGAGGCAGGTGTTCCCTGTGTTCCTGGTTCCGGGTGTGCGTTAGACGATGATCCGGACGCGAATTTGGCGATGGGACGTGAAATTGGATATCCAATAATGATTAAAGCGTCCGGCGGCGGCGGGGGCAGAGGAATGCGCCGTGTTTTTGAGGAAAAAGCGCTGTTGGAGTCAATTGCTTTAACTCGTGCGGAGGCCGGTGCAGCTTTCAATAATGATAGTGTCTACTTAGAGAAATACTTGGAACACCCGCGGCATATTGAAATTCAAGTTCTTGCAGATAACTTTGGTAATGTCGTCCACCTGGGGGAGAGAGATTGTTCCATGCAGCGGAGGAATCAGAAAATAATAGAAGAAGCCCCTGCTCCGAGTATTTCTGAAGATATACGCGACAAGCTGGGAATGCTTTGCGCAGATGCGTGTAAGCGGATTGACTACAGGGGCGCAGGAACTTTTGAGTTCCTCTATGAAAATGGAAATTTCTATTTTATCGAAATGAATACTCGAATACAGGTCGAGCACCCTGTAACGGAAATGGTTACGGGTGTGGATTTAGTGAAACAGCAGCTTCTAATTGCCGCTGGGGAACGTCTAAAATATAAACAAAACGACATTTCATTGGTAGGGCATGCTATCGAGTGCAGGATTAATGCAGAAGATCCTTATACTTTTCTCCCATCGCCTGGAAAGATTGACTCATACCACGCCGCGGGAGGACGAGGGGTTCGGGTTGACTCACATATTTACTCTGGCTATACCGTTCCTCCAAACTATGATTCTTTGATTGGGAAACTAATCTGTTATGGCGACGACCGACTTGAAACTATAGTGAGAACTAAAAACGCATTGAACGAATTTGTTTTCGAGGGAATCAAAACTAACATACCTCTTCACCAAGATCTGCTTTCGAATAAGGATTTTCAAATGGGTGGAACTGATATCCATTACCTAGAAAGACTTCTCGATAAGAGCTGATAAAAATGTATGAAATCAGTTTCGAACTAGAGACTGATGTCTATGCCTTATTAGAGCCAATTTTGTTTACACTAGGTGCTGTTTCTATCACGCAATCGGATGGCGATTGCGAAATATTTGATGAACCAGGATTGGTGAACAAGGATTTTTGGACAAGGAGCGTTGTAAGAGCGCTTTTTGAGTCAGGGCTCTCTTCTGGCCAGGCGGTAAATGAGCTGCGAAAGTTGAAAGGCCTTATCAATATCGTTGAAACCGCCGTGGCAGCTGAGGGATGGCTCGATCGCTGGAAGTCTTCGTGGACGCCTATAGCGTTTTCTGGTGGGCTTTGTATTTGTCCAAGCTGGCTGGAGCCGCCTGCTGATGCTTGCCAGATCCTTACTGTTGATCCTGGACAAGCATTCGGGACGGGTACACATGAAACTACAGCGTTATGCCTTAATTGGTTGGGAAGCCATGCCTCTCTTTCCAATTTCGCAGTAGTTGATTATGGTTGTGGTTCTGGGATTTTAGGCATGGCGGCGGCGCTTTTTGGAGCACGGATTGTGACTTCGATTGATATTGACCCTCTGGCTCTGGCTGTGTCGGATAGCAATGTTCGTGACAATAAACTACAAAGCAAGGTGTTTTGTGTGAGCGATCCAATTAATGTGCCGTGCGATGCAGACTTGCTTATTGCTAATATTTTAATGCGGCCGCTGATTGCGCTCGAAAACACTTTCGCGGCGCTAGTTAAATCGGGTGGTGAGATTATTTTGTCTGGGGTGTTGGAAACTCAGGTTGAAGCAATAACGAGCGTTTATGCAAATAACTTTCGACTGTCGCTGCACTCTGAACAAGGGGGTTGGGCTCTGATTGCAGGGGTGAGGAAATAATAACGTGAGATATTTTCTTCTTAGCGGTTAAAAACACCTTAATAGTTTTATTTCCACTTTCAGAGAGTCTGTTTTATGGCTATCATCATTACTGATCGAGTCGGCGGAGTTCGTCGTCGATCGTGTCATGAGTGGTGATGTATAAAAGGTCGGGTTCTCGTTTATAAATAATGAAAAATATTGAGTCACATTTGAAAAATGCTATTGTTTTAGCGCCAATGGCTGGTATTACTGATAAGCCATTTAGAAAGATTTGCCGCAAACTTGGTGCGGATTATGCTGTTTCTGAAATGGTGGCTTCTAAACTAGAGCTATGGGACAGACCCGGCACTCGAGCTAGGCTAAATATGGATGGCGAGGCCTTTCCTCGGGTGGTGCAGTTGGTCGGCTCTGATGCTGAAGTAATGGCAAAGGCTGCTCGCATTGCGCAAGACAACGGTGCCGACGTAATTGATATCAATATGGGTTGTCCGGCTAAGAAGGTGTGCGGAAAGGCGGCAGGATCGGCATTGATGAAAGATACTAAGAAAGTGAGTTTAATTCTCGGGCAAGTGGTAAATGCTGTCGACGTTCCTGTAACGTTGAAAATTCGCACTGGATGGAATCCCGAAAATAAAAATGCTGTTGATATTGGTCGTATAGCCGAATTAGAAGGGATAACAGGCCTGGTGATTCACGGTAGGACACGTGCCTGTAAATTTAGTGGAAGGGCAGAGCATGTGACGGCTGCCAATATCAAAAAAATTGTTGGGATCCCTGTCATGGCAAACGGAGATATAACGACAGGGGTCATCGCGAAAAAATTATTCGACGATTTTGATCTAGACGGCCTTATGATTGGTAGAGCTGCTAGAGGAAACCCTTGGTTGTTTGCATCGGTAAAGGCTCGTCTAAACGGCCTTCGGTGGGTAGAGCCGACTTTTCAGGAGCGTGTTGAGGTGATGTCAGATCATCTTCAGGGGATCCATGAACATTATGGACAGCGTAAGGGTGTGCTGATGGCTCGAAAGCATATTGGTTGGTACTTAGAGGCGTTTCCTAATGCGTCTGTTTTGCGAAAGATGTTTAATGCAATTACTGTTGCTTCTGATCAGCAGTTTTTTTTGGATAATGTAATTGATTATGTATACACGGACATCGCGGCGTGACAGAGACCCCCTCAATGCCGTTTCGAGACATGGTGGCGAGTGCACTAGATCAATATTTTAGAGACTTAAACGGTGAAATTCCTGTTGATCTGTATGCAATGGTGTTAGCTGAGGTTGAAAAGCCGTTGCTTGAAGTAGTCCTGCGAGAATCAAAAGGTAATTTGTCTTTGGCGGCAAAGACACTAGGAATAAACAGAGGGACGCTAAGAACGCGTCTTCACAAATACGGTTTGAAAGATAAATGAATAAAAATACTCGCAATTGGGCGTTGATTAGCGTCTCTGACAAAACAGGGGTTGAAGATTTTGCACAAATTCTGGTTGATAGTGGAATGGGTATTTTGTCAACCGGAGGCACTGCTACTGTATTGAGAGATGCTGGAATAGAAGTTACCGATGTATCAGACAGAACCGGCTTCCCTGAGTTGATGGAAGGGCGTTTGAAAACGCTGCACCCGAAAATTCATGGTGGGATTTTAGGACGAAGGGGGGTTGATAAAGATGCTATGCATGAACACCAAATAGAACCAATCGATCTGGTGGTCGTGAATTTGTACCCCTTTGAGTCGGCAGTTGCTCGAGCAGACTGCTCCCTTGCCGATGCAATTGAGAATATTGATATTGGCGGACCTACGATGCTGCGTGCCGCTGCAAAAAACCACCAATTTGTCACTGTTATTTGCGATCCAGAAGATTATTTTAAGGTTGCCAAACAACTTCAGAGTGACGGATCAGTGACACAAGAATATCGTTATGAATTGGCTGCCAAAGTGTATGGCCACACTGCTCGTTATGATAGTGCAATTGCGCAATATTTATCCGGTGCTAGCGTATCTACCCAAGAAAAATTCCCGCAAAAATTGACACTAAATATGATGCAAAAGCAGGTACTACGATATGGGGAGAACCCCCACCAAACAGCCGCATTCTATGGTGAAGCAGATCCGCCGGCTGGAACGGTAGTGAGTGCTGTGCAATTACAGGGCAAAGAGCTTTCGTACAATAATATCGCAGATACTGACGCTGCATTAGATGCAGTGAGAACGTTCGAAGAGCCGACGTGTTGTATTGTCAAACATGCCAACCCCTGTGGCGTTGCTGAAGCCGGTAGTTTGTCATTAGCATATGATCTAGCGTTTGCAACAGATCCTACGTCAGCCTTTGGGGGTATCTTGGCTTTTAATAGAATGGTTGATGAGGGCCTAGCAAGAACTATCGTTGAACGACAATTTGTAGAAGTCATCATTGCGCCTGAAATTGCTGTGGGCGCGCGCGATGTATTCAAAGCAAAGGAAAACATACGAGTTTTAGAAACTGGGTTTTGGTCTCAAGAGCCGTTTAATCAAATAGAATATAAACGGGTGATGGGTGGTTTACTTGTACAGGAAAGAGACTATTGTGCCCAATTAATGACGGAATCTGGATTGAATTTAGTCACTAAAAGACCGCCTACCGCGTCGGAAGTGATAGACCTTCTTTTTGCCTGGAAGGTGGTAGCCAGCGTAAAGTCGAACGCCATTATTTATGCGCGAGATCGACAAACACTTGGTATTGGCGCGGGACAGATGAGTCGAGTTTACAGCGCACGGATCGCCGCGATAAAAGCGAAAGATGAAGGACTGGATATTGTTGGTGCGGTGATGGCGTCGGATGCTTTTTTTCCATTTAGAGATGGTATAGATGCCGCGGCGGAAAATGGTATTCGTGCTGTTATACAGCCTGGAGGTTCAATGCGTGATAAAGAGGTTATTGATGCCGCAGATGAGCACGGCATTGCGATGGTCTTTACTGGAGAGAGGCACTTTCGTCATTAGCAAGGCGCAAGCTATTGGAATACAAAGTATGAAAGTGTTGATCATTGGTGGCGGAGGAAGAGAGCATGCTTTAGCTTGGAAGTGTGCGCAATCCTCGTTAGTGGAAGTGGTTTTTTGTGCTCCCGGAAATCCCGGGACTGGTTATGAAAAGCTGGTTAGAAACATTTCAATTGAAGCTGATAAAACTGATTCGCTCGTGCATTTTGCGCAGATTGAAAAGATAGATCTTACTATTGTTGGTCCTGAGGCACCTCTGGCCGCTGGGGTCGTGGATGCCTTTGAAGTGGCAGGTCTCCTTTGCTTCGGTCCAACTAAACAGGCTGCTATTTTGGAGGCCTCTAAATCCTACACGAAGGACTTTTTAAAACGGCATGGGATACCCTCTGGAGACTACGCAGTGTTTGTTGATATAGGTAGTGCCGTTGATTACATAAATAGTGTCTCTATTCCGGTAGTTGTTAAAGCTGATGGCTTGGCCGCTGGTAAAGGAGTGGTGGTTGCTACAACCAGAGATCAGGCTCTAAAAGCTGCTCATGATATGTTGGAGGGTAATGCGTTCGGTGATGCGGGTGCAAAAATCGTTGTAGAGGAATTTTTGACTGGGGAAGAAGCTAGTTTTATTTGTATGACGGATGGTATTACTGCAATTCCGTTTGCATCATCACAAGATCACAAAGCTCGGGATGAGGGTGACAAAGGACCCAACACTGGAGGAATGGGGGCATATTCTCCGGCACCAATTATTGACGAGGAGATGGAACAAGAAATAATCAAGACAGTGATTCTGCCTACACTGAAAGGAATGCAGCAGGATGGTCGTCCGTACAAAGGATTTTTATATGCTGGTCTTATGATTGGCAGTGATAAAGTACCGAAAGTACTAGAGTTTAATTGCCGTTTTGGTGACCCCGAAACACAGCCGATAATGTGTCGCTTGGTTTCGGATCTTGTAGGATCTTGTATGCAGGTGTTAAAAGGCGATGCGGACAAGGTTAAATTAGAGTGGGATTCTCGAGCGGCTTTGGGAGTCGTTATGGCCGCAGGAGGTTACCCTTTTGATTATTCCAAAGGCGACGTCATTACAGGGTTGGAAAAGGATATTGTTGACACAAAAGTTTTTCACGCAGGGACTAGCCTCGGTGAAGGGTCATGTGTTACCTCGGGAGGTAGAGTGTTGTGTGTAGTTGGCTTGGGAGACTCTGTTGAGGCGGCGCAGACGGAAGCTTATGCACGAGTTGGCAGTATAGATTGGACCGGTAAGATTTACCGGAAAGACATTGGTTACCGAGCGGTACTAAGAGAACGGAATAAGAGCTAACAGTCCCCGTCCCAGGTCACAAAATTTCTTAATAGTGTTAGTCCAAGTGCGGCGCTTTTTTCCGGATGGAATTGAGTTGCAAAAACATTGTTTTTTGCAATGGCAGAAGTGAAGTCATGGATATGTTCGGTTTGACTTGCTATCAACGTTTTGTCTTGTACTTCTACAAAGTAACTATGCACGAAGTAAAAGCGACTGTTCGTAGGGATATCCTCCGTTAAAGGATGGGGCTTAGTCCACTGTACTTGGTTCCACCCCATGTGTGGGATTTTCTCTCGGGGCGTGGAGCTTTTTGCATTGATTTCTTGGTGATTGAAACGTTTTACTATTCCGTCGTATATCCCGAGGCACTGAGTAGTATCATTTTCTTCGCTTGATATCATTAATGATTGTAGTCCAAGGCAAATTCCTAAGAACGGTTTTTCGGTGATAACCTCTTTGACGGTTTCGATGAGGTCCAGTTCCTCCATTTGGCTCATGCAATTATCGATAGCCCCTTGTCCGGGGAAAACAACACGATCAGCCGCAGCGATGACTTTAGGGTCATTCGTGACTTCTACTTTTTGTTGACGTGCTGCGACTTTTTCCAGTGCTTTAAACACAGAGCGAAGATTGCTGCTTCCATAATCGATGATGGCGATGTTTGACATAGATCAGCTAAGCTAAGCTATACTTATAGTACGCCCTTGGTAGAAGGCGTTTTTCCTGCCATACGCGGATCTAACTCTACCGCCATCCGCAATGCACGTCCGAAGGCTTTAAACACCGTTTCGATAATGTGATGAGCATTCCGGCCCCTGATGTTATCAATATGGACCGTGCAATTAGCATGGTTAACAAACCCTTGGAAGAACTCGAAGAACAGATCGACATCAAAGTCTCCAATCAAGGCACGAGGAAATTTTACTTCATAGGTTAATCCCGGACGCCCAGACAGGTCTATAACGACTCGTGAAAGTGCTTCATCCAATGGAACGTATGCATGACCATATCTTGTAATCGCTTTTTTATCGCCTAAAGCTTTGCTCACCGCCTGTCCTAAACTTATGCCCACATCCTCCACTGTGTGATGTGCATCGATGTCTAGATCTCCAATAGCGGAGATATCTAGATCAATGAGGCCATGCCGCGCAATTTGGTCAAGCATGTGCTCGAGAAGCGGGATCCCTGTTTGAAATTTCCCGTTCCCTACTCCGTCGATATCTAGTTTGATCTTGATATCGGTCTCATTGGTTTTTCTTTCAACACTGGCAGTGCGTTTGTTTGTCATTTTTTAGATATACTGAATTGGTTGGTTATGTCGCGTACATTAACAGGTCGCGTTCCATTTGGTAAGTAAAAGAAGTGAAAAAGTGAGATGACTCGATGTCTAAATCTATAGAAAGCCATGATCTCGAAAGAGTGGAGAATTGGCTTAAGGGTTTTCAGGATAAAGTTTGTCGGTCTCTAGAAACATTAGATGGGGCGGTGGCTTTTGTAGAAGACAAATGGGAGCGTGGGAACTTAGGTACAGGTAGTACGAGGATCCTGACTGAAGGCGGAATCTTTGAGCAAGCGGGAGTGAACTTTTCAGCCGTTAAAGGTGATGCGCTACCGCCTGCTGCTACCGCGAAGCGGCCTGAGTTAGCGGGTCGTAATTTTCAGGCGATGGGTGTTTCTATAGTGACGCACCCAAAAAATCCATACGTCCCCACTACGCATGCGAACTTACGATTTATCCGAGCCCGTAAACAGGAGGAAGAACCTGTGTGGTGGTTTGGTGGCGGCTTTGATTTAACGCCCTATTATGGGTTTGAAGAAGATGCTATCTCTTGGCATGAATCGGCTCGAGCGGCATGCGTTAAATACGGAGATGATGTTTATCCCAAATTCAAAAAATGGTGCGATGATTATTTTTACCTCAAGCATCGAGATGAGCAAAGAGGTATCGGAGGATTATTCTTCGATGATTTGAATCAGTGGCCTTTTGAGGACTGCTTTGCGTTTGTCGAAGGTGTCGGAGACCAATTTCTAAAGGCATACCTCCCTATTGTTGAGCGTCGTAAGGATCTTGCCTATTCGAAAAGAGAGCGTGATTTTCAGCTCTATCGACGCGGGCGTTACGTCGAATTCAATTTGGTTTATGACCGAGGAACTCTTTTTGGCCTTCAGTCTGGTGGCCGTAGCGAGTCGATATTAATGTCGCTACCACCCAAGGTGAGCTGGCAGTATGGTCATCAACCAGAATTGGGCAGTCCAGAGTATGATTTATATCAAAAATTTCTTAAGCGAAGAAACTGGTTAGGTGTTTCATAAAAAAACGGCCCCAAATCGAACTTACGATACATTTAACACAGGGTTGTTTTCAGAAGGAATATAGAGGTTGTTTTTATGCAAGTTCAGTCCTGCGGAGTTCTGATCCCGTTCTCGATTAAAACTTTTCTTAACCCTTTGATGGCGGGGAAGACCTCGTTATTAGAGTCGCGGTTTTTTTCGTCAAAAGCTTTTTGCTCAAGCTCACAGATTACCCGATCCTCGGCGAAGATCCCGTTAGTGAACCAGACAATAAATGGCCAGAAGATATCAAGCAGGAACTTCATTTTTGGGCGTTTAATCATCATTAAGCCAAAGGTATGATTCTTTCTATTGTCTTTATCAACAGGAACATAAATATTCCAAAGATCGAGTGCAGGTTCTTTGCTACCTGCGGTCCAAAATTTAAGCGTTTGATAAGGGTATTCTGTTCTGATGGTCATCAGATCACGTTCTCCTTCAGCAGCCTTCGGTCTGTCGCCTAACATGAATTTTTCACCAAGCGGCTGGGACCCGCTTGCGCGGGTGAACGTGTAATCAGCCTCGAACCAGTTATCTCCCTCACGCATACCTAAAAACATAGTTTTTATTCCACCCATGAGCTTTCTGTGAAGAAACTGGTGGTTCATGTCCATTAGGTTTTCATGCATAAAGGTATAGTGGCAGTCGACTTTTCTGTCTAAAAACCGCGTTTTATATTTAGGATTGTCTGCAGCAGGGAGATTGGGAAAGATTGCATCATTCAATTTCTCAGAATCACCAGGAAATACAAAAATGAGCCCGTAAGCTTCCCGAGAAGGGTAATGGCGCACGCTGTTGCGTTTGGTTTTGCTGCTATCGAGGTACGGAATACTGATGCATTTTCCTTGCGCATCGTATTCCCATCCATGATAGCCACATTTTAGAGTACATCCCGCCACTTTGCCTATATGAAGGGGGACTTGGCGGTGAGCGCAACGATTTTCAAGTGCAAAAACTTCACCTTTTTTAGGACGTGCCAGAACAATTGGATCACCGGAAAAAGTAACCGCGAGGGTTTTGCTTAATTTGAGATCTTTTGAGCGCGCAACCGGATACCAAAAGTTAGGATCAATGCCCGTTTTGCGTATATCAGCTGTCTCGTGGCTAAAGTTGACTTCACCAGCTTCAGAGGATAATTCAATTGACATATGGTGACCTTAATACGGTTCTGAAGCTTTGTTTGAATGACTTTTTGTTTAGGAGATTAATATAACCCTAATTCTAGTCCTTCTGATAGCGTCATGCCTAATTCTTTGCAGCTTTCCAATGTGCTTTTTGTAATTCCATCCTTAGTAATGATTGGGTCAGCGACGGATTTCCATCCTAGGCCGGTTGTAATCCTCTCAATCGATGAGACAGCACCACTACCATCATTGTCTGCCGCGATAAATAAGGCATAGGCGAGACCTCTCGACGTGTTTAAGCACTCATAGTAGATCTCTTCGAAAAAGAATTTGATAGCCCCCGACATATATCCGAAGTTTTCGGGAGATCCTATGATGATCGCATCAGCTTGTTTTACAGCTTTTATTGGAGCATTTAGTGGGTCTAATGTTTCAACATTGACCTGTTCACAGGTACGTGCGCCAGCAAGAACTGCCTCGGCCATTTTTTGTACCGTACCAGAACGCGAATGGTACACAATCAAAAGGTTTTTTAGCTCAGTCCCCATGAGTATATAATGACATTATTGAAATGGGATTACAGAAGGAATTTAGATGATGGTAAAAAAGCAGATGGTTAACGTCCCTGTGAGAGGTGGAGATTTAGTCGTAGCGAGATGGCCAAATACGGGCCCTGTTATTGTTTTAGTGCATGGAATTTCATCGTCCCATTTGGCTTGGGGACCTATTGCAGAAGGATTGAGTAGTTTGGGTTTTGATGTCATTGCTCCTGATTTGAGGGGGCGTGGGGGCAGTAATCGTTTGGAGGGGGCCTATGGGTTGCCTGCGCATCAGGAAGACTTGTGTCGTGTGATTGCACAGCTAAGCCAAAAGCCGGTGTTTTTAGCTGGACACTCAATGGGGGCTTATATTGGTGTTGAGTTTGGGGCGCATTTCTCTGATTATTTAGAGCGGCTAATATTGGTGGATGGTGGAATCGCACTGCCGAGACCGTCAGATACCGATCCGGAAGAGTATTTAAGGAAAACATTAGGCCCGGCTGTCGATCGTCTTTCATTGGAGTTCAAAAGCTTAGAGGACTATCTAGATTTTTGGCACAAGCACCCTGCTTTCCTTGATCCCACCAACTGGAATGAGCATGTGGAGAGTTTTTTCGCTTACGATCTGGAGGAAATTTCGGGTTGCTACAGGAGTCGTGTCGTTAAAGAGGCTGTTTTTGCGGATGCAAAAGGGTTGATGGCCCCTTCGATGGTGAGCATGATCAATCAAGTGAGGGCCCCCATGTTACTGATGACTGCTGAACGAGGGGTGCTGAATCAGCCGAAGCCCATGCTACCCGTATATGCGGTCCAAGAGAAATCTATAGAGATACAGCACTTAACTTGGATAGAAGTTTCAGCTACTAACCATTATTCAATAACACTTTCAAGAGGTATCACTCCTGTCACGAAAGCGATTGAAGAATTTTGTAGGATAGAAAACTAGACACGAGGAGATTAACTCGCTTCCGCCTTATCGGCCGTGCGCTGCGTGCGCTTTCTCTCGTTTTCCGTCAGCTGCCGCTTTCTTAGTCTTATCGCTTTAGGTGTTACTTCTACTAATTCATCGTCCGCAATAAATTCAAGGGCTTGCTCAAGATCAAACACTATAGGCGGAGTGAGAATTAAATTTTCATCGTTACCTGCTGCACGAATATTATTGAGTTGCTTCGCTTTTAGTGGGTTCACTACTAAATCGTTGTCGCGCGAATGTTGCCCAATAATCATACCTTCAAAAATTTCGTCGCCGTGACTTGTAAATAAGCGACCTCTCTCCTGAAGGTTGAATAGCGCGAAAGCTAAAGCCTTTCCATTTCCGTTTGAAATAAGGACGCCTTTGTTGCGAGCAGCGATTAAACCTGTTTCGAGTGGACGGTAGCTGTCAAAATTTGAGAAAATCAGTCCATTTCCTGCTGTCGCAGTCATGAATTCAGTTCTAAAGCCAATTAAACCTCTAGCTGGGATAGTGTAGTCTAATCGCACGCGACCAGTGCCATCAGGTTGCATATTTTGCAAACTTCCTCGTCTAGTACCTAGGCGCTCCATAACTGCGCCCTGGAATTCTTGTGGAACGTCAATGACTACTTGCTCAAACGGCTCGGATTTCACGCCGTGCACTTCTTTGACTATGACTTGTGGTCGTCCAGCACAAAAAGCAAAGCCTTCTCGTCTCATATTCTCAATTAGTATTGAAATATGAAGCTCTCCCCTACCAGATACTATAAGGATTTTAGGGTCTTCTGTTTTCTGCACACGTAACGCCACATTATGAATCAGCTCTTGTTCCAGCCTCTCTAAAATTTGGCGGCTCGTGACAAATTGTCCCTCTTTCCCAGCAAAGGGTGAATCTGATACTTCGAAAGTCATACTGACTGTTGGTTCGTCTACGGAAAGAAGGGTCATAGGCTCTGGGTGGTCTGGGTCGCACAAAGTATCTGATATGCGCAGCTTATCTATGCCGGTGATAGCGATGATATCGCCCGCTTCAGCAGAGTCTCTTACTTCCCTTTCGAGGCCTTGAAATCCTAATACTTCCAAAACTTTGCCGCGTCTGGATATGCCGTCTCGATCAATAATGACTAGGGACTGGTTGGGTTTAATAGTTCCGCGCGTAATCCGTCCTATCCCTATTGCACCTACATAGCTTGAGTAGTCTAGTGAGCTGATTTGCATCTGTAAGGGTCCATCTAGATTGACCGGCGGCGGTGGGATATGTTTCACGATCGCTTCGAATAGCGAATCCATATTAGTGTCTGTGTCATCCTCATCAAGTCGCGCGTAGCCTAGAAGAGCTGAAGTATATATAACCGGGAAGTCCAACTGCTCGTCCGTGGCGCCAAGTTTATCAAACAGGTCAAACGTGCGGTCTAAAACCCAACTTGGTCTAGCGCCATCTCTATCACATTTGTTGATTACGACGAGCGGTTTTAGCCCATGTTGGAATGCTTTTTGAGTGACAAATCGAGTTTGTGGCATCGGGCCGTCTACAGCGTCTACGAGTAATAAGACAGAGTCGACCATTGATAGAATGCGCTCTACTTCTCCCCCAAAATCTGCGTGTCCAGGAGTGTCGACGATATTTATTCGATAGTCTTTCCAGCGCAAAGAGGTGTTTTTAGCGAGAATGGTAATCCCTCTTTCTTGTTCAATGTCATTACTGTCCATAACACGAATATTAGAGTTCCCTCTCCGGTGGTCGAGTGTTCCAGTTTGCTTAAGAAGCTCGTCTACTAGGGTGGTCTTGCCGTGGTCGACGTGCGCCACGATGGCGAGATTACGAAGTTTTTCAGTGGACATATATTAAGGCCGTTGTTTGACAGTTGTTAAGGTTAGCCCTGCCTCCAAGGCAATCCATGAAATTTCCAACCATTTACTTTGCTTCGATGGTTGTGCTCGTCCTTATCGCCTTCAAAGCCTTCATCGACGTTGAAAAGACTCCTATAGCCCGCTTCCTCGAGTTTGAGTGCGGCATCCATTGAGCGCGCGCCACTTCTGCAAATGAGAAGAATTGGTCTGTCTTGATGTATCGAAGTTTTGCGTCTAGCGAGATCATCAACTTCTCCTATAAAATTTTTGTTAATTTCCCAGTCTGGGTAATCTTTCCATACTATGTTTGTTGCCATTAAGGGATGCCCGATGTAGCTATATTCAAGTCTAGAGCGTACATCTATGAGGATAGACGTAGAGTTTTGCTCTAGGAAATCGTTAGCTTCTATTGGAGTAAAAGAGTTTATCAAGGTCGTTTACCGCTGCTGTTTGAGGAAATCGGCGCGATTATACACATTTAATCCATAAACAAGTGACTATAATTAAGCATTAGTAAATGGGATTTAAAAATTGCGCAACGAAAAGAATAAATTTAAGAAGAAGATTACGAAATCTACCATGGCGTCTAAAGCAGATCGTTATAAGCTTTATGAAGCATCTGTCCAGTGTGCGGAGACAGAAGTTGACTTTGTTGAGTGCGAATTTAAAAAGTTAAGAGGTCGTCGGCCTGCTCTTCTACGAGAAGACTTTTGTGGGACTGCGGCAGTGTGCTTTGAATGGGTCAGTCGTAGAAAAGAAAACATCGCACTTGGAATTGATATCGATGCCGAAGTTCTTAGCTGGGGCACCGAGAACCATCTTCCTGCTTTAAAGGCTGCCGTCCGGTCTAATGTGAAATTGATTAAAGGAGATGTGTTAACGGTTTCAACACCTCGCCAGGATGTTATTCTGGCGATGAACTTTAGTTACTGGTTGTTTAAGAAACGTAAACTACTTTTAGCTTATTTTAAAAAGGTGCGAAAAAATCTCCAGGCTGATGGAATTTTTTTCTTGGATTGCTTTGGTGGAAGTGATGCATATCGAGAGTTAAAAGAGCGAACTAAACTTGATGGGTTTACCTACGTTTGGGATCAAGCTGCGTATAACCCGGTTAACAGTGATATTAATTGCCATATTCATTTTCATTTTCCGGATAAGTCGAAACTGGAAAGGGCATTTACTTATGATTGGCGATTATGGACTCTTCCGGAGATACGAGAGCTATTGTTAGATGCAGGCTTTTCTGAGGTTATTATTTACGCTCGGGCCGTCGATGCGATTACCGATCAGCCGACTCGGATGGAGCCAGTCTCTTGTATGGACGCAGATCTAGGTTGGATTGCGTACATTGGCGCATTAAATTAAACCGTGGTTTCAGTGTGTCACACGATTGTCATATAACTGTAATACTATTTTTTTAATATCGTTATTAAGAGTCTAGTCACATATTGGAAACATTGTTTCTATAGGCTGACAATATATGTTCTTTTTTCAGCTTTTAATCATTTAACAGCTTAGGGCTACTGAGATCAATCCAATAATCACGCCTTCGATAACCTCCTCAAGGGAAAACCGCGCTCATGAAAGGCGCCGTTTGGTAAAAGATCGCATATTCGCGTGGGTTATGAGCGTAGGCGGGATAGTTGTGATTGTGGCTATCGCCCTGATTTTTCTTTTCCTTTTCTACTCTGTTGTGCCGTTGTTTCAGGCAGCAAAAGTAGGGACACCTACTCAATTTGACGTTGATTACGCAGTGCCCCGACTCTATCTATCCTTAGACGAGTATAAAGAGGTTGGCTTACAAATATCTGATGATGGTAGTTATCAGTTTTTCTACACAGGCAGTGGGCACGTTATAGAATCTAATTCTCTGAATTCTTTATCAGTGATGAAAATGTCGTCTTTCGCAGCGGGCGCTTTGACCAGTAATGTTGTAATTGTAGGCTCGGATGACGGCCGAGCGGATGTTTTTAAAGCTAATTATGCAATTTCATACCCTAATGATAAGAGACTCGTCAGTCCATCGTTAACAAGACCCTTGGAGGGGCAAGAGCTTGTTGTAGACCAGGCTGGTGTGGCTATACGCTTAATCACTGGCCAGTCAATTGAAGACGAGGTCACTGTCTTAGGTGTTTCGGAAAACGGAAGCGTTAACCTTGTTGGTGCTGTCAGAGAGTCTTCATTCTTGGAGGATTCAGGTGAATGGGCTATCGAACGGTCCATTCTGCCTTTAGATGGCACCCAAATTAGCCATTTAGCGATGAATATCGACCAGAGAGAAGCTTATGTGTTGTTCAGGGACGGCACACTGGAGCTTTATGACATTACTGACAAGACATCCCCTCGCTTGATTGATCGCGTTAAAGTTGTGGATGGCGCTGCTCGCCCTACTGCGCTTGAGTATTTAAGTGGTGGCTTATCGGTTATCGTTGGAGATGATCAAGGAAACTTGACCCATTGGTTTCCCGTGCGTGGTGCTGGCAATATTGCAAGTTTGCAGAAAATTCGAGAATTTATTCCAATGGATAGCGCAGTTGTGGATATAGCAGCCGAGTACGACCGCAAAGCATTTGGTGTGATTGATCAGGACGGCAACTTGTCTCTATACCATGCGACGGCTGAACGACGGGTTTTTGCTGGTAAACTAGGGACTCAATCGGTCTCTGATGGCATTAACTTCTCGCCTAGAGCTGATGCTCTTGCTTTTCGCTCGGAAAACGGCGGCATCGGGATGGTCGAGGTACACAACGAGCATCCGGAAGTTTCGTTTTCAGTTTTGTGGAGGGAGGTGTGGTATGAAAGCCGTGATAAACCTTTATATATTTGGCAATCTTCAGCGTCGAATAGTGATTTTGAGCCCAAGTTTAGTTTAACTCCCCTAGCGTATGGCACGTTAAAGGCTACTTTCTATTCCATGTTATTTGCTATCCCGCTGGCAGTGTTAGGTGCTATTTACACGGCGTATTTTATGTCGGCGGGAATGCGCAAGATAGTTAAACCTTCAATAGAGATCATGGCAGCATTACCTACGGTTATTTTAGGTTTTTTAGCTGGGCTCTGGTTGGCTCCATTAATCGAGCGTTACTTGCCTGGCTTCACAATGGCGCTGTTAGTTATGCCGATGGTTGTATTGATGGCCGCTTTTGCTTGGGCTTGGATTCCCTCACACTGGAAAACTATTGAAATGGATGGGTGGGAGTCATTGTTTTTGGTTCCAATTCTCTTAATTGGTGCCTATTTAAGCTTCATTCTTGGAGAGCTCATCCAGATTTATTTTTTTGACGGAAGCTTAACGCATTGGATGGCAACCGCTTGGGGCATTACTTACGATCAACGTAATTCTCTTGTGGTGGGGATCGCGATAGGTTTTGCTGTCATTCCGACTATATTTTCAATCAGTGAGGATGCTGTTTTTGGTGTTCCCCATTCTCTGACGCAGGGGTCTTTAGCCCTAGGAGCGACACGATGGCAAACTGCCCTAAGGGTGATCTTGTTGACGGCGAGTCCGGGTATCTTTTCCGCGATAATGATAGGTATGGGTAGAGCAGTCGGCGAAACAATGATTGTGTTGATGGCTACTGGCAATACGCCAATTATGGATCTCAATATTTTCGAAGGATTCAGGGCTTTATCTGCTAATATTGCAGTTGAAATGCCAGAAGCAGAAGTAGCAAGCACTCACTATAGAATTCTTTTTCTTGCGGCTCTTGTTTTGTTTTTGGTGACGTTCATGGTTAATACGGTAGCTGAAGTAGTGCGCCAGCGACTAAGACAGAAATATTCGAACCTATAAGCTAGTGCAGGGATAATGAAAAAAAACTTATCGATAAGGCTTTGGCTCAATAGTGGCTCTCCTGGCATTTGGATGACAGCGGCAACTGTTAGCTTCAGCCTTATTCTGGTGTTTGGGCTTCTTGGTTTGATTATGTTCGAGGGTTTGGGGCATTTTTGGCCAAAGAATAGCGTTATGTTAAAAATGCAAAGCGCTAGCCCAGAAGTGCGACGCGAGTTAGGAGAGATAGTAGATAAGGAGACGGTAGTCGCTTCACAGGTGCGTGCGCTTGGCATTTTTGTTCCGGAGGGGCAAGTGGCGGTTGATCGAATTTTGCTAAAAACAGGCAATCGTGATGTTGTGGGGTTTGATTTTCATTGGTATGCGACGACTGAATTCACCGACCTTGAGTACCCTTTGGCGGCTTTTACAGCAGAACGAGAAGAGTGGGGGAATTTTTATGGCTTTGCGAAAGACATAGCGGAAGATGGTCAAAACCTTAATTTAGGTGACGAGCTGTGGCCCGAGATAGAGCATCGATTGGATAGAAAAAAAGAGCTGAAAGATAGAACTAACCACCTCCAGAAAAGCGAGATGGGGAAAGTTAATCATAACATTGAGCGCTTGAGGTTGAGAAGCAAAAAACTCCATCTAGCGAAAGCTGATCTAGACGATCCTAGATACACCGAAATTGCACAAGAACGATTAATATGGGACCAACGCTATCAGGCACTGAACCTCGAATTAGCACAACTACACTCCGAAATATCCCGAGACGTGCTGATCGTGGCGACTGGGTCTGGGCAAGCGCTAAAGCTGCCGTTTAGCACCCTTGTCAATGTCTTTCAACCGAACCGTATGAGCGTGCTTGAGAAAGTGGGACATTATTTCATGAAGGTTGGCGAATTTATTTTTGACGATCCCCGTGAAGCCAATACGGAAGGAGGGGTATTTCCCGCAATCTTCGGAACAGTGATGATGGTGATGTTGATGTCAGTGATGGTGACTCCTTTTGGCGTTATTGCTGCAATTTATTTACATGAGTACGCCTATCAAGGTCGGTGGACACAGGTTATTCGTATTGCAGTGAATAACTTGGCTGGAGTGCCGTCGATTGTTTACGGTGTTTTTGGATTAGGCTTTTTTGTGTATATAGTTGGCGGGTCGATAGATAAGTTGCTGTTCCCAGCTTTACTGCCTGCACCAACTTTCGGCACCCCAGGTTTGCTATGGTCGTCTCTGACGCTTGCACTGCTGACCGTACCAGTAGTGATAGTTGCTACGGAAGAAGGGTTGTCTAGGATCCCCAGAAACCTTCGTGAAGGGAGTCTGGCTTTGGGTGCCACAAAGGCTGAGACTCTTTGGAGGACAGTACTGCCTATGGCCACTCCGGCCATGATTACGGGGTTGATCCTCGCGGTTGCAAGGGCAGCGGGGGAAGTGGCGCCATTAATGATGGTTGGAGTAGTAAAAATGGCCCCTGCTCTTCCGCTTGATACGAATTTCCCTTACTTACACCTAGATCAAAAATTCATGCATTTGGGCTTCCATATTTATGATGTCGGGTTTCAGAGTCCAAATGTTGAGGCTGCAAGGCCGCTAGTATATGCAACGTCACTTTTACTAGTGATCATAATCATTGCATTAAACCTAACGGCAATAATTGTTCGAAATCGACTCCGTGAAAAATATGATAGTGTTGAATCGTAAGGACTAATATGACTACAAATTACACAACCAAGCCAATAAGTGCATTAGACTCGATAAAGATAGATGTAGACCGAGTCGCTCCGAAGGTCAGACCTGAAACATGTCTGCATGTAGATGGTCTTGATTTGTTTTATGGCGACTCGCAGGCATTAAAAAACATTCGCATGTCCATTGCAGAGAAAAAAGTGACTGCGTTTATAGGTCCCTCTGGATGCGGGAAGTCGACTCTTTTAAGGTGCTTTAACCGAATGAATGATTTGATAAGCTCTGTGCGAATAACAGGGAAGGTGCTTCTTAAAGAGCAGGATATTTATGGTAAAGACGTAAATGTTGCTTTACTTAGGCAAAGAGTAGGAATGGTTTTCCAAAAGCCCAATCCATTCCCTAAGTCGATTTATGACAATGTTGCTTACGGTCTTCGTATTCAAGGGATTAAAGGGAGGAAGATACTGGATGAGGTGGTAGAACGGGCGCTGCGCTCAGCGGCTTTATGGGAAGAAGTCAAGGACAGACTGGCTGAGTCCGCTTTAGGGCTTTCGGGTGGGCAACAGCAACGCCTCGTAATAGCCCGCGCGATAGCGATTGAGCCGGAAGTATTGTTGCTAGACGAGCCCGCGTCGTCACTGGATCCTATTTCTACCTTAAAAATTGAAGAATTAATTTATGAGCTAAAGAACGATTATACGATTGTCATCGTTACACATAATATGCAGCAGGCCGCTAGAGTTTCTGATTACACGGCTTTCATGTATTTGGGCGATCTCATTGAGTTTGGAGACACAACAACTATTTTCACTCGGCCAGCACAGAGGAAGACCGAAGATTACATTACAGGCCGCTACGGATGAGCTATTCGCATGATTACCGTGTTTTGGGTATAGTCAACTCAGTCAATCTTGGAGCGACAACATGAGCACTACTAGGCTACCTAATCATATATCTCAGCAATTTGACAATGAGCTTCAAGATATTCGCTCTAAAGTTTTGGCGATGGGAGGTCTGGTAGAGCAGCATCTTGAGAAAGTGTTGTCTTTTTTTTCCAAAGGTGAATTAGAAGGCGCAGAGTACGTAGCGGTCAGTGATTATCTTATTAATGCTCTTGAAGTGGAGATCGATCTGGATTGTAGTGATGTTTTGGTGAGGAGACAGCCTGCGGCGAGCGATTTGAGATTAGTCTTAGCGGTGAGCAAGACAATTACTGACTTAGAGCGGATGGGTGATGAGATTGAAAAAATTGCTCGGCTGATTATACATGAGCAAACAGTGCTATCAGGTGATCCATACTATCACTCTGTTTCTACTCTAGGTAAACATGTGGCTTTGATGGTTAGGAACTCTTTAGACACTTTTGCTCGTATGGACTCCGGTGCAGCATTGCAGGTGGCTATGGCAGATAGAGAAATCGATATAGAAACTGGGGCTATCTTACGTGAGTTAATGACTTATATGATGGAGGATCCAAGAAAAATTTCTCCAGTTCTTGATGTGATTCTTGCGGTCAGGGCGTTCGAGCGTGTTGGAGACCATGCGAAAAATGTTGCGGAAAATGTAATTTATTTAGTAGAAGGTAGGAATGTGCGGCATGTGTCTTTGGAGCAGATTCAAAAAGAACTAGAACAGGGGAAGTAGATAGCTCAATTGCTTTCTTGGAGAGCTTCCTGTAACGGGAAATCAATGCTGAAGCAGCTGCCATTACCCAACTTGCTGACAATCCGCAGGGATGCGCCATGTCGTCTAACAATATGTTTGACTATAGCAAGCCCTAGCCCGTTTCCAGCGCCATCCGATAGTCGAGAGCGTGACCCGTCGATTCTATAAAACCGCTCTGTGACTCTATTGAGGTGTTCTGGGGCGATCCCAATACCACTATCTTCGACTTCGAACGACGTGCAAGTGGCTTTTTTACACCAGCGAATCACAACATTACCACCTTCGGGAGTATAGTGGATTGCATTGAATATGAGATTGGAAAAAGCGCTGTATAGTTCCTGTTTACATCCTAGAATAATTGTATTTTCATCAATGTGGAGCTGAAAGTTGAGCTTTTTATCTGCCGCTAACGCTCGGCCAGCCGTGCAAGCGCTGGCGATAATTTTTTCGCCGTTCAAACTCTCGATTTGTGCCAGTGGTCGGCCTGTATCCAGTCGCGAGAGCTCTATAAGCGAGTTGACAAGCTCAGACATCTGGTTAGCGTGAGCCCTCATATGGTCTAAAGCGGGCAACCATTCTGGTGGGCACTTGTTTTTCTGTCCGGAGAGCATCTCAGCATACCCTTTGAGTACGGTTAGTGGGGTTTTGAGTTCGTGAGAAACATTTGCTATGAAATCGCTACGCGCTTGGTTTGCTTGCCGAATAAGTGTTGTATCTCTCGCTAGTAAGACTCGGTGAGTATTGTCGAAAGGGCCTAGTAGAAGAGACAGGTATGTGTCTGGGTTAGTTGGGCTTGCTATGTCTAGTGTTTCTTCTTCTGTCTGATTTTCTTCGATGAAGGTTCTGAGTAACGGAAGTCTGACTAAGTTTGTTATCCGCTGTTTTTTATCTTCAGGCCAACGGACATCCAAGTATTTACTCGCTGCAGGGTTGGCCCACTCTACTTCGTCTGAAAGGTTGAGTATCACTATTGCATCAGGCCAAGCACTGGTGGCTTCTTCAAACTGCCTTAAGACTGCAGAAAGCCTTTTTCGACGTCTTTGATGGCTAAGAAAAAGCTGGTTAAGTGAATACGACAAGTCTTTAAAGATCCCAGATCCTCCAGATGGTTCTGAGTTATCTCGCCCACCGATCCATTTGGATAACAGGTGTAGGTCATGATGGATCATTGCTATGTAGAGGCTAAGTACTAACAGTAAGCAGGCCGCTAAGGACTCCAATAAGACTCCAAACACTAACCCGATGAGCAGGAAACTTACCAATCGCCAGAAGTCCCCTAGTTTCATGAATTATCCGTATATTATGATATTACAACGAGTATCGCTCTTTTTTAGCTTCCCGTCAGCCTAAGGTTTCACTAAAAAGATAGCCTGATCCTCTGACTGTTTGGATTAGGCCATCTGACCCATGTGGTTCTAGGATCTTTCGAAGCCTTCGTATGTGAACGTCTACGGTGCGATCCTCGATAAAGGCGTTGGGCCCCCAGACTTGATCCAGCAATTGATTTCTTGAATGCACTCGCTCAGGATGGCCCATAAAGAAGTGTAGTAATCTGAATTCGAGAGAACTAAGCGTTAGTCGTTTATCATCACAAAAAGCGCGCTGAGACTTTAAGTTTAAACGGAGTGTTCCTGTTTTTAGAATGTCTGATGATCCGGAATCTGAGTCTGAACGTCTAAGAAGAGCTCGGATCCTAGCGATTAACTCTGGCGTCGAGAATGGCTTTGTTATGTAGTCATCTGCCCCAGCATCGAGTGCAGTCACTTTATCTGATTCTTCGCTTTTTGCAGTTAAAAGGATAATTGGGATGGATTTCGTGTTTGGCAGTCTTTTTAATCTGCGAGTGCACTCTAAGCCGCTTAGACCAGGCATCATCCAATCGAGAAGGATTAAGTCAGGGGTAAGCTTTTCGAGCATCTCAAATGCCGCGCCAACATTGGAGGCCTCTAAGCTGTTGTAGCCCTCCTGTGTCAGCGCCATAGACAACATTTGTCGAATAGCGGCTTCATCTTCAACTATTAGTATTTTCGCTGCCATAATTTGGTTGCATGAGGTTGCCAATAAAGATCACTATTATAGTAACGAAATCATTACAGGTTTGTTACCTCTTCTGTTAGATCTATCTAAGTAGATTTAGTTATGTCGAAGCCGGTGGTTTCCAAGTTACTCTTTTTAGAAGCGGCACACTTTCAAAGTACTAAAGCAGTTTATTTTGCCTGAACGTGCGTCGATCCTGTATGCTCTTGGTCATAACAACGCAGATTCCTTTTTGAGATTAATCATTATTAGAGCGCGACCGGAGAAATTGTTTTTTGGGTTGCTAGAGAGACGTTTTAAATGCAGGATTTCCTGAAAGATCGCTATGACCCGCAAAAAATAGAGCTAACTGTTCAGCAAGATTGGCATGATCGAGAGGTTTTTAAAGTTACCGAAGACCCTTCTCGTGAAAAATTTTACTGCCTTTCTATGTTTCCTTATCCTAGCGGTCGCTTGCATATGGGGCATGTCCGTAACTATACAATTGGCGATGTGATATCTCGTTTTCACCGCATGAATGGAAAAAATGTGATGCAGCCAATGGGTTGGGATGCATTTGGACTGCCTGCGGAGAATGCCGCTATTGAAAATGGCACGCATCCCGCTGTATGGACTAAAAACAACATTGCATATATGCGCGATCAACTAAAAAGGTTGGGCTTTGGGTATGACTGGTCGCGAGAGCTCGCAACCTGTGATGCTGATTATTATCGCTGGGAGCAGTGGTTTTTCACTAAGCTTTACGATCAAGGGCTGGTTTATAGAAAAACAGCCGCTGTTAATTGGGATCCAGTTGATCAGACTGTTTTGGCAAATGAGCAGGTTATTGATGGGCGTGGCTGGAGGTCTGGTGCGTTGGTTGAGCGGCGGGAAATTCCTCAGTGGTTTCTGAAAATTACTGAGTATGCTGAGGAATTGCTCAGCGAACTAGATACGATGGATGAGTGGCCTGCTGCGGTGAAAACCATGCAGAGAAATTGGATCGGTCGATCGGAAGGATTGGCCTTGAACTTTGCTATCGAAAATCAGAGCGGTCACCTGGAAGTCTTTACTACTAGACCGGACACAATTTATGGTATTAGCTATATGGCCGTTGCCCCAGAGCATCCTATAGCGCTCGCAGCAGCAAAAAAGAATCTTGAATTGACAGCGTTTATAGAAGACTGTAAAAGCGAGTCGACATCCGAAGCATTCGTCGAAAAAATGGACAAAAAGGGTATGCCGTTGGGCTTGCATGCCATCCATCCTATGACGGGCGAGCTTATCCCTATTTGGGTCGCCAATTTCGTGCTAATGACTTACGGGACAGGTTCCGTAATGGCAGTGCCCGCACACGACCAAAGGGACTGGGAGTTTGCAAAGAAGTATGGGTTGCCGATACGTCAGGTGATCCAAACAGAAGATGACTCTATTTTATTGAATGATTTAGGTGCGGTTTCCGGGTATGGGATTACTGTAAATAGCGATGAATACTCAGGTCTCACCTTTGACCGCGCCTATGAATCTCTCTGTTCACATATAGAACTCAAAAAGCTAGGGAATCGACGGGTGCAGTACCGATTGCGAGATTGGTTAGTGTCTCGGCAACGTTATTGGGGTTGTCCTATCCCAATTATGTACGACGAAGAAGGGAAGGAGATAGTGGTAGAGAATGACGTGTTGCCTGTTATGCTACCAAAAGACATTAATCTAGACGGCTCACCATCTTCTCTTTCGAAGGCTTCTGATTTTATTAATGTTACTTTGCCCGATGGACGTACAGCGCGGCGTGAAACTGATACTTTTGACACTTTTTTTGAGTCTTCGTGGTATTTCTCACGTTTTTGTTGTCATGATCAGTCGACGAAGATGCTTGACGAGCGAGCAAATTATTGGATGCCCGTGGACATTTATATTGGAGGAATTGAGCACGCGGTTTTGCATCTTCTTTATGCACGTTTTTTTCACAAAGCAATGCGTGATACTGGTTTGGTTACGTCTAATGAGCCTTTTAAGCGTCTACTTACGCAAGGCATGGTATGTAAAGAGACGTACTTTAGAACTGCAGAGAATGGAGGAAAACAGTACTTCAGCCCGGAGCAGGTAGAAGTGGAGCTTGATGCTAAAGGTCGACCGGTCAGTGCTTTGCTCAGAGAAGATCAGTTAGCTGTGAGTATTGGTCCTGTTGAGAAGATGTCAAAATCTAAAAATAATGGAGTTGATCCGCAAGCGCTGATAGATAGCTATGGAGCGGATACCGTGAGGCTATATACTATGTTTGCAGCTCCTCCAGAACATACATTGGAATGGTCAGACTCTGCGGTGGAGGGTTCTTCTCGGTTTTTGAAATCACTATGGAAGTTGATCATGAACCATAAGGTGGAAAACTCATTTGCCGTAAGTAAGAGTCCAGTTGCAATTGCCGACGATTTATTAAGCTTGAGGCGACATGTTCATCAGGTTATTGTTAAGGTAACTGATGACATTGCAAGGCGATATAAATTCAATACTGCGATTGCAGCTATAATGGAATTGGTCAATCACTTGGCTCGTTTCGATTCGCATGAGTCTGCGACCCATGCTATTCGCCAGGAAGGTTTTGAGGTGGTTGTTAGACTTTTGGCACCGTTTGTTCCTCATGTTTCACAGGTGCTATGGAATGCGCTTGGTCAAAATGGTGATTTGATAGACGTGCCCTGGCCAGTTGAGGATAAATCAGCTTTGGAGCTCGACATAGTAGAGCTAGTGGTACAAGTTAATGGACGAAAGAGAGCTCTAGTGCAGATGCCTATTGCGGCTACCAAAAAAGAGTGCGAGGCGGCGGGACTCGCTGATGAGAACGTAGCGCGCTTTACTATTGGGCAAACGATTAAGAAAATAATCGTGGTACCTGGGAAACTTATTAATATAGTAGTTGGTGGCTAGAGATGATAAGGCTTGGAACAATAGTATTGACGGCTTTTTTGGGATTGGCCATGGCTGGCTGTGGTGGTTGGCAACTGCGGGGTTCAGGTCAGAATATAGAGGCTGGCGTTGCGATTCATGTCGTGGAAAAAAATGCTCGCTCTGTGGGAAGTGCTTTTCGCGAGCAATGGTCTTCCTTGGGAGGGACTACAGTAGCTATTGAGGATGCAGACTTTACGTTAATAATCGAGAAAGAGCGGTATATACGCAGCCTGCTTTCTGTGTCGCCAAAGACTGGGAAAGCTCGTGAAATCAGTCTTAAGCTTGATGTGGAATTTAGCATGCGCTCTAAGGATGGAACTCTTTTAATAGTCAAACAAGCGGTTGCTATGGAGCGAGACTTTATCTTTGATGAGAGTTCCGTTTACGGCTCTAATGAAAATAGAGCGGTTTTGAAAGTGGCATTGGCAAAATTGGTCGCCATTGAGATAGCCGCGAGAGTGTTTTCTTCGGCTGTCTCTTATCGAGAGAGATAAGGCGAGTCTGTGAAAGTCTCGGTTGATAGGTTCAGCAATCATGTAGCTGGGATTGAGCCTGGCCATCTGTTTTTTTTCTACGGACCTGAGCCGCTACAGTTGTTAGAGTGCCGAGATAAGGTTCGAGAGCGAATATTAACGCTTGGTGCTGAGGATCGCATTTCTTTTGATATGAGTGGTAAAGAAGCCTGGGGTGCCTTGGAGGCTGAGATAAATTCACAGTCTCTTTTTGCATCTACCCGACTTATCGAAGTTTATTTAGATGGGAAGAGCGTTGACAAAGACAGCTTATCTTTACTCGAAAAAATAATTAGCTCGCCTGAGCAAGATGATTATTTTGTCTTTACGGCTCCAATAGCGTCCTCGTTTAAGAAAGCAAAGTGGTTTAATCTCCTTGATAATGCTGCGTTATCGGTTGAGTGTCGAGAATTGCAGGCTCAGGAGGCTCCTCGCTGGATTTGCCATCGGGCACAACGATTATTCGGCAAGAAGATGGATTTGTCAGTTTGTGAGCTGATCGCTGAGTATTCAGAGGGCAACTTGCTTGGGGCGGCACAAGCATTAGAGAAAATTTCTCTAATTGTCGAATCCGAGGTGGTAACGGTCTCCGATGCTTCGCAAGCTTTGTCAGACAATGCCCGTTTTGATAGCTATCAATTAATTGATGCGCTTTTCAGAGGTGATTTTCATAGGGCGGTGCGCGTCTCAAGAGGACTAAAAGAAATTGGCTCGGAGCCTGTTCTAGTTGTATGGGCTATAAGTAGAGAGCTGCGTCAATTAGTTTTGATGGCTGAAAAAATTAGTGAGGGAGTCTTTATTTCTCAAGTGATAGACCAGTTTCGAGTTTGGGGAAACAGAAAGGCTGCGACGGAGAGAATTTTAAAGCGAAAATCGCTTGAGGACTTACGCGCTCTTCTTATTCAATCACATTATTTAGATGCTATTTTAAAAGGAGCACGGCCTGGGCGCGTTTGGGACGAAATTGAAATTTTCTCAATGACAATTTGCGATATTATAGGTATTGATCATTTTGTGATGGAACCGTCTAGGGCATGAGTGTATGGAAAATAAAACAATAATCAGTGCGGATATTGAGGCATATGTTTTAAGCGCCGCCAAATCTGCTTTTCAAGTTAAGCGCGAGTTCTCTCAAGCTACAACTGCTATGAAAAACGATGCCCTTCGCTTAATAGCCGCCGCTATAGGCGATCGAAAAACTGCAATTCTAGACGCGAATAGAAATGATTTAGGTAATGCGGTAAATATTGATCCTGCGTTATTGGAACGGTTGGCGCTGACTGAAAAAAGAGTTTCAGAAATGATCAATGGAATTCTGTCGGTTGTAGAGCTACCCGATCCTGTCGGTACGATATCTCATTTGGGGAGACGTCCGTCAGGTATAGAGGTTGGCCGCATGCGAGTGCCTTTGGGGATGATAGGTATCATCTACGAGGCGCGTCCCGCAGTGACTGCAGATGTTTCGGCTCTGGCTATAAAGTCTGGAAATGTAGCATTATTAAAAGGGGGTTCAGAAGCTCAATTTTCTAACCAAGTGATTGCGAGTTGTGTTCGGGAGGGGCTTGGGGCAGCTGGTCTTCCTGTATCTGGGATTATATGCCTCGATACGACCGATCGGCGCGCTGTAGGGACAATGCTAAAACTGAATCAATATATTGATGTAATTGTCCCCCGTGGAGGTAAAGGCCTGTGCCGGAGAGTTGCCACGGAAGCGACGATGCCCTCGATTAAGCACTTAGATGGTGTTTGCCACGTTTATCTAGATGATTCTGCAGAAGTAGACAAAGCGATTGCGATTGCCATAAATGCTAAGACACAACGTTACGGTACGTGTAATACTATGGAAACTTTGTTAGCCACGCCTGCTGCCGCTTCTAGAATTTTCCCCAAGCTTATAGAAGAATATGCCTTACGAGGTGTGGAGTTGCGTGGTTGTTCGCGTACCTGCGAATTTTCGGTGTCGGTAATCGAGGTGACTGAAGAAGACTGGTATACGGAATATTTAGCGCCGATTCTGTCTATCAAGATAGTGAGCGATATAGATGAAGCGATGGAACATATTGCAAAGTATGGTTCTGGGCACTCCGAGGCTATTGTTACGGAGAACCTTTCTTCGGCTAAAAAATTTCTGAACGAGGTAGACTCAAGCTCGGTAATGGTAAATGCGTCCACCCGTTTTGCAGATGGCTTCGAGTACGGTTTGGGTGCTGAGATGGGGATCAGTACTGATAAATTTCATGCCAGAGGTCCTGTGGGTTTAGAGGGTTTGACGTCAGAAAAATGGGTGGTCATTGGCGACGGCCAGATCCGAGAATAAGTTTTCATGTTTTTTAGTTATTTAGCAGAAGCTCCATGATAAATGGTCCCCCGATAGGGGTGTTGGGAGGTAGTTTTGATCCCGTACATTACGGACACCTTCACCTTGCTAAGGAAGCCTATAGTGCAGCTGGTTTATCAGAGGTGCGATTTGTTCCCTTAAACACGCCAGCGCATAAAAATTGTTCGACAACGGGTATTGCCGAGAAATGTGATATGTTGAAGACCGTTATGGTTCCACCCTTCGTGTTGGATTTAGTTGAGATCGAGCGGGGCGGAGTCAGTTATACTATAGATACTTTAAGGCAACTGAGATCTGCTTTTCCTGCTAGACCGCTTTGCTTGGTTTTGGGCAGAGATGCATTCAGTCATTTAGCTTCTTGGAAAGACTACCAACAGCTGCTCGATTTCTGCCATTTGGTGGTGGTAGCTCGCGCGGAGTTTGACGAGGCAATTCCTGACGAGTTAGCGTTTATTATAAAGGGTGCGGTTGTCGATGAGAGAGTCGAGCTGCATCGCAATCTTTCTGGCAAGGTTTTTTTTGTAGACGCCCCGCTGGTAGAAATATCATCTAGTGATGTGAGAAAGAAATTATTGCAGAGGCAGTCTATCGATGAATTAGTGCCTGATTCCGTGCTGGATATTATTAATAACAAGGGTTTATATAGAGGATGAAAAATATTGAGAAAACGGCTGATAGCTTGAAAGATTTGATGTCGCAGGGCTTATTGGATGGAAAGGCCTTGGATGTAAAGTCGTTTGATGTGCGCGGACTCACTAGTATCGCAGATTTCATGTTAATCGCGTCCGGTCAATCGACTAGGCAGGTAAAAGCATTAAGTGAGCGAGTTTGTTCGGATGCAAAAGAAGCGGGTTATAGTATCCTTGGAACTGAAGGTGAGAATACCTGCCAATGGGTTTTGGTTGATGCGGGGGATGTACTTGTCCATATAATGCACCCAGATGCTAGAGAATTTTATCAGTTGGAACGCTTATGGTCGGATTATTCCGCAGACCACTAGAGACTGTCTGGCCGCTAGATGATCATCACCATCTACTGTGTCTGTCATCGCCCCACGTCTTGGGTAAAGCTTGCTATTGAAGAATATAGAAAAAGGCTGCCGCGAAACTTTACGTTTGAATTTATTTATATCTCCCCATCTTCTAATAGTTCTAACTCGGAGACGCGCATGCGCGAAGAAGGGAGCCGTTTGATTCAGGCAATTCCAAAGCAAGCCTACTTAGTTTCTCTTGAAGTTTCTGGAAAGCCATTATCAACGGATGAATTAGTCAGAAAAATGACTTATTTTCAGGAGGAATCACCAAAAGTGGCTATCGTTATAGGTGGTGCAGATGGGCTATCGAAAAATGTCGTGAATCAAAGCAAGGAGTCGTGGTCTCTGTCTGCGTTGACGCTACCGCATCAAGTGGTTCAAGTTGTATTGGCAGAGCAGATTTATCGTGGGTGGAGCATCTTACAGCAACACCCATACCATAGGGCATGAGAATATGCTGGTACTAGCCTCTAGCTCTGAACGACGTAGAGCTTTCATGAGACTCCTTGGCGTCGAATTTAGGACTCATAGTGCTGATGTGGATGAAACCGCAAACAAAAAGGAAGCACCTACAGATTACGTTTTGCGAGTTGCATTAGCCAAAGCAAAAGCAGTTGAAAGCGAATCAAAGCCCAATACAAAAATTTTAGCTGCGGACACTGTAGTTTGTTTGGATGGAGAGATTTTTGGCAAGCCTGAGGGGAAAGCCCATGCGTTCGAAATATACCAGCGCTTGTCCGGACGGTGGCACGATGTTCATACTGGGGTCGCTTTTATTGGCCCACAGGGAAATACCGAAACCTTTGTAGTGACATCTCAAGTAGAAATGGTTTGTATGAATCAAGTCGTTTGGGAGGCTTATTGGGATTCGGGAGAGTCACAGGGGAAAGCTGGAGGATACGCTATACAAGGACTAGGAGGTGCTTTGATTAGGAAGATATCGGGAAGCTACTCTTCAGTGGTAGGTTTGCCTTTAGTAGAAACAGTAGATTTATTCAACAAGGTGGGGATCCCTCATAAATTCAGCGGCTGCTGAATTTGTGAGGGATCCTTGGTAACAGTTAGACTGTTAGCAGAGGGATCATTAATAAAGCAACGATGTTGATGATTTTAATCAGAGGATTAATAGCCGGCCCTGCAGTGTCTTTGTATGGGTCGCCCACGGTGTCTCCGGTAACAGCTGCTTTGTGAGCTTCTGATCCTTTGCCGCCGCAGTTGCCATCTTCTATATATTTTTTCGCATTATCCCAAGCCCCACCTCCGGTGGTCATTGAGATGGCTAAGAAAAGACCAGTAATTATAGTCCCTAGCAGAAGCCCTCCAAGTGCCTTAGGTCCAAGTATTAGCCCTACAAGTACGGGAGCTACTACTGGAAGTAACGATGGAATAATCATTTCTTTAATAGCTGCTTTGGTAAGCAGGTCGACTGCTTTAGAGTAATCTGGTTTTCCAGTTCCTTCCATAATCCCTGGAATTTCTTTGAATTGCCTTCTTACTTCATGTACCACTGATGCTGCTGCTCGGCCTACGGCCTCCATTCCCATAGCGGCAAAAAGAAACGGAATCATCCCGCCCAAAAATAGTCCGATAATTACTTCATGATCAGACAAAAGAAAGGTAACGTAGATTCCAGCGGCTTCAAGCCCATGAGTGTAGTCTGCAAATAGCACCAATGCTGCTAATGCAGCTGAGCCAATTGCATAGCCTTTGGTCACAGCTTTGGTAGTGTTGCCTACAGCATCCAGCTTATCTGTAATCACACGAATTTCGCTCGGGAGATCTGACATTTCAGCGATACCGCCGGCATTATCTGTAATAGGACCAAATGCATCGAGCGCGACGATAATTCCGGTCATTGATAGCATCGAAGTCGCTGCTATAGCAATACCATAAAGGTCTCCCCATGCATGGGCATAGTAGATACTTGCGCAGATAACTATGACGGGAAGAGCACAGGCTTTCATAGAAACACCAATACCCGCAATGATGTTGGTGGCGTGACCGGTTTCAGATGCCTTCGCTATATGCTTTACAGGGGCGTATTCAGTCCCAGTGTAGTACTCGGTTATCAAAACAAGAGCGGCCGTTAGGAGTAGCCCTATTATAGCGCAGGCGAACAGTCCGTTAGCATTGTTCGGCATCAATTCCTGAGTGATTGGGTAAAATGCTGCACCAGCTAAGATCGCCGCAACAATTAGTCCTTTATAAAGAGCACCCATAACGCTCCCATCTTCTTTAGCGCTAACGAAGAAGCACCCGATGATTGAAGCTATAATGGATACACCACCAAGCACCAATGGATAGATTACAGCATTGGCCCCTAATTTTTCGATCATGAGGTGCCCTAGCAGCATGGTAGCTATTACTGTCACCGCATAAGTTTCGAAGAGGTCTGCAGCCATGCCTGCACAGTCCCCGACATTATCTCCAACATTGTCTGCTATGACAGCAGGGTTTCTTGGGTCATCTTCTGGGATACCAGCTTCAACTTTTCCGACGAGATCTGCACCAACGTCAGCTCCTTTGGTGAAAATTCCGCCGCCGAGTCGAGCAAAAATCGAAATCAGCGAGCCGCCGAATGCGAGGCCAATCAGTGGCTTGATGTCTCCTTCAGCACCACCAAGGTAGGCATAATATCCTGCGACTCCAAGCAGGCCTAACCCGACCACGAGTAGACCCGTGATCGCTCCTCCCCGAAACGCGACTTGTAGGGCAGCATTCATCCCTGTTTTAGCTGCTTCAGCGGTTCTCAGATTAGAGCGTACGGAAATGTTCATGCCAATGTAGCCCGCAACGCCGGATAAAACCGCGCCGACTAAAAATCCTATCGCCGTGGGTCCGTCTATAGCGAGCCACAGGGCGACAAATAGAATCGCTCCTACAACACTAATGGCCATATACTGGCGGTTTAGGTATGCGTTAGCTCCTTCCTGAATAGCCTCTGCAATTTCTCGCATACGGTTATTACCTTGAGGTTGAGCAAGTATCCATTGCACGGAAATAGCCCCGTACACTAGGGCTCCTGCGCCGCAAAGAAGACAAAATGTTAAAGCGTTTTCGGCTACTAGCGTTAAAAGTGCATCCATTGATAGAGGCCCCTGGCATTATGATGGTTTAAAAAACGAGCGCATTGTACTGAACGCGACATGAATGTCGGTTCAGGTTTTACTTGAGCGGCAACATTGTACTTTTATTCACGCTCAGATCAAAATTCTCTTTGATTTTTTTTGTCACGGGTTTGTTCTGAAGCCTCACGTATTCTGGGATTCCATCTGTGTATGGAGGATAGTCTTCGCCCATAATAAGAGGAGTTAGGTAGTCTTTACATGAGTCGGTAATACCAAACCCATCTTCTGAGATGTAATGCCTAGGGAGTTTTTTCTCGATATTCGCAACGTTTATAAGTTCAGTGTGGCCGATGGACCAACTATAGGGTTTGGATGAAGCTCTCACTATTGTAGGCATGACGGCATTCTTTCCTGCTAGCGCCATTTCTACTGCTGCAGCACCGAGAGCATATGCCTGTTCTACATCAGTTTTAGACGCTATGTGTCTGGCTGCTCTCTGCAAATAGTCGGCTACTGCCCAATGGTATTTTAAACCTAGATTATTCTGGATTAAAGTTGCGATAACTGGGGCGGCGCCACCTAATTGGGGATGTCCAAACGCGTCTTCCAGTCCCGAGTCAGCTAAAAATTCACCGGTTTTATACTTCACTCCTTCAGACACGACAATTGCACAATATCCATACTCGTTGACGCAATGGTCAACTTTTTCAAGAAATTTCTTCTCATTAAATTCTACTTCGGGGAAAAGTATTATGTGCGGGGCATCGCTATCTTGATGAGAGGCAAGGCCGCCGGCTGCAGCGATCCAGCCAGCATGGCGCCCCATCACTTCAAGCACAAAAACTTTTGTTGATGTTTTAGCCATAGAAGCAACGTCAAAACCAGCTTCCTTGATGGAGATGGCAACGTACTTAGCGACCGAGCCAAATCCAGGGCAGTTATCCGTAACAGGCAAGTCATTATCGACGGTTTTAGGAATACCAATGCAGGTTAGAGGATAGTTATTCTCTAAGCTAAAAGTAGCAATTTTATTAGTTGTATCTTGAGAATCTCCTCCTCCATTATAAAAAAAATACTTTATGTTATGAGCCTTGAATACCTTAATCAGTCTTATGTATTCAGCTGGATTTTCTTCTGGGTCTTTTAGCTTGTGGCGACACGATCCGAAAGCACCGGCAGGAGTATGCCTCAGCGCTGCTATTGCTGATGAGCTTTCAATAGATGTATCTATTAAGTCTTCTGTTAGAGCTCCAATGATTCCGTTTCGTCCCGCAAACACTTTTCCTATTTCTCGTCTTTTTCTACAAGTTTCTATCACGCCGCAGGCCGAAGCGTTTATTACAGCGGTTACGCCCCCTGATTGCGCATAAAAGGCATTGGACTTGTCTTCAGACATAAATTTGCTCGCACTCCCTGTATTTTTGCAGAAATTGATTTGTAGCCTCTATCAACGCTCTGTGGCGTCCATTCCGATTAGATTACAATATTTTAAGCTAGTTTTCCTGCTCTAAGTGTTAACCTTACGTCTTATTGCTAAAAATGTTGGGAACATGGGTATGATGCGTTCTTCTATGTATTTCCTGCTGCTGGCGATGTTTGTGTATTGCAATCCTGTTAGCAGCCAAGAGAATATTGATTTGCCTGACTTTGGCGACTCCGCTGGGGCCATTATTTCCCCGGAGCAGGAGCGTAAACTTGGGGAAAATTTCGTGCGTCAGATGAGAAAGCTGGCTCCTTTGGTAGTTGACGAGGAAATCGAGGACTACGTTCGGGGTATTGGAGAAAACTTGGCTGAACATGCGGGTTATTATGGCGACTTTCAGTTTTTTGTCATTGATAGCCCTGTTATAAACGCATTTGCGGTACCCGGTGGGTTTGTCGCCTTTCACACTGGCTTGATATTAGAAACTGAGCATGAAGCTGAGCTTGCTTCTGTTATGGGGCACGAAATTTCTCATGTGACTCAACGACATGGAGCTCGAATGATAGAAGCGGGGCAGCGCATGAATATGCCTGCTATGGCGGCTCTGTTTGGCGCGATAGTTCTGGCGGCGGTAAACCCCGAGGCAGGGATGGCCGCTCTAATGGCAACTCAGGCTGCGGCGCAACAGTTTCAAATTAATTTCACGCGATCGAATGAGAAAGAAGCCGATTCAATAGGTATTCGATTGATGGCAGACGCAGGCTATGACACAACAAAAATGTCAACGTTTTTTGAGAAAATGATGAGAGCAAGTCGCTACAGTGACCCCCACTACATCCCAGAATACCTGCGAACACACCCTATCACTATCAATCGAATATCTGCTGCGTTTAGTCGAGCTAAAACTGTGCGCCCTGAGATAGCGCGGGAAGACAGTTATAGCTATCACTTGGTAAAAGCGAAATTGAAGGTGCGTGCTGCCGCTGACCCTGCTCAGGCTGTTAGAGCTTTTGACTCTATGCTGAAGCGTCAGAGCTATGTTTATGAGGAAGTGGCTCGTTACGGCTATGCTTTGGCGCTAACAGAAGCTGGCGACTTCATTAAGGCAAGAGCGGAATTAGAATATCTAATACTCCAGTTTCCGACAGTAGTGCCATATAGAACTGCTGCGGGCGCGCTTGAGAAGAGAGCGCGAGATTACGCTAGATCAGCTGCCAACTTTAAGCAAGCCTATGAGTTAGAGTCAGAGAATCGCGCTGCTGTTTATGGTTACGTTGACGCATTAATTACACTAGGGCGCGCTGAGCAGGCAAAGAGTATTCTAACTGAGTATGGGTTGTCTGATAGAAGAGATCCAAGATTTTTTAATCTTCTTGCTCAAGCAGAAAACTTATTAGGTCAGAGGGTTAAAGAGCATAGTGCGCTAGCTGAGTACTATCTTAGTGTAGGCCAGTTTCCGCATGCTGCCGAGCAGCTTAGGCTCGCAAGGAGGACTAAGGGCCTAAGTAACTACCAGCGACAAAAGCTTCTTTTCAGACTAGATGAGGTAGAGCAAATTATTTTGGATTTGGAAGAACCCCGTCGCTAGATTTTGTTTTGCTTTAATAAAGATTCTCAAAATTGGTGGGCCGTGTAGGATTCGAACCTACGACCATCGGATTAAAAGTCCGGTGCTCTACCAGGCTGAGCTAACGGCCCTTCAATTAAAAGTGATCATGTAAAAGCAACTTGATATAGTATTCCCTCTGATGAAAGAAGCCCAAGCCTTGCTATAGCCATCTTCATTAGAAGGAAGTTTATATCTGCGTTGGTGCGCATTCTATTGCACTTTTCTTAGCAGGCCAAGTGGATTTTGGAGAGAAGTTATTCTAGAACGACTTCCAGTATTTTACATTCTAAACACAGTAAGGATAAGTAATGCCAATTTATGAATATCAGTGCCAATCATGTGGCAATAAGTGCGAAATTATGCACCGTATGAGTGAGGAGCCATCAAAAGATTGTGGCGAGTGTGGTTCGGCGAGTTTAAAAAAATTGATGTCTGCGGCGGGGTTTAAATTAAAGGGGACCGGATGGTATGAGACAGACTTTAAACACAGTGGGGGTGATAAAAACAAAGACGTTGGGAGTGAGGCCTCAGGAAAAGAAAGTTCTCCCCAAGAAGATAAGAAATCTAGCAGTTCAAAGAATGACGCTACAAGCAAATCTGAGAGCGTTAAAACTAGCAATGTCGCAAAGCCTTCGGAATAAGGGATAAATTTAAGGTGTCTCATTGCACCATCTCCAAGGAATACGTATGATGCACCGAATTCTTAATTCCTCTAATTTTTAGTGTTATTTAGCTCATGAGAACTCATTACTGCGGTACTATTAATGAAGCTTTGATAGATGAAGAAGTTGTGCTGTGCGGCTGGGTGCATCGTAGGCGGGACCACGGTGGAGTTATCTTTATCGATTTAAGAGATCGGACCGGGCTCGCGCAGATTGTGATTGATCCCGATACTCCTGATAGTTTCAAATTAGCCGAATCAGTGAGAGGCGAATATGTTTTGTCTGTCTGTGGAAAGGTTCGAAATCGGCCGTCTGGGACCACGAACCAAGATATGCCTACTGGGATGGTAGAGGTTTTGGTGTCGAGCCTCACTATTTTAAATCAATCAAAACCTCCTCCATTTCAACTTGATGACGAGAAGGTTCATGATGATGTCAGGTTAAAATATCGATATATAGACTTACGAACTGATCGGATGCAGAAAAACTTGATGCTGCGCGCCAAGTTGAGTCAGGCCTTTCGGAGCTATCTCGACGAAACGGGTTTTCTAGAAATTGAGACACCTATCTTAACGAAAGCTACTCCAGAAGGTGCGCGCGACTATCTGGTTGCAAGTCGGACACATCCTGGTCAATTTTTTGCCTTACCCCAGTCGCCGCAGCTCTTTAAACAGTTGCTAATGATGTCAGGGTTGGACAGGTATTATCAAATTGTGAGGTGTTTCAGGGATGAGGACTTGCGAGCGGATAGGCAGCCTGAGTTCACACAAGTAGATATTGAGGTTTCGTTCACCGACGAGCTTGGCATCATGACAATGATGGAAGCCATGGTTTGTAGAATTTTCAGTTCGACTTTAAATATCCAGATACCCGCTCCTTTTTTGCGTATGACATACGCTGAGGCCATGCGTGATTATGGGTCTGATAAACCAGATCTTAGAAATCCTCTGAGGTTGATTGAAATTGGAGATCTCTTGCTGGATACCGATTTCAAGGTGTTCTCAGGCCCAGCCATGAGCAAAAGTGGCCGCGTGGCAGCAATGCGTATCCCTGATGGCTGTGAGCTCACCAGGAAGCAGTTAGACGATTACGCTGCTTTTGTTGCCCGTTACGGAGCAAAAGGTCTTGCGTATATTAAAGTCAATGACGTCAGCGCTGGATTAGAGGGCTTGCAATCTCCCATAGTGAAATTTTTAGATCCAGAGGTTGTCGGTGATTTACTGGCGAGAGTTGGATGTGTTAGTGGCGATCTTGTTTTTTTTGGGGCGGATGAAGCCGCTATTGTTAATGCTTCGCTAGGCGCCCTGAGGGATAAAGTTGCCGTTGACATGTCTTTGTTAGAGGACGACTGGCGGTTCCTGTGGGTTGTTGATTTTCCAATGTTCGACTGGGACGAAGGCTCGAAGAAGTGGAGTGCTCTTCATCATCCATTTACTGCTCCTAAAGACGACATTGATGAAGTAGTTCTTGACCCGAGTAGAGCAATTTCTCGCGCTTACGATATGATACTGAATGGATGTGAAATTGGGGGAGGGTCGATCAGAATCCACCAATCTGAAGTCCAGAGCAAAGTATTTGATTTGCTAGGTATGGAGAAAAAAGAGGCCGATGAAAAATTTGGATTTCTTACCGACGCATTGCAGTTTGGGTGCCCACCGCACGGAGGTATTGCCTTCGGATTGGATCGGCTAGCTATGTTAATGGCTGGAGAACAGTCAATTAGAGAGATGATAGCCTTCCCTAAAACGCAATCCGCTGGTTGTTTGGTTACATCAGCCCCCAGCAAGGTCAGCGAAAAGCAGCTTCAAGAGCTCGCTATTAAGGTTAGGAAGCCTGTTAGATTGGATTAGTGTCTTTTGTACTGTTTGGTTGCCCCCGTAAGTTTGGCATCGAAGCTGTTATAGGGTGTAAACTGGTCAGATTGAGATAGCTGGCGTATAAGAGAGATCGAATGCGAACTAATGAAACTAATATCGTCGACCATTTATCTGACGTGCCTCTTGTGCATCACGAGGTTCTTGATAATTATCAACACGAACTGCTAACTGAGGAGATTAGAGGGCTATTGCTCGAACGCAATGCTGTTTTGGTGGCTCATTATTATACTGATGGGGCAATTCAGCGTTTGGCGGATAGCACCGGCGGTTATGTTTCGGATTCGCTGGATATGGCTCGCTTTGGTCGTGAGCATGAGGCGAAGACATTGGTCGTCGCGGGAGTGCGGTTTATGGGAGAGACCGCAAAAATTCTGAGCCCGGAAAAAACTATTCTTACGCCTGATTTGGATGCGAGTTGCTCGTTGGATTTAGGCTGCGACCCTGATGAATTTTCTGCTTTTTGTGATCAGCATCCCGATCGCACAGTAGTTGTTTACGCAAACACGAGCGCACGGGTGAAGGCGCGGGCCGACTGGATGGTGACTTCAGGCAGCGCTTTAGACGTGGTTAATTTTCTACATGAAAGAGGAGAAAAAATTCTATGGGCTCCAGATAGACATCTAGGCAATTACATCGAGTCTCAGACTGGTGCGGATATGCTTCTTTGGCATGGAGCTTGTGTTGTTCATGAAGAATTCAAAGGCGAAGAGCTTGCTAAAATGCGCCATGAGCATCCAGATGCACGTGTTCTTGTTCATCCGGAGGCTCCAGCCAGTGTTATTGTTCAAGCCGATTATGTCGGATCTACCTCCGGCCTGATAAGTGAGGTTCGGGAGTCGAAGGCTAAAGCTTTTATTATTGCCACTGATAAAGGAATTTTTCATAAAATGCGGGCGGTCGCACCAAGTAAGATACTTTTAGAGGCTCCTACAGCGGGGGAAAGTGCTACGTGTCGGAGCTGTGGTGAATGTCCTTGGATGGCAATGAACAGCTTGACTAAAATTCGAGATGTTTTAAGAGATGGCTCAAATGAAATTGTTGTGCCTTTTGAAGTCGCGCAGCAAGCTCGCATCCCGATTGCACGCTTGTTAGAATTCTCTAAAGATAAAAAGATAGTTGTTATTGGGAATAACGATGCATGAAGCGGTTCCTCTATCGACTTTTACTTTTAGGCTATCTTAGTTCGTACGTTTTTTTAGGAGCGAGTTAAGCAATCATGGCAGGTCACAGCAAGTGGGCAAATATTCAGCATAAGAAGGGCAAAACGGATGCTAAGCGCGGGAAATTATTCACTCGACTTATCAGGGAAGTTACTGTAGCGGCGCGTCTAGGCGGTGCGGATGTAAAGGCTAACCCCAGATTACGGGCAGCCGTTGATACGGCGCTATCAGCGAATATGGCTAAAGACACTGTAGAGCGGGCTGCTGCCAGAGGCGCGGGGGATCTGGCTAGTGATAGCTACGAAGAAATCCGTTATGAAGGTTATGGCCCTCATGCCGTTGCAGTAGTTGTGGATTGTATGACGGACAACCGTAATAGGATTGTTGCCGAAGTGAGACATGCCTTTTCAAAGTGTGGTGGAAATCTGGGCACTGAGGGATCGGTTTCTTATTTGTTTCAAAAAGTTGGTTCCCTCTCGTTTGGGCCTGATATAGATCAAGATTCTCTGATGGAAGCCGCGATAGAAGCAGGGGCTAATGACCTGCTCGTAGGCGATGATGGAAGCCAAGAAATTTTGACCAAACCAGAAGATTTTCACGATGTTGCTAGCCATATTTTAGCAGCTGGATACGTTCCAGAGAATCAGGAAGTCACTCTGCGTGCGGAGACTACTGTCGAATTAGAACTGGAGCAGGCCGAAAAAATGATACATTTTATTGACATGCTAGAAGAGCTAGATGATGTCCAAAAAGTTTACTCTAATGCGGAAATATCAAATCAGGTTTTAGATGCTCTTGGTGCGTCTTAGGCTGTTAGGTATTTTGTGTCATTAATTCTTGGAATTGATCCGGGTTCTCGAATCACGGGATATGGTCTCGTGCAAGCGTTAAATGGTAAGGTGCGTTGCGTCGATTACGGTTGCATTAAGCTCGGAACCGGCAGAGTAGAACAGCGTTTGGCGACGTTGTTTCAAGAGCTATTAGATATTAGTGCGAAGTATGAACCTGTCGAAGTCGCCATAGAAAAAGTGTTTGTAGGTAAAAGTGTGTCCTCAGCATTGAAGCTTGGTCAAGCTCGCGGAGTTGCTTTAATGTTTGCCGGTAGGAAAGGCCTTCCGACTTTCGAATATTCCCCTACAGAAATAAAAAAAGCTACGGTAGGTCGAGGGCATGCTGATAAAGTACAAGTGCAGCACATGATGAAAGTGCTTTTAGGCTTGCAGTCGATTCCGCCTTCGGACGCCGCAGATGCACTTGCAGTAGCGATCTGTCACGCTCATACTTTTAGTTTCACCGGTCGATTGTCTGATTTTGGAGCGGAGCAGTGATAGGGCGTATTTCGGGAGTTTTAGTTGAAAAAGCCGCACAAAAAATTGTCGTTGATTGTCTTGGGTTAGGCTACGAACTTGAGACTTCTCTGACCACATTTCTTAGATTACCTAAGCTGGGGCAGAAGGTTTCGTTATATACTCACCTGACTATCAGGGATGACGCACATCTTCTTTATGGCTTTGCCAACGATAGTGAGAGAGGGCTGTTTCGCAGCTTGCTAAAAGTAAATGGAGTAGGGACCAAAGTCGCTTTAGTCATTTTGTCTGGTATGGATGCGCTATCGTTTGCAAATTGCGTGCTTAACGAGGATGTGGCGCGTTTGAGTTTGTTGCCAGGTTTGGGAAAAAAAACTGCGGAGAGGCTGATCGTTGAAATGCGAGATCGCGTATCTGAATTTATCAGCGATGATCCAGACAATATCCGACTTGGCTCCACCTCCTCTAGAGATTGTGCTGCTGATGCTATTAGCGGACTGGTTGCGCTAGGATATAAAGTACAAGACGCTAGTAAATATGTTCATGCAATTGATGTGGGTGAATTAACTAGCGAAAATATTATACGCGAAGTGTTGAAAAAGCTGGTAAAAAAATAATGTTTGACAATAACAATGTCTGAATCTGGACGCTCTATTACCGGATCACCTGTATTGGACGATCGTGAGATAGAGCCGTCGATTCGTCCTCAACTATTGGCTGACTACATCGGTCAAAATAGCGTCCATGAGCAGATGGAGGTCTTTATTGGTGCTGCAAAGAAGCGGAATGAGGCGTTAGATCATGTTTTGATCTCTGGGCCGCCCGGTTTGGGAAAGACTACTCTCGCACATATTATCGCTAATGAAATGGGGGTTCAATTACGCCAGACTTCTGGACCAGTATTGGAAAAGGCTGGTGACTTAGCTGCTCTTTTGACTAACCTTGAGCCTCACGATGTGCTGTTTATTGACGAAATTCATAGGCTCAGTCCTTTGGTAGAAGAAGTCCTTTACCCCGCTATGGAAGATTACCAGTTAGATATTATGATTGGAGAAGGGCCTTCTGCAAGAGCGATAAAGCTAGATTTGCCAAAATTTACGCTCATTGGGGCAACTACTAGAGCGGGATTGTTAACCTCTCCATTTAGGGACAGATTTGGTATTTCGCAGAGGCTGGAGTTTTACTCTCCTCAGGATTTAGTGTTGATTGTTAGTCGAACAGCGGGAATTTTAGGCGTAAATATAGATTCTGAAGCAAAGGTAGAGCTCGCTAGACGCTCGAGAGGTACGCCTCGCATAGCTAATCGGCTGCTTAGAAGAGCTAGAGACTTTGCTGAGATGAAAGGTGATGGGAAATTAACTGGCGAGATGGCAAAAAAAGCCCTCGACATGCTAAATGTTGATTCCAACGGTTTGGATGCTATGGATCGCAAGTTGCTGCTTACAGTCATGGAAAAGTTCGATGGGGGCCCTGTCGGTATAGATAGTCTTGCTGCCGCTATAAGTGAAGAGAAAGGCACTATCGAAGATGTTTTAGAGCCTTATTTGATTCAGCAGGGGTTTCTAATGCGCACCCCTCGCGGTCGAGTTGTGACGTCTCAGACATGGCAGCATTTTGGGATGGCACCCCCACAGTATAGTGATAGTTTTAGAGACGAACAATTGTCGTAAATGTGTGACAAGTATGAAAATCGAATCTGTTTTTAGGATCTATTATGAAGACACTGATGCAGGAGGCATTGTGTACCATGCCAATTATTTACGGTTTATGGAGCGTGGTAGGGCGGAGTGGTTGAGATCTTTGGGGCTTGACCAGAACATGCTAAAGTCTGAGTACAACATATCATTTGTTGTCGTGAAGTCTGAGATATATTACAAAAGCCCCGCACGACTTAATGACGAGATAAAGGTTTCCACGGAGGTAGAACAATTGAAAAGAGCGAGTGTCGTTTTTATGCAGAAGGTCGAGAATTCTTCGGTGGAGTTATGCGTGGCGACTAATGTTGTTGCATGCGTTGATGCTGGGAATTTTCTGCCTAAGCGTATTCCATTAGGATTATCAGGTGTCTTTACTAATGGAGGCTGATTTATCGATTTTTAATCTAATTTGGGGCGCGAGTTCACTAGTGAAAATAGTGATGCTTATATTGTTAGTGGCATCCTTTGCTTCATGGACTGTTATTTTTGCTAAGCGTCATTTGATTCAGCAGGTTGGCGAGGACATGTTGATTTTCGAGGCTGAATTTTGGGGTACTGATGACCTGACCGAGCTTTACAATCATGTCGTTCAGGAACCCTCCGGCAAAGACAATGCGATGCAAGCAGTATTTGAATCGGGATTCAGGGAATATATGCGTCTTAGGGAGCATCCAGGACTGATGGCCTCTGAAATACTCGGTGGATCGGAGAGGGCAATGAAAGTAGCTTTGGGGAGGAACCTTGAAGCCTTAGAGGCGGGTTTACCAAAGCTCGCGACTATTGGATCAGTAAGTCCTTACATAGGTTTGTTTGGAACTGTTTGGGGGATCATGAACTCATTTCAGGCGTTAGGTAACGTTAATCAAGCGACTCTTGCGATGGTGGCCCCGGGAATATCTGAGGCTCTTATTGCCACAGCAATGGGACTTTTTGCTGCAATTCCAGCAGTTATCGGGTTTAACCATTTTTCGACTAAAATCGATCAAATTTGTGGCAGATCTGAGCTTTTTGTTGAGGAGTTTTTGGCAATATTGCAGCGGCAGGCTAAAGATTAAGGAGTAGCCTTGAAAACTAGAAAGCAGATCCGTCAGAGACTCATGTCCGATATTAATGTAGTGCCTTACATTGACGTTATGTTAGTGCTGTTAGTGATCTTTATGGTGACAGCGCCATTGGTCACTCAAGGAGTAAAGATTACGCTTCCACAGGCGCCCTCGAAAGTAATTCCCTCTGAACAAAGCGAGCCGATAATTGTTACGGTTGATTCACAAGGAAGCCTATACGTTGATGTCGGAGAAAACTCTGAGGCTGCTATTTCTGAAGAAATGCTAGTCACTCGAGTAGCCGCTATTATCAAGTATCGGCCTGGCTCACAGTTTTTGCTGAGAGGAGATGAAGTTGTTGATTACGGGCGAATTGTTCGTGTGATGGCATTAATCCAAAGCGCGGGTGTCGAAAGTGTCGGTCTCATTACGCAGACACCAAACTAGGGTTGTTTTGCAGATGTTCCTTTGGTTGAAGACTCATGTGTTTAAGTCTCCTCTAGTATATTCGGCAGGGATACATCTTTTAATGTTATTGCTGGTGATGACTGGCTTTCGATTTGATGCGGAGGAAAAAGCGGGCGGTAGCGTACCAAAAAAAATCGTGCAAGCAGTAGTTATCAGTGAAAAAATCTTGGATCAAGAAATTGAGAAAATAAGAAAGGCGGAGAACAGGCAAGAGGCGAAAAAAAAACAGAGGCTAAGGCAGCTCGAAAAAGAGACGGCAGCGCTTAGGAAACAGCGTGAGTCTGCACAAAAACTGCTTGCTGAATTAGCGTCAGACAATGAACGATTAAAAAACGAAGAAAAGAAAGCTGGCGAAAAAAAGCTACTGGCAGATAAAAAAGCTGAAGCGGCTCAAAAAAAAGCTAAAGAAGCTGCTTTAAAGGCATCTGAAGCTGAAAAGATGCGTCGTGTGGCGGAGGCTAAATATCAGGAAACAGAGCGAGCGCGTAAACAAGCTGCGTCTTTTGCCGAAAAAGAGGCTGAGTCGGCTGAGATTGCGCGCTATACAACCGCTATTCACGGACGCGTTAGGAGATTTTTCAATGTATTGCCTAACTTTGAGGGACTGGCCTGTGTGCTCGATATCCGATTGCTGCCTGATGGGAATGTAGCTACCGTGTCTGTGCAGAAAAGTAGCGGAAACGAAGTATTTGATCGTCACGCTGAGAACGCTGTGCGAAAATCTGCGCCGCTGCCAGTCCCAAGTGAGCCTGATATTTTTAAGGAATTTCGAAATATAACTTTTCGGTTTGATCCAAAATTTTAAAATGAAATCTAAATTTCACAGCGTTGTATTGATTATTTCTCTTATTGTAAGCCCTGCATCAGCATGGGCTAGTAACCTTGTTATAAAAATCGAAAAAGGAGTTATCGAACCTCTTCTTATCGGAGTGATTCCTTTCAAGACGAGTGACGTAGAATTGCCGTTTCAGTTCTCAAAAATAATTAGTCAAAACCTAGAGAGAACTGGATTGTTCTCTGCGATACCTTTGGAAGATATGCCTCAAGTTCCCTCATCACTCAGTGCTGTCAACTTCAAAAACTGGAGGGCGTTGGGTGTGGAAAATCTGATCGTAGGAGAAATCAAAAGAAAGTCAGTTGATCAATATGAAGTTGAATTTAGATTACTGGATACATATAAACGCTCGCAATTACTGGGTTATCGCATTCCGTTCGATTCGAGTAACGCTCGTTTCGTGGCGCATAAGGCCACAGATTTTATTTATCACAAGCTACTTGGAAAACAAGGTGCATTTACAAGCTTGCTAGCCTACATCACTGTCGTGAAAAATGGAGAGGGGGAGAAAGTTTATCGACTACAGGTAGCTGACTCAGATGGTTACGGCGCGAGAACAATTGTGGAATCATCCGATCCACTTATGTCTCCCGCATGGTCTCAGGACGGTAAGCAGCTTGCATACGTTTCGTTTGAAAGCAAAAATTCCGCGATCTATTTACAGAATTTAAGCAATGGAAAGAGGAAGTTACTAGTTTCTGGGAAAGGAATTAATAGTGCTCCTTCATTCTCGCCCGATGGAACTCGCATTGCGATGACGCTATCGAGGGACGGCAACCCCGAGATTTACCTTTATTATCTTTCGACAGGAGAGCTAGAGAGAGTGACCCGCCACGGCGCTATTGATACGGAACCATCTTGGTCCCCAGACGCGGGAACATTGATTTTTACGTCTGATCGAGGTGTAGGAGCTCAGATCTATTCTTATAAGTTTGACGGTGTGCCTGCTCAAAGGGTTACCTACAATATGGGTACATATAATGTACGAGGAAGGTATTCTCCAGATGGAAGAAAAATTGCCCTTGTACATGGAGGCAAAGATGGATACCAGATTGGCGTTCTAGACTTGAAAAGTAATATCTATGAGATTCTTACCACAGGAACGCTTGATGAATCGCCAAGTTTTGCGCCGAATGGTAGTATGATTATCTACTCCGCTATGACGGGAAGAGGAAGTCAGTTAGCTGCTGCGTCGGTTGACGGCTACATGCAGCAAACATTAGAGCAGCAAATAGGGGAGGTGCGGGAGCCTGTGTGGGGGCCACTGATCCGTTGAAGAGAGCGTTACAGCATTATTAATTGTGGAGAAACATATGGAATCTAAATTTCTAAGAGTATTGCCAGTTATCTTGTTGTCAGGCTTCCTTTTTTCTTGTGGGTCTTCTTTTATGAAAAAGGATCAAGAGATTAAAACAGCGACAGTTTCATCAGTGGTTGTGGCTGACCCTGTCGTTACGACTAAAGGCATGGGCTCTAGAGACTATCGGGCAACAGCTATAAATGGCTCTATTGGAGCATCTGATACAAAGCCAAGCCTAGAAGAAAGGGTCATTTATTTTGATTATGATAGCTCGAAAATTCCCGAAAAATCCCTTAACTTGGTTCGGTTGCACGCATCTAATTTAGCTAGTGACCGCGGCATATCGGTTACGTTGGAAGGACATAGCGATGAGCGCGGCTCTCGAGAGTATAATTTGGCACTCGGAGAACGGCGAGCAATGTCGGTTCGCCAGCAACTTGTTCTGCTTGGCGCGTCTGCGAGTCAGTTAACTACTGTTAGTTACGGCGAGGAGAAGCCAGTCGATGATGGTCACAACCCTGCTGCCTATGGGGTAAATCGTCGGGTAGAGTTGAGGTACTGACAGTGCAATTAAAGGCGCAATTCTTTGGTGGAACTTGCGTCTGCGGACTCATCATTGCCGGAGCTTTGTTTTCTTACGGGACGTACGCTGCTGTTACTGGCTCCGGGGAACTTAAATTGTCGACACGTAATCACGAGATAGGTGGAGAGATTGTTGGTGAGTTATTGCAACGTATTGAATACTTGGAAAGCGAGATGAGGGTCTTGCGTGCCGAGCTTGAGGGAAAGACTTTCTCCTTAGACCGTTCTCTGAGGGAGGTTAAACTACACATTACTAATTTTTCTGATGTTATTGATAGTGCTGAAAGCCCTTTAAATCCTAATGCTGTGAGCGAAATTGGTGTTGAGGCTTCTGTGCAGAAAGTTGAGATTGACCGTCAAAACATTGATGAGGAAAGCCTTGTGTTATCCGGAGCCTCGGACGAGCCATATCTACTGGAGGAAGAGCCGACTGTTCTCGATCCGGATACTCTTTACGGGAAGGGTGCCCAGTCTTTCAAAACAGGTAGCTACCAAGAAGCAATTGACGCCTACACTAGCTTTATCAGAAGTCATCCCGGAGACACACGAGTGGGTGGTGCGACATACCGCTTGGGTGAGACGTATTACCAGCTGCGCCTCTTTCAGGAAGCGATATTGCAGTATGAGCGTTTGATAGAAACTTTCCCGGAAGAGGCAGTTAAACCTCACGCAATGCTGAAACTAGCCTATTGTTATTACGAGATAGGAGAGTCCGAAAAAGCGCTCGTCATCCTTGAAAGGATTAAGCTTTTCTTCCCGGGGTCTAAAGTTGCGGAGTTGTCTGAACAGCGGCTGAAGAGATTAATGGTTGGACCTCCATAACTTTTGAGGGCAATGATATTCCTAGAGAGGGTTTAGGAGACTAATTTTACTACGCGCATCTGCCAGCCTTGATTTGGTCCCTATGTCGAACCATTGGCCATCATAAATTGTACATTGTAGTAATTTTTTTTTCGCAGCTGTAAAAAGCATCGGACCTAACGGTTGACGTTCGTTAGTCACGTGAGAGAAAAACGCTGGGTGATACATACCAATTCCAGAATAGGTATAAAGATTTTTATTAGTTCGCATGACCCATGGCCCATCGACGCTGAAGTCGCCCTCTGAGCTGTATTTAGGGTTTGGAACGAGTACGAGATAAGGGTAATTAGAATTACTTTTCAATTGGCCAAAGCTCATATCTGTCCAAATATCACCATTTATCAACAGAAAAGGTGCTTTTCCTAGCAAAGGCAGAGCTTTGAGTACGGCGCCAGCAGTTTCGAGAGGAGCGGCAGGCTCTCTAGAGTACGAAATAGTTAGCCCGTAGCGATCGCCATGACCAATTGTTTCTTCTATCATGCTGCCTAAATAAGAGGTGTTGATCACCACTTCCGCAAAGCCGGATAATTTCAGTTGTTTTAAATGCCGCTCTAATAAGCTTTCACCGTTAATTCTTATTAAAGGTTTAGGAATTTTTTTTGTTAACGGCATGAGTCGTTCACCACGACCTGCTGCTAATATCATTGCTTTCAAAATTTCTTGTCCAAAAAGTTGTTAATGTTAGAGGCACTGTAAGGGTACCCAAAGTTGCTCTACAATGTAATCTTCTTGCCGAACGCGGCTGTGTGAATATTATGAATATGTGTTTCGATAGATTTTGTTAGTTATTGCCGCTTCTATTTTTGTTGGGTTAGCCGTGCTGGTTTTTGGGGCTAACAAATTTGTAGACGGGGCGGTTGCCGTTTCTGCGGCTCTTGGCATCCCCGAGTTGCTGGGCGGCATCTTGATTGTTGGCCTAGCGACTTCTGCCCCTGAACTGTTTGTGTCAGCTGCGGCTGCGCTCGAAGGTAAGCCTCTTTTAGGCGTGGCAAATGCTTTGGGCTCGAATATTGCGAATATTGGATTGGTGCTGGGCGTCACAATAATGCTTAGTCCTAAACTTATAGAAGTGCCTAGAACATTGAAAAACACAACTTTAATGGTTGTTTCTATGGGTCTGGCTTTGCTTGTCCTTAGTGATTACAGATTAGGTCGTCTTGACGGAGTTTTCCTGTTATCTGCCTTGGCGATTAGCTTGGTATTGTCGGTCTGCTTTGCGCGTGCCAATTTGGTGGATGACCGGTCGCATGTCCCCCCCAATTACTCTCGTCCTGTAAATTTGTATAACGCTATTTTTGTTTTGTTTCTTGGTTTGGTGATGGTACTTGTAGGTGCGAAGATGCTTGTTTGGGGAGCTGTCGATTTAGCCAGAGTTTTAGGCGTGAGCGAGGTGATAATTGGATTAACTATAGTGGCGGTTGGAACGAGCCTTCCTGAGCTCGCTGCTTCATTGACCGGAGTATTTAAACGAAAATCTGATATCGCAATTGGGAACATTATTGGCTCTAATGTTTTTAATAGCTTAGCTGTTTTAGCGATGCCTGCGCTCATCGCGCCTACAGGCATTCCCAGAGAGGTTTTCTTTAGGGATGTTTGTTATATGCTTGGTGTAGGGGTAATGTTACTGTTGATTATTCTAACGAAAAAACAAAAAGGTCGTTTTTCACGTATGTCTGGAGCAGTTATGCTGGCTAGTTTTATTTCATATCAGCTTATAGTTTATTGGAGTATTTGATGTCGGAGAACAGTATGATATTTTTGCGAAGGTGCGGATAATGAGCCGACAAAACATCAAACAATCAAAACCATTTAGTCGATCTGACTTACAGACAATGGGGCGCGAAGTTTTAGATATAGAGGCGCGTGTTTTAGCTGGTATTTCCAGTGGGTTAGATGAGTCATTTGCTATTGCCATAGAGTATTTACTCGCTTGTACAGGTCGCGTGGTTGTTCTAGGGGTAGGGAAATCTGGGCATATAGGCAGTAAAATTGCGGCAACTCTTGCTAGCACAGGAACCCCCGCTTTTTTTGTACATGCTGGCGAGGCCAGTCATGGTGACATGGGAATGATAGTGTCTACGGATGTGGTTATGGCAATTTCTAATTCTGGAGAAACTAGTGAACTGACAGTATTACTCCCATTGATCAAGCGGCTCGGCGTGAAACTTGTCAGCATGACGGGTAGTGATTCTTCGTCATTAGCACGAGCTTCAACAATTCATTTACATACGAAGGTTTTAGAGGAGGCTTGTCCGCTTGGGCTCGCCCCGACGTCTAGTACCACGGCGGCTTTAGCAATTGGAGATGCGCTTGCTGTGACATTGTTACAAGCCCGTGGGTTCACAGAAGCTGATTTTGCGAAAGCCCATCCAGGAGGCGCTTTAGGACGACGACTTCTTGTCACGGTTGAGGACATTATGCATTCGGGCGCCCAAATGCCAGTGGTTTGCAGTGGAATTTTCGTCAGCGAGGCGCTTCGAGAAATTTCTAAAGCAGGATTGGGCGTAGCCGCTGTTTTGTCGCCGTCTGGAGATGTTGTTGGGGTTTTTACGGATGGGGATTTAAGACGCATGATAGATGCTGGACACGATTTGCGGACTACTGTCATAGACGACTGTATGACTAAGGACTGTAAAACGGTCGCTGCGGATGTTTTGGCTGCAGAGGCACTGAATATCATGCAAAACAGTAAAATTAATGCACTTTTAGTAACTGGTTCTCAAGGAGAACTAGTCGGTGTCTTAAACATGCACGATTTATTACTGGCAAAAGTGTTCTGAAATGCCCCATTTTATGAAAGTGTGGAGGGTTCCGTTTTTTTCTAGTTTTGCTGCCATCATAACTTTCTGGCTACTATTGGGTTCTGATAACGATGCCTATTATGAAACGAAGGACGACTTTAGAGAGCCGGACTATTCTTTTGAAGAAATGAACCGCAGGACTGGAAATGAATTTGGGGAAATAAAAAATATTTTGAAAGCTGAATTGGTTGAGCACTTCCCTAAAGATGACTCTATGGAATTGGTTAGGCCTTATCTAAAAATATATGCTAATTCTAGCGAACCATGGCACATTAGGTCTGAAAAAGGCTGGGTGAGCTCGGGGAATGAGGTAATTCTTCTGCATGGTGAAGTAGAAATGTGGAGACTTGGGGGAAATAGGGAGCGCGTTTTGCAGGCACTGACTACTGAGCTTCGTGTTTTGCCCGATCAAGAGTACGCTGAAACCGATAATACAGCGATAATAATTGGTCCCTCTTCAGTAACCCATACCCTAGGCTTCAGAGCTAATTTTTCTCTCAACCACTTGGAGTTGGTTGAGCGTGTTAGGACTAAGCATGATAAAAAAAATTGAGGGCTGAGTTGTGATCATTGAGTGGTTTTTGCGAATTATGCGTTGCGTTTTAGCAAGCTTATTTTTCTTCATAGTTTTTAGCCAGGCTTATGGGTTATCAAGTGACTTCGAGCAGCCAATTGAGATCGAAGCAGATTTTGCTGAACTCGATGATGAAAAAGGAGTGACTGTGTACATTGGCAACGTGATTGTGGTGCAGGGGTCTATAGTAATGACAGGCGATCGTTTGACTGCACACTTTACTCCAGAACGGGAGCTGGAAAATGCAGTGTTAGAAGGACGGCTTGCAACATTTAAACAGACTCCTGACCTAGGAGAACAGGATATAGAAGGCGAAGCCGAGGTAGTAGAAATGAATGCATTTCAAAATATTTTCTATTTAACTGGAAAAGCCAAGGTAACCCAAGGGAAAAGGTTAACGCAAGGTCATCGTATTAGCTATGATACCGAGAGGAGTCTTGCCACGGCAAGGGCTGCAAAGGGCAGAGGTTTAGGAGACAAGTCTGATTCTAAAGAGAGGGGGCGAGTTAGAATAATTATTCCTCCTAAAGCGAAGCATAAGCCTTCTGCGTTAAAACAGGAATAAAAGAGACATGCATGGGACATATTTTTCTGAGGCTCGAATCTATGGTGTTAGTAATTGTTATTGGGGTACGTAATAGATGAGTGCGCTTGCAGTTAAAAATTTATCCAAGACATTTAAGTCAAGAATGGTTGTAAAAGATGTAACCTTAGATTTAGAAAGCGGCGAAGTAGTGGGATTACTGGGCCCCAATGGTGCCGGAAAAACAACCAGCTTCTATATGATAGTTGGATTGGTAAAAAGTGATCATGGATCAATTATGCTTGACCAAGAAGAGATAAGTTCCTTATCTATGGATGCTCGTGCTCGGAAAGGGATCGGATATCTTCCGCAAGAAGCATCTGTTTTCAGGAAACTAACAGTTGAAGACAACATAATGGGGGTTTTGGAAATAAGAAAAAGTCTGTCTTTGGAGCAGAGAAAAGTGAAACTGGAGTCTTTGCTTGAAGAGTTTCATATCGGTCACATTCGAAGTAGTATTGGAATGTCTCTTTCAGGAGGGGAACGTAGACGGGTAGAAATTGCGCGTGCATTGGCCAGTGAGCCACGCTTTATCTTGTTAGACGAACCCTTTGCTGGTGTTGATCCGATTTCTGTTGGGGACATACAGCGTATAGTTTCGCATCTAAAGGATCTGGGTATAGGAGTCTTGATTACTGACCATAATGTTCAGGAGACGTTAAAAATTTGCGATCGTGCTTACATCGTAAATGAAGGAACGATTATAGCCGAAGGACAACCTGAAAAAATTCTAGATAGTGAAATAGTTCGCCAAGTATACTTGGGAGACAATTTCTCAATTTCTTAATGATCTAAGCAGTTTCTATTGTTTGGTGACTTTCAAAAGCAAGTTTGAGTTACCTGTTGAAAATTTTAATTTTACTATGAAATCATCACTTCAATTAAAAACCGGACAAAGTTTAACGATGACACCGCAGCTGCAGCAAGCAATACGGTTGTTGCTGCTTTCAGCTAGCGAGTTACATCAAGAAATACAAGACTGTATAGAAGCGAACATGATGCTAGAGCTTGTCGAGGATGACCCATTAAATGAATATGAAAGCGTCCCTAGCCTGTCTCACGACGAGAGTCAGGTGAATCACGAAGCAGGCATGCAAAGTACAGATTGGCAAGAGTCTATATATGAGGGCTTCTCATTGGACCTAGAGCAGATCCCTGAAGCAGAGACACTTTCTCTGCGACGGCATTTGTTATGGCAATTGAACTTGTTGCCCATTAGCGAATCTGATGTCGCAATTGGAGTTGCGATAATAGATGCAATAGATCCAGATGGTAGGCTAGTTGCGAGCACTGAAGAAATCAGCATTGCTTTGCAGAGCCCAGGTGGCGAGACACCAAACGAGGATGAAATTTCTTCAGTTCTTAAAATCATACAGACATTCGACCCGTTGGGCGTAGGCGCTAAAACGCTTTCCGAATGCCTATTGATTCAACTTGGTGATCTTTCTTCAGATATTCCTTTTTTGGAAACAGCAAAAACATGCGTCAGAGATTTTTTACAAATGATCGGAGGACGTGGCTACGAGAAGGTATATAGAAGTTTAGGAGTCTCACGTGATGATTTTCGGAAAGTTTTAGAATTAATTCAATCATTAAACCCTAGGCCGGGCAATGGCTATGGAGTGGAGAAAGTTGAGTATGTGGTTCCTGATGTTTTTGTGTTTTGCGAAAAAGGTCGATGGGTCGTTGAGCTTAATGAGCGAGTTGTACCTAGACTTGGGGTCAACAAATCATACTCCAACATAGTAGAAGGGAAAAGAGGTGGTGTGATGACTTCGACCTTGAAAAGACATTTGCAAGAAGCACGTTTTTTAATAAAAAGCTTAGCAAGTAGAAATGACACACTATTAGCGGTTGCAACGGCAATAGTGGAGCGACAGAAAGGATTTTTGGCGTTTGGAGATCAAGCGATGAAGCCGCTTGTGATGCATGAAATTGCTGAAGTGGTTAACATGCATGAGTCGACAGTATCTCGAGTTACCTCACATAAGTATATGCATACTCCTCGAGGTGTTTTTGAATTAAAGTATTTTTTTTCGAGCCAATTAAGTGGTGATTTAGGGACAATATCCTCTGTGGCAATTCGTGCAGTAATTAAGAAGTTGGTAGCTGCTGAAAACAAGCTAAAGCCTTTAAGCGATAGCAAGTTATCCGAAGTTTTGTCTTCTCATGGTATACAAGTTGCTCGGCGGACAGTAGCCAAGTATAGAGAGGTTTTGTCGATACCTGCTTCTTCGGAGAGACGAAAATTTGGTTAACCAGAGGCACTTTGTTTGTGTAGATCAAGATGCCAGATGAAAGGAACGTTGTGAAAGCATTAGATGTTTTGTCTTTTAGCAAAGTATTGATAGGTGTACCGCTGGCGAGCAAAAAAACTATATTAGAGGTCTTTTCAAGACTTTTCGAGAATCAAAACGCTTTTTCGCTTACGAAATTTTTTGCCGCGTCCACCGCTAGAGGGAAGTTAGGGGCTACCGATTTGGGTTGAGGGGTGGCGATCCCTCATGCATCGAATTGATGCGGGCTTGTTCTTTTTAGGAGTATTTATTAGAACGTGTAAACCTATTAGCTTTGATACTCTTGACAACAAGCCAGTGGGTTTGTTTTTTGCATTATGTGTCCTTGAAGAAACGCGCAAAGAACGCCTTGATATGCAAGCGATGCTTGCGGTAAATTTCGGTAATCAAAATTATTTGGTAAGTCTTAGAAAAAGCGCGTGTATAGTAGATACATTTACACACTTGGTGGATATAGATCGGAGTTTGACGGGCAGTTATTCTTTCGATACTCGTAATAGCAGTGGCTGCTCGACTAATAGGTATGAAAGTCCGCGGTGGCTTAAGTGTCATAAAGAGGAACGCCCGCCAAAGCATAGATGCCCCCAACTTTAGGGAACAATTTTCGTGGCTAAAAATAATCGTAATCAAGAGTTACTCAGAGATATTCAAGCATATTTGGAATCTAATTCTATTCGGGAATTAAGAGAGCTGTTGGCGGCTATTCATCCATCTGAAGTGGCTGATGTCCTCGAATCGTCCGCAAAAGCTGATCGTCATGAGATATGGGCGCATATCGATTCTAATGTTGAGGGAGAGATACTTTCTTATGCTAATACGGCAGTTAGGAACAGCCTTGTCCAGCAAATGGAGCCTGCTGAAGTCGCTAGCGCCACAAATCTCCTTGACTCCGACGACGTGGCGGATATTTTGCAAGATCTTCCAGAAGAGGTGGCGGATGAAATTTTGCTGTCTATGGATGAACAGAATCGTCAGAGAGTTAGCGTCGTGCTCAACTTTCCGTCGGACACGGCGGGCGGGTTGATGAACGTTGATGCGGTCACCGTCAGGTCTGACGTTGATGCGGATGTGGTCTTGAGGTATCTACGTAGGCTTAAAGCAATGCCTGACAATTTTGATCAGCTTTTTGTGGTAGACCGAGGAGATGTGTTTTTGGGCGTTCTCCCCTTAACAAGTCTTGTCTTAGCTAAGCCACGCGCAAAAATTAAAGATATTATGGCAACAGATCAGCCAGTTATCTGGGCCGATAGTGATATACGTGAAGTCGTGACTATTTTTGAACAACGAGATCTCATTTCGTCGCCTGTGACCGATAGAGATGGCAAATTATTAGGCCGCATTACAATTGATGATGTGGTTGACGTCATTAGAGAGCAAAGCGATCACTCCCTTATGATGGCTGGGGGTTTAGATGACGAGTCCGATGTTTTTGCTCCTATACTCATCACTACCCGGCAGCGTTCTCTGTGGTTAGCGGTTAATCTTGGTACTGCTTTATCCGCGGCGTGGGTAATAGGCCTCTTTGAGGCGACGATTAAAGAGCTAGTTGCTTTGGCGGTTTTAATGCCAATTGTGGCCAGTATGGGCGGAATCGCAGGAAATCAAAGCTTAACCATCGTTTTAAGAGGACTAGTTCTGGGCCACGTGGGGGATACTAATGCTCGAGCGGTGATTTGGCATGAAGTCGGAGTAGGGATTTTAAATGGCTTTATTTGGGCGACTGTTGTCGCTGCTGTATCAGCCTTATGGTTTGACAATTTTGGTTTGGGTTTAGTCATAGGGTGTGCCATGGTTCTGAATTTGGCGACCGCAGGGCTTTTTGGGGCCGCTATACCGATATTGTTGAAAAAAATGAATATAGACCCTGCCTTAGCAGGAGGAGTAGTTCTGACTACCGTGACAGACATTGTTGGCTTTTTGGCATTCTTAGGGCTCGCGTCGCAATTCTTGGTATAGAGAGAATAAAACTAGGAAAATAATATTTATGTGTTAACATGTTTGAAGTAGACGTTGTGTTGTAAAAATGATACAGACGCGTCAAGCAAAGTTATAATGTTTCATTTATAGAAAGAGGCAGGGAGCCTTTACAGCGACTAGGTCGCTGCTAGATCTATAAGGTGAATAGAAGCCAAATATCAGGCAAAAATTTAAAGTTCGTGGGAGACCTACACAATGTACAAATTTTCAAAGTTGTCAGCAGTTCTTATAGCAGGGTTACTTTTAGGGGGCTGTGCTAGCAAAGATATAAAGCCTACTGATATCCTATGTCCCGTTCTCGGTGCCACATTGGGTGCTGGTGTAGTGGCTGGCGGCCTAGATGGGGACGATAAGGGCGCGATGATGCTTGGAGCCGCCGTAGGTGCTGGGCTAGGCCATTTCTTATGTGCCGAACGTGACTAATAATATCCGTTCAGGTGTAGAGCGGGCTTAGGAATGCCCGCTCTGTTCTAAAGTCTAAGTTACCAAAACTACTAATCTGCTCGAATTCTCGAGTCACACAACCTCTGCATGCCTGTTAGAGAATGCTAGTCCACCTTGTGCGCGTGACCTAATTTACCAACTGAAAATAAGCCACTGGGGGACTATAGGCTCAGGTTTACTATCCAGTTTAGTCTCAAGCAGGCCATCTCCGTCATGGTCAAGAAAGTAATAAGATGGCCCGATGCTGGGGGTAACCTTAACCATATAAAGTCTGCCGTTTATCCGGTATTCTTCATGGGTTGCGCTCTGCTTTTGGATGATAGTGATGTCCGGTTCAACGGCTTCATTTATATATGCGTCATCAGGAACCAAGACTATAGGTGGAGGTGGGGCATCGGTAAACTCTTCCGCTGCCAACAATATCCCGTAACTACTGGTCGCTAACACCAATGAAACTGACCAAATTATCCCTGTAAAACTTTTCATCGGACCATTCTCTCTCTGAGTAGATTTAGCTGTTACTATTGTATAAGAGAATAGCACTGAAATTACTTATAAGACATTAACCTTTGAAAAAACATAGCTGTACTTTTGGTCAAGCAAATGGATAAGAACCTTTTAGTCCTTGTTGATGGCTCTTCATATCTTTATCGAGCATTTCATGGACTTCCGGCGTTAACTAATTCGCATGGGCATCCCACTGGCGCCATTCATGGTGTGTTAAATATGCTTGGACGGCTAAGGTTTGACTACCCATCGGGATTTTTTGTCGTGGTGTTTGACCCCAAAGGAAAGACTCTGAGAGACGAATATTTTCCTAGCTACAAAGCTCAGCGACCCAAAATGCCTGAAGACCTTTCAGTACAAATTGAGCCGTTATTTAGTATGATCCGAGCTCTTGGCTACCCTCTTATTCAAGTGTCTGGCGTAGAGGCTGATGATGTGATTGGGACCTTAGCTGATGAAGCAGCTGACAAGGGGATGCGAGTAGTAATTTCGACCGGAGACAAAGATTTCGCACAACTCGTGAACGAAAAAATTTCGCTCGTTAACACTATGGACAAAAGCACGCTTGATGAAGAGGGCGTAATGACTAAATTTGGTGTGCGACCCGATCAGATAATTGACTATCTTTCATTAATGGGTGATAGCGTCGATAATATCCCTGGTGTCCCAAAAGTTGGCCCGAAGACTGCCGTAAAGTGGCTGAAAAAATATGATACTCTCGAAGAAATTATTATACATGCTGCAGAAATTCCAGGAAAAGTTGGAGGAAACTTAAGAGAATCTATCGACAAGTTACCCCTCTCTCGCCGACTAGTGACTATTGTTAAAGATATTGATGTCGGTATAGTAGTTGAAGACATTTTCTTTTCAGACGCCAACAAGTTGTTGCTGCGTGAGCTTTATACCAAGTATGAGTTAAAATCAGCTTTAGCCTTGCTAGATCAAGCAAATGTGCCCACTCTAGAAAGTAGTGCAGGCCTCGATGAGGATGGAGGGGTTTTTGTAGCTGGGGATATGGCCGGTCTTCGGTTAAAGTCTTGCGAGAAGAAGGGCGATCCAGTTGATTATGACACGATACTGGAGCTCGCCGTACTTGAGGAATGGATAGCCAAGCTTTCTTGTCAACCATATTTCTCTTTTGATACCGAGACAACTAGCTTGGACTATTTAGACGCTAAACTAGTGGGGGTGTCCTTTTGTTTTGAAAGTGGGCGTGCTGCTTACGTACCATTAACTCATGACTATCCAGGTGCTCCAGTTCAGATAGCGATTGATGTTGCTTTGGAAAAATTAAAGCCGTTACTTGAAGATGAGCGAATTGGTAAATTAGGACATAATCTGAAGTACGATCGTCATGTACTGCTAAATCATGGGATATCACTGAAAGGCAGCCTAGATGATTCTATGCTGGAATCCTATGTGCTCAATAGTACCTCAACACGTCATAACCTCGACGCGCTCGCCTTGAAATACTTAGGCGTGGAAACCACTCACTATGAAGAAGTCGCCGGAAAAGGGGCTAAGCAAATTAATTTTTCTGAAGTATCTATAGAGGTCGCAGCCCCTTACGCAGCAGAAGACGCCGATATGTGTTGGCAATTGCATAAGATTTTCAGTCAAATGTTCAGCGACCAACCCAAGTTGTTACGGGTATATAAGGATATAGAGCTACCGTTGTTAAATATCTTAGGAGATATTGAAAGGGAAGGAGTGAATATTGATTCTGGAATGCTAGTCAACCAAAGTGCCGAACTTTCGGTCACTCTAGATGACTTAGAGATTCAGGCGCATAATTTGGCGGGAGAGGTGTTTAATATTGGGTCGCCTAAACAGATACAGACTATCCTTTTTGATAAAATGGAGCTCCCTGTTTTATCAAAAACTCCAAAAGGCCAGCCTTCTACTGCAGAGTCAGTTCTGCAAGAGCTTGCCCTTGACTATCCGTTGCCAGGGATTATTTTACAGCACCGATCGATGAGTAAATTGAAATCCACGTATACCGATAAACTACCAATGCAGATTAATAAAAATACCAAAAGAGTCCATACCAGTTATCACCAGGCAGTCACTGCTACCGGGCGCCTTAGTTCGTCAGGTCCTAATTTACAGAACATCCCGATACGCTCCCCAGAAGGCCGCCGGATCAGGAAAGCTTTTAGAGCCCCGCCCGGGAAAACTATTATTGCTGCTGACTATTCTCAAATAGAGCTGAGAATAATGGCACATCTTTCGGGGGATGATGGTCTTTGCGCGGCCTTTAATGAAGCCCTAGACGTGCACCGCGCGACTGCTGCGGAGGTTTTTTCTGAGGAGATTTCGTCGATTAGCGATAAGCAGAGAAGAGCTGCTAAGGCCATAAATTTTGGACTAATTTATGGAATGTCGGCGTTTGGGTTGGCAAAACAGTTAAGTATTGATCGGGCTAGCGCCCAAAAATATATCGACACATATTTCGCTCGATATCCAAAGGTGTTGCAGTTTATGGAACAGACCAAAGCTTGTGCACGCGAAAAAGAATTTGTAGAAACAATTTATGGTCGACGGCTGTATTTGCCAAATATTAATGCGCGAAAGGCTCAGGTGCGACAATACGCCGAACGCACAGCGATTAATGCGCCGATGCAAGGGACTGCTGCAGATATTATTAAGTTGGCCATGATCAGAGTCTCCGATTGGATAAAGAGCTCTGGAGCATGTGCCAAGATTATAATGCAGGTCCATGATGAATTGGTCATCGAAGCTGAGACTTCATCTCTACAGGGCATCATGGATTCTGTTCGGAATATTATGGAATCGGCAGCCAGTCTTGATGTCCCTCTTTTGGTAGATGTAGGGCAAGGAGCTAACTGGGAAGAGGCTCACTAACGAGGGATATAGACATGATTTTTTCACAAAAGAACGTCGTGTTATTATTCACGTTGGTAACGTGGCTAAGTACAGGGAAACCTTACTTTGAGCTATGGGTCATTTAAAATAAGTTAATGAGGCAGTTTATGATTCTAATTCCCGCTATCGATTTAAAAGGCGGAAAATGTGTTCGCTTGGTGCAAGGCGATATGGAAAAGGACACGATTTATTCTGACGATCCATTATCTATGGCTGCCCGATGGGTGGATGAGGGTGCGAAGAGGCTGCATGTCGTGGACTTGGATGGTGCTTTTGGTGGTGCGCCAGTCAATCGGCAGGTTATTCATGAGATCGCGAGTACATTCCCTAATGTTGAGATACAAGCTGGAGGGGGTATTCGCGATGAAGACACTATACAGTCATATCTCGATGCTGGCGTTAGCTATGTAATTCTAGGCACAAAGGCGGTTACGGCGCCCCATTTTGTCTCTGACGTTTGTATAGAGTTTCCAAAGCACATTATTGTCGGCTTAGACGTTAGGGACGGGAAAGTGGCAATTGACGGTTGGTCCAAGCTTTCTAGACACGATGCCATAGATCTTGCATTACAATTTGAAAACGACGGTGTTGAGGCAATTATTTATACAGATATTGGAAGAGACGGGATGATGATGGGATTAAATATAGAATCCACAGCCGCTTTAGCCCGTGAACTAAAAATACCCGTTATTGCCTCCGGAGGTGTAACCAATCTTGAAGATATTCGGGCACTGGCGGATGTCGCAGATGACGGTGTAGTCGGCGCGATCATAGGGAAGGCAATTTATGAAGGGACTTTGGATTTTTCGGAGGCACAACGATTAGCTAATGAGCTTACAAGATAATTAAATGGCGGTAGCGACACGCATTATCCCATGCTTAGACGTTGACGCAGGCCGTGTAGTCAAAGGGATTAAGTTCGTTGATATCAGAGACGCAGGGGATCCGGTTGAAGTCGCGAGACGCTATGATCAACAAGGCGCGGACGAGATAACTTTTCTCGACATTACCGCCAGTAAAGACAATCGTAATACGATGGTCCAAGTTGTAGAAGCGGTCGCTTCAGAAGTATTTATCCCTCTAACAGTAGGGGGTGGTATAAGAACAGTTGATGATGTCAGGCGCATGCTAATTGCTGGAGCTGATAAGGTCTCTATCAATACAGCCGCGATAGAAAACCCGAAGTTGATAGAAGCTGCCGCTAATTATTTTGGCTCGCAATGTATCGTAGTGGCGCTGGATGCTCGCCAGTCGACTAGTAAGCCCCATTCCTGGGAAATCTATACTCATGGGGGAAGGAAACCAACTGGTCTGGATGCGGTTGACTGGGCTTGTCGAGTGGTATCAGCGGGCGCGGGTGAAATATTATTGACGAGTATGGATCGAGATGGAACGAGGGATGGTTACGATATTGAGTTAACGCGACTGATAGCGGATGCAGTGGAAATCCCTGTTATAGCATCAGGTGGTGTGGGCAACCTCAATCATCTTGTTCAGGGAGTGACGGAAGGGCGTGCGAGCGCGGTTTTAGCAGCAAGTATTTTTCATTTTGGAGAGTATACTGTTTCTGATGCGAAGGAACTGATGCGTGATTTTGGCTTGGAGGTACGTTTGTGAGTATTTTTGATAGAGTAAAATGGAATAGTGACGGACTTATTCCGGCTATTGCTCAGGATTTTACATCCTTGAAAGTACTTACCTTAGCTTGGATGAATCAAGACGCGCTGGCAGCCACTATTGAAGAGGGTCGTTCAGTTTACTGGTCGAGGTCAAGGCAAAAGTTGTGGCGTAAGGGTGAAGAGTCTGGTTTTGTCCAAAAGATAAAAGAAATAAGAATGGACTGTGATGAAGATGCTGTACTTCTGAAAGTAGAGCAGCGTGGGAATATAGCTTGCCATACTGGGCGAGAGGTATGTTTTTATAGACTCTATCACGAAAACCAATGGGTGGACGCAGAGCCTGTTTTGATGGATGCTGCTCTCATTTATTCTTCTGACACCGATGTAAGGGACTAGCCCAGTGATAGATGTTTTAAAGGAATTAAGTAAGGCTATTGACGAGCGTGCGCATTCGGGCTCAAAAGAGTCTTATGTGGCGAGCTTGTTTGACTCCGGCTTGGACCAAATTTTAAAGAAGGTCGGTGAAGAAGCTGTAGAAGTTGTGCTAGCTGGAAAAAATGAGGACAACCATCAAGTTATATACGAGACTGCAGATTTATGGTTTCATTCCGTTATCCTACTTAAATATAGAGGTATTGAGCCCTCAGATGTTTTGGCGGAGCTGGAAAAACGTCTTGGTCGCTCAGGGCTAGAAGAAAAAGAGAACAGAAAAAGTTAATATGTAGGTACAGAGAACTAATTAGCTTATATTTATGTATTGGAGATTGAGATGGGTTTTGGAATAAAAGAGCTGGTAGTTGTTTTGGTGATCGTCGCTTTAGTGTTCGGCACTAAGAAGATAAAAGGCGTGGGTAGTGATGTGGGTGGCTGGATCCGTGACTTTAAAAAAGCGATGAAAGAGGAACCTGTCGCGATGAAAGAGGAACCTGTCAACCCAGCTGAAGACCAGAGTGAAGCAAGAACGATAGATAGCGAGGCTGTTGTTGAAAAAGAACAAGTCTGATACCTAGATACTATGTTTGATATCGGTTTTTGGGAGCTAGGCGTTATTTTCGTCATTGCTCTTATAGTTGTTGGGCCTGAAAAAATGCCTGAATTAATTAAAGGTGCTGGTCAGTGGGTTGGTAAAATTCAGAGAGCAGTGCGCACTATGCGGTATGAGATCGAAAAGGAAGCGCAAACAGCAGAATACAGACAGCTTAATAAAGAATTTTTGGAAGAAGATAAGCAGCTTAAAGATTTGGCACGCGAACCTTCGGTTGGCAGCGTCACCTCTCAGGAAGGGCCTACACAACCTTCTGATGATGAATTAGCTAACGACAAGTAAATTTTACTTGCTTGTTTAAAGAAGTTATCGGCTTTTACCTATGCTTTTTAGAAAAAATAAAAATAATCAAGTTGCGGCTTCTGCTGCAAGTGATAACCCATCTACCGCTAAGGAGCAGACTTTTGTTTCTCATTTAGTGGAGCTGCGGGATAGGCTGTTAAAAGCAATCGCATGTGTCTTGGTCGCTTTGCTCTGTCTTTTCCCTTTTTCCAATCTCCTTTATGGATTGCTTGCCGAGCCGCTATTGGCGCATTTAAGTGGGTCAAGCACAATGATCGCTACACAAGTAGCTTCTCCGTTCTTGGCTCCTTTTAAACTGACAGCTTTCGTCGCGGTAGTGGTGTCTGTTCCATATATATTCTTTCAAGCTTGGTCTTTTGTCGCTCCTGGGCTGTACCTGAAAGAGCGTCGATTAGCCTTGCCTTTAATTGTGTCGAGTACGGTTCTGTTTTATCTTGGAATAGCATTCGCTTATTATGCGGTTTTTCCGCTGATCTTCGGTTTTTTCACGTCAGTGGCCCCAGAAGGCGTCACTATTATGACCGATATCTCGCACTATCTTGACTTCGTACTGAAGATTTTTTTAGCATTTGGCGCTGCTTTCGAGGTGCCAATTGCTACTTATTTACTTGTCAGGAGCGGGGTATCGACCGTGGAGTCCCTTGGAAATAAAAGACCATACATAATAGTAGGCTCCTTTGTTCTAGGAATGATTCTTACTCCGCCGGATATCATCTCTCAGACAATGTTGGCTCTACCCATCTGGATTCTTTATGAAATTGGTTTGTTGATGTGTAAGTGGACTATCCCAGCTGAAGATGCCGAAGACGAGCAGTAGAAAAGTCATACGGATCCCGTTATAGCGTTTATTTTTCCGTTTTTGGCGATTAATAAAATATCGGCTGGCCTCAGAGCGAATAAGCCATTGGTTACTACTCCCGCAATTTGGTTGAGCTGGGACTCTAAATTCATAGGCTCGCTTATTTTCAAGTTATGTATATCCAAAATATAGTTACTGTTATCAGTTATAAAGTTTTCTCGCCATCTTGGAGTTCCTCCAAGTTTAGCGATTTCTCTCGCAACATAACTCCTCGCCATCGGGATAACCTCAATAGGAAGGGGAAAGCTTCCCAGTTGGCTAACTAGTTTGCTATCGTCGGCTATGCAAACAAAGAGCTTACTCGCTGCCGCAGTAATTTTCTCTCTTGTAAGCGCTCCCCCACCTCCTTTTATAAGGTGCCGATGGTTAGTTGCTTCGTCAGCCCCATCTACATAGATATCTAGTTGTGTCACAGAATCTAAAGGGATGATTGGGATACCTAGTCGTCGTAATTTGTTTTCTGTAGCTTCAGAACTCGCTACAGCTCCTTGAATTCTTGCTTTAATTTTACCTAGCTCTTCTATAAAAAAATCTGCAGTAGTGCCGGTACCAACGCCCACAAAAAAATCATCATCTATATACTTGATAGCTGCTTTCGCAACAGCTTTTTTCTTTTCAGTTTGAGTAATCATATGGATTCCTGATAATAAAAAAAGATTATTTGACCAAAGGAAATGCTATCTTATTACGATGAAAACTAACTATCCAGATTTGATTCGGAACGCTTCAGTATATGATGTTGCTATAAAGACACCATTGGATTTTGCTCCTTTGATTTCTGAGCGTGTGGTGTGCCAGATATGGTTTAAGCGCGAGGATTTACAGCCAGTTTTCTCTTACAAAATCAGAGGTGCCTATAATTTAATGTCTTCACTTTCGGAGGAGGCGATACGCTCCGGAGTAGTCGCGGCTTCAGCCGGAAATCATGCTCAAGGTGTTGCCTTGTCTGCTAAAAAACTCGGAGTGAAGGCAACTATCGTGATGCCTAAAACGACCCCAGATATTAAAGTGGAAGCCGTTATCCGTCTAGGTGCTCATGTAATCCTGCATGGTAATAGTTATGATGACGCTAGTGGCTACGCCAAGAAATATGCGCTAGAAAAGAGCATTTCCTATATCCCTCCATATGATCATCCATTGATTATCGCGGGCCAAGGTACGGTTGGGTTAGAAATATTAGATCAGTCGGAAAATACCCCTGATGCCATTTTTGTTCCAGTAGGCGGGGGGGGATTAATTAGCGGGGTAGCGGCATATGTAAAGTCGATTGCCCCTCATATTAAAATCATAGGTGTTGAGCCCGTCGAAGCGGCTAGCATGACAGCTGCTTTATTTTCTGGGGAGAGGGTGATTCTGGATAAAATTGGAATTTTTGCGGACGGAGCAGCCGTAAGACAGGTAGGGGAAGAGAACTTTCGTCTAGCGCAAGAGTATGTAGATGAAATGTTGACCGTTTCGATAGATGAAATGTGCGCTGCAGTTAAGGATATTTTCGAAGAAACGAGATCTATAGCGGAGCCGGCGGGAGCGTTGGCACTGGCTGGGGCGAAGCAATATATTGCAAAGCACCCCCGGACCTTATCGAGTTGCGTTGCTATATTGAGTGGGGCTAATGTCAACTTTGATAGGTTAAGGCATATTGCTGAGTTGGCTGAGCTTGGCGAGCAGCGTGAGATTCTGATCGGTGCGACTCTCCCTGAAGCGGCAGGAAGCTTTAGAGAGTTTTGTTATGCGCTAGGTCCGCGTCTCATCACAGAGTTTAATTATAGGATGTCGAACAAAAGTACAGCGGTTGTTTTTGCTGGAGTTAAGGTTAGAAATAGAGATAAAGAGCGTGGGATTCTAATGGCGAACCTCTCTAACAAAGGTTATCAGCCTGTAGATATGACCGATGACGAAGTTGCGAAAATGCACCTTCGGTTTATGGTTGGTGGCCCTAGTGGTGTCCCGGTAAAGGACGAGCGACTCCTTCGATTTGAGTTTCCTGAAAGAGCAGGGGCGTTGCTCCATTTTCTTTCGCACTTAGGTAATAAATGGAATATAAGCTTATTCCACTATCGCAACCATGGCGCCGCTTATGGACGAGTTTTGATGGGAATTCAAGTCCCTGAAACCGATTTGGCCGATTTTGAAAGTATGCTTTTTAGTCTCGGATTTCCTTATGAAAATGAGACAATGAACCCAGCTTATCGCTTGTTTTTGAATTGATTTAAGACATTGAATTGTTGTTATTAATATTATTGAGCTATGCTCTTCATGCGTGCTTTCTCATCCAAGGAGATTGAAAAATTCAAGACGATCCGCTTAATGAGTTCACAAGTCGTCCCTGTTTCAAGGCGTCTTTCCTTGTTTTCGACCTAAAGGCGACCCATCGATTCTATACAGAAATCCTAGGGTGTCGTGTTATTGAAGAGACGAATACTCTTTTAGAAATGGATTTCTTTGGGAATCGTATAGTGGCCAGACTTGTAAACAATAGGTCCTCAAAAGCTGGGAACAACACTGGTTCGGGAGAAGAGTCGTTTCCAGTTTTTGGGCTGGTGATGAGTTGGAATGATTGGCATAGAGCCGTTGATCACATGAATTATATAGGTGTTGATTTCAAGGTTGCCCCTCATATGACCGGCAAAGGAACTCAAGGGGAATACGCTCTTTTTTGCCTTTACGACCCTTCTGATAATATTTTAGAGTTCAGAGCGTATAGAAACACCTAATCTAAAGTTGTGCCCATGCCAAATATTTGAGAGAGTTGCCTGCCCGGATTAGAGGCGCTCATAAACGCTTCACCCACGAGAAATGAGTTAATTCCCGCATCTAACAGCATTCGTACATTATCAGGAGAGTGTATTCCTGACTCAGATACGACCAGTCGTTCTTTTTCTATGCTCTCACAGAGGGTTATGCTTGTATGGATGTCAGTTTCAAAGGTTTTTAAGTTCCGATTGTTTATTCCAAGGATAGCTGTTGAAATGGGTTTTGCTCGGTCCAGTTCCTCAGCCGTATGCACTTCAATGAGCACATCCATGCCTAGTTGCATCGCACAGTCAGCCAGCTCTTTAAGCGCCCCATCTGACAGGCACGCTACTATTAGTAAGATGCAGTCCGCGCCTAATAGACGCGATTCGGCTATCTGATAACTTTCTATCATGAAGTCTTTTCTTAAAACAGGTAAATTACATGCATTTTTCGCTGCTATTAAGTCAGAATCTCTGCCGTGAAAAAAAGGTGAGTCGGTTAGTACGGATAGACAACTTGCCCCCGCCGCTTCATAGGATCTGGCGATCTCGGCTGGATTATAGTCCGAGCAAATTACTCCTTTGCTAGGAGATGCTTTTTTGCACTCGGCGATTACAGCAGGTAGCTTTCTCTTTTCGGTAGAAATGAGTTTATTTTTAAATCCGCGAGGGCTTTCTATATCAGAAATTTGTGCATCAATTTCAGCGTGTGAAATTTTTTGCTTTCGCTCTATTAGTTCAAGCTTTTTAGATTCTATTATTTGAGTGAGTATGTCCGTCATAGGAGTAGTATTTACTATTTGAAGGTGTTTGTGTAAGTGATAAATTCAGAAAACTTTTTAGCAGCTTTCCCTTCAATGAGCGCGTTAGAGGCCATTTGCACGCCTGAGTTAAGATCAGAGACAAGTCCACCGACATAAAGTGCCGCTCCTGCATTTAACGATACTATGTTGTGGGCAGGACCTTCTTCACCTGAAAACACTTGGTTGATTATAGTTAAGCTTTCGCTGGCACTTGCGGCCATTAGAGCTTGACCATTTTTTTCTTTTTTTATGTTAAAGTCATCAGGTTCTATTTGGAAATGTCTGATAGCCCCCATCTTCACTTCAGCTACAGTTGTTGGGGCTGAAATACTTATCTCATCCATTCCATCGCCACCACAGACTATAAGCGCATGCTTCGACCCGAGCGTTTTTAGTACCTCAGCGATTTTGGAAACCCAAGTTGGAGAGAATACCCCTATGATTTGTCGATCAGCGCCTGCGGGGTTAGTCATCGGCCCTAAGATATTAAATAAAGTTCGTGCTCCAATTTGTTTCCTTACTTTTCCTGCATACCTTGTAGCGCCGTGATGGGCTGGCGCGAACATAAAACCGATTCCTGTTGCACGGATACATTGGGCTACTTGCTCAGGCTCAAGCTCTATAAGTGCTCCTGCTGCCTCCAGCACGTCTGCACTACCGCTTGCGCTGCTAGCGGCTCTATTTCCATGTTTTGCTACGAATCCTCCACACGCTGCGGTAACAAAGGCTGCTGCAGTCGAGATGTTGAAGCTACTGCTTCCATCTCCTCCAGTGCCACATGTGTCTATCAAGGGGGAGAGGCCGGCATCCACTTTTATGGCAAATTTACGCATAACCGTTACAGCTGCTGAGATCTCGTCGATAGTTTCTTCTTTCATCTTTAATGCGATCAAGAACGCCGCGATTTGCACATCAGAAATCGCGCCGGACATCATTTCGGTCATGACTTTAGTCATCTCTTCGTAGGAGACATCTCCACCATCAGCCACATGCTTTATATTCCTGCTAATATCCACTTCGGTTACTCAGCTTACTTTATTGCTTCAAAAAATTGTCAAGCAATAAATGACCATGCTCCGTTAAGATTGATTCGGGGTGAAATTGTATACCAAACAGAGGGAAGTCGAGATGCCTAATACCCATAATTTCGTCTATTTCTCCATTTGGAAGATTTGTCCATGCTGTGATCTTAAAGCATGCAGGTAGCGATTTTTTGTCTATGATTAGCGAGTGGTAACGTGTTGCTATATATGGGCTCGGAAGACTATCGAAAAGGTCTTTTTTATTATGTTGGATGAATGAAGTTTTCCCGTGCATAACTTGACGCGCATGCGTAATTTTTCCGCCGAATGCTTGCCCTAAACTTTGGTGCCCTAGGCAAACCCCAAGTATCGGCATGACTTTACTGAATTTCTTTATCGTTTCAACTGATATCCCTGCTTCATTTGGAGAGCATGGACCTGGCGATATCACAATGTGGCTAGGTGCAATTTTGGAGATATCTGAAACTTTGATCTCATCGTTTCTAACGACCTTAATGTTTCTTCCTAACTCTCCTAAATATTGCACCAGGTTGTAAGTAAAAGAGTCATAATTGTCTATCATTAAGATCATGTTAATTCATCAACTGTTCTTTTTTTTCGTTTAAATTACTGCAGAGCTTTTGGGCCAAAGAAGGCACCAACTCTAGGCTGTCAACAATAATATTAGGACTGTTTTTTTTTAGGTTAACCCCTCCGTTATATCCATAGCTGACGCAGATAGAATAAACTTCCGCTTTTTTTGCGGCTAGCAGGTCTGTAATCGAGTCTCCGACCATTACGGTTTTTTCACGATCGCTTTTTGTTTGCTTTATCGCGTGGACTATTGGCAGAGGGTTAGGTTTTTTTTCTGGAAGGCTATTTCCTCCAAGAAGGATATCAAACAGATGAGCTAATCCCGCTTTTTCTAATAATGGCAGTGCGTATTCATAAGGTTTGTTAGTGATGCATCCTAGTTTGAAACCCATGGACTTTAACTCATCTAGAGACTGGAGTGCTCTCGGATATATTACAGACTTCACGAATAAATTTTTGCTATAGTGCTGGCCGAAATCTTTGCAGACCCGTGAGAAACAATCCTCGGTTGCTAGGCCGTCTATTTCTTTTGTAATTGCTCTATGGACTAATGTGGCAGAACCTTCACCAATATAGGTGCGAGCAGTGAGCTCTGATATTGGTGCAATGCGGGAAGTATTCAGCGCATTATTAATCGCAGCGCAGATATCAGGAGCGGTGTCGATTAAGGTGCCATCGAGGTCAAATAAAGCCAATTTGCCAGACATTCTAGGAATCAGTGTCCAGTTTTTTTCGGAGTTCAGAAATAGTTTTTGTATAATCTGATTGGCAAAAGATGGCGGAACCAGCAACAAAAGTGTCCGCTCCAGCTAAGCCGATCTCTTTGATATTCCCAATATTGATGCCACCGTCAACTTCCAGTCGAATGGGGCAGTTAGAATTGTCGATTAGTTTTCGCGTGGCAGCTATTTTAGGCAAAGTGTTCTTAATAAAAGACTGACCCCCAAACCCAGGGTTTACCGACATTAAGAGTACAATGTCCAGCTTGTCTAAAACGTGCTCAAGGTAGTTTAGTGATGTAGCAGGGTTTAGTGCCAGGCCAGCCTGACAACCCCTGTCTCTGATTTGCTGAAGATTCCTGTCTATATGCTCACTCGCCTCTGGGTGAAACGTAATGCTATTAGCCCCAGAGCCAATGAAATCATCTATCAGCCTATCTACTGGCTTCACCATGAGGTGCACATCGATGTGCGCTGAAATACCGTGCTTTCGTAACGCTTTGCAAACCATCGGCCCGATTGTCAAATTTGGTACGTAATGGTTGTCCATTACATCGAAGTGGATCCAGTCAGCCCCCGCATCTAAGACTTCTTCCGCTTCATCGCCCAGCCTAGCGAAGTCTGCGGATAATATAGAGGGTGCTATGATTGGAGAAAACTTCATTTTTGATCCTGATGCTGGGCATGGGTTTCTTTATTTTATCCGTGCTCGGCTTTTTTATTTTTTGTGAAAGTTATTTTAGTGCCAATGATACTCTACTGAATTGACAAAATTAATCACTAATTCTCTTCAAGAAGGAATGTGACAACTTGTCATTGGGGTTTAGTTAAGTTTTTTTTGTGCTCTAGTATGGCCCAAGTGACATGTTCAAGAACCATTTCGTCTGGGAAAATTAATCTTTTCTCAAGTGCTTGTAGTACTTCAGGTGATGTTGGGGCGTTGCCTAGAGCTACCGCAATATTACGTAGCCATTGCGCATAATTTATTCTCCTTACGGCAGATCCCAGTGTTATCTTTTCAAATTCGTTTTCGTCTAGAAGAAATAGGTCTATTAACCTTGTTTTCTCGAGGCCGTGACGGGGTGCAAAATCAGCGATAGTTGTCAATTTTGCATATTTGTTCCAAGGGCAAAACAATTGACAGTCGTCGCAACCGAATATCCTATTTCCGATAGATTTCCTGTATTCAATAGGGATTGCTTTTTTTGATTCTATGGTTAAGTAGGAAATGCATCGGCTAGCGTCGAGCTTATACGGAGCGACGATTGCGTTTGTTGGACAAATATCAATACACTCTTTGCAGGTTCCGCAATGGTTTGTAGGTTTTATTTTCGATGGCGCTAGTGGAATGTCCGTGAAAATTTCCCCTAAAAAAAACATAGAGCCCTCTTTTTTGTTGATTAGATTAGTATTCTTTCCGATCCACCCTAAGCCACTGTTTCGGGCTAGTGCGCGTTCCAATACTGGTGCACTATCAGTAAAGACTCTATAACCTAGAGGACCGATATGCTTTTGAAGGCTGTTTGCAAGCTTTTTTAACTTTGATCTCAGAACCTTGTGATAGTCGCGTCCCAAAGCATAACGAGCGATATAAGCTACATCAGGTTTCTCGAGAGCCTCAATAGAATCGTTAAGATCTATGTTGAGATAGTCGCACCGAACTGATATGACAGACAATGTGCCTGGTATTAGCTCTTTTGGCTCATATCTTTTTTCTTTATTCTGTTCCAGATAAGCCATTGATCCGTGATACCCGCTATCTAGCCAAGACTCGAGGTAATTAATGTCTGAATGTAGATCTAGGTTTGCGACTCCAATGTCTTGGAACCCTAGCTCGGACGACCAATCTTTGAGCTTTGAGAGTATTTCTTTTTGAGAAAATTTTAGTGGTAATGCGGTGGAATCCATCTATTGAAATTGGTATTGCTACTTTCCTTGGGAGTTAGAATTTATTTTTTATGTGCCCAACACATAGTTATTAAGATATCCTATTCGGTGTTATCTTAGTTTTTGTAATGGGCTGTGTCTAATAAGTGGGTGAAAATATGGTAGAGTTGTTTAAAAGCTGGTATGACCGCTACTTTTCTGATCCTCAAGCTGCATTATTAGTTACTGTGCTGTTGTTAGCTTTCGGATGCTTGGCATTGTTTGGCGAAATGTTGGCGCCTTGTTTCGCGTCTGTCGTGATTGCTTATCTCCTTGAGACCTCTGTTTGCTTTTTGGAAAGACTTGGTTTTGGAAGAAAACTAGCTGCAAGCATAATATTTGCGGTATTTATCTTTGCGCTGATTCTTCTTGTCGGTGGCTTGGTTCCGCTTTTGTCTTCACAGCTAACCAGTTTTATCCGCGATTTGCCCGGCACCATTAACGTTTGGCGAGAGGCATTATTGAGATTACCGGAAACCTATCCCAATTTTTTGTCTGCTGGGCAAATAGACGATTTAACAGGGAGCGTCCGGAAAGAGATTAGCAGTTTGGGGCAGAATGTACTTACTTTTTCTATTGCATCTATCCCCGCATTAGTAACTTTGCTCGTTTACTTTGTACTAGGACCAGTTTTAGTCTTTTTTCTTCTAAAGGATAAAGCGCAAATCATTACGTGGCTCTTGAGCCACCTCCCACGGGATCGAATGGTGCTATCTTCTGTTTGGCGGGACGTTGATAGGCAGATAGGGAACTATATTCGCGGGAAATTTTACGAGATTTCAATAGTAGGGCTAGTGTCCTACGCTTGCTTCGCGTTTTTAGGTCTTTCCTACGCGCCTCTTCTTGCGGTTTTAACTGGAGTATCTGTCATAGTCCCTTACATTGGGGCGGTTGTGGTAACTGTGCCAATAGCGGTAGCCGCCTATAGCCAATTTGGCTTGGTAGGTGATCAATTTTTATGGACTATGGCCGCTTATGGCATTATCCAGGCTTTAGATGGAAATTTACTAGTTCCGTTACTTTTTTCAGATGTTGTGAACCTTCATCCTATAGCGATAATAATCGCCATTCTGGTTTTTGGTGGCCTTTGGGGCTTTTGGGGGGTATTTTTTGCTATTCCTTTGGCCACTCTGGTGCACTCTCTCCTAAATGCTTGGCCTAGCACTTAATTTCTACATAAGCGTATTATTACGAAGACGTAACGTGGTCTTCATGGGTATAGCCTTGTTCTAATATGCTCTAGAAGTTAATATCACTGTTTTATTCGAATAGCTCTTTATATGGTTTCTATTCAAGGCAGTATCGTCGCAATTGTGACGCCCATGAAATCGGGCTGTGGGCCTGAGACAGAAATTGACTTTTCTAGGCTTGCTAAGTTAGTTGAGTTCCATGTGAGCAATCAGACCGATGGCATAGTGGTCGCTGGCACCACGGGGGAGTCTGCAACGTTAACCGAGCTAGAGCATTGTGATTTGATTTCGCGCGTCGTCAAGTTTGCTAATGGCCGCATTCCGGTTATTGCTGGGACAGGTGCAAATTCTACTCACGAAGCTATTCGGCTGACCTCTTTTGCTAAAGATGCGGGAGTGGACGCATGTTTACTTGTAACTCCGTATTATAATAAACCGACTCAAGAAGGGCTTTATTTGCATCATAAACTGATAGCTGAAGAAGTTGCCGTCCCGCAAATTTTATATAACGTGCCTAGCAGAACTGCCTGCGACATGTTGCCTGAGACGATTAGTCGGTTGTCTAGTATTAGCAATATTGTTGGAGTTAAGGAAGCTACTGGTGATTTATCGCGCGTGGCCTCTATCAAGGCAAGATGCCGTAAAGACTTTTTGCTGTTTAGCGGCGATGACGAAACTGCTTGTGATTTTATGCTTGAAGGAGGTGATGGAGTGATATCTGTGACCGCCAACGTGGCGCCTAAGAAAATGCATGATCTTTGCGTTTCCGCTACATCGGATCAGGGCAGCGCTGCGAAAGACATTGACGAGCAATTAAATACTTTGCATAAGAATTTGTTTTTAGAAGCTAACCCGATCGCAGTGAAGTGGGCCTTAAGTGAAATGGGATTGGTTGAGCAAGGTATCAGACTGCCGTTGACTTGGCTGTCCAGCGCCTATCATGACCTGGTTCGAGACGCATTACGTCAAGCGAAAATTTAGCTTTTTCACCGAGTTGAAGTTTAATTTGAGTAGCCGCTTATAGGCTACCAGTACAAAGGGAAGTATTTTATGTCTAGAATTCTACTGGCAATAATGGTTACGTTAGCATTACTAACCGTAGGTTGTAGTAAAATCGTTCAAAGTTTAGATCAAGTGCGAACAGATAATAAAAAAGCCTATGAGAGGGCAAAAACTCTACCTGATCTTGAGATTCCTCCAGGTCTAAGCACCGAAGCGATCAATGACCGCATGGTTGTACCAGAAGGAGGCCAGGTAGCGCGTTTTTCCACTTATCAAGAAAGGAACAGTCAGTCATCTGATACCGGATCCGGAAATGGGAGCGAAAAGCACGCGGTGAAACTTTTGGATAATGAACATTCTGTGACGTTATTTTCAAGTCTTATATCTGCATGGCCAAGGTTGAAAAGTTTTACTGAGGGTCAGGGCTATGCTCTTGATCTGGACGACGTAGAACTGGGTATTATGGAGACTGGATGGAAATTTGATACTAAGATAAAACGAGAAAAGATAAAAATCTTTGGAGAGGATGGGCTAAATTCGGCGACTCTTTTTGTTGCGCTTGAGACTCAAGAACTTGTGAGTCAAGGAGATAACCTCGATTGGCAGCGGCAGCCAAGAAAAGTCGAAAGTGAGCGCGTATTTGTAGATAAACTTTTTGCCTATATGCAACCTGAGGATGTTTTAGAACCTCAACAAATCGGGATTTCCAAAATTGACGCAAGTGATTCGGGTGCTTTATCTGGTTTTGGCGCGGTTGTTCCCAATGCTGATGTGAGAGTCGCTTCTAGAGAAACCGATGTTAGCCAGCTGGTCAATGTGGGTGCTGGTAAGGTTTATTTAGCTCTGAAGCTGAGCTATGATGAGTCTTGGAAGACCATAGGTGTTGCCCTTGAAAACGGAGGGATAAAAGTAAAAAGCACAGATAAGAGTCGCGGTTTCTATGTTATTTCTAAAAGGCCTCGTGTAGATCCGGGCCAAAATGAAAAATCTGGGGTATGGCGAAAAATGGCGTTTTGGAAAAAAGATAAACAGAGAGAATTTCAAATAAGTCTCACTGGAGTTGCCGACAAAACTGAAGTAGTTGTGCTCAATTCTGACGGTAGATGGGTTACGGGAGCGGAATCGGATAATTTACTGCAAATGCTGCATGACTCAGTAAATCGGGGCAGCCGTTAGCTTTACAGATGCGCTTTTGTGTTTTAGGTAGTGGTAGTAAAGGGAACTGTTTGCTTGTGCAGGAATCCAACACCTCTATTCTAATAGATTGTGGCTTTTCTCAAAGAAAGCTTATTCGCCTTTTAGAAGCTAGAGATTTTGACCTGAACGACCTTGATGCGATATTTGTTACGCATGAGCATACCGATCATGTTGGGGGCGTACGAAGTGTTGCTAAAGGTTTCAATATTCCTGTTTATGCGACTTCTGGATCGATAAGTGCTTCTCAGCGAGCTTTTGAAGGTTTGGTAAAAGTATTAGAGCTTTCTTCGTCAGGTCCTGTTTTGATTGGTGATTTGGAAGTCGCACCTGTAACTGTTCCTCATGATGCCAGAGAGCCATGTCAGTTCATTATAAGTGGAGCCGACCAGAGGCTTGGTCTGCTCACAGACATTGGTCACATTACTCCTTTTGTGTTTGAGCGATACAAAAATCTAAATGGACTTGTTTTGGAATTCAACCATGACGAGGATTTAATGAAGAATAGCTCCTATCCTCTTGCCCTTCAAGAGAGAATATCAGGTGCCTACGGTCATCTTAGTAATATCCAGTCCGAAAATTTTCTTCGTGAATTAGATTTGAGTAAATTGAAGTATTTGGTTGCGGGACACTTAAGTCAACAGACCAATTCGCCAAATCAAGTAAGTCAGTGCCTAGATAGGGTTTTATCTTCGGATGTGGGTAGGCATATTGCCGGTCAGGAAGAGGCATCGCCTTGGTTCGATTTGAGCTCTGGATGAAAGACGTAGCTCTAGTGCTTTTTTACGAACCGCATGAGCCTTTTTTTCTTTACTAGTTGACGTTTTGTAAGTTGGTTTTTTCGTCCGGAAAATGGGTTGTCGCCCTTAAGAAAAAAAATCTTTATAGGAGTCCCGATTAGTTTTAGTTCTTGCCTAAAAAAATTTTCGAGATACTTTTTATAGCTCTCCGGTAGCTGGTCTCCTTGATTTCCGTGTATGATGATTTTGGGTGGGTTGTTTCCTCCCATGTGTGCGAACCTCAGTTTAATTCTTCTGCCTTGGACCATTGGAGGTTGGTGCGTCTCTAGTGCTTTAATTAAAAGCTTTGTCAGGTCATTCGTTTTATGTTTTTGAATTGATGCGGCTGCAGCTGTGTTTATCGACTCAAACATTCCTTTGAGCCCGGTGCCCTTCAGGGCTGAAATGAAGCATATTTCAGCGTACCGAGCAAATCTCAGCCTCCTATCTAAGGCTGCACGACAGCTATCACGAACCTCTTCGGAGAGGCTGTCCCATTTATTGACCGCGATCACAATTGACCGCCCACTATCTATAGCTAGGCCTAAAAGATTTAAATCTTGCCCTGTTATTGGCTCGCGGGCATCAATAACTAAGAGAGCGGTATTGGCGCGATCCAAAGCTCGCAACGTCTGCATTACACTGAACTTCTCTGCAATGCCGTCAGTTTTCCCTTTTTTCCTCACCCCAGCAGTATCAACGATTACGTAGGACTGATCGTCTCTAGCGAAGTCAAATTCGACACTATCTCTGGTAGTGCCAGGGATGTCGCTGGTGATCATTTTTTCGTCGCCGAGAATACGGTTAACGAGTGTTGATTTGCCTACATTGGGCCTTCCAAGCACCGCTATCCTAATCCGATCTAAGTCGTCGTCATTAGTTTCATAGTAGGAAGCTACTTCCCATTGGCTTGTTAACAGCTCAATTAACGAGATTACACCTTCTCCATGTGCTGCGGATACTGGGATAATAGGCCCAATCTGAAGATGGCTAAATTCAGAAAGTACTAGATCAAAATCAAGGCCTTCAGTCTTATTTATTGCGACCGTAACAGGGATATTGAATTTCCTAAGTTCATCAGCGAGCATGATATCAGAAGCATTTGAACCAGATCTTCCGTCTACGACGAGGATTATTGCGGAGCATTCTTTAGCTACTTGAAGTGCTTTAGAAGCTGCAGCTGCGCTGAGTTCGTCTTCATCGGAGCTGTCAATCCCTCCAGTATCTACGACTATGTAGCCAGCATCACCAACCTTGCCGATTCCGACTTTCGGATCTCGCGTTAGTCCGGAAATGTTTGCCACTAGCGCGTTCCTAGTACGAGTGACTCTGTTGAACAGTGTAGATTTTCCAACGTTGGGCCTACCGATGATTGCAATAGTCGGTTTTAGCTTAGGGCTTTTATCCTCAGGAGGTAACATTGGAAGGTCTAAGTAGACTTGGGTCTATGGTCCACGAGTTGCAGTTATCCGTCCTTGGGAAGAAAAGATGATAGCTAAGTCTGAAGCATTAAGAGCCTTGCTCAAAATGCTACTTTTGTCAGAGCGCTGTTTGTTAACGAAATCCCCATTTCTCCCATCTATCCAGTAAGTATAGCCTTCATTATCGGATATTATGACCTTGCCGTTATAATAAGTAGGTCCTGTTGGGAACCTTTCTTTTAATGTTTCCTTTTTCCAAACGGACGCGCCTGTCGCAGTGTTTAGAGCCCATATAGCACCGTCAGCGCCTGTTACGTATACTAAATTTCCACCTACAGAGATCCCTGCAAAGGATGATATCTCTCTTGTCCATTTTATAGTGCCATCAATGGTCGATATAGCAGATACGCCACCGTTAAAGCTTGCGGCGAAAACAGTGTCCCTCAGGACAATTGGTTCCGAGTCGACGTCGACCATCCGCTCCAAATCGGAACGGCCACTGGCGATTGCGAGAGGGCTATCCCATCTAGGTTGTCCCGTTTTCAGGTCCAGTGCTACGAGCCGACCGCTATCAAAGCCCGCATAAACGCTATCTCCACTGATAACGGGCGCTGCATTTCCTCTTAAAGTAAGGGAGGGAACTGTCCGGTCGTAATTCCACAGCTCTTCTCCTGTTCTAGAGTTTAGGCCATATAATTTTCCATCCCCAGTCCGCGCAACGGTTACATTATTAAATGCCTGAGGTGCAGAAAGAACTTCACTTGACACGCGCGCCACCCATCTTAACTTTCCGGTCTTTGCATCTCTAGCGATTACTCGTCCATCACCCGTTCCGATCAGAATCATACCATCTCCTCTACCAGGGGCACTGGTATAAGTAATGTTTTTATCGTGTATTTTCCAGATAGTGGAGCCGTTGGACGTATCTATAGCTGCAAGTTGGCCATCGTTTGATGCAACGTACAGGTATGTCCCTATAATTGTCGGCTTAAGGTTTAAGTAAAGATTATCGGCTCCATTACCGAAATTTTTCGACCAAATTGTATCTACCGTAATTTTCGGGCTAAATGAAGCGCTTAGTACCCCAGTATCTTCTGGGGTTTTTTCCCAAACAAAGGCTTTTAATGACTTGCTTTCCTTGAATTTGGTAATAGTTCCACAAGACATCAGTGATAGAGACACCAATAAAATAGCACAAGACTTTACTAAATTTAATGTCACTATTTAGCCTTTACTATATTGTTTTCAATATCGTTGAGTTTTAGTGCAAGGCTGTCCGCGGCCCGTCCATTGCTAGTGTTCTGAGCGATTGCTTTTTGATACAAGGATAGTGCACCTTCTAGGTTTCCTTTAGCCTTCATGATGTCAGCTTGTAGTTCCAACAAATGGCTTGTCAGATCCATTGATTTAGATTTCTCAAGAACTTGTTGCGCGTCGTCGGGCTTGCCTTCGCTTAACAGAACTCTAGCTAGCCTTTCTCGAGCAATATTATCAGTACCTAACTCGGAGTTTGAGTCAATTAGGCCTATCAAAGTATCTTTAGCCGCATCATGATTTCCCTTTTCAAAAGAAATTTTTGCCAAAAATAAGCTTGAGAGCTCAGCGTAGTTGGATTGCGGGTCCTCTTTTATGATTTCCGAGCCTATTGCAAAGGCATCTTCAAACCGCTTCTGATCTACTGCGAGCAGCAACTGAGAGTAGTTAAGAGAAGTATTTTCAGCAGAGCTGGTTTTGTGAGAGACCCACAAGTTTCGTCCCCCGAAAGAAGCTACGACTAGTGCAGAAAGGATGACGATAAACCTACCATATTGTCCCCATAGTTGGCGTATGCGATCTAACGCTTCTTCTTCAGTAGTGGAATTATTCACTTTTTAATTTCCATATTTTATGGCTGAGAACAGGTGGCCATGGTCGAATTATAGCGTTATTCAGTGTCTATGTGGGAACCCCTTTCAAGGGATTCGTTTTGCAGGAGATGTCTTAACACCTCTTCGAGCTCACTGGCGCCGCAAGTGATTTGTTCAGCTCGGGTACGTAAGGGCTTTACTGTCACCTTATCTGCCTTTAGCTCGTCCTCACCTATCAAGATTGCAACTTTTGCGCCACTGCGATCAGCTTTTTTTAGCCGCGCTTTAAGCTTGCCTTCTGAAGTATGTAACTGGATGGATAGTTTTGGATAAGCATCTCTCAATCGTTCTGCCCACTTTAATGATGCAATGTCTAAGCCATTTTCCGTAGCGCAGACATAAAGGTCTGTAGTCAACGTATCATCAAGTGGGCTTTGAAGGTTCTGAAGCTCGAGAAGCCTTTCGAGGCCCATAGCAAGCCCAATAGCAGGCATAGCCGCTCCTCCCATGACTTCTAAAAGGGTATCATAACGGCCTCCAGCACAGACTGTGCCCTGAGCACCTAGTTCCTCAGTAATCCATTCAAAGACGGTTCCGTTGTAATAGTCTAACCCTCGTACCAGCCGAGGGTTTACTACAGCGGTAATTCCACATGTGTCTAGGATGCTCTGAAATTTTTGGAAATGGAGTCGAGATTGCTCGTCAAGAGAATCAAGAAGCGAAGGTGCGCCACTAATTATATCTTTGAGTGAAGGGTTTTTACTGTCAAGTATTCTAAGCGGGTTTTTTTGCAGGCGTAAAATGCTTTCTTCATCAAGCTTGTCTAAATGCCCGCTAAAGTAACTGACTAGTTTTTCTTTATACAGCTTTCGGCTATGAGCGTCACCTAATGAGTTAATTTCTAAGCGTAAGTTGTGAATTTTTAAATTTTTCCAAATCCTTTTCGTCAGTAAAATTAATTCAGCATCAGCTTCTGGTGTACTGGAACCAAAGAATTCCACTCCCACTTGATGGAATTGCCTTTGTCTGCCTCTTTGTGGTCGTTCGTGTCGAAACATTGGTCCCATGTACCATAGCTTTTGTGGGATTTTCTGAAGCAAGTTATTTTCTAAAACCGCCCTAACACATCCAGCTGTGCCCTCAGGGCGGAGAGTTAGGAAATCTCCATTTTTATCTGCAAAAGAGTACATCTCTTTTTGAACTATATCAGTTTGGTCCCCGATAGATCTTTGGAACACATCCGATTTTTCGACTATGGGAAGTCTAATTTCTCGGTAGCCATAAAGGTTTAAAACAGAAGCAATGCTGCGTTCGAGTCTTGTCCAGCTCGAAGAGTGCTGAGGCAGTATGTCACTCATTCCCCTTATTGCTTTTAGTGATTTATTCAACAGCGTTCCCTTTTTGTACTAAAATCAAAAATGCGATGCTCAACCTGCATCGTTTTTCTATAGACTAGCACAAGGTTAAATAGTTTATCTTCTTTAGCGGCTGGCAAAAATTAAGAGCTCAGCCAGCCCGCTTGCTTGAAGATGAACTGCGTTTTTTAGGGGCAATTTTCCCCACTAATTGACCACAGGCTGCATCGATATCACTACCTCTGGTTTTCCGCGTAATGGTAACAATACCTGCTGCAGATAATTGATCTCGGAAAGCGTCTATTGCGCTTTCAGAAGATCTGACGAAATCGTTGCCCTTAAATGTATTGAAAGGGATTAAGTTAACTTTTGCCGGTATTTCGCCGAGTAGCTGTGCAAGATGACGGGCTTCCGCAACGCTATCATTTACCTTATTTAACATTACATACTCGAAAGTTATCGGGCTATCGTTAGTGGCTCGACTATATTCTTTACAAGCTTGGAGGAGCTCTGCGATGGGATATTTTCGGTTGATCGGCACCAGCTTACTTCTAAGTTCATCGTTAGTGGCGTGTAGGGAGATTGCCAAGCTGACGGGACACTCAGTAGCAAGTCTTTTTATCCCTGGAATTACCCCTGCAGTGCTCAAAGTGACTCGGCGCTTACTAAGTCCGTAAGCATTATCGTTCATCATCAGCTTCATTGAAGCGACAGTATTGTCAAAGTTAAGCAAGGGCTCTCCCATCCCCATCATTACAACATTAGTAATCTTTCTGGTGGAAGTGGAGTTCTGTCCAAGCTTCCTCGCAGCTAACCAAACTTGTCCGATTATTTCTCCAACGGACAAATTACGGCTAAATCCTTGCGTAGCTGTAGCGCAAAATTGGCAGTTTAAAGGGCAGCCAACTTGAGAGGAAACACATAGAGTTCCTCGATTGCCTTCAGGGATGAACACGGTTTCGACACAATTGGAGGAATCCGTTCTCACTAGCCACTTGCGTGTTCCATCTTCAGATATTTGTTCCTCATCTATGGTGGGGGGCCGTAATTCGGTCCTAATTTGTAGCTGTTCTCGAAGGTTTTTACTTAGGTTTGTCATGGAGCTATAGTCTGTCACTCCATGTTGGTGTACCCATTTGGTGATCTGTGTCGCTCTAAACCCACTCTCGCCTATTCCATCAAAGTAATCTACGAGAGCAGGTGACCCTAGGTTCATGAGATTAATTTGGGGCGTTTCAGCCATGTTGCCAGTATCAGCTAGAGTGAATTTCATCTGCTGAGAAGAAAATTCTGATTTCTTCCTCCGCGGTTTCAGGAGCGTCGGACCCATGAACTGCATTTGCAGTAATGCTTGTAGCAAACTCGGCTCTAATTGTTCCTGGGTCTGCCTCTGCCGGATTTGTTGCTCCCATGATATCGCGATTTCTTTGAATCGCGTTGTCCCCTTCGAGTACTTGCGCCACAATCTGGCCAGAAATCATGGAAGAGACTAACTCTTCAAAAAATGGTTTTTTCTTATGGACACCATAAAACAATTCTGCTTTTTCTCGCGTCAAGAGCAGCATTTTCGCAGCCACCACTTTTAGCCCACCTTTTTCAAATTTTGCGATTATCGCGCCGATGTGATTATCTGCGACAGCGCTAGGCTTAATTAAGGATAAGGTTCTTTCTATAGGCATGACTCTTTGTTCTCCGCAAGAATTAGGTAGAGTGTTAAATTTGGGTCAGCATTATAATTAGGTTCTCTGATAAGGCTATCATTCACTTATAAATCAAGCCTAACTAGAGTTATAACAAAGCCTAGTAAAGTCCAGTTTCCAATCTTGCGGCTTCAGACATCATTTCTTGGCTCCATGGAGGGTCAAATACCAGTTCCACGTCTACCAATGACACATTTGGGACTTGGCGAATCTTTGATACAATATCATCCACTAAAAATGGACCCATGCCGCACCCGGGGGCTGTAAGCGTTAGATCTATTTCTACTCTATTTCCCGTTTCTTCGTAGAATACGTCACATCGATAAACCAAACCCAGTTCGACTATATTTATAGGAATTTCGGGGTCATAACATGTGCTTAGTTGTTCCCAAATAACTTCATCATCGATTAAGCCAGAGTTTTCCGCATTTGAGGTGTATTGCTTTAGCTGAGGAGGTTTCATTCCAAGCGCTGTAGTGTCTTGCTCACTAATTCGAGCAAGGTTTCCATTAACGTTGACCGTAACAGATCCGCCTAAAGCTTGAGTTATAAAGACTGCCATTCCTTTTTCGAGAGTTATTTTCGTCCCTTCTGGGATCAGTATCGCCTCGCAGTCATGTAATAGCTCGATAGGATTTCGATAGTCGGGCACCTCTATATTATCCATTATTGCTAGCCTCTAAGCATTGGTATTATTTTTTCTATTCCGTCAAAAATATTTTTGATTTCCTCTAAGGTATTGTAGAAAGCGAAGGATACTCTGGCTGTGCCAGAGATCCCTAGTCTGTGCATCACGGGCATCGCACAATGGTGTCCTGTTCTGATGGCAACACCCTGATGATCTAATAAAGTTCCTAGATCATGAGGATGCACCCTATCGATATTAAAGGAAATCACGGCTACTTTATTGTCCGCGTTCCCAACGATAGAGAGGTCAGGTATTGCTAGCGCTCTTTCAGTGGCAACACTGAGTAGTGCTTTTTCATGTGACATGATCGCTTGTAAATTTAGGTTTGAAAAGTAAGCCAATGCTGCCCCTAGGCCTATGCCTCCTGCAATATTAGGAGTACCAGCTTCGAACTTGTATGGCAGAATATTATATTCGGTTTTTTCGAAGCTCACCGTTTTTATCATGTCCCCACCACCTTGCCATGGGGGCATCTCATCAAGCAGCTCGGCTTTGCCATAAAGTACGCCGATCCCAGTCGGCCCCAGTGCTTTATGCCCAGAAAAAGCATAAAAATCACAGCCAATTTGAGTCACATCTATGGGCTCATGGATACTGGCTTGAGCCCCATCAACGAGCACTACAGCGTTTACAGCATGCCCTAAACTGACAATGCGGTTAATATCATTAATAGTTCCAAGAGCATTCGACACATGGCCGATAGCAATTACTTTTGTCTTTGGCGTAATTAGTGAAGCGAATTGGTCCATCAATATTTCTCCGGCATCATTGATAGGCCCGACTTTCAAGTGTGCGCCGGTTTGTTCGCAAACCATCTGCCAGGGCACAATATTGGAGTGATGTTCGAGCGCGCTAATTAAAATTTCATCGCCTGTCTTTAACTTAGTTCGCGCATAGCTTTGGGCTACCAAGTTTATTGCTTCAGTGGTCCCGCGTGTGAAAATAATTTCTTGAACAGAATCCGCGTTTAGAAAGTTTTTAACGTCCTCTCTAGCTCCCTCAAAAGCCTCTGTTGCCTCTTCGCTTAGAGAATGCACGCCCCGATGTATATTCGCATTTTCCTGCTTGTAGTAATCTGCAATCCGCTCTATAACGGCCGTGGGTTTTTGGGTTGTTGCGGCATTATCAGCATAGATTAGCTTTTTTCCATTGACGTTCCTTGAAAGGATAGGGAAGTCTCTCCGTATCGCTTCTACATTGAATACGTTGCTCGCTGCTTTATTTTGATTGTTGGCAATATTCATGGTTAGTATGCCTCACTTTTTAATTCGCTCATTTTGTTGTGCCCAATAAATCTATGTTCTAGATTACTGCGTAGATTTTCTACTGGAATGGCTTTTATGATTTCTTCGGCAAAGGCATAGATTAATAGAGCTCGAGCTTCTTGCTCGCTAATCCCTCTGGAACGCAAGTAAAATAGTGCTGCTGAATCCAGTTGTCCTATAGTTGCACCATGGGCACACTTTACATCATCTGCATAGATCTGTAGCTCAGGTTTAGTATCAATTTCAGCTGTTCTAGAAAGCAGCAAGTTATTGCTTGTCTGTTTAGCCGTGATTTTCTGTGCATCTTTCGAAACTATTACTTTTCCGTTAAAAATTCCTCGGCTTTTATCGTCTAAGATGCCACGGTAGAGTTCTTCACTGTGGGTGTCGCCTATCTGATGCCTTACAGTAGTATGATGGTCTATATGCTGTTTTCCCGTTCCTGAGAACAGTCCATTCAATCGGCACGTAGCCCGCTTCCCTTTAAGAGCAACATCTATCTCCAGCCGTGTAAGTTGCCCGCCAAGGACTATTGAATCAGAATTGAAACTAGCGTTCGCTTCGACTGAAGCTACTATTTTTGCAATTTGACTGCTAGAGATAGCCTCGTTTTGTAATCTATGGTGGTTTAGCACAGCGCCTTTTTGAAGCACTATGTTAGTACTCACGTTCGTCAGCCCATAATCACCAATGCCGCTCCTATATTCTTCAATCAATCGTAGCTGCGCATTTTGGCCTAATTGGATGACACTTTTGATATTGCGTAAAAGAGGGTCTTTGTGTTCACCTATGAAGATCAACCGAATAGTCACTGAAATAAGTGCATTGTCCTCTACTTGGATAGAAAGCCCATCGGAAAAGGCAGCTACGTTTAGTGCAGAAAAAGCTTCATTATCATAGTCTGAAATAAATTCTTTGACTTTTTCTAACGTATTGATTTTCTTGTAGAGCGGTTCGATTTTGATCCCAGGGACATTATTTGTATAAGTGCCTAAATCTTCCCTGAAAAATCCGTTGACGAAGATTATAGTTTTCTCTTCTGAATCTTCAATTTCAAGCTTGTGCAGCACTGTAACATCGATTGTGGAGTCAGTGACTTCAGCAGCTTTGAAGTTAATCTTCTTTAAATCATGTAGGCTGGTATATTTCCATGTTTCGATTGACGAGCTGGGGAATCCAAGCTCTTTGACGGCCTGCCTTGCTTCTCGCCGCTTCTCATGCAACCAATCGGGCTCAGAAAGAGTATGTAGACCTTCGCGGGCAGGTAACAGCTCTGAGAGGGCACTAGTCAAGCTAAATTCTCCTCGGCTAGCCAATCATATCCTCTTTTTTCTAAAGTGAGTGCAAGCTCCTTCCCTCCAGTTTTCATGATCTTGCCTTTAGACAGCACATGCACAAAGTCGGGCACTACATAGTCTAGTAAACGCTGATAGTGAGTCACTATTATGAAGGCGCGATCGTCAGTTCGCAGTTTGTTTACTCCATCGGACACCGCTTTTAACGCATCTATATCCAGACCTGAATCAGTTTCGTCTAGTACTGCTAGAACCGGTTCTAAAACGCTTAATTGAAAGATTTCATTTTTCTTTTTTTCGCCGCCAGAAAAGCCAGAGTTTACTTGCCTATTGAGTAACCCTTCATCTAGGCCGACAGCTTTTACTTTGTCTTTTACCAGCTTTAAGAATTCTACAGATGATAGTTCTGGTTTTCCTCTGTAGATCCTGATCCCATTAAGTGCCGCTTTTAGCATATAAACATTATTGACGCCTGCAATTTCAATTGGGTACTGAAAAGCAAGAAACACCCCTTCACCAGCTCTCTCTTCGGGCTCTAACTCTAACAATGATTTCCCTTTAAAGAATATTGAGCCTTGGGTTACCTCGTAATCTTCTCTGCCAGCAAGGACATGCGATAAGGTGCTTTTCCCAGAGCCATTTGGCCCCATGATCGCATGAATTTCTCCTGCCTTAACAGTCAGATTTATTCCAGACAGGATCTCTTTTCCTTCTACTGCAACGTGTAGATTTTGTATTTCAAGCATTATTCTTTTCTCGTTATCTTTAGAACTTTAACCAACAGCGCCTTCTAGGCTTATACCTAAAAGTTTTTGGGCCTCTACCGCAAACTCCATAGGAAGTTCCTTGAGGACTTCTTTGCAGAATCCATTAACAATCATGTTGATGGCATCCTCTTGTTTTATTCCTCTGCTTCTCAGATAGAATAACTGATCGTCACTTATTTTTGACGTCGATGCTTCATGCTCTATTTGAGCTGTAGGGTTTTTACATTCGATGTACGGGAATGTGTGTGCTGCGGACCGGTCGCCTAATAGCAAAGAATCACACTGAGTGTAGTTACGAGCATTTTCCGCACTCCCTCCCACACGAACTAGACCTCGGTATGCATTCTCGCTTTTCCCAGCCGATATTCCTTTTGAGATGATAGTGGATTTGGTCTCTTTCCCTAAATGCACCATCTTTGTGCCAGTGTCTGCTTGCTGTAGATTGTTTGTTAGTGCGACAGAGTAAAACTCGCCTACTGAGTAGTCTCCTCGAAGTATGCAGCTGGGGTATTTCCATGTTATTGCAGAGCCGGTTTCTACTTGCGTCCAAGATACTTTCGATCTTTTTCCCCGACAATCTGCTCTCTTGGTTACGAAATTATATATGCCGCCTTTGCCCTCTTCGTCGCCAGGGTACCAGTTTTGAACTGTGGAATATTTGATTTCAGCATCATCCAAAGTTACTAATTCTACTACCGCGGCATGCAGTTGATTTTCGTCGCGCATTGGAGCGGTACATCCTTCAAGGTAACTAACATAGCTTCCTTCATCGGCGATAATAAGTGTTCTCTCAAATTGACCACTATTTTCTGCATTCATCCTGAAGTAAGTCGATAGCTCCATAGGGCATCTAGTGTTCTTCGGTATGTAGACAAATGAGCCATCAGAGAAAACGGCAGAGTTGAGCGCGGAGAAGTAGTTGTCTCTTGCGGGGACAACAGTGCCTAAGTACTTACGAACCAAGTCTGGATATTCCCTGACGGCATCTGAGAACGAACAGAAAATTACGCCTACTTCTGCTAGTTTTTCTCGGAATGTCGTATGCACGGATACGCTATCGAAAACGATATCTACCGCTATTCCGGCTAATACTTTTTGCTCCTGCAGGGGGATACCTAGTTTTTCATATGTTTCTAAAATTTTCGGATCTATCTCATCTAAGCTTTTTGGGCGGTCTTCATCTCTTTTAGGCGCCGCATAATAACTTATGGCTTGTAAGTCAATGCTAGGATAAGTGACATTCGCCCAGACAGGTTCTTTCATAGAAAGAAACTGTTGGTAGCATTTAAGGCGCCATTCTAGTAGCCACTCCGGTTCATCCTTTTTGCCTGATATGAACTTTATGGTGGCTTCATTTAACCCAGGCGGTGCCATTTCCTGTTCAATGTCTGTATAAAACCCAGCCTCGTAACTCTGGCCAACTAGACTTTCTATGCTTTCGGCGTTGCTTGCCATTATCTATCCTTGAATTAGGTTCTTTTAGGTAACCTTAAATACTAAAGCTTTCTCCGCACCCACAGGTTGCAGCTGCGTTTGGATTGTTGAATCTGAAGCCTTCATTCAATCCTTCTTTTGTGAAATCTATTTCAGTCCCCTTTAGGTATTTTAGACTTTCAGAGTCGATGCCAATTTTGATTCCATGTGAGTCGAAAACTTCATCCTGACTATTGAAGTGATCGGACAACTCAACGACATACATGAATCCGGAGCATCCGGTAGTTTTTATTCCAATCCGGACTCCAATTGAATTGTCTTCTGAAGCCATAAAGTTTTTAACCTGATCAGCCGCACACTTTGTTAAAGTTATGTCCATTACAGGGACTCCGCTAAAAATTTTATTGGTTTGATGCTTGCTTTACTATTAACATCCGGTGATTTCTTAAGTTCCGCGTTTGTTTTTGCCTCATTCGCCAGTTGCTCGAGGCTGACCTCTCTCAGGAATTTCCGAATTTGACAGCTGAGTTCTTGCCAGAGATTGTGCGTCAAGCACCTCGTTTCTCCGTGGCAGTTTTCATGCCCGCCACATAGCGTTGCATCAACTGTTTCGTTTACAGCAGTTATTACGTCACCAACCGATATCTTGTTTATAGGTTTCCCAAGGGTGTAGCCCCCTCCCGGTCCGCGACGGCCATCGACTAGCCCTCCTTTGCGAAGTTTTGAGAAAAGCTGCTCCAAATATGACTGTGAAAGACCTTGCCTTTCGGCAATCTCAGCCAACGATACTGGTTTTTTTTCAACGTGTAGAGCCAAGTCAACCATTGCAGTAACAGCGTATCTGCCACGAGTAGTCAGTCTCATAATAAATAACTCCGAAAATAATAATAGTATCGCCGAAAGTATTTTCCTATAACCTAGTAATTTAGTCAACAATTAACGAGAGAGAGCTTCTCGTTTGCTTACTTTTTGTCTATCTTAGCCTCTAGGGCCGTGAGTTTGGTTTTAAGCAAATCGACGCTAATTGCTATTTCCCGGGTTAATTGGTCAAGACTTTCCATGCTCCGGTTCCCTGATTCCGCCAAATTTGTAACTTCGGCATAAGGCTGGAACGGCCCGTTGGAGTATGGAACGCTTTCTTGCTTGTTATCATTGTTTGGCTGCCCAATTGGCCGGCCGGGCACCCCTATGATGGTTGCGCCAGAGCTCACGTTGTTTACGACCACCGCATTAGACCCGATTCTAGCATTTTCACCAATATGAATTGGCCCAAGTATTTTAGCTCCTGCCCCTATAATAATATTGTTTCCCAATATCGGGTGTCGCTTCCCTTTTTTCCAGCTGGTCCCTCCCAAAGTAACACCATGGTAGAGGGTGCAGTCATCGCCGATTTCAGCTGTTTCTCCTATGACGACCCCCATGCCGTGGTCTATGAAAAATCTACGCCCGATCTTGGCACCCGGATGTATTTCTATTCCGGTTAGGAAACGGCCTAGATTAGATAATAGCCTAGCTATCCATTTCAGCCTGAGATTCCATAACCTGTGGCCTACTCTATGAAGGAGGAGAGCATGCACGCCGGGATAACATGTAATTACCTCTAAGGTATGCCGCGCGGCGGGATCTCGCTCAAAGACGCATTTTATATCTTCTCGGAGGTTGAGGAAGGTCATTTTGTATCGGCCACTCGCTTATTTTGATAAATTTTGTACAGCATCGATTCTGTATATTCTGATGATGATATACTTGTTAGTGTATTTTTCCGAGTTGAAATCCTATATCTTTGGGTGGATTCGCTTGTGGAGATAGGGCTTGTTTTCCATTATTCGGCACAAAATAATTGTTACGCTCGCTGATTTTGGTTGTTCGTTAAGTCCGTTTCGGGAGATATGGTTCTTTTCAAAAAGCCAATAGAAACCACGATTAGATGCAGTATGGAAAGATTTGGGTGCCTTTTCTAGTTGTTCTATAGTTTGGCAATCTGGGTTTGCAGCTTGACAATTGAATTGGCCGAGATCTCCAACCGAGTTCGCATTTCCTGCACGATTTCCCCTGGGGCTCGTTCGATAAACGCTTGGTTTTCGAGCTGTTTTTCAGTTTGAGCGGCTTGTTTCTCAGCTTTTAGAAGCTCTTTTTCTAAACGAGTCCTTTCTGAGCTTTTGTCCATGAACCCTTCAAATGGGATGAAAAGTGTAAGTTCGCCAATAAGAGCAGTAGCGGCTTCTGTTAAAGGTTCTTTAGCCTGGCTGATGTTTCCGACACGGGCTACTGCCATGATTATATCTTCGTTCTGCTTGAGCCACTCTAGTTGCTTTTTGCTGTCTCCCAAAACAGATATAGAAAGTATCCTTTTAGGCTCGATGTCGTAGTCTGCCCTTATGCGTCTTATGCCTAGGACAAACTCTTTTAGCCATTCGAAAGTTTCAACGGCTCTCGCATCATCCTCTTTTTCTGGGTCTGGGTCTGGGTCTGGGTAAGGCTCTAGCATGATAGATTTCCCTCTTGCGGGGAGCAGAGGTCTTAATTTAAGCCAAATTTCCTCTGTTATAAAAGGCATTATAGGGTGTAGCGCTTTTAATAAGCCTTCTAGCATCTCTATCAGAACAGAGCAGATACCATCTTTAACGGGTTGAGGCGTTTCATCTCGGTATAGCCTGACTTTTGATACCTCGATGTACCAGTCACAGTAGTCGTCCCAGACGAACTCATAAAGCGATTGTGCTGATCTGTCGAACCTATATTCTTTAAAGCCTTTTACTACTTGAATAATAGAGATTCTGAAACGCTCTCTTATCCATTGTTCGGGAATGCCGATTATTAAATCTGCTGCTGCTGTTTGACCTATACGTTGCTCTACTACTGCCAAGACAAATCGGGCAGCATTCCAAACTTTGTTGCAGAAATTTTTATAGCCGTTGACTCGCGTAAGGTCGAACCGTATATCCCGACCCTGAGTGGCCATAACCGCAAAGGTGAACCGCAGCGCGTCTGTTCCGAAACTTTCAATCCCCTTAGGGAATTCACTGCGAGTTTCAGATTCTATTTTATCTGCATCCTCAGGTCTCATAACCCCTGCACGTCGTTTGGCTATTAGCCGACTTAAGTCGATTCCGTCGATCAGATCTAAGGGGTCCAAAATATTTCCTTTAGACTTAGACATTTTTTGGCCTTTTGCATCGCGCACAAGACCATGTATATAGACTTCTTTGAAGGGGACGGAACCGGTAAATTTGAGCCCCATCATAATCATTCGGGCGACCCAAAAGAAAATGATATCAAATCCAGTGACTAACACATTAGTTGGATAGTGTTGTTTGAACTCGGGTGTTTGGTCAGGCCATCCCAGCGTCGAAAATGGCCATAGTGCGGATGAAAACCAAGTGTCTAAGACATCTTCATCTTGACGCAAAATAATAGAATTTGGCGCTCCTCCATGTTTCCGAGCATCCGCCTCATCTGTGCCAACATAAATGCCTCCGTCTTCGTCGTACCACGCGGGTATTCGGTGTCCCCACCAGAGTTGTCGTGATATACACCAATCCTGTATGTTGTGCATCCACTCAAAGTAAGTCTTGGACCAGTTTTCAGGGATGAATTTTACATCACCTTGTTCAACCGCTTTAATTGCTGGGTCGGCCAATTCAGAAACCTGTACAAACCATTGATCTGTCAAATATGGTTCGATAACTGCTCGAGTCCGGTCTCCGCGAGGTACCACTAGGGTATGGTCATCAATCTTCTCTATTAGCCCTAGGGTTTGCATTTCTTTTATAATTAAGGACCTTGCTACAAAGCGGTCCAGTCCGCGATATTTTTCGGGTACGTCTTCTATTAGTGTGGCGTCATCTTTGAAGATATTGATTAGGGGTAAATTGTGCCGTTGCCCCACTAGGTAGTCATTGAAATCGTGTGCTGGAGTGATTTTAACACAGCCTGAGCCGAACTTTTGGTCGACATATTCATCTCCGATCACCGGTATGAGCCTGTTAGCGATTGGTAACCGAACGCTAGAACCTATCAAGTGCTTATAACGCACGTCCTCAGGATGAACAGCAACCGCCGTATCCCCCAGCATAGTTTCTGGGCGCGTGGTTGCTACAATCAATTTATCTTGGGTCCCTTCTAGCTCATAGCACATGTGCCACAAGCTTCCTTTTTCTTCTTCTGAAACCACCTCGAGATCGGAAATAGCTGTTTTTAAAATGGGATCCCAGTTCACCAAGCGTTTTCCCCTATATATGAGGCCTTCACGATAAAGTGACACGAATACTTGCGTTACTGTGTTCGACAGCTCGTCATCAAGCGTAAATTTTTCTCGACTCCAATCCATAGAGCTACCCATCCTGCGAAGCTGCTCGGTGATGGTGCCTCCCGATTCGGTTTTCCAACGCCATGCCTCTTCTAAGAATGCGTCCCTACCTAAGTCTTGGCGTAAAACACCTTTTTGAGCTAACTGACGTTCAACTACTATTTGTGTGGCTATTCCTGCATGATCGGTTCCGCACTGCCAAAGCGTGTCTTTTCCACACATTCGGTTAAATCTGATCAGGGCATCCATTAGGGTGTCTTGGAACGCATGCCCCATGTGCAGGCTGCCAGTGACATTTGGTGGCGGCAGCATAATACAATAGCTATCCTCCTCTACTTTATTTGGTCCGAAGTAGTCATTTTCCTCCCAAGTCTTATAAAGTTTTTGCTCAATATCCTGAGGGTCGTAGCTTTTCTCCATATCCATTAGCTTTTCTTTTTCTGCGTTGTTCGAGTTGTTTTGTGTTTTTAAGTTTTTCCGATCTCGTGGGTAAACAAAGGGTATCCACGGTCTTTGTAGTACTTATATTTTCCCCGCGCATTTGCTCGCATCGCCTCATTGTAACCTGTAGACTCAATAATACGACTAAACTTGCCGGCATATTCTGGAACATCGTTTGTTAAATTTATTAAAATTTCATAGTTTCTTAATGTTTTTTTCTCGGTACTTAGAATGACTGTTTCCCCCCCATCATCACATGTCGACGAGTGAGGGATGAAGCTTGCCGAACTGAATGTCCAGAGGAGCTCGTCGAGCCTATTTACCTGTTCAGTATTTGCGCAGAGTAAGAAGATTTCGTGTTGGTTCTGCCAAGCTTTTTCGGTAATTTTACATATGAAATGTTCATGAGTTGTCTGGTTAATTTGCTTTTGGACGTAAAAATCAATTCTCGTCACAGTCTCTCCCCGAAGCCTTTGACTGAATGAAGTCGATTAGTAGAGGGACAGGCCTTCCTGTCGCTCCTTTTTGCATTCCCGATTTCCAGGCAGTTCCCGCTATGTCAAGGTGCGCCCATGGAATGTTTTTGGTGAATTTAGATAAAAAGCATGCAGCAGTTATAGTGCCTGCAGCTCGCCCCCCCACATTGGCCATGTCAGCAAAAGGGCTTTCGATCTGTTTGTGGTATTCAGGCCAGAGAGGTAGCTGCCAAGCTTTATCGCCGGAACGTGTTCCAGACGAAAGTAAATCATTAGATAAGTTGTCATCGGTCGAAAGGAGCCCTGTAGCATGCTCCCCTAACGCAACGACGCAAGCACCCGTAAGAGTTGCTATATCGACGATAGCTTCGGGATTGAACTGTTCTGCATACGTAAGTGCATCGCATAGAATGAGCCTTCCTTCCGCATCAGTATTAAGGATTTCGATCGTCTGTCCTGACATGCTAGTGACGATATCACCGGGTTTGCTGGCATTTCCGTCCGGCAGGTTTTCGGTAGCCGGTATTATTCCAACCACATTAATCTCAGGCTTAATGATAGCGACAGCAAGCATAGAGCCAATGACCGACGCCGCCCCGCCCATATCATATTTCATTTCGTCCATCCCAGGCCCAGGCTTCAGAGAAATGCCCCCTGAGTCGAAAGTCACCCCTTTGCCGACTAAAACGACTGGTTTCATTTGGATAGGATTCTCGGCATCATATTTTATGATAATAAACTTTGCGGGTTGTCGAGAGCCTTTTGAAACAGAGAGCAATGCCCCCATTTTCAGTTTTTCCATATCGATTTCTTCAAGCACTTGTGTGGTTAAATTACTATTTGACTCGGCAAGTGATAGAGAAACTTCCGCTAGATGGGTGGGTGTGCAGATATTCGCTGGTCTATTAGCAAGATTTTTAGTTAAGTTTATTCCTTGAGTTAGCCCAGATGCTTCTTTAAACGCGAGACTCATTGTCTTTCTCTCGCTAGCATCGTCAACTAGGAAGGTAAGTTTGTTAAATCCCGAGCTTTTTCTTTTACTGGTCTTGAATTCGTTGAATTGATAGGTTGCTGCGGAGACTTCTTGCGCTATTGTCTTGATTTTCCAACGCGACCCACCGCGATCACTGATATGGATCTTGTGCATAGTGTCTATTGCAGATTTTATATCTAGCGACTTTAAGGTTCTTGCGACTCCAACCACTATTTTTCGAAATTCATTCTCAGAGGTGCCTTTGCTATTGCCTCCATTGACTAATAGGAGTCTGTCAGCAGCGATACCTGGACAATTATTAATCAGCAATGTTTCTCCTATCTCGTCGCGTAGATCCCCTCTTTTTACCAAGGAGGAAATTAACCCGTTGGTTTTTGTATCTAGTATATGTGCTGCTTCACTTAATACTTTTTTATGGTGTACGACAACGACGATACAGGGAGTGCGTTGTTCGCTCGGAGAACCAATTTTTGAAGCTATTTGCATTTTTTACGTCGCTTGTATGAACTCATGGTGGACTTTAACATGTTCTAATTAGCTACGCACGGGCGTTTGGTGTCTTGCACCCTATCCATATGCTTGGGTGCCGGAGATAAGACTGCTGAGAAAATACAGTGTAAGTGTAAAGAACAATATGAAAATCTTGGATGATTATATAAGTAGATCCGTGCTCACAAACTCGTTTATCGTTTTGCTTGCATTGGTTGGGATTTTTACTTTTTTTGCGTTTATTGGCGACCTGTCTGAATTCCAAGGCACGAACGCAAAAATGAGCGACCTAGTTTTTACTGCAATTCTGGGTGTTCCAGCGCTCGCTTATCAACTGATGCCTCTAGCTGTTCTGATAGGTAGCTTGCTAACACTCGGAGGCATGATGGAGGCAAATGAGCTTGTAATTATCAGGGTGGCTGGAGCGGCAAAGATCCAAATCTTATGGGTGGTGATGAAAACTTCGGTTTTACTAGCGTTTACGGCTTTGCTTCTTGGAGAATATATAGCGCCTCTGGCACAGGGAAAGATTGATGCACTTAGCTTGGGGCCAGAAAGTCGCGTGGGGGTTGTCACCAATAAAATTTGGATGCAGGATTCAAATACGTTTGTAAGCATCAATGGTCTTTTATCTGATTGCAAGATAGTCGGAGTCAAAATATTGAGGCTTGGTGATGATGGTAAGCTAAATGAGTCTATTTATGCCGAGCAGGCAAGTTGTGCGCCGGAGGGATGGATTCTTAAAGAAGTAAAACGTACTCGTTTTAAGGGTGATGCGTATGATACCTCGCATACCGAATCTTTAGTGTGGAAAACTGAGCTAGATTATGGTCTTTTAGGTTTATTAGGCTTAGAGCCTCGAAAACTCACGTTAAAGGAGCTGTATTTATATCTGCATTTTGCCGATGAGAATTTGGGAGATATTCAGCGATGGTCTCAAGCTTTCTGGACTCGAGTAGTTTACCCCTTGGGCATAATGCTCATGGGTTTCCTTTCTTTGACAATTGCCTTAACTACATCGCGTGGCGCTTCGGTTAGCGCTAGTATTTTTATGGGTTGTGCAATAGGTATAATTTTTTATCTCTTGAACGAGTTAACTGGAAATTTTGGTTTGGTTTTCAATATTAGTCCTGCGTTGACAGCAATATTGCCGAGTTTTTTGGTCTTCTTCTTTGCAGCATGGCTGTTCAGGAGAGTTCCTTAGGTCTTCACTATTACCAAGTACGTGCCAGATAGCTTGTCATGCCAAGTACTGTTATCCGCGTCTAAAAGCGCATAGAGATAGCCTGCGCCAAGTAGAATCGAAGAAGCCCATGCTGTAATAAAGCGTATAAAACACGCGGTGGTGTTTGGGTAGTTCCCTGAAGAGGATACTATGGTCACGCCCCATGCCAACATCCCAAGTGTCTTCCCTCTGCGCCAACAAATTGTGTAGTAGGCCAACGCAGCTAGGGTCAGATAGCTCGTTAAGAACGTGTTTTCGGGCCTAATTGCGCCGCCTGCAACTAAAGTTGGAATAAACGTCGCAAAGAATAAGATTGCGGTAAGTGCGACTGAATCATAGACTAAACAACCTATGCGACGTCCAAAGGATATTTTTCTCATATTTAGGACAGATTTTCCCATCATGTTCTTTTTGAAGAGCTCGCTTGCGGCGGTAGACGCAAGTCGTGCTCGATTCAGGGTGCTCCCTAGGGGAATCGAACCCCTGTTTTTGCCGTGAGAGGGCGATGTCCTAACCGCTAGACGAAGGGAGCCATCCTGAATAAGATTCTATCATAAGCGAGGGTTTGGGTAAAAAACATGACAGTGGATTTACGGTATGATCAGTTGAATGTTAATGAATGATTTAGATAAGTCTAATTATTCTGCCGAGGCCGTTGTATACGGTAAGGATGAGTGCGGTGAATTCGACGGTTTAATTTCTAGAGCAGCCTTGACTGTTATAGAGGGGCTTAACAAGGCTGGATATAATGGTTATCTAGTAGGCGGTGCGGTACGAGATATTCTACTGGGCAAACCTCCAAAAGATTTTGATATAGCGACTGACGCGAGACCGGAACGGGTCGTCGAATTATTTAGGAATAGCCGGATAATTGGGCGACGGTTTAGGATTGTTCACGTCCGCTTTGGGCGTGAAATTATTGAAGTGGCAACTTTCCGAGCGCCGCACAGCCGGTCTTCAGCCTCCGCAAAAACGTCGACGGACGGACAAATACTTCGTGATAACGTGTATGGTCGCTTCGAGGACGATGTTTGGAGGCGTGATTTTACAATCAACGCTCTGTACTACGACATTCGAGACTCTTCGGTGATTGATTATGTAGGTGGTGTGCGTGATTTAAGATCTAACATCATTAGACTGATTGGGGATCCCGAGGTTAGATATCGTGAGGATCCAGTTCGAATGCTGCGAGCAATTCGTTTTGCGGCGAAACTCAATTTTGAAATTACGCGCTCCACCGGTGCCCCTATCTCAGCTTTAGGAAGCTTGCTGCAAGAGGTTTCACCTGCTCGACTGTTTGATGAATCATTGAAGCTGTTTGGCGCAGGAGAAGCCTGTGGTAGCTATAAGGGACTAATAGAGCATGATTTATTTCGTTACTTGTATTCGGTGCAGAGTAGTGAGTTTATCTCGTTAGACGCAGTTGATAGTAAATTTATTCTCAGTGCTGTTAAAAATACGGACAGAAGAATAAAAAGTGGAAAAAGCGTTAATCCTGCTTTTTTAATCGCTGTTTTTTTATGGGGCACTATGCAGCAGCATTTTAAGGCGTTTCAGCAAAGCGGGCTACCGGATAGAGTCGCTTTGTCGAAATCATTAGATCTCACAATTTCAACTCAGATAAGGCAACTCTCAATCCCAAAAAGATTTACGCTGGCTGTTAAAGAAATTTGGGAACTTCAGAGTCGTTTTTTTAAACGGACCCCTAAACGAGCTCATCGCCTTTATACTCATCCTCGGTTTCGCGCGGCATATGATTTTCTCATACTGAGAGCGATAGATCAGGCTGATCTAAAGGCACTCGGAGACTGGTGGACGTTATATCAAGAAGTGGATGAGACGCAGCGTAAGAAGTTATTTAGCGAAATAGATAATCGGACGCGGCGCTAGATCGAAAGGACTATATTTTGACCGAAGACGTGTTTGCATACATAGGACTGGGTAGCAACTTAAATGACCCCATTTTTCAAGTCACACATGCCTTGGAGAGATTAGATTCACTAGAAGGGACTTCGCTTGTGACGATGTCCCAGCTGTATGTTGGCCCCGCTATGGGGGGGGCAACAGGCCAGGCTGATTATGTGAATGCGGTAGCGGTTTTAAGCACTGTCCTTAGTCCGAGAAGTCTGTTGCGGCAGTTACAGATCTTGGAGCGGTTGCTGGGACGAAAAAGAGGACCCAGATGGGGCCCGAGGAGCATAGATCTGGATATACTTCTTTATGGCGATACGATTATTGATGAGAAAGATTTTCGGGTGCCGCATATTGGGTTACACCAACGAGCCTTCGTTCTTGTTCCTTTGTACGAGATAGCTCCTGATTTAATTGTGCCTAACCATGGTAAGTTGTCTCACCTAGTAGATGCACTTAACGCGGATCAATTACAATTAGTTTCAACTTAGCAAGATGTTCCTACTGCGAAGTGTGGATATTTCTAGTGGACTTGAAACAATTGATCCAATCAAAACAGGCTTGGCAGTGATTATATGGACGTGATTTTTGATCTCAAAACTTTGCGCGAAAAAATTCGCTTTTGGAAAAAAGATGGTCTATCGATTTCATTCGTTCCGACCATGGGAAATTTGCATGCTGGGCACCTGTCTCTCATTTCTGGAGCATCTGAGAAAGGGGATAAAACCATAGTGAGTATCTTTGTTAACCCTATCCAGTTTGGGCATGGGGAAGACTATGAAAAGTACCCAAGCACCCTCGATCATGATTTAACCAAATTAGGTGATGAATCTGTCGATATGGTATTTGCGCCTAATTTGAATGAATTATATCCGGCCGGTATCGAAAGTGATACGCGAGTGACTATCCCAGCGCTTTCTGAGATTCTTTGTGGAAAATTTCGACCGGGACATTTTTCGGGAGTGGCCACTGTTGTGATGAAGTTGTTTAATAATGTGCAGCCTGACTTTTCTTTTTTTGGGGCAAAAGACTTCCAACAAATACTTGTTATTCGTCGAATGGTTGAAGATCTTCTTTTGCCAATTGAGATCGTGAGCATGCCAATAATTAGAGAAATTGACGGGCTTGCAATGAGCTCGAGAAATAGCTATTTAAGTAAAGTTGAGAGGGCCAGCTCCGTTGAAATATACTCGGTCCTCGTGCAAGCGGCGAAGTCGCTAAGCGAGGGTTTTACAAGTATTGATGAAATTGAAACTCAATCGATTTCTACGCTTGCTCAGAAAGGGTTTGATGTTGAATACTGTTCGGTTAGGCAGTCATTGGATTTAGCTACACCTACGGCCGGAAACAAAAACTTAGTAATACTCGTGGCCGCTTGGCTGGGAGAGACTCGTTTAATTGATAATATCAGGTTGGACTTGAGTTGAGTGGTTGGAAATATAAAAGATATTGACCGGAGTTACAAAAATGTAATGGATAAGTATTTATGTAATGGGCTATTAAGTTTGTCATTAGAGGTTTTTTATGAATAGAGGGTTATTTGTCAAAACGTTTGGCTGCCAGATGAATGAGTATGATTCGGGGAAAATGGTCGATTTACTAGAAGATTCTTGTGATCTTTTTTTAGTGGATTCTCCTGAAAAAGCACACATTTTACTTTTAAATACTTGTTCGGTCAGAGATAAAGCGCAAGAGAAGCTGTTCTCTGAGTTAGGTCGATGGGCATTACTGAAAAAAGACAATTCAGAGATGATTATAGCAGTTGGAGGATGTGTCGCTAGCCAAGAAGGAGAACGGATATGGAAGCGCGCGCCCTATGTAGATATAGTTTTTGGCCCCCAGACTTTACACCGTTTGCCTGAATTGATTGAAAGAGTTAGATCTGAGCATCAGCCCGTAATAGATGTCAGTTTTCCTGAGATTGAGAAGTTTGATCGGTTGCCTGCCTCTAAGAAATCAAGTGCTAGTGCTTACGTATCGATCATGGAAGGATGCAGTAAGTATTGCAGCTTTTGTGTTGTTCCATATACGCGAGGGGAAGAATTTAGCCGCCCATTTGAGGATGTGATTTCGGAAATTCATGGTTTGGCGACAAGAGGGGTGCGAGAGATTGTTTTGCTAGGCCAGAATGTGAACGCTTATCGTGGCCCTATGTTCGGAGGAAAGATCGTTGATCTGGCGGCACTAATACGGCTCACCGCAGTTATTGAGGGAATCGATCGAATTCGTTTTACTACGTCTCATCCGATTGAATTTACTGATAGGTTAATAGCGGCATATCAGGACACGCCTGAGTTGGCGAATCAGCTGCATCTTCCAGTTCAAAGTGGCTCAGATCGGATTTTATCGCTTATGAAGCGTGGTTATATGGTTGCAGAATATAAGTCGATTATTCGGAAGCTCAGAAAAGCACGACCAGATATTTCAATATCCTCTGATTTCATTATAGGGTTTCCTGGGGAGACACATGAGGATTTTGAAGCAACTATGCGATTGATTGCTGATATCGGTTTTGATCAATCATTTAGTTTTATATATAGCGCCCGTCCAGGGACGCCTGCTGCGAGCTTGGTAGATGATGTGTCTATGGTGGAAAAAAAACATCGGTTAGCCATTCTTCAAAGAGAGATACTGCGGCTTGCCCAAGAGTACAGTAAAGTAATGATTGGCAGCACCCAAAAAATTCTGGTGACTGGACGTTCTAAGAAAGATTCAGAGGAGCTGACTGGACGCACTGAGAACCAGAGGCCGGTTAATTTTTCAGGGGAAGCCGGTCTCATTGGACAGTTTGTCGACGTAGTGATAACTGATGCTCTTCCAAATTCCCTCAGGGGTGTGTATCAATCTGAAAATCTTGAGAGTATTACTGCGTGACGGTAATTAATGACGAGGTCTTCTTTCGTCCTGCCAATAATATTCGTTTGGCTAATTTATGCGGGCAATTCGATGAGAATATCAAGCTAATAGAAAGCTGCGTGGATGTGGAGATTGGGAGTCGTGGAGATTCTTTCTTTTTTTCAGGAACGGGGACGTTAGTGGAGTGCGCAAAAAAAATATTGCGTAACTTGTACGAGCTAGCCGAGTCGAGACCTGTGCATGCCGATGATGTGCATTTGGAAGTTAGAAATGCCGAAGCTGATGAGCCTGGGATGCTTGTTAGTGAACAAAGCATACAGGCGGGTAGGTCACTTATTCGGGCTCGTGGAGCTAATCAGAAGCGTTATTTGAGTGCTATCAAGTCTCATGATATCAGCTTCGGTGTAGGTCCTGCTGGCACTGGGAAAACTTATTTGGCGGTTGCAGCAGCAGTGGATGCCCTTGAAAATGACCGAGTACGTCGCGTTTGTTTGGTTCGCCCTGCCGTCGAGGCTGGAGAGCGGTTGGGTTTTCTACCGGGAGATATGGCTCAAAAAATCGATCCTTACCTACGTCCTCTGTATGACGCGCTTTATGAAATGTTGGGTTTCGAAAAAGTTGCCATGCTTATTGAGAGAAATAGTATTGAAATAGCACCGCTCGCTTTTATGCGCGGACGAACTCTAAACGAGTCATTCGTCATCTTGGATGAAGCTCAGAATACTACCACGGAACAAATGAAAATGTTTTTGACTCGTCTGGGATTTGGGTCACAAGCCGTGGTAACCGGAGATGTTACACAGATTGACTTGCCTCGTGGCAGAGAGTCAGGGTTAAAGGAAGCTCTTGCCGTGTTGAAAAATGTTCCAGGGATGAGCTTTACTTGCTTTAAATCTAAAGACGTTGTACGTCATTCGCTAGTCGCTAAAATTTTGGATGCATATGCTGATCATGAATGACCAGCATTTTATCGAAAAACAACTTTTGTAATGAAAAAATACTCTTCCTCTATAGATCTTCAAATAGCTGCAGGGCTGAAAAACACTCCGACAAAAGAGTTCTTTAAACCTATGGTGGACGCAATCTTAAGTGAGGAGAGAGTTGGACTCGAATTGACCATCCGTATAGTTTCTATAGAAGAATCAGCCTATTTGAATAAAAAGTATCGTAAAATAGACGGCCCCACTAATGTTTTATCATTCGTCTCTGATGGTGTGGAAAAAGTCGCACCTGATTTTCTAGGAGATATTGTAGTCTGTGCACCGGTAGTTAATGAAGAAGCTTGTCAGCAGGGAAAAGATGTCGAAGCGCATTGGGCACACATGATAGTTCACGGTATCTTGCATTTGCTCGGCTTAGACCATGAAGATAGTTCTCAAGCTGAAGTTATGGAAAATCGTGAACGCAGTATATTATCCGATCTAGGGTATCCAGACCCCTATTAGACAATCTAGGAAAGCACGATTTCAATGAATTTGGTTTTTATAAGAATAATAAGGCTTGGAAATAGTTTGTTCCGATTATTTCTTGTCGTAAGAAAAGAGATGAGCTCTTTCCGGTTCCCCCGTATTCGCGCTTTGCAGACGCCCAAAGATGCTAAACGGGTTCTAATGAATCAGCTGCATGAGGCTGAGAAGAAAAATGTAATAGAGCCAGATACTTTCGCTATGATAGAGGGTGCTATTGTCGTTTCTGATATGCAGGTGCGTGATATCATGATTCCCCGTTCAGATATCGTTTTTATAGAGGAAGATGCTGGACCCCGAGAGTTTCTGCCTAAAATAATTGAAAGCGGACATTCTAGGTTCCCTGTTTTTGATGAGAAGCATGAGAGTGTCCTAGGTATCCTTCTCGCTAAGGATTTGCTTTCATTAGCGCTAGAAGGATCTGAAGACTTTTTGATTCGCGAAATCATTCGCCCGGTAGCTTTTATTCCTGAAAGTAAACGACTCAATGTTTTGTTGAGAGAGTTTCGGTCGCGGCGAAATCATCTTGCTGTGGTGGTCAATGAATATAGTAATATTTCGGGGCTTGTGACGATTGAAGATGTTATTGAACAGATAGTCGGTGAGATTGATGACGAGCATGATTTCACCGAAGAAGACAATATACGACGTCACAGGAACAATCGTTTTACTGTCAAAGCTCGAACTGTTTTGGAAGAGTTTAATGTGTATTTTCAAACTGAGTGGGATTCAGATAGTTTTGATACGATAGGAGGCTTGATCATTAGTGAGTTAGGTCGCCTGCCTCGACAGGGAGAAGAAATTGACTATCGAGGGTTTAATTTTAGGATTCTAAGGGCAGATAGAAGACGAATTCGATTACTTCGAGTAATACCTGCGTCGATCGGCAATGGTCATTCCTTTAAGTCAGAAGAATACATTAGCTAATGAATAAGTTGGTCGCAGCAACCTCGGCTTTGGTTGCGGGCTTAATCCTACCTTTTTCTTTTGCTCCTTATAATCTCTGGTGGATAGCAATCACTTCGCCTGCAGTTTTTGTTGTCATCGTAAAACTTCGACCCTTAAAAGAAAGCTGTTTAATAGGATGGCTGTACGGAATTGGTTTCTTTGGTGGCGGAGTTAGTTGGATACATATTAGTCTCTATCAATTTGGCATTCCCAGTTATTTTTTTTCTATAGGAATGACAGGACTATTTGTAGCCTTGATCGCTATATATTTTTTGGTTTATGCTTGGGTTCTAAAGTTATTTTTGCATCGAGGTATACCCTTAGCATTAATAGCTCCAGCACTTTGGGTTTTAATAGAGTATCTGCGGGGTTCCGCGTTTACAGGCTTCCCGTGGCTTATTCTGGGGTACAGCCAAATTGACTCAATACTCTCTGGCTATATTCCGGTATTCGGTGCTTTAGGTTGCTCATGGATAGTCCTAACGTTGTCGAGCCTCCTTGCGGCTTGTTTTTGTGTCCCAACAAAGAAGGTTTCCACTACGATTTTTTTTGTCGGCGTTTTATTGTTGTCAGGATGGGGTTTTTCCAAGTTTGATCAGACGTATTCTGATGGAACATCTTTAGACGTTGCCTTGGTCCAAGGGGCAGTGCCGCAGCGCATAAAATGGCATGAAAGCGTTCGTGACCCATCGATTTTACATTATAGGAAATTAACTGCAGAGTACTGGGGTATAGATTTAATTATATGGCCTGAGACGGCTATTCCTGCATTTGGCCATGAGGTGACGGACACTATCTCGCTATTAGCGAGTAAGGCGGCCGAGGAGGGAAGCACTCTCATTTTTGGACTTCCGACAATTGGTAGTGAGGGCGTTCACTACAATAGCCTAATGGCCGTAGGCGAAAATTCCGGCATATATCACAAGAGGCACTTAGTTCCACTTGGAGAGTATTTCCCATTAGGTGATTATGCCCGTAGATTACTAAAACGGCTTAGTATTCCAATGTCTGACTTTGCTCCGGGAAGTCTTGAGCAACCTGGTTTTTATATTGGAGATAAACTCGTAGGGCTGTCGATCTGCTATGAAGTGGCTTTCAGCAGTTTGATCCTGCGGTCAATGCCAACTGCTAAGCTTCTGATTAATGTAAGTAATGATGCCTGGTTCGGGCGCAGTATCGCTCAAAACCAACACCTGCAGGTTGCTCGAGTCCGAGCTTTAGAGTCTGGCCGTTACCTATTGCGAGCCACGAATAATGGCATTACAGCAGTTATAGACGATAAGGGCCAAGTGGTTGACAGTCTACCCCAATTTGCTCCTGGTACTTTAAGGTCAACGATTGAACTTAAGCAAGGGAGCACTATTTTCGTGAAATTTGGTATTTTCCCATTGTTGCTTGTCATCTTTACTGTATTTTTCCTTACCGGTTCTATGCGGCTTTTTCGTGGGAAAAATACTGCAGCGCGAGCACTAGACATACACCTATAATTACCAGCACCAAACTGTAGAGCGTTGTTGAAGAGAATATTGGCAGCTCTGGAGAGGAAGAAACAAGCCTTAATTTCCCATGAACATTAGCATAAATTCTTTCCTGAAAAGGCCATATTCTATAAAGAGACGCGGTCAAAAATCCCGCTATACCTAGAGTGAACGGAGTGATAAATTTTGTGATTATGAAAGACAACAAGCGAGAAAATAAGCATATACCGACACCGAATCCTAATACAAAAGGTGTTAGGATTTTAGGCTCAATGTTGCCTATTGCATCTAGCACTACGCTATATTTTCCTAGCAACAATAAAACAAAAGATCCGGATATTCCCGGGGAAATCATTGCGCATGCACCTAATATTCCCGTGCCGAAAATGATCAATGGCGTGTCTGGATAGTTACTTGGGGTGATACTAACCACCGTAAACCCCAATGCCAGGCCTGCAGCAAAGAAAAGGAATTTTCTCAACGTATTAGGCCTAAAAGTCCTCAGTAACAAAATTATTGAGCCTATAATCAGCCCGAAAAATAAACCGTATATCTTTTCCGGGTGCGATATCAGTAGCTTTGGTAGGGGTACTACTTGAGTGAAAAATAATATAGCAATTACTATCCCAGACAATAAAGGGATTACAAAAATAAAATGTGGACGCTTGATAACGACATCCCATTGCAGTGTGTAAATTGCTTGTAGCCATTTCGTGTCGAATGATTTTATTGCATTCACGAGTTCGAGATAGATTCCTAAGATAAGCGCCATAGTCGCACCGGACACACCTGGAACTATGTCAGCAGTGCCCATGACAACGCCTTGGTAGACTCGGGTGAGGAATGCCTTAGCTTTCTTGTCCATGAAATGATTCGCTATATGAGTGGACTGTTGATACAAGCATCTCTACGTTTTCAGGAGGAACCTCCGGAGTAATCCCATGTCCCAGATTAAAAACATGTCCTGAACCACGGCCGAACCTGTCAAGTATTTTTTTCGCTTCTTCTGCGATTATTTCCGGAGTGGTGAGCATAATTGCCGGATCAAGATTTCCTTGCAACGCCACTTTGTCCCCAATAAGATTTTTAGCAACGGAAATGTCTGTTGTCCAGTCGAGGCCAACTGCGGTGCATTTCGTTTCTGCTATTGATTCTAGCCATAGTCCCCCCCCTTTTGTGAAGAGTATTGTAGGGATTTTATATTTAGCAAGTTTTTGAATAATAAGGCGCATGTAATTGAGAGAAAATATTTGATAAGCATCAGTCGATAATATTCCGCCCCAGCTATCAAATATCATGATCGCATCAGCACCAGCAGAAATTTGCGCTTCTAAATAAAGAGTGACTGATTCGGTGAGTTTGGTAAGAAGCATGTGAGTAGCTTCCGTATTACTGTATGCAAGTTTTTTTATTTTTGTGAAGTTGCGACTTCCAGCTCCTTCCACCATATAAGCAGCGAGTGTCCAAGGACTTCCAGCAAAACCGATCAGCGGCACTTTGTTGTTTAGTGCTTTCTTAGAAAGTCGTATGGCATCCATTACATAGCCAAGATCTTGCTCTGGGTCCGGGATGGGTAATGCTTTTATTTCGTTAAAACTTTTTATCGGGCGCGAAAAAACAGGACCAGTTTTTTCTTGGAGGCTAAGACCTAATCCCATTGCATCAGGTATGGTGAGGATATCAGAAAAAATTATTGCCGCGTCGAGGTCGAATCTCTTCAACGGTTGCATCGTAACTTCACAGCAAAGCTCAGGGGTTTTGCACAGGGTAAGAAAGTCTCCTGCTTTTTCTCTGGTAGCTCGATATTCTGGAAGATAGCGTCCAGCTTGTCGCATAATCCATATAGGCGTCTTATCGACAGGCTGTTGATTTAGCGCACGTAGAAACCTATCTTTCATAACGATTGGGGTCTTGAGAGAATGAACACCCTTTAAACAGGAGAGGGAAGGGTTGAGGATCCCATCAGATATTCGTCTATAGACTTCGCCGCTGAGCGTCCTTCAGCTATAGCCCAAACTATTAGAGATTGTCCATGCTGCATATCCCCAGCTACGAACACATTGTCTAGATTGGTTTTCCAGTTATCATCTCGCTCTACATTCCCTTGGACATTTAGCTGGATCCCTAGTGCTTTTACGATCCCATCTTTTTGTGGTCCAGTGAAGCCCATTGCGAGTAAAGCGAGATCACAAGGTATTTGTTGGGTAGCTCCATTTACCTCTTCAAAACCACCGCCATCAGAATTTTTCTGACGCATTCCTACTAGTTCGATTTTACATACCCTTCCATTTTCATCGCCAATAAAGCGTTTAGTGGAAACCGCATAAAGTCTTTGCCCACCTTCTTCGTGTGCGGATGCTATACGGTAGATTCTCGGCCATTCAGGCCAAGGGTTTTCGGCAGCACGTGTGTTTGGAGGTTGTGGAAGGATCTCTAAACTCGTCACTGACGCCGCGCCTTGTCTATGCGCAGTTCCAATGCAATCTGCCCCGGTATCGCCGCCACCAATAATGACTACGTCTTTACCTGCAGCGCTTATGGAAGCCTCTTGACTACTGCTATCCTCACAAATACGGTTTTGCAGAGGTAAATATTCCATTGCAAAGTGTATTCCGGAAAGATTTCGGCCAACAACTGATAAGTCTCTTGACGCGGTAGAGCCTCCCGCGAGTATAACCGCATCAAAGTTTTCTTTTAGATCCTCGGCGTTTACATTCACGCCTACGTTAGCATTGGTGCGGAAAGCAACCCCTTCTTTTATCATTTGCTCAAGTCTCCTATCAATGACGGTTTTTTCCATTTTGAATTCTGGGATTCCATACCTCAGTAATCCTCCAATCCTGTCATCCCTTTCAAAAACAGTCACAGCATGGCCAACTCTACAAAGCTGTTGTGCTGCGGCTAGCCCTGCGGGGCCAGATCCGATCACTGCGACACTCTTACCGGTTTTAATAGTTGAAGGCTCAGGTACGACCCAGTTTTCACTAAAGGCTCGGTCGATAATGCTAAGCTCTATTCCTTTTATCGTTACAGCATCGTCGTTGATTCCGAGAACACATGCTCCCTCACAGGGCGCCGGACATAATGTGCCCGTAAACTCTGGGAAATTATTGGTTTTGTGGAGTCTTTGAATAGCATCTTTCCATCTGTCTTGGTAAACAAGGTCGTTCCATTCGGGAATTAAATTACCCAATGGACAGCCTTGATGGCAAAAAGGAATACCACAGTCCATACATCGGCTAGCTTGCTGCGTTAGTGTTTTCTCGTCGTAAGGGGTGATGATTTGCTTGTAATCACGCAGGCGCTCATCTACAGGTCGGTATTTTATACCTCTTCGGCCATTTTCTAGAAACCCTGTCGCCTTAGTCATTCATTGCCTCCATAATAGCGTTCTCTTCTGCCATGCCGGTACTTTGAGCGGCCTTGATGACCTCAAGGACTCGCTTATAGTCTTTGGGCATTACTTTGACAAATTTTTTCTTGTTTCGCATCCAGTCTGAGAGGATTTCTTCAGCTAAAGTGCTTCCGGTCATTTGGTTATGACTGGAAATGAGCTTTTCCAAGAATCGCTCGTCCTCCTCACTCAACTCCTCTAGAAACACCATCTCCTTATTGCACTGCGAGGGAAATATGTCGCGCGGGTCGAAAATATATGCAGTGCCTCCTGACATCCCAGCGGCGAAATTTCGTCCTGTTGCGCCTAGAATAACGATCGTTCCACCGGTCATGTATTCGCAGCCGTGGTCGCCTATCCCTTCTATCACTGCGTTGGCTCCGCTATTACGGACAGCAAAGCGTTCGCCACCAACTCCGCTAAAATATGCTTCTCCTCCTGTTGCCCCGTATAAAGCGACGTTTCCAATGAGAATATTCTCTTCTGCAGCGAAGGATCGGTTGCGAGGCGGATATACGACTATTTTCCCCCCAGAGAGTCCTTTACCTATATAGTCGTTACTATCTCCCTCTAATGTCATTGAAATACCCTTAGGGAGAAATGCTCCAAAGCTCTGCCCTGCGGACCCATTAAAATGCAGTTTGATCGTTTCGTTTGGTAATCCGGCACCACCGTATTTTTTTGTTATTTCATAACCCAAGAGCGTTCCGACTGTTCGATTGATGTTTCTTATTGCGAATGACGCGGTCACTGGTTCTCTGGACGCAATGGCATTGGCACAAGCAGGGATTATTTGAGTACGGTCTAACGACTTGTCCAGCTTATGGTTCTGCGAATTTATTTGTCTTAAAGCGCCTTTATATTCTTCAGGTCTGTAAAGGATGGAGGACAGATCCAGATCCTTAGCTTTCCAATGATCAGATGCTTTGTGTGTATCGAGAAGGTCTGACCTTCCAATTAGATTATCTATATTGTGGATCCCCATACGCGCCATATATTCTCGCATTTCAGTTGCGATATAGCGGAAAAAGTTTTCTACAAATTCTGGCTTCCCACTGAATTTTTTTCGGAGCTCTGGGTTTTGAGTGGCGATACCCACTGGGCAAGTGTTTAAGTGACATACCCTCATCATTATGCAGCCCATTACAACGAGAGGAGCTGTTGCGAACCCGAACTCTTCCGCCCCAAGCATGGCAGCTACCATACAGTCCCAACCAGTCTTTAGTTGCCCGTCTACCTGCACAACGATTCTGTCCCTTAAGTCGTTGCTTAGGAGTGTTTGTTGCGTCTCTGCCAGCCCAAGTTCCCATGGTACGCCTGTATGTTTTAACGAAGTGACTGGTGATGCTCCAGTTCCTCCATCATAGCCAGATATCAGCACCACATCCGAGAAAGCTTTGGCTACACCTGCCGCCACAGTACCTACCCCAGCTTCCGCAACGAGTTTCACATGCACTCGGGCTTTGGGGTTGGCATTCTTGAGATCATGAATAAGCTGCGCTAGATCCTCGATAGAATAAATATCATGATGGGGTGGTGGCGATATTAACCCAACTCCAGGTGTCGAATGGCGAACTTTGGCAATCCATGGATATACTTTATGTCCAGGAAGCTGTCCTCCCTCACCAGGTTTTGCCCCCTGGGCCATTTTAATTTGTAGGTCATCAGCATTTACTAGATATTCACTTGTAACTCCGAAACGTCCAGACGCTATTTGCTTAACAGCGCTTCTTTTTGAATCTTTGCCTTGCTCAACAATAAATCTTTCTGGGTCTTCCCCGCCTTCTCCAGTATTTGAGCGCCCACCGATTCTGTTGACTCCGATAGCCAAGGTTTCATGCGCTTCCTGGCTAATAGAACCGTAGGACATTGCTCCCGTATTGAAGCGTTTCATTATTTCTTCTATTGATTCCACCTCTTCTATTGGAATTGGCGTAGAATTTTTTAGTTTGAATAAGCCTCTTATTGTTGCGCGGGACCTACTTTGGTTATCGATCGCGGCGGTGTACTGTTTGAATATGGAATACTGACCAGATTGAGTGGCATGCTGAAGTTTGAATACAGTCTCTGGATTAAAGAGGTGATATTCTCCGTCACGACGCCATTGATATTCTCCGCCAGAGTCTAAGCTAGATTCTCCCGATTTTCTTTGTGCCCAAGCTCTGTCATGGCGAATACGTACTTCTTCGGAAATAACTTCGAGACCTACTCCACTAATTTTACTAGATGTCCCCTTAAAGTACTCTTTTACTAAGTCGCAGTTTAATCCCACAATTTCAAATATCTGCGCACCCCGATAGGATTGTACAGTGGAAATCCCCATTTTAGACATGATTTTAGTCATGCCCGTGTTAATTGCGCGGAAATAATTCTCTATTAGGGGAGTTGGATTTGTCCCATCATCCTGCCCACCTATGACTGAGCGGTTATTTAGGCTACTAATGGTTTCGATTGCTATATACGGGTTCACTGCATCAGCACCATACCCAACTAAGGTGGCAAAGTGATGGACTTCGCGAGCGTCTCCCGATTCAACGATTAAGCCTATTCGCGCTCGCCTGCCATTTTTGACTAAGTGGTGATGTACTGACGATACCGCCAATAGGCACGGAATACTTGCGTTTGTAGAGTTCATCCCCCTGTCTGAAAGAATAATAAAGTTAAATCCGTCATCTATAGCTTGGTCAGCCGCTAGGGAAATTTTCGTAAGCGCAGTTTCAATTGCGGTCGCGCCTGAGTTCAATAAATACGTTATATCCAAAGTCTTTGAGGAAAAGCCATGAGAATTTATTTTTTGTATTTGGGCAAGCTCACTATTGTTAAGGACAATAGAGTCTAAAAAGAGGCGGCGACAATTTTTGCCTTTAGTCTCTAGTAAATTCCCTTCTGGCCCGATCACTGTAGAGACTTGAGTAACCAGCTTTTCTCTGATCCCATCTAATGGTGGATTAGTAACTTGTGCAAATTTTTGTTTGAAGTAGTCGTAGAGCAGTCTCGGTCTGTCTGACAGTACTGCTAAGGGAGTGTCGGTTCCCATAGAGCCGATAGCCTCAGTTCCGCTTTCTGCCATTGGCTGGATAAGGAGCTTCAGCTCTTCCTCCGTATAACCAAAGGCTATTTGTTTCTCGATCAGTTCATTATCACTTAAAGTCGCAGAAGATTTTACGCTAGGGAGATTCTCAAGACTAAGTTTGTTTTCTCGTAGCCAATCACTATAGGGATGCTCGTTGATATAGGTGTCTTTGAGCTCCGTATCTTCAATAATACGTCCAAGCTCAGTGTCGACCAGAAAGATCCTTCCCGGCTGCAGGCGCCCCTTCATTTTGATTTTTTCAGATGGGAGCTCGAGCACTCCAACTTCTGATGCCATTACTACTAGATTATCCGTTGTAACATAATAACGTGAAGGTCTTAAGCCATTCCTATCTAATATTGCGCCGATCGATCGTCCATCCGTAAAGGCTATTGATGCCGGCCCATCCCAAGGTTCCATGAGACAGGAATGGTATTCATAGAAAGCTTTGCGGTCGAGATCCATTGTTTCATGTCCACTCCAAGCCTCAGGTATCATCATTAAAACGGCTAGGGGTAGAGGTCTTCCTGCCATATGGAGAAACTCTAGTACTTGGTCGAAAGACGCCGTATCTGAATTGCCCTCGAGAACTATTGGAAATAATTTTTCTAAGTCGCCGCCTAATGCCTCGCTTTTGCATAGTGCTTGTCTTGCTTTCATCCAGTTACTATTTCCGCTAACCGTGTTTATTTCTCCATTGTGGGCGATAAACCTGAATGGCTGAGCAAGAGTCCATGACGGGAAGGTGTTCGTTGAAAATCTTTGGTGAACTAGAGCGAGGGCCGATTCTACCCTCTCATCGTTTAGATCGGGGAAAACAATCTCTAGTTGGTTTGCAAGTAACATGCCTTTGTAGACCAGCGTCATCGAAGATAGGCTTGGAATGTAGAAAAGGCTTTTCTCTTTTAAGTCGCCAGCCCAGATCAGATGTTCTATCCGTTTACGAATGACGTAAAGTTTCCTTTCAAAATTCGCGCCAATTTTCGTATCTGCACCTTTACCTACAAATACCTGACTGAAGTAAGGTTGCGCCTTTTGAGCACTAGGTCCTACTACTTCCGGACCAAGGGTTATCTCTCTCCAGCCTAAAATAAACTGTCCTTCCTCTTTGGCGATTTGAGATAACTTACTTACACAGGCTTCTCGGTCGCTCAAATTGTTAGGTAAGAATATATTGCCAGCGGCGTACTCGCCTGCGGTAGGCAAATTGATCTTTAGTCTTCTAGCCTCGTCCCTTAGAAATTTATCGGGAATTTGCAGCAGAATACCGGCACCATCCCCCGTATTTTCTTCAGCACCAGTAGCGCCGCGATGCCACAGGTTTTTTAAAATTGACAGGCCTTGGGTGATAATGGCGTGAGATTTTCTTCCTTTCAGATCAGCAACAAACCCTAGCCCACAGGAATCGTGTTCGTTACTTGCGTCGTAGAGGCCGTCATCTGGTCTACCAATATGCGGGAATTTTACTTCACTAACATCATCCATGCTTTAGTATTTTCTCCGGGTGTCCATGTCCTTCGCGTTGGGACAGGCTTTTCACCGGCTAACTTACCGGCTGACTATTGATTTCACCTAGGGCGCGACTTTAGCGGCCTAGATAAATGCGAATACTACAAAATCGAGTACATGCTTGTGAACGGACTGTATTGCTCGAGTATTATTTTATAAGATTTAACATGTCGTGTCATCCTGACAGGCATTAGTATCCCAGTTATTAGAAAGATCTTCCCAACAAGAATTTCTAAGTGGCAAGTATGCTTTCTCTCGCACAAAGCGCAAACTATTTTTAGAGTTTTTCGGAAACTATGGGAGCATTTGAAAGAACTTAACAGTATAATCGATGCATTTTAAAGCAGTCTGGGGTGCTGTGGTTTAACCACCTATCCCGAGAAGCTAGAAATCATGGTTCTCTAGCGTCTCTAAGAGAACCTCTTTTAAGTAGTCGCTTGTGACGAAGGCAGCCCCTATATTTTTCAGTAATACAAGGCGGATATTACCATCTATATTTTTTTTGTCTTTGGACATATGGGCTATAAACTGCTGTGGGGTGATTTGAGCTGGAGCCGCAATCGGCAGAGACAAGCGAATTAACAGTGATTTGATGCCTTCTATCTGTTCTTTATGTAGAAAACCTAACCTCCATGACATAGAAAGAGCCATCATCGTGCCCGCCGCTACTGCCTCGCCATGTAGCCAATTTCCATAACCCAATGCGGTTTCTATCGCATGGCCGAACGTGTGGCCAAGATTGAGGATTGTTCTGACTCCTTGTTCTAACTCGTCAATTGACACAATTTTGGCTTTATTTTCGCAGGAGCGTTGGACTATATAATTTAGCGTATTGTTTTTTAAAGCTAAGATATCGGTGATGTGGTTCTCAATCCAATCAAGGAATTCGGCATCGTTGATCAAGCCATATTTAATTACTTCTGCCATACCGGCATTGAACTCTCGATTTGGTAGTGTTTTTAATGTTGAAGTATCAATAAACACAGCTTGAGGTTGATAAAAAGCACCTACCATGTTTTTCCCGAGAGGGAGGTTAATTGCGGTTTTTCCGCCAACGGATGAGTCAACTTGAGCCAGCAATGTTGTCGGCATCTGAATATAGTTTATACCTCTTTGGTAGGTTGCAGCTGCGAATCCGGCTAGATCTCCCACAACCCCGCCACCGAGAGCAATCAACGTAGCTCTTCGGTTGGTATTATTTTCGAGCATAAAACTAAGCAAGCGCTCAAGCTCTACAAAATTTTTCGATTTTTCACCTGGGGAAAGAATGAAAGTGTGACATTCATTCTTAAGAAAGTGTTGCTTGACAGTTTTTAAGTACAATTTGGCAACGTTGCTATCGGTAACAATAATCACTTGATTGCTATCGATGGCACTTGAAATTAATTGCGAGTCAGCGAGAACTTCATCACCAATATAAATGGGGTAGCTGCGACTTTTTAGAGAAACGTTAATTTTCGATAGCATTAATTTTTTTACTAATAGTTTGAATAATTTGATGAATGGGTTGCGTATCAGTAGGTATTACATAGTTCGCTATGTCACGATACAAGGAATCTCTTTCAAGCACAATTTCTGATAGTTTTGCTTGGGGGTTTTCAACTTGCAGTAATGGCCTTGATTTGTCAGCTTTCAACCTGTCAAAAAGTGTATCTAGTTGACTGGTTAGATAGAGCACAAGGCCTCTTTCAGACAAGGCATTTCGATTTTTCTTGCTAAGAATAGACCCGCCACCGGTGGCCACAACGATTTTATCGTGCTTTGAGATTTCTTCGATGACTGCCTCTTCTCTCTTGCGAAAGCCGCTCTCCCCTTCTATCTCAAATATCCTATCGATTTTTACGCCGGTTTTCCTCTCGATTACCGCATCGGTATCAATGAAGTCGTAGTTCAGTAATTGGGCTAATCTAAGCCCTATAGTTGTCTTGCCGACCCCCATGGGGCCTACGAAAAAAATTCTGTTTGAGCCCGACAATGGAATTATATCCTCTATGGCATTGGTTTAAGCAATAATAGCAGCTTGTGACTAGTAAATATTAAGTCTACCTAGATATTTTATTAATTATAGTTATGACAAGATACGACTCTTCGGTGCATAAAAGCCTCAGTTGGTTGATACTATTTGTAGTACTTAGTTAGATGCGATGTTTTATGAATGTGATGTGACGGAAAATTTTGGAGAAAGATAATCAACTGTAATTTCGGACCTTACACGTATTTTGAGCGCTTCGAAGAAAAGTGATCGCTACTGTTGCCGTCTTTGCACCGTTGCGCCGAAAGTACGATTATAGTGCTTTAAGTAGCATGTATGAATCGTTGGTCATAGGCTCGCGAGTCTGGGTGCCTTTGAGAAGCTCATTTCGAGTCGGGGTTGTTTTACAGATCAGAGACTCTGCTGGTGCGGACATCTCTAAGCTTAAATCAATAGTCGAAATTTTAGATGATGGGCCAGTTATCTCTAAGAAAATGCTGGACCTTGCTTGTTGGGCATCTGCATATTATCACCACCCGATAGGGGAGGTGGTGGCGACCATTCTTCCCGCTCCTTTGAGAACGAAAACTTTGATTTCAGCCGTTGGCCGTGAGAGTTGGGGTCTTACAGAACTGGGGAGGCGGGCTCTTGAAGAGGTCTCAGTGAAAGGGAGCCGACAGAAGCATATTCTAGAAGTTTTGCAGCATAATGGCTCCGTTTCCGCAGAGGAACTTGGCGAGTTGGGTTATAATTGGCGAAGCCCAATGCGCATACTTTTGAAGCGTAACTTTGCTGTGAAGTCCGTTGTGTCCACTCCGATCGCTTCAGTTGGTTTGTTGGGCAGTTCGACCATCCTGAACGAGGAGCAGACGCATGCTTCAAAAACCATTCATGAGACTCTCGGAAGATTTCAGCCTACTGTCTTATACGGAGTTACGGGAAGCGGGAAAACGGAAGTATATTTTGATGTTATCGATAGTGTACTGCAAAGCGGAGGCCAAACTCTTTTTTTACTTCCAGAAATAGCTTTAACTAAGCATTTAGTGACGCGTTTCCGCCAGCGATTTGGTAACCAAGTAGCGACTCTTCACTCGGGGCTGAACAAAAAAGAGCGAGTAGCTACTTGGGTTAGAAGTAAGAAAGCAGAGGTGGGAGTGCTACTTGGGACACGCTCCGCAGTCTGGATGGATCTTCCTGATCTTAAATTGATTATCGTTGATGAGGAGCATGACGCTGCTTATAAGCAGCAAGATGGATTTCGATACTCCGCTCGGGATATCGCAATAGTCCGAGCACAGCGGGCAGATATTCCTGTAGTTTTAGGGTCAGCTACTCCGTCGTTTGAGACATTAGCTAATATAGAGCGTAAAGACTTTCAGCTAGTGCGGCTAAAAACCCGCCCATTAGCGTCGTCAAAAACCAAAGTCGAGAGTATTGATGTTCGGGGATTAAAATTAATCGGGGGCATGAGTGAACCTTTAATTAGGAATATGCGAGAGCATTTGGCGAAGGGGCGGCAAGTGGTTCTTTTTCTTAATAGGCGGGGGTACTCCCCAGTTATGATTTGTCGTTCTTGTGGAATGCTAATAACTTGTCTTCAATGTGACGCTTACTTGGTATATCACAAGCAAAAAAATTCACTGACTTGCCATCACTGCGGATACCGGAAATTTGCGTTCAGAAAAGTGGGTTGTTGTGCTGAAGAAACAATAGAACCTCTGGGTCTCGGAACAGAGGGAATTGAAGAGGCAGTTCGAGACTTATTTCCAGATAAGACAGTATGCAGAGTTGATAGAGATTCCGTTAGGTCCCCTAAAGCCCTAGAAAAAATCTTAAGTGAAATAGGTACCGGCGAAATCGATATATTAATTGGCACCCAAATGGTGTCTAAGGGCCTTGATTTTGAGAATGTTACATTGGTGGGTGTGGTTGATGCTGACTCGCGGCTATATTCAATAGATTTTCGAGCAGAAGAGAGGCTGGCTCAGTTACTCGTGCAGGTTTCTGGTCGGGCTGGTCGTGGGAGCAAGCCCGGCGCTGTCTTTGTTCAGACTCATAAACCAGAAAACGCTGTTTTAAGACGAATTATTGATGATGGTTATGACGTATATTCCAAGCTGGCGCTACCCGAGCGGAGAGAGGTGGGATTTCCTCCATATGTTGCGATGGCTCTGGTTCGGGCGGAGTCTAAGTACCCGGATCGGCCAACATTTTTTTTAGCGGGGGTTAGGGGAATTCTTCAAGAGGAAAGCTCTAAGGCGGATATTAGTTTTCCAATTCCAGCTGTCATGGCTTTACGTGCTGGTAGGGTCAGGGCGTTGTTGATAGTTAGAGCCCCCATGAAAATGGAGATTCAGAATCTGCTTGCCGCTTGTCTGGATAAAATAGAAAGCTTGTCTAAGGAAGTCCGAATTCGGTGGACAATTGATGTCGATCCTCAGGAGACCCTTTGAGAAATTTACGATGTGTGAATAACCTCTCAATAAGCGATAGAATTGAAGATGTTCTTGGAAGTTTTATATATTGGAAAATTTTTTGAAAGATAAGCTGCGGCGCTCTATAGAGGCTAGCCTGGTCGAATTGAGAAAACTAGGCGTCTTAGAAATTGATGATGTCTATGATTTTCGTATTGAGGTGACTAAAAAAGCCGAACATGGTGATTACAGCACTAATTTAGCGTTGCTTTTAGCAAAATTTATTGGGGAACCCCCTAGAAAAATCGCAGAGCGAATCGCTGCAATATTAGAAGCAGATGAACTTTTTCATTCTGTTACGGTTGCAGGACCAGGTTTTATTAATTTCACCCTTGCTGCCGAAGCTATATTTGCTGTCATTGGTCTAGTGAAGAAGCGAGGTGCGAGTTATGGATGCAATACTATTGGGCATGAAATTTCTGTTCAAATTGAGTTTGTATCAGCGAACCCTACCGGCCCGCTGCATGTAGGTCACGGACGAGGTGCGGCTATTGGTTCTGCGCTAGCGAGTCTTTACCAAGCCTGCGGGTATTCCGTGCATAAAGAATATTATGTAAATGATGCTGGCCGGCAGATGGATATTCTCGCAGTGAGCGTTTACTTAAGATACTTGCAGGAGGAGGGATGCACCCTTGTGTTCCCGTCTAATGGTTATCAAGGGACATACATTTCAGAGATCGCTCGTGATTTTCAGCACTCATCACCTTGGCCAGAGTCGTCGCGGCAATGTGGCTTAGGGGCGCTAATAACGGACGTAGATACTGATTTGGCGATGGATGATCTTATATCGGGTGTTAAAGTTCACTTAGGCAAACCTTATTACGAGCTAATTAAGTCTCACGCGACCCATGCTATTTTAGAAGCGATAAAAGATGATTTGCGAGCCTTTCACGTTACTTTTGATTCATGGTTTTCAGAATTGTCTCTGCATAGGGAAGGCTTAATTGAAGCATCACTAAGTCATCTGAGTGCGAAAGAGTACCTTTATGTTTCGGACGGTGCGACTTGGTTTAGATCTACTTTGTCGGGTGACGAGAAGGATCGAGTGGTGATAAGAGACAATGGCCAAAAAACCTATTTTGCTGCTGACATTGCTTATCACGCTGGTAAATTTGATCGCGGTTTTGAAAAATTAATTGACGTGTGGGGCTCGGACCACCATGGCTACATCCCTAGAGTGCAGGCTGCTCTTGAGGCTATGGACAAGCCTAGCGGCGATTTGGATGTTGTTTTGGTGCAGTTTGCCGTTCTAATGCGTGATGGTGCGGCAGTTGCAATGTCCACTCGCTCCGGAAATTTTGTTACATTACGAGATTTGGTCAATGAGGTTGGTGTCGATGCTGCTCGTTTCTTTTACCTGATGAGGCGATCCGATCAACATATGGAGTTTGACTTAAGCCTTGCCGTTTCTAAAACTAACGAGAACCCAGTCTATTATGTGCAGTATGCCCATGCGCGGATTTGCAGCATTATGGCTCAAGCTCGCTCGCTCGGGGAATGGGGCTGGACCGCAGATAGTCCTGAACATCTAAACACCGCTGCCGAGCGGAAAATAGCGATAATGTTGGCTGGTTATCCAGAGGTATTAGTAAGTGCAGTCAAGACGAATGAACCTCATCTGCTGCCTCAATACTTGCGCGAATTGTCTCAAGAATTCCACGCTTACTACAATTCCAACAAAGTATTAGCTGAGAATACAGCAGTGAGGTTTGCTCGCTTATCTTTGGTGGATGCGGTTCGCCAAGTACTTGCAAATGGGTTAAGTTTACTGGATATTTCAGCACCGCGCTCAATGTGAGGGGGAACATAGGTGGCCTTTAGAGACTATAAAAAAATTTCTACTGTTTCTAGTAAAAAGAAAAGTAGCGGGAAACTTTCCTGTTTCATTATTGGACTAGTGGCGGGAGGGACAATTTCTTATGGGTGTTTAACATTTTTGCCTGAGACTAGATTTTTTGATCTCTTGAGTTGGCCAAAAAATTTGACCACAACTTTGGGATCCTTAAGTAAAAAAATCAAGGAGATGTCGAAAAGTGACGGCCTCCCTCCAATGGAATTCGAGTTCCAACCGCTACAAAGTGATAGCGAAATCAATATTGGCACGGCGGAGATATTCGAACAGGGTTACCTTCAGGCGGGGTCTTTTCGCACTATTGAAGATGCTGATGGGACTAAGGTGTTGTTAGCAATTTCAGGGATTAAGTCAGAGATCAGTCGGGTTGTCACGGCAGAAAGTAGCGTATGGTTCCGTGTGCTAGTTGGACCTCTTTTAAGCGAAAGAGCAATACGGGAAACACGTATAGAGATGATCGAGCAAGGTATAATTCCTATTTTTTTGAAAAAAGCGGCAGATTGACCTTTTTTTGTTAGGAAGGAGGTTATGGTCGAAAACTGTAATTTTCCTCTAACTAGGTCTATTTATCTTGAAAGTTGTCCAAACCTGATGGAGCTGAGGATTCAAGGAGCAACAGCCTAATATTTCTTCGTAGATTTGATTTGAATGGTGTGCTATCACCCATAGGTGTAAAAATTTGACCTAATGTGACTGATTCTTTCAGGTAGTGGGACAGAATCTCTGCAGACCCTTTCACCCAGTTAACCCAAGCTATTTTAGACTTTGAAAAAAGCTCCTGCTCCTGTTTTATTTTTATAGACATTTTCAGGAAGTCCGGGTATGGAGCTGCCATTGCCGTCATGTCTGCTCCGCGGACGATGCTTTCTTCCCAGGTATGGCAGTATGCGAATTTTTCTGTAGATAATATGGCAGAGCAGATTTTCTCGATGCGACTATTGGGAATCTTATATTGAGGGAGTATCGTTTTTGCAATGGACGCGGCGTAAGATTCTTTATTCTCGAATTGAAGCGCAGTATGATCCTCTATGTATCCCGCATCGTGGAAGAGCAGCGCGCAATATACTATTTCATAGTCAATTGGCGGATTGCGGTCCCCATGGAAATTAATTATTTCCTCTGCAAACCTTAGGGTTTCTTCAACATGAGTGAAGTTGTGAAATGCTAGTTTATCGCTATAGAATTTACAGGCTGCTTTTTCTAATGATAAGTTTCGGATTTTTGTAAATGCCGATTCCATGTCACTGTCCTTGTTAAGTAGAGGATGAGAAATTGGTTCGAGAGAACTATTATTTAAGAGTCTCAAAAAAAAACAAGCTTTAATGTTCATGGCTTTTGTTTTGAGATTAAAAGGTCGATTAAGATAGCCTACTGATTTGGATTGTTGTACGCTCGGCTCTAATAATACAATTTTTATTGTATCTAGTGGAGACTTAGAGAATATGGCGTTAAATATTTTTGTTAATGGAGAGCACTTTGAGGCTCCTGATAATGTTGTGTTGCAAGGGGTCGTTGAATTTTTAGACGTAAGAGGCCGTTACGCGATTGAAGTGAATGGTGAAATCGTTCCGAAAAGTGAACACTTGGGCTTTGCACTTAAGGGTGGAGATACGGTTGAAATTGTAAAGGCTGTTGGCGGTGGTTAATAGCCAAGGCATAGAAAAATTAATTAAGGAATAGCCAGCAATATGGATGTATTAGAATCGAAAAAAAATGATCTCAAAGATGCTTTGGAAATTGAAGGATATCGACTTTCTTCCCGTTTGCTGGTTGGAACAGGAAAGTATAAAGATCTGTCTGAAAGTCAGGCAGTTATTGAAGCAAGTGGTGCTAACGTAGTCACGGTAGCAATAAGAAGAATCGATGCTGGACAGGCGCCAGATGTCCCTGATTTATTGCAAATTATTTCTCCAGATAAGTACATTATTTTGCCTAATACGGCGGGTTGTTACGATGCTGCTTCAGCAGTGCGAACTTGCATGTTGGGACGCGAACTTCTAGATGGCCACTCATTAGTTAAGCTTGAAGTTATGGGTAACAGTCGTACTTTATATCCAAATGTTGTTGAGACGTTAACTGCGGCAAAAACGTTATGTAAAGAAGGGTTTCAAGTAATGGTCTACACTTCGGATGATCCTATTCTAGCTGCCGAGCTTGAATCGATAGGCTGCGTTGCTATCATGCCTCTTGCCGCTCCTATTGGGTCAGGGCTAGGCATACAGAATCGTTTCACCTTAAGGACCATAATTGAAAATGCTGGCGTCCCTGTGATTGTTGACGCGGGAGTAGGGACCGCTTCTGATGCTAGCATCGCTATGGAGCTTGGTTGTGACGGTGTTTTGATGAACACCGCGATCGCCGAGGCGCAAGATCCTGTATTAATGGCTTCAGCGATGTCTAAGGCTGTTCAGGCAGGTAGAGAGGCATTTCTGGCCGGAAGGATGCCTCGGCGTGCATATGCAACAGCATCTTCACCTTTAGACGGCACTTTTTTATCATAATCTGTTTGTGATGGTTCAAGACGTTCCTTTATTGCGAACTGTTCGGAGCTATGTTGTCCGTGCAGGCCGTACAACAGTTGCTCAGGTCAAGGCATTAACCGATCTTCAATCTATGTTTACATTTAACGCCGAGGGCTTGCAGGGAGTTAACGATCTATTTGATTTGACTGGGTCACTACATTTAGAGATTGGGTTTGGCAACTCCGACAACCTAATACAGATGGCTGCATGCCATCCGAGTAATAATTATTTAGGCTGCGAAATGCATCCTCCAGGTCTGGCAAGAGCGTTATTGGCAATAGATAAACTGTCCTTGTCGAATGTTCGTGTGGCAGGCATTGATGCCATTGACGTGCTAGCTGCCATTTCAAACGATGTTTTAGACGCGGTCTATATTTATTTTCCAGATCCGTGGCCGAAAAAGCGCCATAATAAAAGACGGTTAGTGAACGAGAATTTTTTAAATTTGCTTTATTCTAGGTTGAAAAAAAGTGGTACTTTTCGCTTTGCCTCAGATGACGAGGCTTACGCCGAAATGGTAAGAGGTCTAATCAGCAAATCGGCCGCATGGGCTAATATTGCCGGCGAAAGAAAGTGGTCGCCCAGGCCAAACGACCGAGTATTTACTAGATTTGAGAAAAGAGCAGGAACTCTAAAAAGTAAGGTTTTTGAAATCACCGCGAGTCCTTGTCGTTAGCGTATTCAATATCGTTGTGGTTGGTGGGACTAATGTCGTCTAAATCTCGTATTAAGTAGAATTGATTGCTTTTTTTCCCTTCCCCATGGCTGTTTGGCCTAGCTATTCCGAAAGTATTTTTTATACCACAGAGCTGCGCAGTTTCTAGCACATCAAGATTGTCGTCTACCAATATAGTGGTTTTGAAGTTGCACTGTGTTGAGCTAGAGAGCTTTGTCCAAAACTCTATTTGTTCTTTGCAGTAACCTATTTCATGGGCATTGCAGACGTGGTCGAAGTACTTTCTTATGGCTGTGATTTCTAGCTTTTTGTCCATGCTTTTGAGTGAGGCGTTGGTGGCCAGCGTAAGATTAAAGCCACCTTGCTTTAATTTTTCCAGCAGAGTTTTAGCCCCGCTTCGCAGGGTGATCAAATACTCCAATTCATTTTCAATTTCGACTAAGCTTAGATCTAAGGTTCTACTCCAATATTCTAGGCTATACCAGTTCAACGATTTTTTATTCTGCTCGAGTAAATTTTCTATGATTTTTGTTGCACTCATCTTGTCTATGTTGTGTTTGGACGCTAATTTAGATGGTAGCAAATGATTCCAAACTTGGTTGTCAAAATGCAGATCCAAAAGAGTGCCATCCATATCAAAGATAAAAGTGTCCACGTCCCCCCATGCTATTTTTGATAAGGTCATTTTACACCTCTACCCCGAATCAACTCTTTGAGTTCATGGGTTAAGGCATGGGCTAATTCTAACTCACTAGATTTCAATATCTTTTTTAATTGCGTATTCTGTTCGGATTCTTTGGGACCGTTCTCTGAAGCTATCGTAAACCAAGCGTAGCTTAAAGGGAGATTCGGATCTTTTCCAATCCCTTTCATGAGTAGTGAGCTTAGGTTGCGTTGAGCGGGCTTAAAGTCCCCAAGCGCAGACTCTTTCAGCCAAAAGTAACCTTCCTCGTAGTTTATTTCTGTCCCATTCGCAAAGATGTACATTAAGCCAACTTGCATTTGGGCTTTTATATCTCCGGTTTCTGCTAGCTTCCGCATCAGTTCGAATGCCTTTTTCTGGTCCTTTATATTACCCGTATTTTTCAAATACTCGCCTGCTAGCTGAAAAGTGGCAGCTGCATGGTTTTGCTGTGAAGCCCGTTTTAGAAAATCTATTGCTTCTTCTTTTTTCTCTTCGCGTAACAGAAGGATCGCTAGGTTGAATTGCGCTGCGGCTAATCCTTGTTCTGCAGATTTGGCGAACCATTTTTTAGCATCTCGTATGTTCTTACTCGTACCTTCTCCTTTAGCAAGCGCGACAGCGAGAAAGAATTGAGCTTCCGAGTCTCCGAGTTCAGCCCCTTTTGTAAACCAATGGACTGCTTTGTGTGAATTTTTGGGTTCCCCATAACCTCGGAGATTAATTATTCCTAGATTGAACATCGCGCCGGGCAAATTGTTTTCTGCTGCCGCTTTGAAAAGTTTTTTCGCCTTATAAAAGTCTATTTCAACACCTTTTCCTCTCAAATACATAGCTCCGAGGTTGTTTTGGGCGACAGGGTCTCCTGCATCAGAAAGGATCTGATAATGCTTTGCAGCAACGGGGAAATCGCCTGAATTATAAGCTTCGATCGCTACATCAGCTCGACCTGTAGCTGATACTAGAACTAAAATGATATAAATGGATAAATTAATACGCATCTTAAAGGGGCTCTTATATTCTGTATAGCATATAATTAGTTCATCTAAAATTCTTATTTAATGGCGTCTATGATCAAGATTAAAAAAATTCTAATAGCTAACCGTGGAGAAATTGCGATTCGGGTTATGCGAGGGGCATCTGAGTTAGATATTCAGACCGTGGCAATTTACGCCCATGAAGATCGCTTTTCATTGCATCGATTTAAAGCTGACGAGTCTTATCTGGTGGGCGTTGGGGACACTCCCGTAAAAGCCTATTTGCGTATCGATAAAATCATAGCAGTTGCTCTCTCGAGTGGAGCAGATGCTATTCATCCCGGTTATGGTTTTTTGTCTGAAAGCCCCGAATTTGCGGAAGCTTGTTCTGACGCGGGTTTAGTTTTCATTGGGCCATCCCCAGAGGTTATGAGAAAACTGGGTAATAAAATACAAGCGCGTGCTTTGGCAGAATCAAGTGGGGTCGCCGTAATGCCTGCGACTAATGCATTACCTAGCAATGAAAAGGAAGTCGCTCAATTGGCGGAACATGTTGGTTATCCGCTTATGCTTAAAGCTTCATGGGGTGGGGGTGGGCGCGGCATGCGAGTGATTGAATTTGCGGAAGATTTGCATGCCATAGTGCAGACCGGTAGGCGTGAAGCTTTGGCCGCCTTTAATAATGATGAAATTTATTTGGAAAAGCTGGTAAAGAATGCGAGGCATGTCGAGGTTCAAATACTTGGTGATAATCATGGAAATATCGTGCATTTGTTTGAGCGTGATTGTACCGTTCAAAGAAGAAATCAGAAAGTCGTTGAGCGTGCTCCTGCAATTTATCTAACGGAAGATCAACGAAATGATTTTTGTCTTGCGGCGATAAAAGTGTGTAAGGCTGTCAGCTATACTTGTGCTGGAACCGTTGAATTTCTGCAGGATGTAGATACCGGTGCTTTCTATTTTATTGAGGTGAATCCTCGTATACAGGTCGAACATACTGTCACCGAATCGATTACTGGTATAGATATAGTCAAAGCGCAAATTAGGATATCGGAAGGACATTCAATTGGTTCTCCAGAGTCTGGGATTCCTCCGCAAGCAGATATCAAAATTCATGGCCATGCGATTCAGTGTCGAGTGACTGCGGAAGATCCTGAGAACAATTTCATTCCAGATTATGGCACGATTACAACGTATAGAAGTCCGGCTGGCTTCGGTGTTCGGTTAGATGCAGGAACAGCTTACGCCGGAGCGGAAATCACAAGATATTATGACTCTTTATTGGTTAAAGTTACCGCATGGGCTGCAACTGAGGAGGAAGTTGCGCTTAGGATGCGCAGAGCTCTATTGGAGTTTCGGATTAGAGGAATAAGCACTAATCTTGCATTCCTTGCTGGGTTGATGATAAATAAAAAGTTTCAGAAGGCTGAATATACCACTCGGTTTATTGATGAGACCCCTGAGCTTATGGAGCTTCCCCACCGGCGTGATAGAGGGACTAAACTACTCGGCTATATAGCCGAGGTGATTGCAAAAGGGAATCCTGCAGTTACGGATCGACCGTGGCCAAGTGTTATTGAAGAGCCAAGTATTCCACGTTGCGAAGATGTAACTATTGCATCGGGTTCGAGACAAAAGTTCGAGGAATTGGGCGCAACGAACTTTTCGAAATGGATCCTTGAGCAGAATCAGATTTTAGTTACTGATACCACATTTCGAGATGCACACCAATCTTTGTTGGCTACTCGTTTTAGGAGCTATGATTTGATTCAAATTTGCGATGCCTATGCGCGGTTAGCCCCTCAATTATTGTCCGTCGAGTGTTGGGGAGGGGCAACTTTTGATGTTGCAATGAGATTTCTCAATGAGTGTCCATGGACGCGCTTGAAATCTATTAGGGAAAAGCTTCCTAATGTCCTTACACAGATGTTGTTGAGAGCGTCAAATGGGGTCGGGTACAAAAATTATCCTGATAATGTGGTGAATTATTTTATTAGTCAGGCAGCCGCATCTGGTGTCGATATTTTCAGAGTATTTGATTCTTTGAACTGGGTTGAGAACATGCGCCTACCGATAGACTTTGTTATAGATTCAGGAAAAGTTTGTGAAGCTACTATTTGTTACACCGGAAATCTGGTTGGAGCGAGCGAGAAAAAATATAACTTGGCCTATTACGTGAAAATGGCGAAAGAGTTAGAAGCAGCTGGCGCACATATTCTGGGGATAAAGGACATGGCAGGGCTATGTCTCCCTAGAGCCGCGACGTTGTTGGTTTCGGAACTTAAACAAGAAATTGGAATACCGATTCATTTTCATACTCATGACACAAGCGGGATAGCGGGAGCGACGGTGCTAGCAGCGATAGATGCCGGTGTAGATGCCGTTGACTTGGCCATGGACTCAATGAGTGGTATGACGTCGCAACCAAATATGGGTTCAGTGCTTGAAGCCCTTCGGAATGGTCCTCGTGAAAGCGATTTAGATGCTAATGCTATTAGAACACTTTCTGATTATTGGGCTGGTGTTCGAAGAAACTACTCTGCTTTCGAAAGCCAAGAGCGAACTGGTGCATCTGAGGTTTATGTGCACGGGATGCCAGGCGGACAATTTACAAATTTGCGGGAGCAAGCGAGGTCACTTGGCTTGGGCCGAAGATGGAGCGAAGTTGCAAAAGCCTATGCTGAAGTGAACGAAATGTTCGGAGATATAGTAAAGGTAACGCCTAGTTCAAAAGTAGTAGGTGATATGGCCTTAATGATGGTCAGTAGTGGATTAAGTAGAGTAGATGTTGAGTCTGAAAGCACCGATGTAGCTTTTCCTGAGTCGGTAGTTTCTTTTTTTAGAGGCGATTTAGGTCAACCTTTAGGGGGATTTCCGGCTCCCTTACGCGCAAAAGTCTTGCAGGGCGAAGTGGGCTTAGAAGTGAGACCAGGCTCTGTGCTTGCGCTTGCAGACCTTGATGAGGAGCGGGGCATCGCTGAAGAGCGAGCCGCAAGGAAAATTTCAGATGAAGAGTTTGCTTCTTATCTTATGTATCCAGATGTTTTTATTGACTATGTTGCAGCCTATCGAAAATACAGTGATTTGACTGTACTACCGACAACTATCTTTTTCTATGGGATGGAGTCCGGCCAAGAAGTGCAACTACAGATTGAGTCAGCAAGATCAATTGTGCTGAGATATATGGGGATGAGCGAGGCTGATCAAGAAGGATGCCAAACTGTTTACTTTGAGTTAAATGGGCAGCCAAGGCAGGTTCGGGTTGTAACGGAGAAGAGAGAGAACGCCAAAATTGGGGGCTCCAAGTCAGACGCCGGCAATGTATGTCATGTGGGTTGTCCCATGCCTGGCCTGATAGCGCAAATAGATGTTGAAGAAGGTGATGAGGTTAGTAAAGGACAATCTCTGTTTACTATTGAGGCTATGAAAATGCAAACGACAATTCGTGCCGAACGAGACGGAACTATCAAAGAGATAGTCGTGAGTGAAACACAGGAGGTGGACAGTGGCGATTTATTGGCGATTTTTGATTAGAAAAGCGGGCGCTTCAAGATATATTGAAAAGTACTCTCCGCTATGCCGCCACTGATCGGAATCTTGAACCAGACGCTCAAGTTTGGAATTTCACTACCTGAATCAGGCTACCTTCTGCTTGAAGGCGTGCTCAACATCAGGTCTAGTTCTATTCCGCGGTTATAAAATTATCGGCTCAGAGATCGTCTGATCAGAACGCGCACAAAGCAGAGAGTACTATGAAGCTATCCTACAACTTTTTCGTCTAAGGTGAAATGCCTTTTATTTAAGAAAATGCAATCTCGAGTGTATACGTTTACTACTGTTGTTTAGATAGAGCCGCATCTATTTTGGCTTGGATTTGTGTTACTCGCTGATCTATATTTTTTGAAATAATGTTATTTTCCTTTTTAAGCTTTAAGTGCTCATTTGCGATGTTCAATGCGGCCATAACCGCAGTATTTTCATTGCCGCTGTTTTTAATTTTAGTTTTTTGCTCCTCTATTTTGTTGTTTAAAAAGTCCACTGAAAGCATTAGATCTTCTTTTTCGTCTGCCTTGCAGCCAATAAGATACTCATTATTTAATATTGTTACTTTAACTGGCGTCATATTATCGTTCACGATCAGTTTTCCAGAGCTTTCAGTCGGGAAATCATTCCTTCCACACGTGTTCGAGCTTGTTCTGTTTTGCTGATTAACTCAGTCCGCTCGATTGTCAGTGCACTTTTATGAGTCTTTAGCATTGTATTTTCGACAGTTAAGTTCTCTATCGTTGTGATTAGTTCATCTACTCGCATCTCTAATGAGGCTAGTTCAAGCTCATCTTGGTCGTTTGGATCCATATTTATCTGCCTAGGCTGATTTAAATAATTTACAACTAGTCAAATATAGAGGGCTTTAGGATAGATGGTCAATAGCATCTCTCGCTGTTGGTTGCGCTTTCATCGTGTGATAATAGTTGGAATGTCTCGGTATTTGCAAAGGATGTAAAAGATGTCGTTAGGTTTATATAGCACTTTTGAGGGCGCATTGGGGCAGGTAGGTTGCACCGTTGTCCCCTCCGAGGCTTACGGTGCTTTGGTGGGCTTGCTCTCGGGACCACGGCCAGTTGACCAAAAGCTATGGTTAAATTGTATAAATGACGACTTAAAGTCGTCTACGGATTCTTCGATCTCATCACAAAATACGGATCTGGATTTTTTTATTCAGCGCGCGGTCAATGCCTTAGGAGATATGGAAGCTGATGCACTTATTATTATTCCAGATGACAATATAGATCTCGGTGAACGGATAACAGCTTTTTCTGGATGGTGCAGTGGCTTTCTTTACGGTTTTGGCGTCTCTGGGATCCCTGAGAAAGTCGTCATGAGTGCCGATTCTCAAGAATTTTTAAGCCACTTGACGCAGTTTTGTCGGCTAGACTTTGAGGTTGAAAATAGTGAGGAAGATGAAAAAGCGCTATTTGAATTGTTAGAATTTAGTAAAGTTGGAGTATTAAATCTTAATGAAGAGGTGAAAAAATTTAGCTCTATAGATACGGAAACTAACTCGCTACACTGAGAGGTATTGAAATGAAGCAACGAGAGTTCGCACGTCGACGTAAAGAGTTAATGGAGATAGCAGGTTGTGGGTCTATTATTATTCAGCCTTCATCACAAGAGCATATTAGAAATCGTGATGTTTACTATCCGTATAGACCTGACAGTGACTTCCACTTCTTAACTGGTTTTAGTGAACCACTATCGGTAGCAGTTTTCATCCCAGGTCGAGCCCAAGGGGAATTTATTTTATTTTGTCGAGAAAAAGACCAAGATGCGGAAATATGGCATGGTAGGCGTGCTGGTCTTGAGGGCGCATGTTCTGTTTACGGAGCTGATGATGCGTTCCCTATTGAAGATTTGGATGAAATTCTTCCAGGTCTGCTCGAAAATAAAGATCGTATCTACCACACAATGGGTAGATATGTCGATTTCGATCGACGAGTTATTGGCTGGCTTAGTCACGTAACGGACATGGCTCGTGCGGGAGTGCATGCGCCTGATCAATTTATATCTCTTAGTCATTTGGTTCATGAGATGAGGTTGATAAAAAGTCCATCGGAAATACGAGTGATGCGCCGCGCGGCTGAGATATCGTCGAACGCGCACTGCCGAGCAATGGCTATTACGAAACCTGGTCTTTTTGAGTATCAGGTAGAGGCGGAGATAATGCATAGCTTTATGGATCAAGGATCGCGCTCTCCGGCATACCCATCGATTGTCGGCGCTGGCCGAAATAGTTGTGTTCTTCATTACACTGAAAACAACGAAAAATTGAAAAATGGAGATCTACTTTTAATTGACGCGGGTGCGGAATTAGAGAACTATGCGAGCGACATCACGCGTACTTTCCCCGTGAATGGGAAATTCACCCGAACTCAAAAGATAGTTTATGAAATAGTTTTGGAAGCACAATTGGCTGCCATCTCTCGAGTGAAGCCGGGTAACCGATGGAATGAGCCGCATGATGCTGCCGTTGAGGTTATCACGCAAGGATTACTTGATATTGGGATCTTAAAAGGTAGCCTGCCGAAACTTATTCAAACTGAAGCCTATCGTTCTTACTACATGCATAAGACAGGACATTGGCTTGGGATGGATGTGCATGATGTCGGTGACTATAAGATCTCTGACCAATGGCGGGTGTTTGAGCCAGGGATGGTGACTACTATTGAGCCTGGATTATATTTCTCAGGTTCTATTAAAGGATTGCCGAAAAAATGGCATAACATCGGTATCAGGATTGAGGATGATGTCTTGGTGACAACTAGGGGATGTGAGGTTTTGAGTGGTGCACCTAAAACTGTTAGGGAGATCGAGGATGTAATGCGTGCAGCTCATTGATACTGATTGTGTGGTTATAGGGGCTGGGCTGGTTGGCTGTATTGCAGCTTTAGGACTCAGTCAGAATGGTTTCCGTGTCCAGATTGTTGAAGTGGACAGGATCAGTATTGAAATACCGGAGGACGCAAGAGCTTTGGTGTTGTCTAGTGCTTCAATTCAGATACTGAAAGCCTTACGGATATGGCCACAGTTAGCTGAATTTGCATATTCCGTAAAAGAGGTTCGTGTTTCGGAGCAAGGCGCTTATGGGAGTGTCCTTCTCTCCGCAGAAGAGGCGGGCATGGAAGAGCTTGGATGTTCTTACCCAGCCGGAAAGTTGCTCGGCATGCTTAGAAAAGCTGTTATTGAAGACCAAAACATTTTGGTACGCGATCAAGCCAGTTTTACTGGATTTAATGAGTATGATGAGCACTGTGAGGTAAGCATTATCGATGACGTCTTTACCTCTAAGATAACTACCCAATTTTTGATCGGTGCTGATGGTCTTGAGTCAAGTGTACGATCAGCGCTGGGAGCTTCACTTTCAACGATATCTTACGGCCAGCATGCGGTGGTAGGCAAATTAACCGGATCGATTCCGTGTAACCATAGAGCGTATGAGCATTTTACTGGTCAAGGACCGCTCGCTTTTATTCCTATAGGCCTCAATACCTATACAAGTGTTCAGTGCTTCGATGTCAAGAACGCTGACCATGCAATTAGGATGTCAGACGACGCTTACTTAAGGTTGACAGAGAAAAACATAGGCGCAAGGCTGGGTCTGCTGTCTAACTTAGGTAAGCGATATAGTTATCCCTTGACTAGACAAAAATCGAGTCTTCTAGTTGGTAAGAGAACCGTAATTATTGGAAATGCGGCGAATGTCGTGCATCCCAACGGTGCACAGGGCTTAAATCTCGGTTTTCGTGATGTAGCAACCTTGCTTACAGTGATAAAGAGAAGTGAAAAAGGCTGCGATCCTCAAACTATTTTGGAACTGTACTCGAGTTCTCGCTCAAAAGACCATCGCGTGACGGGCGCGCTCACTAACATGCTGGCTCAAGGATGTCGTTCCCAATTAAATACCGTAGCAGCTTTACGACGATTGAGTATGTTTACTTTATCTCATACGGCTTTTTTAAGAAAATGCTTAATAAGGCAGGCGAGCGGCCTAGGTTTTTTGGACCACGGTGTTAATTTCTCGTTTTGGGCTCGATGACGGGAGCGAGCATCCAAACTTATGACGTGTGTGTGGTTGGCAGCGGAATAACTGCTCTTGTGACCGCAGGTATGTTTGCACGGAAGAATTTTAGTGTTTGCTTGGTGGGCTCGCATTCAAGGCAAAAGAATAAGTCTGACTATACTCCGCCAAGACACTACTCAATCTCACCTGCCTCCAAGCGAATTTTCGAATTCCTGAATGTTTGGGATTATTTAAGTGGAACCGATGCTGGCTTAGTCAATGGGATTCAAATCTGGGGCCAGGGCGTTCAACCACTCGTAGACTTCCCCCCATCGATCGAAAGTCACAGTCCTCTTGCCTGGATCTTAGAGAGAGAAAAAATCGTGTCAATATTATTGGCTGGGATTGGCGATCTTGGAGTCGAGATTATTGAGTCTGAGTTAATCAGCATTGATTCATCTAAAGATGAAGGTTTGATTCGTTTCGAAAATCGATCATGTCGGGCCGAAATTGTGGTAGGTGCTGATGGTAGGCATTCTAAAGTAAGAGAATCAACGAACATATCATTGATAACAAAAAAATTTGATCAAGCAGCTGTAGTTGCCTTAGTAAGAGCTGAGAAAATGCATCAGAACTTTGCTCGCCAGAGATTTCTAGAGACTGGACCAGTTGCGTTTCTTCCTTTGTCTGATCCGTACTCATCGTCGATAGTTTGGTCATGTCGACCGTCACAAGCTCAACGGTTAGCTGAGGGCGGGGAATTTTTTAACGAAGCCATTACCTCTATTTTTGAGAATCGATACGGGAAGGTCATTGACAGTCGGGCGCATATGACTTTTGATCTAGAGTCGGGTATGGTGAGCGATTTTTTTTCGGGAAGATGTGTGCTGGTAGGGGAGTCCGCGCACGTAATGCATCCACTTGCAGGACAAGGACTAAACACAGCATTATTGGATGTTGCCTCCTTGGCCGAGTGCATTGATAATAAGCTTATCTTAAGTAATTACTCATCGTTATGTCGACGGCTGAGGCATTACGAGAGATGGAGGAAAGCTGAAGTATTAAAAATGCTTTCTGTTACCGATGGTTTGAATTCGCTATTTTGCTCCAAAAATATTTTTATTTCTGCATTTAGGGAACTTGGGATGCGGGGCGTTAATTTTCTCCCGTTTGTGAAAAACTCGCTAATTGGGCATGCTACTGGCGTCTCTGGGGATGTTCCCAAGATAGTGAGGCAAAAATAAATACTTTTAATATGTTCTAGGATAAATTGTTAATGGGCAATAATATTTCATCGGTCTACGAAACACACTTGAAGAAACTGCCGCTTGTACAGAAGGGGAAAGTGCGTGATATCTACGCGATAGATGGTGGTTATCTTTTGATTATAACCACTGATCGCCTTTCGGCCTTCGACGTTATATTACCCGATCCAGTTCCTAACAAAGGTCGTATTTTGACTGAAATTTCTAATTTTTGGTTTCAAAAGACCGAGCATTTAATCAGTAACCACCTAGTAAAGGCTGACTTGGCTAAAATTTTGGCTGATGAGCCGGATAAAGATGATTTAATTAAGCGTTCTATCATTGTGAAAAAGCTTAAGCCTCTGCCAATAGAAGCTGTTGTTCGTGGCTATCTAATTGGATCAGGTTGGAAGGATTACTTAGCGACGGGCAGTGTGTGCGGAATACCAATGGCGGAAAACCTGAAGCTCGCGGAGAAGCTGCCTGAGCCAATATTTACGCCCTCTACAAAAGCTGCTGTAGGTGATCATGATGAAAATATTTCATTCAACGAGACGTGCAATATCCTAGGCCGAGAGCGCGCAGAAGAAGTCAGAGACATCACGTTAAAAATTTACTCGCAGTCGGCAGACTTTGCTCTTGAAAGAGGGATAATTATTGCTGACACGAAATTAGAGTTTGGCTTGGATGAGAATGAGAAAATGGTGGTTATCGATGAGCTTCTCACCCCGGATTCATCGCGATTTTGGCCGGCTTCTAGCTATGCGGTAGGAATTAGTCCCCCCAGTTTCGACAAACAATTCGTCAGAGACTATTTAGAAACCGTCGATTGGAACAAAGCTCCTCCTGGACCTAGAGTCCCTGAAGAAATTCTGCGAAGAACTAGCGAAAAGTATCAAGAAGCGCTAGATATAATTACGAAACCTTCTGATTGATATCTCTCTGTAGCGGCGCCTATAGTATCTACGTGCTAGGATCTTGATGCTAGCATTTCGATTGCGGGAAGGGTTTTCCCCTCAACGAATTCTAAAAATGCTCCGCCTCCAGTCGATATGTAAGAAATTTCATTGCCCACTTCAAATGTGGAGATAGCAGACAGAGTGTCCCCACCTCCTGCAATGGAGAAGCCATCAGACTTGGCGATTGCCTCTGCTAGCTTTTTTGTGCCTTGCGCGAAATTTGGGAATTCAAAGACTCCGAGCGGCCCGTTCCAGAGTATTGTGCCGGCATTGAGGATTATTCTCTCGATCTCTTGCAATGATTTCTCGCCAATATCTAAGATCATATCGTCAGTTGATATCTCACAGATATCTTTTCTTACTCCAGCTTCGTTTTCGTTAAAATTTTTTCCGCAGACTACGTCGACAGGCAATGGAATATAGGTTGTTTTATCGTTGATGATTTTTTTAGCGATGCCAATCATATCGTCTTCACACAAGGAGGATCCGACACTTTGTCCTGATGCCTTTAAACAAGTGTTCGCTATTCCTCCGCCGACGATTAAGTCATCGACTTTTCCTAATAAAGACTGAATAATTTTCAGTTTAGTAGAAACCTTGGCCCCGCCTATTACTGCTACTAACGGTCTTTTGGGGTTCTTGAGCGCTTTATTTAGAGCCAGTATCTCCGCAGAGAGCAGTGGACCAGAGCACGCTATAGCAGCATATTTAGCGACTCCATGTGTCGACGCATGAGCGCGGTGAGCGGTAGCGAATGCATCATTAACAAAGATGTCGCAAAGGTCAGCCATTTTTTTAGCCAACTCCTCGCTATTAGATTGTTCGCCTTTTAGGAATCTGACATTCTCAAAGAGTGTTATGCTCCCGGCTTGAGCTGGAAAGCCATCGATCCAATCTTCAGCGAAATTAACAGGTAGTCCGAGTAAAACGCTCAACGCTGAAGCAATAGGTCTTAATGATAATATAGGCTCTATGGTACCCTCCTTTGGCCGCCCTAGATGAGACATTATCATTACTGTGGCGCCAGCTTTGTGGGCAAAAGTGACGGTATTGATTATTGCTTTAATCCTAGAGTTATCTGCGATTCGCCCTTTCGACAAAGGAACATTGAGATCTTCACGGATCAGTAGCCGCTGACCTGCAAGTGGGAGGTCACACATTTGTAACATGTTCTTAAGCCGTGGCTTTCATCATAGCGAGTGTTGTGTCCAACATACGGTTAGAAAAGCCCCATTCATTATCGTACCAAGATAATACTTTGACCATATTTCCTCCAAGTACTTTCGTTTGGCTCGACTCAAAGATTGAAGAATGTTGGTTGTGGTTAAAGTCAATTGAGACTAACGGCTCTTCATTATATTCTAGTATCCCGTTTAGTTCGTTTTCAGACGCGCTTTTTAATATTTGTGATATTTCTTCAGTACTCGTTTCTCTGTTCGCTTTAAAAGTAAGATCTACAAGTGATACATTGATTGTTGGCACCCTAACAGCATATCCATCCAACTTGCCATTCAGCTCTGGAAGGACTAAGCCAACTGCCGCCGCCGCTCCAGTACTAGTCGGTATCATTGACTGGGTAGCAGATCGTGCTCTCCTAAGGTCTGTGTGGTAAACATCTGTCAAGACTTGGTCATTTGTGTAAGAGTGTATCGTTGTCATTAAACCGCTTTCAATTCCAATTTTTTCGTGTAGAGGCTTTACCAGCGGCGCCAGACAGTTTGTAGTACATGAAGCATTGGACACGACCACATCAGAGCTTTTCAGGAGATGATGATTGACTCCGTAGACAATAGTGGCATCCACATCGTTTCCTGCAGGAGCTGAAATGAGTACTTTTTTTGCCCCGCCTATTAGATGAGCTCTGGCCTTATCTTTACTAGCAAAAAAACCTGTGCACTCTAGAACGACATCTATGTTTAATTTCGCCCAAGGAAGATTTTCAGGATTACGTTCACTCAAGACTTGAATTATCTGTCCATTGATCACCATATTCCCATTCTCAACGGTAACTGTTCCTGGAAATTTTCCATGCGCGCTATCATATTTAGTTAGGTGGGCATTTGTTTCGGCATTTCCGAGATCATTTATCGCCACTATTTCGATTTCGGATTCTCTTTTCGACTCAAATAAGGCTCTCAAGATATTTCGACCAATACGGCCATAACCATTAATACCAACTCGGACCGCCATTATTTTTTTCTCCTAAAATATTATTTGTTGTCTAAGATAATTATCTACCTTCTTGATGCAGCTATTTGCATCAAGGCCAAAATGTTCTAGTGCTTGATTTCCAGGAGCCGAAACTCCAAAACTGTCGATACCAATAGCGAGCCCATCTAAACCGGTATATTGGTGCCAGAAATTCGTGCTCCCAGCCTCTATCGAGATTCGTTTTTTGACTGAAGGTGGTAGCACTTTGTTTTGCCAATCTGTACTTTGGTGATTAAATATTTCTACGCAAGGCATAGAGACCACTCTAATTGAATTCCCTGTTTCGTTAAGTTTGTTAGCCACTTGCAATGCGATGCTTACCTCAGAACCAGTTGCTAAGATAATCGCTGAAGCCGGTTTAGGAGGGTCGAGAAGGATATATCCGCCTCGGAGGATTTCTTTTGATTGAGTCGGGGTGTGGTGAAGTGCCGGTAAGCCTTGCCTTGTCAGCAAAATACATGACGGAGTTTTTCGGTTTTCTATGGCCGCTATCCAGGCTATAGCAGTTTCTGTCGTATCCGCAGGACGCCAAACATTTAAGTTAGGCATTAGGCGCAGGGAATTGGTATGCTCCACTGGTTGGTGCGTAGGCCCGTCTTCACCAAGCGCGATTGAATCATGAGAGTAGACAAATATAGGCGCAATTTCCATGAGCGCTGCCATCCTAATTGCATTTCTAGCATAGTCTGAGAACACTAGAAACGTGCCACTATAAGGAATAATCCCACCATGGAGACACATACCATTCATCATCGCACTCATCGCGAACTCACGAACTCCGTAGTACACGTAGTTTCCGCTTTTATCTTTACCTGTAATTGCGTTGCTAGACGAGTGCCAGGTATTGTTTGAGCCAGTCAGATCAGCAGAACCGCCTAATAGCATAGGAAGACTAGCCCCTAGCGAATCAAGAACGCGCTCTGAAGACTTTCTAGTTGCTTCCTTGAAGCCTTTTTCGTTGTTCAGCATTTTTTCGATACATGCGTTTTTATTTTTCCCCCAGTCTTGGGGTAGTTTATTGTGAATTTGAAGATCTAGTAGCTCGCCATCATTTTCATATTTAGCTTTATAGGTAGACAATTTTCTATTCCAGTCTTTCTCGAGGGCTTCCCCTTTATCTTTGGCACTCCAAGCTTCATATATGCTTTCAGGGATGCAAAATGCCTCGTGGTGCCAGTTAAGCTCTTTCCTTGTTTCAACTATTTCTGTTTCGCCGAGAGCGGCGCCATGAGATGCTGATGTGCCAGCCTTATTAGGGGACCCTTTCCCTATAATGGTTTTACAACAAATTAATGTGGGGCGGTTGCTACTGGCTTTTGCTATCTTAATTGAATCACAAATACTTTTGGTGTCGTGCCCGTTAACATCAGGAATTACATTCCATCCGTAAGCTTTAAATCTTTCCGGTGTGTCGTCTGTAAACCACTCATCAATTTCTCCATCAATGGAAATTCCATTGTCGTCGTAAAATATAATTAATTTGTTTAGCTTAAGGGTTCCTGCTAGCGAGCATGCTTCATGCGAAATACCTTCCATGAGGCATCCATCTCCGGCGAAAACATAAGTATAATGATCGATAATATCTAGGTTAGGCTTGTTGAAACGAGCCGCGAGGTGTGCCTCTGTTAAAGCCATACCAATTGCATTCGCAATACCCTGTCCTAGCGGACCTGTTGTGGTCTCGACACCTGGTGTGTGCTTGTATTCCGGGTGCCCAGGAGTTTTTGATCCCAGTTGACGAAAATTCTTTATATCTTCTATATTTAAATCATAGCCAGTGAGATGAAGCAACGAGTAAAGTAACATCGATCCATGGCCGTTAGATAAGACGAATCTGTCTCGGTTAAACCAATTCGGATTTTTTGGGCTGTGATTGAGATATTTACGCCATAGGGCTTCAGCGATATCGGCCATCCCCATAGGCGCTCCAGGGTGTCCCGAGTTGGCTTCCTGCACGGCATCCATGCTCAGCGCGCGAATCGCGTTCGCTAGTTCATTAGATGTTGGTTCTCCCAGAGTTTTTCCCATTATCCACCCTTTATTGGCGCCGTTGTTTGGTTTGACTCAATTCGATATTTATAGTGTTGCTGCTAGTCAAACTAGTTTTTCGTCGTCTTTTCCTTTAGACCTTATTCAGCCTTTTTGCATTACCGTAGCTGGACTAGCTATAAAGGCTTAATAATAGGACTCTGAAAGCTATGTTATCTGAGAATAGATTCTACTCTGATAGTGAGTTTGAAAAAACCGCCTCAGGGTAAGGTTTTTATAGCACTATAATTTATGATCGCCGAGGGGTCTTAATTAGTTCATAATTCCCCATATAAATGATGATTACCAATCCGTAATAAGTAAATTTAAATCTATGGTTTTGAGGGGAATAGGGTTTCAGTGATTGTTCCAGTTAGCTTCGAGTTTTTTCCGGCCAGACATATCGATGGGCAGAATAATTTACTTGCTGCGCAAAAATTACTGAAAAAGTTAAATCCTGAATTCTATTCCGTCACGTTTGGAGCCGGAGGGGGAACACGAGATTTAACCCTTCAGACAGCAATAAATACGGTGAAAAACACTGGAATTATGTGTGTCCCCCATATTTCATGTAGCACGCTTTCTGTTCAACAGATCCAGAATACTCTCGAGCTATACAAGAAAGCGGATGTGTCGCAGTTGGTCGTTTTGAGGGGGGACACGCCTTCTGGTGGCCAATGTTTTAGCGAATTGCGTCATGCGAGCGAACTGGTGGAGTTGGTGAAAGCAAGTTATGGGGAGCAATTCTATATTAATGTCGCTGCATATCCTGAGGTCCACCCTCAAGCTGCATCTTCGGCTATTGACCTGAAAAACTTCAAGACAAAAGTTGAAGCAGGGGCAGACTGCGCTATAACGCAGTATTTTTATAATACTGACGCATATTTTCGTTTTGTCGATCGATGTCTTGCCTCTGGAATCGACATTCCGATAGTCCCTGGGATAATGCCTATAATTAATTTTGCGAATTTAGAGAGGTTTTCGGCAATGTGCGGTGCTGAAATTCCTCGCTGGTTAAGAATGCGCTTACAGGATTTTGACGATGGCAGTGCTGAGATGGAGTCTTATGGAGTAGACATTGTCTCTAATGTTTGCGAGCGCTTGATTGATGGAGGCGCTCCAAAGCTACACTTTTACACCATGAATCGAGGGAACCCTTCTCTGCGGATTTGCGAAAATTTAAGCCTAGAAATTTAAGCCAACACAGTCGTTTCGAGATAACTTTTTTATTGACCTATTAGTTTGTACTTTATGGGCGTGATCTTTTTGCGAATTGAGCAATTGAATGTAGTTTTTTACAATTTCGAGCTCAAAGTCCTGAGTTTTTCTTGTAAGGGTATTAAATGAGATGGAGAGTGTTTCCTGTGTGGCGAGCAAGTCATTTTTTCTATACATCTCCTGATAAATATGGGCCCGCTTGTGATCAACATTAACTACTCGGGTTTCAATACGTAACGCATCATCAAGGTCTGCCTCCTTTTTGTAACAGATGTGAGATTCCAAAGATACGGTTGAGAGATTACGAGAGTTTATATAGTCGAGACCCATTCCGATAAGGTCTTTGTAGGCATCAAAGCCGGTTTCGAACGCTAGGGCATAATAAACGACATTCATATGATTGTTATAGTCTATCCATTCGGGGATTATCTTTAAGTTAGTTACAATGATGCCATCGGTTGGGAAAATTTTATTGTCCATTTTTTTCTCTATCTAGTGCAGAGTCTTGACACAGCTGCTTCGAACCACGATGATCTCGCGTCCCTAGCATGACTTTACGTTTCTTAGTCAAATTTGCTAGTTAGCGGCTATGTAGCTCAGCTGGTTAGAGCGCGGCATTCATAATGCTGAGGTCGGTGGTTCAAGTCCACCCATAGCCACCATATAATATATATTATCATTAATGAAATAATGAAGAAAAATATCAACTTAGGAGACGTTCTATGTCCAGTGGCCAAGAGTTCGACGCCGTCATAGTCGGCGCGGGTATTTCGGGGATGTATCAGTTACATAAGCTGCGCGAAATTGGCTTGACAGCTAAAGTTTTTGAGACTGGGACTGGCGTTGGCGGTACGTGGTATTGGAATCGTTATCCGGGTGCAAGATTCGACTCCGAAAGTGTCAGTTACGGTTACTCTTTTTCTGAAGAGTTGCTGCAAGAGTGGAATTGGAGTGAGCATTTTTCTCCGCAGCCGGATAACTTAAAATACCTCAATTACGTTGCTGACAAATTTGATCTGAGACAGGATATTCAGTTCAGTACCCGCGTAGTATCTGCGCACTATGCCGAAGATGAAAACAAATGGACAGTGACTACTGATGATGGCAAGGCTACCAAATGCCAATTTTTTATTACTGCTGTAGGGGTTTTATCAACCCCATTTATTCCGGAAATACCTGGGCTCAAAAATTTCACAAGAGCTTCTTGGCATACCGCTAACTGGCCAAAGGAGCGCGTGGCATTTGAGGGGAAGAGAGTAGGGGTCATTGGCACAGGTGCAACTGCCGTTCAGCTCATACCGGAAATTGCTAAGACAGTTGGCGAGCTTACAGTTTTTCAAAGAACTGCAAACTTTTGTAAGCCTATCGGTAACAGACCTATTACTGATGCCGAACAGAAAGAGATCAAAGCAAATTATCCTGCAATCTTTCAAAGATGCAAAGAGACTTTTGGTTCGTTTTTGGCTGATTTTGAAAAACGGTCTGCCTTTGATGTGACTCCTGAGGAACGGGAAGCGCGATATGAAGAGCTTTGGAATGAGCCTGGTTTTGGTTTTTGGTTAGGTACTTATGAAGACATACTTACAGATCTGAAAGCTAATGAGACTCAAGCCGAATTTGTTCGAAAAAAGATCCGGTCTCGAGTCCACGATCCAAAGGTTGCTGAAATGTTGTCACCTAAGGGACATCCATTTGGGACTAAACGTGTTCCATTAGAAAATGGATATTACGAAGTTTATAACCAGTCAAACGTGGAGCTAGTTGATATAAAGGCAACTCCTATTGAAATGGTCACGGCGAGTGGTCTCAAGACTACCGAAAAAGAGTATGAATTTGACATGTTGCTTCTCGCCACTGGATTTGACACAGTTACCGGAAGCCTAGATCGCATTGAAATCCGAGGGTCTGGTGGTGTGGCGTTAAAGGAAAAATGGGTTGATGGTCCGAAGACATATCTGGGAATGGGATCGTCTGGATTTCCCAATATGTTTACAGTGGTTGGGCCGCATAATGGCGCGACTTTTTGTAACATTCCTAGATGTATCGAGCAAAACGTGGAATGGGTAACTGATTGTATTAAGTACATGAATGAAAGCGGCATTAGTCGTATTGATCCCAATAAGGATGCCGAGGAGGAGTGGACTGCTCACGTACAAGATGTAGCTTCCGGAAGTCTTTTCTCTAAAGCAGATTCATGGTTTATGGGAGCTAATATTCCTGGCAAGCCAAGGCAGATGTACCTTTATGCGGGCGGTTCTCCATTGTATCGAAAAACGTGCGATAGGGTGGCTGAAAATAATTACGAGGGCTATACGCTCGAAAAGTAAATTGTAAATAGCCGCCACAAATACTATGTTGGTGTATCCAGACGGTGCACGTAAATTTCGAGACGCAAGCGATTCTGTTGCTAGCAAAAGATTGAGAGGGGAGACTGTTGTCTGATTTAGGTTTTGTTGGGTTGGGCGCTATTGGCGGCGCTATAGCGGAAAGATTACTTACCCAAAAGTTCGGTCTTCGTGTTTATGATATCGAGCGTGATGCCTTGGATAGGTTGATTGGGTTAGGGGCATCGGATGGAAGAGGGTATCGAGAGATCGCTGCTGACTGCGAAGTTGTATTTCTATCTTTACCCTCACCAAACGTAGTTGAACATGTTGTGCTAGGCGAAAACGGACTTTTGTCGGGATCAGTAAAGTTGCAACATATTGTCGATCTATCTACGAACTCACCAGAGCTTAGTCGTAAGATTAGTTTGGCCGCAGAGAAAGTTGGCGTGAATTACCTTGATGCTCCTGTCTCCGGTGGTAGGTCAGGCGCAAAAAAAGGTACGCTGAGTGTTATGATAGGCGGTTCGACACATGCGTTTGACATGGTTAAGCCAATAGTGGATGCACTAGGCGAAAATGTGTTTCATGTCGGGTCATCGGGCTCAGGTAGTTTGGCTAAACTTGTCAATAACCAAATTTTTCTTTCCACCAGCGTGCTTGTTCAAGAGGCATTCATGATGGGGTTAAAGTCAGGAATGCAACCTCAAGCATTGCTCAATGTTCTCAAAACCAGCTCGGCGGCCTCGATGGTGAAGCTAGCCCCTTTATTTCTCTCAAATGATGTAGGTCGGAATATTTTCTCGCTAGGAATCGCGGAAAAAGATTTGAACCTTGCGATAGGATCATCCGATCGGGCGGGTGTTTCTATGCCAGTTACAAGGGCTGCACATACTGTTTACCAAAAATCCCTCAATGCTGAGACTTCTGGGCTGGATTTTTATGTGACCCTGCGCGCGTTAGCGGACGCGTCTAATACTGTATTTCCAGGGCTTGAGGACTGACCACTTGGTGGAACAACAGCCTTTAACTCAAATGGATCTGTCTGACGATCTTAGCTTTTCTAACGGTTTCCCACATGCGTTTTTCTCTTGGCTTCGTCTGAATGAGCCTATTTACTGGCACGAGCCTACCAGCGCCACTCCAGATGGAGAAGGCTTTTGGGTAGTCAGCCGCTATGAGCACATCAATCAAATTATTCGTAATCCGGCTGTATTTTCGTCTGATAAAGGAGGCTGTCGTACGGGTGGTGGGACAGCGATCAAGGATGAGAAAACAGCCGGCAAGCTACTGAATCAAAGTGATGGCCATCGGCATCGACGTCTGCGTGCTTTGGTACAAAAAGGTTTTACTGTGACAGCCATCAATAAACTGGAAGGGGATCTGAGATTAAAGGCGAAACACTTATTCGCGAGGTTAAAGTGTGGGGAAAACGTGGATTTCGCTAAAATTATAGCTCCTGAGCTTCCTTCACACGCCATCTGTACAGTACTGGGCGTGCCTAAAAGTGATCGATTAGAGCTATGTAGCTGGATAGATCAAGGAATAGAAGCTGAGTCGGCTTCTGTCATTGCGGTGGAACACCTGAGGAAGGTTCGTGACTATGCTAAGAATTTGATAGCTAAGAAAAAAGCGAAACCTGAAGAAGATATCTTCTCGAAAATTGTGCATGCTAAGTTTGAGGAGGACGGCTCCAGTCTTTCTGATTATGAGCTGGGGTCTTTTTTTGCGCTTCTATTTCCTGCAGGGGCAGAGACAACCACCCGTTCAATAAGTGGTGGTATGCTGGCATTGATTGAAAACCCTGATCAGATGGAGAGGCTAAGAAAAACTCCCGAATTGATGAAAACTGCGATAGAAGAAATAGTACGTTGGACAACTCCGTCGGTTTATAAGCGTCGAACCGCTACAATAGATACTGAGCTTGGCGGAAAAAAAATCCTGACTGGACAGAAGGTTACATTTTGGGAAATGTCTGCTAATAGAGACGAAGCTGTGTTTTCCGATCCCTTTTATTTTGATGTATCTAGAGATCCTAATAAGCACTTAGGATTTGGAGCCGGAGTGCATTTTTGTTTAGGAGCTTCATTAGCGAGGTTAGAGTTAAAAGTCTTTTTCGAGGAATTCCTAAAAAGTAATTTATACCTAGACATGGATACGCCTGTAACTTGGACCCCTAATAATCGTTTGGTGGGTATTAAGAATATGTTCACACGAGTTAGAGAAAACGCAGATTAATTAATCAGCTTTCGCTGCTAAAAATCACTAAACAACATAAATAAGATGGAGCGACTCCCTATAAAAGTCAGTTTGGCGCGCAGTTGAATATGCCAAGTTGGCAAATAATGTTTTTGTTTTACTGCCCGATCAAAAAGATATTGCAAGATAAAAGTTATAAATAGCACAAGTAAAACCAATGAGGTTCTGTGAACGACCAGAGTTGACCAAGTAACTATTGAACGGGTAATTGAAAAATAACTATTTTAGTGTCATCTGCTTGTTTTGGTTTGTTTATCACCATCTCCCGGTACGCTCCTCCTAAAACGTTTAGGATCACCGTAGAATAGGCGATAAAAATTAAGATAATCCATGATTCAGGCTTTAGGTGATACGACAATGCCAATGATACGAATGGTACTACTCCAGAGCAACCTAGACGTTTTAAGATCTATTTCTTGTCGTGGTTTTCCATCATTATTTTTTATGACTTTATCAATAAACGGTTTTTTACGGCCGCAATTGAATCAAGATTCTGTAGTAAGTCATCTCTATTACTATCTGATACAAAATATATAAAGTGCTGGTATCCTTGTGAGATTGCAGCCTTTATCTCGTCTACATCAGTCGGAGCTCCCATCATAACGAGAGTGATTTCGCCGATTGGCCTGTTAATTTTTTTGCATGCGATCCTTAAGGCGTTCGCGGCATTGCCTTTGAATAGTTCTCTGCGATTTAGCCAACCGTCCGCGTAGGCCGCGACCCGATCTGGCACATGCTTTGAGTTGGAACCTATCCATATCGGGGTGTTAAAGGGTTTAACTTCAGTCCCATTGTTTTTGTTTTTACGGTTCACTGAGTTCCATTGTTTTCGCATTAGGTACACGTGCTCTTTTACAATTTCCCATCGTCGGTGGAATTCGGAGCCATGATTTTCCATCGCTTCCGCGACAAAGCCTCCCGCTACGCCTATAACGCAACGATGATCGCTAATACTTTCTAGAGAGGCAATTGCGTCAGCTGTGATCCCGGGATCTCTCTGGGTTAGTAAACAAACGCTTGTTCCGAGTTTTATTTTTTTTGTAACTGCTGCACATGCTGCTAGAGCTACGAAAGGGTCAAAAAATTTCGCTAACTTTTCTATGCCATCAAACTTCCTATAAGTGCGTGATCTATCGATAGGGACATGGCTATTTTCGGGAAGGAAAAATCCTTGAAAATCTCTGTCTTCAGCTTCAATTGCAACATTGTGGGGAGGAAAAACGCTGTTGTGATTGGTAAGGCATATCGAGAAGTCAGCCCTGTCATCCACTCTGCTCTTAAAAGACAATGTTTGCCACTGTGTATTTACTCAAAAGTAATTAACTGCCTGATAGTGTCTCCTGAAGTGAGTTTATCAAACCCCTCATTGACTTGATCGAGCGTTATTTTTGCACTCATCAACGCATCAACGGGCAGTGACCCAGACTCAAACAATTCTATGTAGCGAGGGATATCGCGCTTAGGAACACAACTTCCAAGGTAGCTCCCTTTGATTGTCTTCTCTTCCGCTACCAGATTGAGGTGCTGGATAGAAAAGTGGCTTTGAGGGTCAGAGAGTCCGCTAGAACAGGTAGTTCCTCCACGCTTAGTCAAGCTATAGGCAAGTTGCATGGCTTTTTCAGAACCTACACACTCGAAGGCATAATCTCCCCCACCGTTCGTTACTTTTTTCACTTTATCTACTATATTTGGGTCATCTGCTTTAAAGACAAAGTCGCAACCGAGTTTTTTAGCAAGCCCTAGTTTGGAGTCCAGTAGATCAATCCCGACTGTTTTTCTAGCGCCCGAGGCAATGGCACCGAGCAGAGCTGCAAGGCCAGTTCCTCCTAATCCGACAAGTACCGCGCTTGCTCCCATTTCCATTTTGGCGGTATTGACCACGGCACCGACACCGGTAATGACAGCGCAACCGAAGAGAGCTGCTTGATCGAGCGGTAGGTCTTTATGCACTTTAACAAGAGAGCACTGAGACACCACAGCATACTCAGCAAAGCATGACACGCCTACATGATGGGTCACATTTTCGCCATTTAAGCTGATTCTTTGTCCGCCGCCCAGCAGAGTACCCGCAACGTTAGCTTTTGCTCCGGGCTCGCAGAGCGCTGGACGTCCTTCGCCGCAAGGAATACAAGTGCCGCAGCTAGGCACAAATACAAAGACCACGTGATCTCCTGGCATCAGTCCGTTAACCCCTGAACCGATCTCTTCGACTATCCCTGCCGCTTCATGACCTATCACCATCGGCAGTGGGCGAGGTCTAGAACCATTCAGGACAGATAGATCCGAATGGCAAAGACCTGCCGCCACTACTTTCACTAAGACTTCGCCTTCTTCAGGGCGAGCGAGTTCTATCTCTTCAATTCGAATAGGCTTAGACTGGCTATAGGGTAGTGGCGCCCCAATGGTATGTAGCACTGCAGCGCGACATTTCATTTAAATTTCCGCCTGGTTGTGCATGATGTAACTAGCATTAAGTTTTCGATGCTTCAAATATACTTTGAATAGATTTTTGTATTAAAGCATTGAACTTTTGGTCTTCTTGTGGAGCTGTTAAGCCTTCTGTAAGTGCTCGATTAAAACTAGCAATTACACCGAAATTACGACTTAGCCGCTCATTGGCTTCTTCTCGCGGATATCCCCCTGATAGTGCGACCACCCTTACTATATTAGGATGCTGTGTTAGCTCGCTATAAAAATTATCTTCTTCCGGGAGCGTCAGTTTGAGAATAACATGTTGATTTACGCTTAATGCATCTAGTTCGCGCAAGATCTCAGTCCTGAGTATAATCTCGATATTGCTTTTTGATGATGAATTTATATCAACTTCAGGCTCGATAATAGGAACAAGGCCCGTAGCAATTATCTGTTTCCCAATCTCAAACTGTTGCGCTACTACTTCTTTTATTGCCTCTACAGCATCAGTTTTAATCACTGATCTCATTTTAGTTCCAAAGATACCTTTGGATTTTGCTTTTTCTAGGAGGGCGTTGAGGTTTGGCATAGGCTTCATTTTTTGTGAACCGTTAACTTCGTCTGCGAGCCCCTGATCGATCTTTAAAATGGGGATAATATTTTTTTCTTCCCATAGATATTCAGCAGTAGTTTTATCGTCAATATCCCGATCCATCGTATTTTCAAACAGAATAGCGGCCAGAATGTGCCTACCAGAAAAGGCAGGCGACTTTATAATTCGCGTGCGCATTTTATGAATTGTCGCGAACATTTCTTCTTCACCAGACCAGCTGTCGTCAGAGACCCCATATACCTGTAGTGTTTTGGGTGTGCTGCCACCACTTTGATCAAGAGCGGCAATAAATCCAGTTTGAGTTTTTATTTTTTCAAGTTGTTGTTCGAATGTACTCACAGTATCCCTCTGACTTTGAATAATAGTTACTTAAGATGTTATATATTCTATATTAAATTAATCTAAAATGAATTCTTTGAGGTCAGAACAAACGGTAGTGTTTCTATAGATGGTAGAGATTTCTTAATTAGCCGAGCCATTAGCAAAGGGAACATCGTGTTTCAGTATGCTTGGCACTAGGCAAAGGATTGGTAGATATGCGTTTTGGGGTCTTTTATGAGTTACAGTTGCCAAAGCCTTGGACCGAAGACGATGAACATCGGCTCTTCACTGAGGCACAAGAACAGATAGTCCTTGCGGACAAAATCGGGTTTGATTATGCGTGGGTCGTAGAGCATCATTTTTTAGATGAGTATTCTCACTCATCGTCTCCAGAGGTTTTTTTAGCTGCGGCCTCTGGTAAGACCTCGAATATTCGCTTGGCTCACGGAGTGAGGCAAGTTATACCCAATTATAATCATCCTGCTCGTACTGCCGAAAGTTTGAGTGCATTGGATTTGGTTTCGGATGGGAGAGTAGATATGGGTTTTGGCGAGGGTGCTACTCGCCTTGAGTTAGGCGGCTTTGGGATACCTGCTAAGGAGAAGCGTGCACTGGCATTAGAAGCTGTTGAGCAAATTTGTAATATGATGGTTCTTTCACCGTACCCTGGTTTTGAAGGAATGGGTTTTTCAATGCCTTGTCGTAATATTATTCCTAAGCCTTTGCAGAAACCACATCCGCCTTTATGGATGGCCTGCAGTAACCGAGAGACGATAAAAATCGCTGCCCAAAACGGCGTAGGGGCTTTGGCCTTTTCTTTTTTAGACCGAGACGAGGCTGCTAGTTGGTCAAAGATTTACTATGACACTATCAAAAGCGACGAATGCGTACCGATAGGCTGGTCGGTTAACGCTAACCTAGCTGTGGTGTCGGCCTTTTCTCTTCACGAAGATCGTGCTGAAGCAATCCGGAGAGGAAAGGATAATTTCGAATTTTTTAGATATTCTCAGCAGAAATTAGTGGCAGAAGATTTTGTTCCGGGCTTCAGTGATATGTGGTCGGAATTCAGACAAAAGCGTATTGATGCGCAAGACGATTTAATGACTGCCGCGCTGTCTCGTTCTAAGTTTGACGGGCGGGGAATAGGTACTCCAGATGATATGCGGCGCCACCTCATAGAGCTTGAGGATGGAGGGGTCGATCAAGTTATTTTCCTCCAACAGGCAGGTCGCAATGAGCATAGCCATATATGCGAGTCCTTAGAGCTATTTGCACGTGAGTTGTTGCCAGAATTTATTAGGTCAGAGAAAGTGAGGGAGACTGAAAAAAATAAAGACTTGTTGCCGTATATGGAAGCTGCAATGAGGCGCAAGAAATATATGCAGCCTTTAGCTAAATCGGAAGTGCCTGTCGTAAAAGCATCGATTGCGGCGAGAGAGTTTGACGAAGAAAAACAGCGTGAATTGGCCGCACTACATTTAAAGGGTAAGTCCGGATCTTAACTTCGTGTCCGCTTACTTTTAGGGTCGTACATAGGCCGTAGTGATGCACTCGCCTTATAAAGTCTGTTTGCCTGTTCGATTTCAAAGCTCCCGGTAGATAAAAACTCTGAAGTAATTCCGGTTTCGTTATGCAAATAACCCATAGCAGCACAACTACCTAAGGTGTGAGCATATCCCGAGGATACGGTGTACCCGATCCTTTCTCCATCACGCAAAATTGATTCGTTGTGAGAAAGTATTGGTTCGGGGTCGTTAAGTAAGAATTGGACTAGTCTTTTTTTGGTGGGACCAGTTTCACGTTGCGCACGTAGAGCTTCTTGTCCGATGAAACCTTGGGTTTTATCCCAATCACATGTGAATGACAGCCCACACTCAATCAATGTTTCTCTTGGTCCCATATCGTGCGCCCATTCTCGATACGCTTTTTCGATCCTTAGGGAATTCAGCGTATGGTAACCACAGTGCTTAAGGGAATGCTGGGATCCTTCTTCGATTATTTTGTCGTACACCATCGTTGCCATTTCTGTTGGGATATAAAGTTCCCATCCCAGTTCTCCCGAGTACGAAATGCGAATAGCCATCGCACTTTGATAGCCAATTTCTATTGACTGCATTGTTCCAAAGGGGAAGTTATCGGAAGAAAAATCTGTTGATGAAATATTGGTTAGTAGTGCCCTAGAATTAGGGCCTTGAATATTTAGCATAGCATATGAACTGCTGATATCAGTCAATACACAATGTGCGTCATGCGGAGTATGCTCGTGTATCCATGCTTTTACGTGTGTTGCGGTAAAGGCGGCGGTAACAATCATATATTTTTCTTTTTCTAATCGCGTGATTGTTATGTCGGCTTCGACGCCACCTATTTGATTTAGGAACTGTGTGTAGACCACGGTTCTATTTTTTACAGACATATTGGCTGTGGCGAGACGGTTCAATACTTTTTCAGCATCCCTTCCTTGCAACAATATTTTCTGGAAAGAAGACTGATCGAACAAGCCCACGGTAGTTCGAACAGCGCTATGCTCCAAGGCATTATTATCGAACCAATTTTGCTTTCCGAAGTCATATTTGTATTCGGCTTTTTCTCCAGCCAAGGCGTACCAGTTGGGTCGCTCCCAACCTGCAGATTCTCCGAAGCAGGCTCCAATTTTTTTTAAACGCTCGTGTAAAACTGATTTTTTTATATTTCTTCCAGTTTCCCATTGCCGGTTGGGCCAGTGCATTTTGTAAGCGATACCTAATGATTCGGTGGTTCGGTCAACTATGAATGATTTGTTGTTTTGGCACGGTTGCATGCGTCTAATATCAACATCCCAAATATCCATGGGTTGAATACCGTCGTTAATCCACTGCGCCATGACATTCCCAGCGCCGCCCCCAGACAATATTCCAAGAGAATTAAAACCGCATGCTACAAATAATTGTTTTGTAAACGGGGCCTTTCCCATAAGGTAGTTGTGATCGGGTGTAAATGACTCAGGCCCACAAAAAAATTGCCGAATTCCTGTATCGTTAAGGATGGGAAGACGCTGCATACCTTTTTCAATATGAGGTAGCATGCGATCCCAGTCGGGTTCGATTTCATCGAAACAAAAGTTACTCGGAATTCCATCGGTGGCCCAGGTGGCCGCAACTGGTTCAAAAAATCCGAGCAGAATTTTTCCTGCTTCCTCCCGCGCATAGATCCCTCGACCCGGGTCTCGCAGAATTGGAAGTTGATTATGTAATTCTTTTATTGGCTCAGAAATTAAGTAGTAGTGTTCTGCAGCCTGTAAAGGGATATCGATCCCGGTCATTAAGCCAAATTCTCTTCCCCACATTCCTGGGCACAGTACGACAACTTCAGCCCTAATTTCTCCGTGTTTAGTAACTACTCCCACCGCTCGATCATTTTCGATGATAAGATTTGTAACTAGCGTGTCTTCATATATACGCACACCTTTCTGTTTAGCCCCTTTTGCAAGGGCTTGCGCTACGTCAGCGGGATTTACTCGTCCGTCATTAGGGAAATAAAACCCGGCGAGTAAATCATCTATATAGGTTAGTGGGAATAGATCTTGGATTTGCTGAGGTGAAATTTCTTCGCTTTCCACGCCAAACGTGCGCGCCAAACCGCAGCCACGTCGCATTTCTTCGACTTTGTCTTTAGTCATAGCCAGTTGTATCGAGCCGCACTTTATAAATCCGGTGGCCTGGCCAGTTTCAATTTCAAGTTCTTCATACAGCTTAAGCGAATACTGTGCAAGACGTGTTTGACTCTCTGTGTCGCGTAATGTGGTCACAAGACCTGCCGCATGCCAAGTTGTCCCGGAGCTTACTTTTCTCCTTTCAAGGACGACTACGTCGTCCCATCCTAGCTTTGCGAGATGATACGCAGTGGAACATCCTATAACTCCGCCTCCAATCACAATGGCGCGAGCGTGTGTGGGTAGGCTTTTTTGATTCATAATTGAGATAGTCTCCGGGTAATAGTAACGTAAGCTCTGCTAATTTTTATTAGACTGGGAATTTAGCATTTTTGTGGAGGCTTAGACAGACTTACATATGTTCTTTTTCTTACGATTGGGTATCGGGCACCTATCCTGCGATTTATTAACTGATAGACTGATAGTAACTAGCTAAAGCAAAGGGTTGTAGGTATGAGTGTAAAAGATGAACAGTTCCAAGATATCTATAAATCCGCAGAATCTGTTTTAGACGTTATCAGTTCGAATGCCTCTGAGGGCGAGGTGAACTGCCAGCTCTCACTTGGTACGATGACCGCACTAAAAGACTCAGGTATGTTAAGTCTCTGGAGGCCCAAAAGTACTGGAGGCTTAGAATGCGATCCTGAGGCCTACGCATTAGTGGCAGAATTAATTGCTACTGCTGATCCGTCGGCAGCTTGGATCATGCATGGTGTTGCAGCTAGCTGGTTAGTTTTAAGGAGCGCGTCTGATCAACTTGTAGATGAGATAATCGCGAGTGCTGATAAGCCTGTTATTGCCGATACTTATAACAAGCCTATGCAAGGAGAAAAAGTAGAGGGTGGGTATTGCTTGAATGGGTACACGCCCTTTGCAAGCGGTTCAAAAATTGCTGACTGGATTGCTCACACTACGGTGGTTGATGGGCGGATGTTGCTTACGTTTCATCCGGCAGGAACTCTAGAAATTAAAGACGACTGGGATACTTTAGGCATTAGGGGAAGTGCGAGTAACACAGTGGTAGCAAAAAATATTTTCGTGCCAGAGCATCGAGCAATAGACATTATGGGAGATGTAACACCATCTCCACGTTTCAACGGTGCTCTTTATAGGATGCCCACTGCTGTAGTGCCAGTTGGTATCGCTGCGGTCAGTTTGGGCACACTACGAACTGCTTTAGATTGCTTGAATGATATTGCTGAGAATCGTATCCCGTTCGGCGGATCATCTACTCTCAAATACCGGCATTTAGCACAACTGCATTATGGACGTGCCCTGTCAACTTACCGTGCATCAAGAAGTTATATGCACGAATGTTTGAGGGATAATTTTAAAACTGCTGAACAGAACCTAGAGTTCAGTAGCCAGTCTAAGGCAGATATGGTACTAGCGAGCACATTTGTTTTGCAGAATTGCGCTGACGCAGTCAGGGAAGTCGCAAAAGCTGCGGGCACTGCATCGATTCACAAAGGTGGTGGTATTGAAAGAGCACTTAGAGATGTAGAGGTAACTTCTCACCATGCTTTTGGTTCGGAGAGTCGATTCGCTAGCGTAGCACAAGCTTATTGGGGTCTAGATATAGATTTTCCTCTGATAGAAATCGAGTAAGGAACAGAAAGTTACATTATTAATAATAGGTACTAAAAGCGAGGTAGAAAAAAATGAAAGATAAGACAGCAACGGGCTCCTGCCAGTGCGGAAAGGTTCGTTATTCACTTCTCGCGCCCAGTCGTGAGTTACATCATTGTCATTGCTCAATGTGTCGAAAATGTCACGCATCGATGTTTGGGACTTATGCAACAATAGAAAGAGAGTATTTTGTAGTCGAAGAAGGAAAAGATTTACTTTCTACTCATTTAACTACTCCTGATGTCCATCGCCACTTCTGCTCGGGCTGCGGATCACACATTTTCATAGATGTTGATTGGGAACCTGATTTAGTTTGGTTTACGCCAGGTACTATCGACACTGGTCATCCGTGTCACCCGCCAGAGACTGAGAGGCATATTTGGGTGGAGTCTAAAAATCCTCTTTATGAGATCACCGGTGATCTTCCGAAGTACAAGGAATTTGATTAGCTTTAGTTTAGATAGAAGATCGGGCGTAATTATACTTTAAGGCCGTAGAACTCCTTAGCCCGATCTTCAGTAACGTAGCCTTCGCGGACATCTTCTTCCACCGACGCCCTTGACCTATCCAGTGGGGATCCATACCCACCACCACCCGGCGCTAACACTCTCACTCGATCGCCTGGGGTCATAGGTATGTTTGAATATTTGCTAGGGCTTACTTTCCCATAAGCCTCGACGGTTGTTTCCCATTTTTCAGTACCGGATTTTTGGTATAGAGTAGCCCCAAGCGCGCCGTCTTGCCCGTCTTCTAGCCCCCACGCAGAAAGTTTATGTTTGTTAGTCATTTGACTTACCAGCATTTCTCCGGTGCAGAGCATTTGTTTGACATTGCTTAACCCTCCTCGGAATTTACCTGGCCCGCCAGAGTTCGGTCGCAAAGCATACTCTTCCACTATCCAAGGGAAGCGAGTCTCAAATACTTCCATCGGAGTATTCGCACAGTTCCCGTTGATTGAGTCAGTGGCATCATTTCCATCAGCGAACAACCGACCACCATAACCAACATAGCTAAAGTCGAAGCCTCCATACGGCTCATCGTTAAGGGGGTCATGACCTCCAAAAACAAAACAACCATGGGTTGTCCCTTCCGATGCCATCACACGATCAGGCACGCAATCCACCATCGCCCCAAAAATGGCACAAACTATTAAAGGATGGCTTTCAGTGTTTCCTCCTACCGAGGAGCCGGGATAATCGACATTCATCACTGTTCCCGCTGGAGCAATTACCCGTATCGGTCTAAAGCAGCCGGAATTTAAAGGAATCGTTTCATCAGTCATGTGCAGGATTGCATTAAAAGCCGCTGACCAAGCAACACCGAGCGTGGCATTGATTGGCCCTTTGGCCTGTTCAGAGGAGCCCGTATAGTCCACCACAACTTCTCCGCCCTGGACGTAAACAGCGACATGAATTTCATACTCTTTGTCTTCAATTCCATCATCTTCAATTGTGTCAATAAAAGTATATTTGCCGTCTTTAAATGTTTCTAATTCTGCACGCATTCGTTTTTCAGAGTAGTCCATCAGATCTTGCACGGTCTTCTCAAAAACTTGGGCGCCATATTTTTCAATCAGACTTTTCAGCCTTTCTTCTCCTAGATCTACAGCACTAATTAGGGCTCGCATGTCTCCATAGTTGCCGCGCGGAGTACGCACGTTAGCCAGCATCATTTTCCATACTTCTGGAACGTCTTCGCCTTCCTTCATAATTTTTACAGGAGGGACACGCAGTCCTTCATGGAATACTTCAGTAGCTTCACCAGGAAAGCCGCCAGGAACCATTCCTCCCACTTCCACGAAATGACCGATACAAACCGAAAATGCGACAATCTCTTTTTCGACAAAAATTGGCTTGAAAACAGTATGCTCTGGGGTATGCAACCCTCCTCTATACGGATCATTGTGTACGATAACATCTCCTTCATTCATATCAGAAAGAGGGATTTCCTTAACCATAGAACGCACTAACAAAGGCACGCCGCCTATCTGTGAAGGGCAAAAATCTGCTACCGCTATTAGCTCCCCGTTACGGTTGGCTAGAGCGCAAGTAAAGTCTTCAGCTTCACTAAAAATAGTCGAATAAGCTGTTTTCTGCACGTTTATTCCCATCTCCCGCGCAATAGCTATCATTGCCGATTCGACTATGTTCATGTGGATCATGTCCATCAATAGATCTCCTTAGGTACTAAGTGCTTTATTGTGCTCAACTGCCTAGCCAATCTCATGTAGCTTTTCGTGTCCGAACGGAATCTTCGGTTCTTCCACTCCATCAGCTTTCGCTGATGACCAATCTATACACCATTTAGAGCAGAATACTTCATTCGGCGCGATCTCTGATTTCAATCCGTCTGAATAAAGTAGCATTCCACAGTTCGAGCACTTGATGTATCGCTCGATATAATATCCATTGTTTGAAAATTTCATGTGTTAGCCCTTATATATTATTTCGTTGCGATTTTCCCGATTAAAATATTTCCATAAGGATCTATTTTTACATTGTATTCGGGCCTGATTACAGTCACGGAGGCACCCTCTTCGATAATCGCCGGCCCATTAAAGTGATCGCCTGCTTTTAGTTTTGCACGAGAATATACTGCCGTATTTAGGTACCCAGAATCAAATCTCACTTCGCGCGTATTTATTGGGTCAGCAGGGGTAGTAGCTTTTTCAATTTCAGGGAGACTAGGTTTTGGAGTGACTGATACTGCTGTTACTTTGATGCTTATCAGTTCAATAGTTTCTCCAGGGATATCAAAACTATACCGGGCCTTATGCACTGAATGAAACCGTTCCCATACTTCTGAAATTGTCAGATCGTCAAAGACATCGAATGCGATAGGCACCTCTAGTTCATGATTTTGTCCGAAATACCTCATTTCCAAGGACCGATAGACCTCAAGCGTTCCAGAGTACCCTTGAGCAGAAAGTGATTTTTCCGCTTCTTTTACAAGATCAGACAACACTCTGCTGGCATGTTTTTTATCGAAGGCTTTCGATGTCATTTGCGCCGTCCGCTCTAAGTCAATTCGAGCATCTGTCATAATGAATCCGAAGGCGGAAAATTGGCCGGGATAATTCGGTACGATACCACTTGAAATGTTAGCCGAATGCATAACGTCAGTGATGTGAACGGGTCCAGCACCACCAAAAGCTAGCAATGTAAAATCTCTCGGGTCCAAGCCTCTTTCTGTTAATACCATCCGCAGAGCGCCAACCATGTTGTTGTTAGCTATTTGAACAATACCAATAGCAGCTTCGTCAATAGTAACTTTAATTTCATCAGCTACTTTTTGTACTGCTTTGTTCGCCGCTTCAGCATCTAATCCCATTTCACCCCCAAGGAAATTAGAGGGGTTTATTCGCCCTAAAACAACGTTGGCATCGGTAACGGTCGGCTCTTCGCCGCCGCGACCGTAACATGCTGGCCCTGGTTGGGCCCCAGCACTTTGAGGGCCTACACGCAGCATTCCTCCCTTATCAATCCAAGCGATAGATCCACCACCCGCACCCATGGTTCGAATATCTATCATTGGAATCTGTATGGGGATCCCGAATTCGATTTCATAGCTTGTTGTGAAGCTTTCACGAGCATTAACCACCGTGGACACATCAGTTGAAGTGCCACCCATATCCAGCGTCACGAGGTTACTGACATTGGATAGACTTGCAATATATTTCGCTCCAATTACGCCACCGGTAGGCCCTGACAAGCTTAGGTGTATCGGGAACTGTCTTGCGGCTTGAAGTGTAATCTCGCCGCCATTCGACTTTATCACCGCTATTTTCCCGATGTCCCCTCTTTTATCTAACCTGTCTTGGAGAAATTGAAGGTTTTGCGACACAATAGGTTTAATGTACGCGTCAGCGATTGTGGTTGAAGATCTTTCATGTTCTTTCCACTTGGGGAGGAGATCGTACGAGATGGAGACCGGCTTATTTGGACATTCTTTCTCAAAAATTTCTTTAAGCCGTCTCTCGTGCTCGGGAAAAATATATGAGCAAAGAAGGCATATTGCGATTGATTGGATATTTTGGTCTAGGTTAATTTTTCTTGCTATCTCTCGAGCCTGAGACTCATTGAGTGGCTTATAGATGCCTTCTCTAGGTGTTATTCTTTCCTCTATCTCGTAGCAATCACGTCTATTAACAAGAGGTTTGGATTTTATCCAAGTAATGTCGTAGTGACTTTTTCGTTTTCCCCTTTGTATGAATGGGACATCTCTAAATCCTTGCGTTGTTACAAAAGCCACCGTCGCCCCTTTTCTTTCGAGGATTGTATTTGTGGCAACGGTTGTGCCAAAGCGCATGTAATCAACTCTGTTAGAAATTTTTTGAGCCATTCCATTTAGGATTCCATCGCTCGGATCTGCTGGAGTAGATGACGTTTTCCAGACCTCTAAATTTTGCGTTTCCGCATCATAAGAAACGAAGTCTGTGAATGTTCCTCCAACATCTATACCTAGAATACGGGCCATGAAAAACTTCTCCCAAAAATAAATGGCGAACGCTTTTTTATTGCGCTCTTTTCCCCACCTTAGATTAGACTATGTAAATTTTAAAAACTAGGAAATAACTAATATCGGAAAATCAGCTTTCAGCGCTAGGGGTATTTTCTATGTTAAGATGTAGTTCTTTACCTTTTCGGATTTCTTAGTGACTAGTTCGTTGGCTTGGGTTCTATTCTTGTGCATTTTCGGCAGCTTAATCAGTATTGGTGCTGCCAGTGGCTATTTATTGTTGCCAGAGAGGATTCGAGAGAGAACGCTTGATTATTTGATTTGTTTTGCTACTGGCATGCTTCTAGGGGCGGGTTTTCTGCATCTATTGCCTGAAGCTATCGAGCAAGCAGGCGATAGCACCCATGGTATTATGCGAGCCGCTGTGTCCGCGATCCTTGCGTTTTTTGTTTTAGAAAAAGGATTAATTTGGCGGCATCATCACCATCATCACCAGACACAGGTTGAACATGCTCATGAAGGTCCAATGGAGTCAGGTAAGCATGCTGGATCCCTCATATTAGTGGGAGATTCCGTCCATAACTTTTTAGATGGTGTTTTGATCGCCTCCGCTTTTTTAGCAGATTTCTCTCTTGGCATTGTCACGTCGCTAGCGGTTATCGCCCACGAAATACCTCAAGAACTAGGTGATTTCGCTATTTTAATCAAGAGCGGATACTCACGTGGGAGAGCGCTATTTTTTAACCTGTTAACGTCCATTGCAATGATTGTTGGAGCTACGTTGGCGTGGTTCTGGCTAAATGAGTTTTCTAATCTCATCCCCTACCTTTTGACATTCACTGCTGCAAGTTTTATTTATGTAGCAGTGTCAGATCTAATGCCGGCTCTTAATGCCAAAGTAGGGTTGCGTGCGACTGCGATGCAGGTGCTACTGATTGGTCTTGGGTTGGCGTTTAACAGTGTGGCTCATTTCCACCAGGTTTGATTCCCGTGTTACTTACCTGCAGGTTTGTTTTCGTGAAATTTGTTTCGTCTGGATCGTCCGTGAAAGAAATCATTGCTTTGTCTGGCGATAAAAATAAAGTGAAATAAAGATTGCTGGCAAGCCCATTCCAGCGGCGTATAAGAAAAAATTAAAGTAGCCGACTTCGTTTACGACAAACCCAGATGTTGCAGCAATAAATTTTGCTGGCACAGTGGCGATTAAAAAAAGCAGAGCATATTGAGTCGCTGTAAATTTCTCATGTGTTAATGAGGATAGATATGCGACAAGCGCTGTGGCGGCGAGTCCTTGTGCTAGATTGTCGCAAGCGATAACCGCGGTGAGCACAGTTACGTTTGCCCCAGCCAGCGAAAGGAAGGCAAATGCAAGATTGGTAAATGCCACCAAAATCGCTCCTAACAGCAGTACAGTTGGTATCCCATAGCGAAATAGAATAATGCCGCCTAAAAAACTACCTATTAGCGTAATGGTAATGCCAAAAGCATTTGTAACAATAGCTATCTCTTCTTTGGTGAATCCTGTTTCTTGGTAAAACGGCATTGCCATCGGGCCCAATATTAGATCACTGAATTTGTAAGTAACAACCAACAGTATGGTTAGTATGAGGTGGTTTTTGTATCGAGAGGCTAGATCTGAGAAAGGTTCAATATAGGCTTCTTGAAGCCATGCTTTTGGGTTTGTAAAAAGATCTTTTTGGTCCCTAGAGAAGTATCGGGGTTCCGGAATTAGATAAATAGTGGGTATTACGATTAGTAGCATCAACATAGATGCAGCAAGGTAAGCTGATGACCAGTTGAGTGCACTGGAGATGAAAAAAGTAACTACTTGCGAAATTAAAAATGCAAGACGCCAGCCTCCCATGTACATCGCAGCGCCATGACCCTGGTCAGAATCCTCGAGCAGTTCGATTCGCATCGCATCGATACAGATATCTTGTGTGGCCGAAGTAAAACCTACTGCTATGGCGAATATAATTAACCAGCGTAACGACTGGGCCGGGTCAGATAGACCTAGGCCAAGTAACGATATTGCGACTAGAAATTGGCTCAACACTAGCCAACTTTTCCGCTGACCTAAATAGTCAGATAGGACAGGTAATTTCAGTCGATCAATGAAAGGAGCCCATACTGCTTTAAAAGAATAGGTTAGAGTCACAAGCGAGATCAGGCCGATTGCACCGCGTTGGATGTTTGACTCAGACAACCAGTAACTAAGGGGATCGATTAGCATGCCAAAAGGTAAGCCGGAAGCGAAGCCTAAAAAGAGAACGCTAAGAAGCTTTTTTTGAAAATATTTATCGAGCGATTCTCGCCAGCTATTCAAATTTTTTTACCTGAGTTTTTCAAAAGCGTGCGCGGCTCTCAGTACTAAATCATCCTCCCCCATGCGCCCGGTTAGCATCATTCCTATCGGTAGTCCCTTGGAGAATCCAATGGGTATGCTCATGGAGGGGTGTCCGGTAGAGTCGAAGGGGCAAGTATTAGCCAGCATGTCTAACGCGTTTCCCAGAACGGTAGCCGGAGCCGCGTCGACTGGCGGAATGAGGTGCGCTTTCATAGGTGTCGTGGGCATTAAAATTAAGTCGTATTTTTTAAATGCTTGGTCATAGCTGTCTCTCATAAGGCGCACTAGATTTTGAGCTTTGGCCGAGTAATAATTTCCGTAACGTGCTCTCATAACGTGTCCAAATAATAGGACAGTTTTCACTGTAACAGGCATTTGGTCGGCTCTCTCTTTTCTGGCATTTTGGTAAAATTCTATTGCGCTTGGAGACGTATACCCGCGTCCAGCAGGACCGAAAGGTCCGTTATCGGAAAAAGTAGATAGTGAACCGTCCAATATACTTGTCATCATAATGGTACCGCCCTGCAAATGCATCGGAATGGAGATGTTTTCTACTTGGACATCTAGCTGTCTCAACTCTTGCGCAGCTCGTTTAACTTCATCGTCAACATCGGTCTCTGAACTCGGTGTGCCGAAGCCCTCTTCCACAACTCCTATTTTTAGGCCTTTAATGCCTAAGTCAATGTCTTTTATAAAATTTTTCGGTTCCATGGAGGTGTTTTGACGAGGATCTTGCCCATCGTCGTAGCCAGCTATCACCTCCAACAGTAAAGCACAGTCTTTGGTTGAAGCTGCCATTGGACCAAGGTGATCGACACTTTGTTCTATTCCCCCCGCACCAGTATAAGGAACTAAACCATAGGTTGGTTTGATCCCATAGCAGCCAGAAAAGGATGCGGGCATTCTCACCGATCCTCCTTGGTCACTCCCGATACCCATATCAGAATACCCGCCTACGATTAGGGCAGCACAGCCGCTAGATGAACCTCCTGTCATATATTTTTCATTATGAGGGTTACGAACAGGACCTGTTGCCGACGTATGACTGCCTCCAGAGAAGCAAAAATTCTCACATACGGCTTTACCAAGAATCTCACCACCTTCATTAAGGATGCGTTTGACTACAGTTGCGTCTTCGTCCGGAATGAACCCCTCATAAACATCTGAGCCATTCATCATAGGAACACCCGCAACGCTGATATTGTCTTTAATGACAATCGTTTTGCTTTTTAGCTTGCCTTCACTCGCACCTTTAATAATGCATTTTTGGTACCAAGCGTTATAAGGGTTGTCTTCCTTACTCGGGCGTGTGACTTTTCCACGAGGATACTTTTGGTCGTTTAGAGGTTGCTTGAAATCATTGACAAAGTTTACATCCCTCAGGAGGCCACCCATAAATTCACTATACATTTGTAACTCATCTCCTTGCATATTGAAATAGAGATCTTTAGCAGCTTTTTGCATTTCTTCTTTTGTTGGTGGATTTACTTTTTGTCTGTTTTTCATGCTGTCCCCTTAGTTAATGCAAACAGATTGTGGATCGTGTTACGCGACGCACTTATCCAATATCTAATTTAGTGCAGTCTGGGGCCTTTCCACAGGGCGCGTCGATCGACCGATTTTATAGTGATAGTTTGGTTAAGCCTGTTCCGCTTCACAAGCAGTGGTATTGCACATCCGGCCACTCCTAGGGACCAGACGTGCTTGAAGAACCCCGATAAGTCTGAAGATTCGACCCCCGAAACTTCTAAAATGATATCTCCGGTCAGCAAGCCTTGCTGTGCCGCCGGGCCTTTATTGTAGAGCCCTACAATTTCAAAACTTCCATCAAGTTGGGAAACAAACATACCTAGCCAGGGGCGGGCCGGCTTCAGTGTGCGCCCGTATAGCGTTAACTCATCCAGGATAGGTGAGAGGAGTTCTGTGGGGACAATGAGATTACCTTCTTTATTATCCTCTTCCGTGTCTATTTGATTTAGATAGAGTGAGCCTATGCCACATAGCTTGCCTTGGTTATCAATAAGCGCTGCCCCTCCCCAGTTGGGGATCGCCGGAGAAGTATAAATTGCATTTCCGATTAGATACTCCCAATACCCTACGAACTCTGCTCGTGCTTCGATTTTGGCTTTGATAGCTTGTTGGCCACCCCCCGCAGCTGCCAAGATCCCGGTTTGCCCTTTTTTCAGAGTGGTGGAGTCGCCTAACTTAATAGTGCTAGCGTGTAACTTCCCGAGTGCTTGAACTAAGCCAAATCCCGTTTCGTAGTCATAGGCTAAAGCATGGCCTTGCACGGTGCTCCCTGAATTTGTGGTAATCCAGACCTGATCGGCCTCAGCAACCAGATATCCAATCGTAACAATTAACCCTGACTCCGATATCACCGCGCCGTGACCGGATCTTTGTGTCCCAAGTATGGGCGCTGTAAAAGCATCCTCTGGAATATACGAGGTGAGAGATACAATTGAGTTCAGTGTTTCATCTAAGTCGAAGTCAAACTCACTTTGTTCTGGCTGAAGGTGTTCTGGGCTGCGCATTTGTGTTTTCTCATTCATCGTGTTTTGAGGTACTTCATTTTGGTCGATTGCAATCGCCTGTTCAACTTAGACCTGGCTTAGGTGCCTTGGCACTCCAAATAGTATTGGAGATTGGCTATAAGGGCTAGTATCGATTGATGATTTGTTTAGCGAAAGATCTTATTTGATCTGCCGGAGCATCTGTTACTTGGAAAGAAAAATGACTCAACCCATTTGACTCTAGATCTTTTATTTTTTCGATAATCTCATCGGGTTCTCCTATCATCGCTGCAACTTGCGCTATTTCTTCGACCAGATACTCCGATTCATCCTTCCGGGTATAGAGCAAGTGCCCTTCATGCAAGAGTAAATGACGTCTTTGAGGATCGAGGGTGCTTTCATATAAGCGATATCTAGCAACATAGTCTTTGATAGCAGGACTATCGGGTAGAAGTTTATCATCCCATTCGCAGAGGACGTGTAATAGGTTCGTGATAAATGGTCCGATACTTTTTAGAACACGGTCGCTATTGGCTTTTTCTCCTTTTCTTAAAATGGCCAAGGGGATAATAGCTTTTGTAGGAATGGTGTTTCCAGAGCGGCCAGCATTTGCGGCGGCGTTATTTATTATGGTGCGATTATGCTTAAGCATTTCTAAAGAAGTATTCCAAGACAGGTGGGCATCGCACTCACTACCACAAAATTGAAGTGTTTTTTCACCGAATGCGGATAGCGTAATCGGAATACGGTGTTTTAAATTTATGAACCCGCTATTTGGATGCAATAGTTTGATCAACTGTGGGTCTCCGTCAAAGTCATGGACCACTTCTTCGCCATTTAAAAGCGCTCGGATAGTTTTGATTTCTTTTTTCATGGTCTGTAATGGTACCGGTCTAAGGCCCATAGTGAGTCGGGCGGTGTTTCCATTACCCAGTCCAAGTTCTACCCTACCAGGAGCTACTTGGGCAACTGTTGCTATTGAATGCGCTATCACAGCTGCCATTCGTGTAGTGGGAACGGCGACGCCTGTTCCGAGTTTAATGCGACTGGTTTCCTTTGCCGCGAGGGCCATCGTCGCATAGACGTCTGAATAAATCATTTGGGAGTCAAAAAACCAAGCTTGATCAAAGCCGCATTGCTCGGCTAGTTCGACAAGATGGTAGTCGCCGATACGAGAGGGGAACGTAACTCCAAATTCCATTATAGCGATCCTTTTTTATTTCATGCGCAGGGGAAAGCACGTGAGTTTTTGTAGTGTCTCGCAGAACATGGCCGTCCTACTGGGAAAGAAAATCCCTCACTGCAGCTTCCAATGCTTCCGTTTGTTCCAGTGGAGGCTCATGTCCACAAAGTGGAAGTGTGACGATTTCTGAGTCCGCTATATCCCGCTTAAAATCATCTGCGTAGCTTGGAGAAATCAATTTATCATTTTCTCCCCAAACGATTAGTGACTTTGCAGATATGCGGTGTATCCTTTTACGAAGACCTTTATCGGGGATTGGCCAGATAAGTTTAGCTGTACATCCAATTGTCCAAATAAAATCACGATCCCATAGAGCTTGCTCTTCCGTGCCGTCTTCTGGTCGAGCCATCCTTTTTAAGACTCTAGGACAGTTTTGATCATGAAATAACACTTCTTTTATCTCAGGAAAACTCAGGGCAACCCAGTTAGCGACCGTATAAGAAGCTTCTCCTTTCCATAGGCCAATCGGGGCTATCAAGACCAGTTTCTCTGTTTGTGCTTTCCGTTGAGCGGCAATTTCTGCAGCCAGCATCCCGCCGAAGCTGTGCCCCATTACTATTGGTTGGTGAAGGCCTAGCGCTTCTATCGCGTCGTCATAAGCCAACACTGCATCCCATAGGTTATCTAGTTGTTCTATTTCATCTGGCTTCCCTGGGGCCGTCCCAGGGAAATAAGGAGCATAAATAGTATAGTCCTGACTAAGGTTGTTCAGAAAGTCATCCCAATAAAAGCCTCCTGCCGAATGGCAGAAAAAGATTGCTGGGCCATTGCCGCAGATGTTGATTGTCATAGAAAGCTTGCCGCCTAAAACAGGCACTATTTTTTGGGTTAAATTTGTCATAGCTATCGTCTTCCTCAGGCCGCTTCTTTTTTTGTTTTTGTGGCGCCTAGCTGCCCTTTAGGCCACCATTTGTCTTCCCAACCTTCATCATCCCAAATATTTCTTAAATGGGGTAACACTCCTTCGGAAATCCGGCTAATATTTTCCATAGTTTTATCGTGAGGCATGGATCCAAATTGAGGCAACAAAAGAAGATGACCAACACGAAGATCTTTGACAATTTTTTTTAATTTTTCTGTAACCGTTGCGGCGCTTCCGGTAACTAGATACTCACGATCGTTGAATTCTTTAAATCCCAGATCGTTAAACTCATCGTAAGAGGGAAAAGGTCGTTTCGTTAAGAGGTGTGTGAGGCTGCTATGCGTCATGTGTCCTGGAGGGAGAAGTAATTGTTCGGGCATATGAAGAAGCTTGTGATAAAAATATTCGATATGCGAACCGTAGTCTTTTTCTGCCTGCTCATCTGTCTCAGATACCCCTACAGGTATTAGATAAGTCATACGGTATGGGTTTTTATCTTTCCCCGCTTCTTCTACCTTATCCCAGTATCCCTCTACCATATGCTTGGCGCCTTTTGCGCCAAAATAAGTCAGGAAGCAATAGGAGTAATCATGTTCGATAACAAAATCCCAAGTACTAGGGCTGGCGTTACCTGGCACCCAAATAGGCGGATGGGGTTCTTGCGAAGGTTTTGGCCATATGTTGACCATCGGCAGTTGGTAATATTTTCCATTCCAAGCAAAAGGTTTGTCTGATTTCCATGCTTTGATGATTAGATCGTGAGCTTCGCGATATCGACCGCGTTGTTCCATAGGAGCCATACCATAGCTGTATGCATAGTCTCCTCCTAGTCCTACTGGAAAGCCTGCGACTAAGCGCCCGTCGGAAATACTATCAAGCATTGCATATTCTTCGGCTACGCGAATGGGAGGGTTTAAAAATACTGCCGTTTCTCCCATTTGGATAATTGCTGTGTCAGTTCCTCGGGTAGCTCTGGCAAGAACTGAACCCATGATATTTGGATTTACCATAAAGCCGTAAGCATTCTGGTGGTGCTCGTTAGTACATACACCGTCAAAGCCTGATTGTGCTGCATGGATTAATTCATCCAATGTCCAATTATAATACTTAGAGACCATGGCTCGATCAGCTACCTCTTCGAAGGGCAATGTGAACCAAGCAGACTTATATTTTTTGTCGAAATCGGGTTCTAGATCCCGATAGGGCATAAGGTGAAAGCAAGCGATTTTCATAGTGGACGACCTCCCCAGGCGAACATTATTTATTGCTACGGCTGATGCATAACTTATCTTAATAGAATTCCTTGCAGTTTCCAACTAGCGGCAGGGAGCTAATTTTGCAGGAGAATAAGTTGTGCATTTTTTCGGTTTGGCTCACATCCTTTTCGAGTAATCCCACGATGTAACTCTCTCCATAGAGAGGCAAATAGTGGACTCATTTTCAGGTTTAGATAGTAACCATTTTGCGAGCGTGCTTTGAGTGCTGCCAAGATAACGATTGATTAACGTTTCTAAAATGGGTATTTCATTACTGGGTTTGATAGATGCAACACCAACACCTCTAACCCCCATATAAGGAGGGTCATCTTTGGCTACTTCAAATCCAACTTTGTTGTTTGATTGTAAACGCTTGCAAATTTCAGAATTAGAACGGGCACTAAACAATATCATTCCATCCTCATAGATATACCAAAGAGAGGTGATATTAGGGAATCCCTTTTTGCTAATTGAAGACAATCTGCAAGGAACAATGGTTTGGTGTAAATAATCTATGACCTTGATCTCGTCCCATGCACTTGCCTTTTGAAGTTTTTTTTCCATAACTATATTCCTTTTTAGATAAGTTTCACCACGGAATTTTAGATCCATCCCAAGCAAAAAAAGATCCGTTATCCTCGGGCTCAAGTTTGCTTGTTACGCTTAGTATTTGACGAGCTGCTTTTTTACTTGTGAAGATTTTGTTTTTCGGTATCCCCGACTGAAAGGGTTTTGATAATTGCGTGTCTACTGTGCCCGGATGCATAGCTACACATATGTTTAAAGGCAAGCTCCTTTTAAGTTCGATACTTAAAGTTTTGGTTAGTTGGTTTAGCGCCGCTTTAGAGGAGCGATAACCATACCAACCGCCGAGACGATTATCTGAAATGCTTCCTACTCGTGCGGAAAGATTCACAATTACAGAGCGGCCATCGAGAAGAAGAAATTTTCGTAGATGTTTTATGACTATCATCGGGCTTATCGAGTTTACTCTGAACAGCTCTATTAGATTTTCTATATTGATGTCATCTAATTTTTTTTCGGGATGTAATTTTGAGTTATGTAGTAGGCCGGTACAGTTGACTAGAAGTTCAATAGATGTAGGTTGCTCGGAAAGCACCTTGGCAAGGCTAACAGCAGATGATTCTAACGTAGGGTTTAGTGAAAGAACTTTAAGTCGCTGTCCGTATACCTGCATTAAGGATTTAAGCTCTGAGTTCGAGTTTGGATTGCGGCATGTGGCGATTACTAGCTGAGTATCGTTACTTCCCAAAAGCTCATGTACAAGAGCTAACCCGATGCCGCTACTTGCGCCTTGAATGACAGCACAAGTTTTGACCAGACTGTTCATGGTGGTAACTGTCTGTTATGTCTTGCGTGGAGAAGGAACGCCAATCTCTCAGATGACTGAGGGCGTTGGCGTACTTGACCTAAAGACTCGTCAATAATTAACTCACAGTCGTTCAATTATAGTTACATTGGCTTGCCCACCACCTTCACACATGGTCTGTAACCCATATTTACCATTTGTGCGTTCAAGCTCGTGGAGCAGCGTTGTCATCAGTTTCGTACCTGTCGCGCCAATCGGGTGGCCGAGAGAGATTGCGCCACCATTAACATTAGTCTGTTCAGGAGGGTAATCCATATCTTTCAGCCAGGCCATTGGAACGGGGGCAAAAGCTTCATTAATCTCAACCAAATCAATATCTTGGATTTTCATTCCAGCCCTTCCAAGCGCATATTTTGTAGTCATAATGGGTGCTGTAAGCATGATCATTGGATCCTCAGCTCTAACACTCATGTGATGGATACGAGCGCGAGGCTTTAGGTTGTAGCGCTTTACTGCAGCTTCCGAGGCTATAAGCATTGCAGAAGAACCATCGCAAGTTTGGCTGGACACTGCCGCAGTAATGCTTTTTAGCCCAAAAATTGTATTTAGCTCTGCCATCTGTTCAAGACTGGTCTCTCGAGGAGTCTCATCATGGTCAAGGCCATTAAGCGGTATTATTTCTTGATTAAAGCGACTTTCTTCTATGGCAAGGAACGCTCTTCGGTGAGACTCTAGTGAATAGAGCTCCATTTCCCTGCGAGAAAGGCCCCATTTGTCAGCCATCATCTGAGCGCCCTTAAATTGGGTAGGTGGATCTTCCCCATATCTAGCTACCCATCCTGGAGAGGTGCTGAACGGATCTGCAAAACCAAATCCGCCCGCAGCAACTGCAGAAGCTCCAATCGGTATTTTTGACATTGTTTGGACGCCGCCCGCAATTACTAAATCATTAACTCCAGACATAACGGCCTGCGCTGCAAAATGCACTGACTGTTGAGAAGATCCGCATTGGCGATCGATTGTGACCCCTGGAACGGCTTCGCTATAGCCTGCGGTCAGCCAGCATGTCCTTGCGACATCGCCAGCTAGAGGACCAATGGCATCGATTGTTCCAAATATAACATCATCATATTCGTCGTCAGGAATACCATTCCTTTCTACAATGGCCTTTATAACGTGGGCTCCGAGATCCGCCGCATGAATGTTCTCAAGAGAACCTCTGCGTTTACCTGTTGGGCTTCTAACTGCATCAATAATGTAAGCTTCGGTCACTGTGAACTCTCCCTGATCCTGTTAATCTAGATATTATCGTTTGGCATTTCACTATAAACTATAATATATCAAACTCTTACTAATAGAGTTGCTTGGTTTGTCAGCTTTAGTAACGTTAAGTTTTCATAAAAACATAACTACCCAGTCAATCAATTATTTTTTCAGCAGTAGAAAATAGAACCCAGACAATTGCACCAAAAACATTGATCGCAGCGCAGAGAGTGAATGCCGAAGCAAAAGTTCCGGTTGTATCTACGAGCCAACCAGTGATGATCACGCCAATTATCCCAGGTATTGTGCCAGCGGTATTCGTAATCCCCATTAGTACATCAGCATATCGAGGTGCTATATCGAGGTGATTGGAGACAAAACCGGACCACATTAGGGCAGCTAGACCCAATGCCCCAGACATGAAGGCCATCGCTAGATAAGGGTCATTTACGTCTTTTACTGCTAGCAAACAGGCAGCTGAGCCTAACAGACCGCTGACCTGCATTATTTTTCGTACACGAGTCAAACTCATGCCTCGTGCATGGAGTTTGTCAGCAAATACCCCTCCCAGATTTCCTACTATTAGCATACTTAGATAGGGTGCTGCGGAGTAGAGACCTGCGTTCATGATGCTGAGATCATGTTGGCTTCGGAAATAACTCGGGAGCCATGCAAGTAGCATATATAGGATCCAGTTACTGCAGAAATGATTAATGATCAGCGCCCAGATAGCTTTGCTTTTTGCAAATTCCTTCCAAGGGATCGACTGAGCTTGGTCAGTAGGTTTTGCTAAAGGTAGCAGCAGCTTTCGCTCATCCTCGGAACACCTGGGATCGGTAGCAGGATCGTCATGAGCATAGAAGTACCATATGACCACCCAGACTGCTCCGCCAGCACCGAAGGAGTAAAAAGCGACTGGCCAACCGTGTGTTTCTACGAGCCATCCTGTTATCAGTAGCGCAAATAGGGTGCCTAAAGGAATGCCGCCGATTAGTAATGAGACTGAGCGAGAGCGCTCGCTAGGCGGTACCCAGCGGCTATATAAATTGTAGGCTGAAGGAAACATAGCCGCCTCTCCCAAGCCCATTCCGATTCGGGTGACTATGAGGATGATGATGCTTATCCCGGCAGCAAATGGAGTTAAAAAAGTAAAAAGCGACCACCATAAGACAGCAAAGCCGAGTATGAGCTTCCCTCCAAGTTTATTAGCTAACCATCCACTAGGAATTTGAAAAAGCAGGTAGCCTATAAAAAAAGAAGATAAGACGTACCCTTTAGTGGTTTCACTCCAACCAAATTCCTCTTGCATGGCTATAGCAGCAACAGAAATGTTGACTCTATCGGCGTAACAGATGAAAACTGCAAAAACGCACAAGGCAACGATTGTGTAGCGGCGCGGCCAATTCAAGAACCTACCCGACGACTCACTCATAGGAAATCCTCATCATTTAGTATATTGGGTCAATATAAGTTATATTTCCCCTGACTTTGTCAAACCGAATTTTTTTCTTTTCTTTTAGCCTATGATACATGGCTAGGGATAATGGAGTATTTAATGCCAATTTATGAATATCAATGTAAAGCTAATGGCCGGACGGTTGAAGTAGTCCACCGCATGGCGGTTCGTTTTTCTACCTGGCAGGAATTATGTGAGCATGCGCAGATAGTACTTGGTGATACACCCAGTGATGCCGAAGTCGTTCGGCTAGTTGGGGGAGGTAACGCTACTATGAACCCTCTGACGACTTCTAAGTTTTTGAAGGCCGCTGGTGCTGCTTCTACGAGTCTATCAGGCACTAGAGGAATGGCTGCACCGGCAAGAACGAATAAATTTTAGGTAGTGCTATTTTTTCGCGCGTCTTGCATCAGTGAGTAAGGAAGCGTAGCTCACCCCTGGACGGTTGTCTCCAGTCAAAGGAAGATTTGCGTCTTTCCATTCGTCTATTCCTTTTCGTAATAGTTGCACATTTAAAAAACCAGCTGTTTGGAGTCGCTTCACAGCCTCTAGTCCACGGTCATCAGAATCGGCTCCAACGATAATGTTATCGTCTTTTTTTAAGGCATGCTGAGCTACTAGTTCAAAAGCTTCACTAGGGTGCCTTTCCTTAGTGGTAGGGTGGAAAAAAACAATTGGTATATTAAGGGCACGTCCTTTGGGGCGATTGGTGGCAAATTCTACAACTGTTCTTACGTCAACATAGGTGCCGGTTCCTTCTTGACTGATCTCTTGGGAAACCTGTTTTGCATTGATAGCTTGATTTTTCACATTGTCGTTCATTATCTATTCCCTCAGCTATTTAAACGCGTTGATGAAGGGAGGGATGATCTGACAGCGCGATCTTTCCGGCAGTGGTGATGTCTCGACAAGTTGGAAGTTATCTGTAGCATCGTCTTGAGAAGTAGCCATTTGCTCTTTATGCAGGTGAATGATACGACCGCTCGGGGCTAGGGCAAATATGCAATCGATTATCTGTATAATGGGTAGTGTTCCGAGCTCGGGGTGCTCAAGTTGCTTCCCCTTTGAATTTGGCATTGATTATGTCTCCCTATCTGTACGGTTTGGTCGGTATTTTGGGCTATTTTTCATTGGTCTGCACGATGTTTTACTCTTTCTCTATATTAAAGACCTCGAAAGTGGGGTTATACTTCGGTATTGAATCGAATAAAAGCGGTTAGGGGGAATTAATAAAATGTCTTTTGTGCCTCAAAAAGAAATGGTGACAGGCGTTGAGCGTCATCCTTTAGATGCCGATGTCCCGAATGTCATAGAGAAGCTGTTCGCGCTAAAGAACCAATGTACTGAGTGTAATGTTTGTGAAGTTGCTTGTTCTTTAGTACATTCTCCCGACGGAACTGTTAACCCGCAGTATGCGAGGCTGAAAATCGATCATGCGCCTGAAAAGCCTTCTAGGGTAAATCCAGATGGCTTGGGTTTCATTGCTGAAATTTGTCATCATTGCGGAAATCCTCCCCCGTGTGCTGAAGTATGTCCGACTGAGGCCTTCTACTACGATCCAAAAACAAAAGCTGCAGTCATAGAACAGGATAACTGTATACAATGTATGGAATGCGTTCCTGGTTGCCCCTTTGATGCCGTATTTATTGCCCCGACCGGTGAACTGCTGAAGTGTGACCTTTGCGGGGGAGATCCAGTGTGTGTTAAGGCATGTGCTTCGCGGCCGGAAATGCTTAATCAAGGCAAACAGTATGTGAGACTGCCTGTACTATTTTATTCTGAGCAAGCCGAATTTAACAAAGAACATAAGCAGGTTCCTGAAATGGGTGATGAGGTTGGGATGATGCAGGCCATGCTAGAGTCTGGGAAAATTTCTAGCCCAGCGTAAGTTAGAATTAATTGGGGAAGAATTATTATGGAAAGTCGATTATTAAGAGTGAATTTGACTACGGGCGAACTCAAGAGTGAGGTCATTCCTCATAGCATATTTGAGAAATGGATTGGTGGTTCGGGAATTAATAATTGGATTATGTGGGAACATTTTCTAACCCATGACATAAACTGCGATCCCCGTGGCCCGGACAATATTTTTGTTTTTGGCGTTGGTCCGCTTGCTGGAACCGGGGCAGGGAGTGGCATTAAAGGGCGTATTACATTTAAAAGTCCTTGCTACAACATGTTCGGCGACTCTGCGGGAGGTGGTAAATTTCCATATATGTTGAGGTTTACAGCGTTCGAATACATCGCGATTACGGGAAAGTCTCCTAAACCTGTATACCTTCGAATCTGTAATAAAGAAGTATCTTTGGAAGATGCGTCTCATTTGTGGGGCAAAGATACCTTAGAAACGCACACTATGTTGCGCGAAGAGCTAGGGACCTATCCCTCCAAAGTCCATACATTGTCTATCAGTCAGGCTGGGGAGAACCAGGTAGGAATCGCAAGCGTTGTGTCTGACGCCTTAAGGATTCATGCAAGGTGTGGTGGCGGTGCTGTTATGGGCTCAAAAAACCTTAAAGCTATAGCAGTTCAAGGGAATGGCGGGCTACCTATAGCAATGCCTGATGAAATGTTAGCTTGGTCAGATGATTTCCGGCAGAAAATTGATAGTAATGAGGCTGTGTATGGCTTTAAGCGTCGTGGAACGCTAGGTGCGGTTGAAATGTATCAACATATCGGCAGTCATTTCTGGAGAAACAATCAGGGAAATATGTTTCGTGGAGGAGAAATTACGTCTGACAATTGGGTGAAGAAGTACCACAAGTATTCCGAAGTTTGCTCGTCAGACTGCTTCATTGCGTGTGATGCAAAGTATAAAATTGATGGGACAGAGTCGGAGGCCGCTAAGAAATACATTGGAGAGTCATTCAGACGACCAGAATATTTAACCACTGGAAGTGCGGCGGGAGCTTTAGATGTAAGAGATTGGGCTGAAGTGGCGCACTGGGGTAAAATCACTAATGATTATGCGTTAGATAATCAAGACTTGTCATGTGCTATTTCATTTCTTATGGAGCTTAAACAGCGGAAACTAATCACAGATTACGATGTCGCTGAACTGTTTGACCATGAGCAGAGTTTAGAGTGGGGCAATATGGAAGACATCGAAGTCTGTGTCGAAAGTATTGTGTTTCAGAAAAATTTATTCGGTAAACTTTTTGGCGACGGTCCTTATCTAGGGGCGATTCGTTATTCTGAGCTAAAAGGTCAAAATTTCATGAAATACGCAACTTACGGTAAAGGTGGTGCTAGCTTTACCGAGGAGATGAGACCTTTTCCCACTTGGATGAATAACATGGCTGTTGCCTCACGTGGAGCTGATCATTTAAAAGGGATTGGCTTAATCGAAAAATTTCAGCGTAAAGATTTGTCTAAGATTTATTTTGATGGGCGAACAGAGGCTGCAGATCTCTCTGTTCCGACTTTAAAAGGGGCGTCGACCGCACTAATTGAAAATCAGGTCGCGTTGTTAAATTCTTATGGTGTTTGCCTTTTCCATTGGATGCTTGATCCCGCCGGTTATACTCCTCAAGATTACTATGGTAGAGCCTATGCTGCCGCTACAGGGATTGACCGGACTCCTGATGAATTAATGCTCGATGGCGCTCGGATCTGTAATTTAGAAAAGGCTTTTAATTCAAGGATAGGTATGCGGCGAGAGCACGACACGGTTTGTGAAAGATGGATGTGGGAGCCGACTGAAGAGGGTATGTACCCTGGATCGGTAGCCGCGGACATGTTCAATCCAGTTTTGGATGAATACTACGAATGGCGTGGTTGGGATAAAGAGTCGGGTCTGCAAACTAGAAAGTGCTTAGAGGCTGTTGGCTTAGATGACGTGGCAGAGGTGTTGGCGCAAGAAGGTTCTCTCGCTTAGAAAGGCCTGGATTTAGACCGTGATAACAGTGCACGCTAGATTTCATAGCCATTTCAAGGAGCTCGCCTCTACTAGCGAGGACTCATTTCTTATTGAAGTTCCTACCGTAAGTGAATTCGCAAAATGTATATGTGACAAGTATGGGGCTAGGATGAGAGCAATGCTGATAGACCCCAAAACTGACGACCTTAATGAGCGTGGAACCATGTTTGTCAACGAAAAAGGAATGCGAGTTTCTGCAGAAGACACCCTTGAAGATGGAGAAACCATTACTTTTCTTGTGGGGATAGCCGGCGGTTAAACTTTGTCTCCGCGTTGACAGCGCTAGCTAGGTTCTTACCCCGAGTTTTCACATTTTAGTCAAATAGCAACTTTTGATATACCTCTTCATGAAATCCCACTATTAGGTGCTTACCATTTATTAAAGTAGGTGCTCTTAGGTTGCCAGTTGGGCCAAGCATGCCATCAATTACTTCGTCCGGTACTTTTCCCTTGACTGTAAACGAAGCAACTTTTTTGCCCTTCGCTATTGTAACCTTATCAACAGAAGCAGCTAAATCTGCTGCCTCTGTTCTACCAAGTTTCCGTGACGCTGGAATTACTTCTTTTGGCACTAATCCTTTGGCATCCAGAAACTTGGACGCTCTAACACAGCTTGTTCATCCTTTACGAAAGTAGTACCAACCAATTTCTGTAGCCATTCAAATATTCCAATTTAATTCGTTTAGCATATTTTACGTATTATTCTTATAATGTGCACTAGTTAAAAAAATGACTATTGACGCGTGCAGTTTAGGGTACCAAGTAAGTTGCGCTGCAGCGCCGCACAAAAGGGGAAACCGCAATGAGAGATGTTTATATCGCAGGCGCCAGTATGACGAAGTTCGGAAAATTTCTGGATAGAAGTCTAAAAGATCTCACAGGGGAAGCGTTTCTCGAAGTACTAAAAGATGCAGGTTGTAACGGGAAATCTGTAGAGGCCGCATTTTTCGGCAACTGTGTGCAAGGTCACATGGAAGGGCAAGACATGGTTCGGGGGGAGATTGCGTTGCGTCCGTTCGGGGTAGAAGGTATCCCAGTCGTTAATGTTGAAAATGCCTGTGCTACAGCAAGTACTGCCTTCCATATGGCTGTCAATTACGTAAAAGCAGGTGCCGCGGACATTGTTTTGGCAATTGGTGTAGAAAAAATGTTTTCTCAGGATAAGGCGCGCATGTTTAGTGCCTTTGATGGAGCGTGGGATGTTCATGAAGTTGAAAAGAGTAAGGAGCGGTTTGATGAAATGGCGGTAGGAGTTGAAATTCCTGACGGGACTACTTCATCTCGTCCTTATAGCGTGTTTATGGATATTTACGCAGGCTTTTGTAGGATGCACATGCGAGAGTTTGGGACTACGCAAGAGCAGCTTGCGATGATTGCTTCAAAGAATCATGAGCATTCGGTCCACAATATCCGTTCGCAGTACAACAAGTCATTTTCCGTGGAAGAGGTTCTTTCCGCTGCACCGATAACTTATCCTTTAACTTTACCTATGTGCTCCCCTGTGAGCGATGGGGCTGCCGCTGCCATAGTTTGCAGCGATGCGGGCTTAAAGCGTTTGGAGCTTCAGGCCGGACGTTATACGAAAGTTTTAGCCAGCGTATTAAGAGGCGGTAGTGATCGAGAACTTAGCGATTTTTCCAGACATGCTAGCCGGTTAGCCGCTCTTACTGCATACGAGCAAGCCGGCGTTGGCCCTGAAGACATCGATTTGGCTGAAGTACATGATGCAACAGCTATGGGTGAGGTTATGGAAGTCGAGGCTTTGGGTTTATGCGAGCTTGGCGGCGGAGGTCCTATGGCAGAAAACGGAGAAAGTCGGATAGGGGGACGTCTCCCTGTTAATCCTTCTGGTGGATTAGAGTCAAAAGGACATCCTATTGGTGCAACAGGGTTGGGCCAAATATATGAACTCGTGACTCAACTTAGAGGGGAGTCTGGTCAGCGTCAAGTAGATGGTGCGCGTATTGCCATTGCGCAGAATGGAGGTGGCATTGTCGGTATTGAGGAGGCCGTCACCGCGATTACAATTTTGGGTAGTTAATTCTCGAAGGGTCAGGTTTCTGAGTTAAGGGTTTCAGTTATGGTAGCGGCTACGACCAAATATAATATTTCGCTTGACGGACATGTTTTACCATCGAAAGAGCTAATCGGTGGGAAAGCGTGGTCTCTTTGTCGGATGAAGAGTATGGGGTTGTCTGTGCCTCCAGCGGCAGTAATCACGACAGCGGCCTGTCTTGAGTATCTGAAAACAGGAGTATTCCCGTCTAATTTACGTGCTGAAATCCGAGATTTAGTTGCTGGACTGGAGGAACAAACTGGTCGGCAATTTGGGGGTGGGAAACCACTATTGCTGTCAGTGCGCTCAGGTGCTCCGGTTTCGATGCCAGGGATGATGGATACAGTTCTGAATTTAGGGATCAATGGGAGTGTCGAAGAAGCCTTGGCTTTAGAAATGCGGGATGCTGAATTTGCACGAGACACACATCGACGCTTTTTATCGCTTTACGCTGACATCGTTTTGAAAAGCTCAACGCCGGTTGGGGTGAATGATCAAATTGGGGCCATTTTAGAGCGCCTTGCGAATGAGTCGAAAATCATCCCTGACTGTCCTTATGAACAGCTGTTTAGTTCGGTGGAGGCAGTATTTACCTCCTGGAATTCTCGACGTGCTAAGCGATATAGAAAGCACAATAAAATTTCAGAAAATTTAGGTACGGCAGTAATTATTCAGGCGATGGTTTTCGGTAACATGGATGACAATTCGGGAACAGGTGTTCTGTTTAGCAGGAATCCTTTGAGTGGTGTTAAAGAGCCTTACGGGGAATATCTTAATCGCGCTCAGGGCGAGGATGTGGTCTCTGGAACTTGTACGCCTGAGCCAATAAGCGCGCTGCTGGAAAAATCGCCAGTTCTTTATCAAGAATTGATTAGATCCGCGGAAATGCTCGAGTGCGAGAATGCAGATGTACAAGATATTGAATTTACTATTCAGAATAGTAAACTTTTTCTTTTACAGTCTCGCGCGGCCAAACGCTCCCCAGAGGCTGCGGTGTCCTTTGCTATTGATATGGTTGGTGAGGGATTAATTAATAAAGAGACTGCGTTATCCAGAGTTTCTTCTGAACAAGTGCGCACCCTTTTGAGGCCAAGATTAACTCAAAATTCTGATAATGCGCGCTTTATAGTGGCGAAAGGTGAGTCGGCTTGTTACGGCGTTGGACTCGGGTTAGTTGTGGCTTCGGCTGATGAAGCAGAACGGCTCGCGGGGCAGGGCCAGAGAGTAGTCTTGGCTCGAGCTACGACCAGCCCTGAAGATGTTCATGGAATGATAGCGAGTTGCGCGGTGATTACGGAACAGGGTGGGTCGACCTCTCACGCGGCTGTTGTAGGCAGGGCTTTAGGTGTGCCATGTATCGTTGGCTGTGGGGAAAATAGCTTGTCGAGCCTTGTAGGCCAAATGGTCACAGTGGATGCCACTGAGGGAGTTGTGTATGAAGGGTATCTGGCTGTTGAAGAACCTAATGAAACAGATGACTTTAGGCTAAATATGTTGAAGCAATGGGTAGATGAAATTTGCCCTGTTAAAGTGGTTTCCTGTGAGGATAGTGCCGCAAGCGGTGCTTTGAATTTGGATGATGTTATTGGTTGTGATGACTTGTGTATACCTAACGGAACTCTGCAGGGTTACGAGTCTGTCAGAGGTAGTATGATTGACTCCGGTCTGGGAGTCTTTAATTCTGTTGAGGCGGGCGTAAAGATTTTGGTCACTAAGTACCCGTTGGCTGTTGCTCTGACTGTGCTGGAATGTCGCAAAGATATTATTAACACTTAGATATTAAATGTAAGGAAATGGTGATATGGCTAAGCCAACTAAAGGAGATATTGAAAGTCTAGTTCGGCAATTTGATTCATCTGATTGGACTGAGCTACATGTTAAGACGAATGACTTTGAAGTCTATTTGTCTACAAACCCGAATTCTTCGAAGCCCGACGGAAATAAAGATGCAGTCGTGTCGGTGAGCTTGACTGGTAATGCTGGTTCAAAGGTAGAGTCGGTTGAGAATACGCAGAAGCTAAAGGCTGAATCAGCCCGTCGCGTAGTACCAGATGGGATGATCGGAGTGACGGCCCCAAACTTGGGGACGTTTTATAGCGCGCCAAAGCCAGGCACTGCTCCCTATGTGAGTGTCGGTGATCTGATTACTGCTGATACAGAAGTGTGCTTAATTGAAGTAATGAAGCTTTTTACCCCAGTAAAAGCTGGTTCGGATGGGGTGATCAAAGAAATCTGCGTTGTTGATGGAGAGATGATTGAGTACCAGCAGTTATTGGTCATCATAGACCCCGCTTAGGGCAATTATGATCAAGCGAGTATTGGTAGCAAATCGCGGAGAAATTGCAGTACGGGTTATTCGTGCAGCTCACGCTCTTGGAATTGAAGTTGTTCAGGCTGTTTCTGATGCGGACAGAGATACTATGGCCGCGGATCTTGCCGATCGAGTCGTGGTACTAGGCCCCGCCGCAGCTAGAGACAGCTATTTGAATGCAGATCTTGTGATTCACGCTGCGAAAGCAACCGGATGCGATGCATTACATCCCGGTTATGGCTTTCTTTCCGAGCGAGCCAAGCTTGCGCAGGCTTGTCAGGATGAAGGGATTATATTTGTGGGTCCTGCAGCACAAGTCATTGATGATCTTGGAGATAAATTACGCGCTAGAGACATAGCTGAGAAAGCCGGTATCCCTCTGGTTCCAGGGAGTGGCCATGTCCGCACCGCTTCTGAAGCTGCGGAGGCCGCAAAGGTTTTAGGCTTGCCGGTCGTGATGAAGGCGTCCGCCGGTGGAGGTGGCCGAGGTATGTTTGTTGCGCGTGAAATAGACGCGATCGAAGAATCTTTTGATCGAGCCAGCAGTGAAGCGCTAGAGGCTTTTGGCGATGGGACGTTATATTTAGAAAAATATATCGAAAATGCACGGCATGTTGAAGTACAGATTGCAGGAGATGGAAAAGGAAATGCTATCCATTTCGGAGAGCGGGACTGCTCGGTGCAGCGGAGGTATCAAAAAGTAATAGAAGAAGCGCCATGTGTTTTAATGTCCGATGCTTTACGAAAGTCTTTACATGATGCTGCTGTCAAACTTGTATCTTCTCTTTATTATCAGAATGTGGGTACGGTTGAATTTTTGTTTGATGTTGAGCAAGACGCTTTTTATTTTATAGAGGTTAACGCTCGTATTCAGGTAGAACATCCCGTGACTGAGCAGATTACTGGAACTGACTTGGTCCAGTTGCAGTTTCGCATTGCTGGAGAAGAACCTAACTCACTTCCATCGCAAAGTGAGATTACGATTAATCGGCATGCAATTGAGTGTAGACTGAACGCAGAGGACCCTTTGAATAATTTCATGCCCAGTCCAGGAGTTATTTGCCATTGGCATGCTCCATCTGGGGCCGGTATCCGAGTGGATAGTCATTGCCGAGATGGGTACCTAGTGCCCCCATACTACGACTCGATGATAGGGAAACTAATAGTTACAGCCGATGATAGGGATTCAGCGGTACGAAGACTAAGCGCCGCATTAGAAGATTTTAAAATAGAAGGATTGGTAACGAACATCTCTCTTTTACGGGCCATAGTTGGCCATAGAGACTTTCGCGATAATTGTTTTCACACTAAGTGGTTAGAGCAAAGCATGTTGCCCGAATTCGAACAAATACAACCAGAGGAATAGTCAAAAATGGCTCATATAGAATTTCTTGATGAAACAATGCGAGACGGTCAGCAAAGTCTTTGGGGTATGCGGATGCAGGCTGGGATGGCTCTTCCAGTAACACCCATGGTCGACAGGACCGGATATCGTGTGATCGACCTAACAGGATCGTCAATGTTCGAATGCTTGATTAAGTACTGCTATGAGAACCCTTGGGAAGGTTTAGATCTTTTGGTCAATTCGATGCCCAGAACGCCTATAAGAGGAGGGATGAGATCCAACGCTTCAGTCACATTCGGGGTGACTCCTGACTCTTTGATGGACGCCTGGATGCGCCAACTCAATGTTCATGGTGTCAGAAGTTTTTGGATTTACGATGTCTTGTTTAATGTCGACAAGACTTTGCGTTTAGCTAAAGTAGCTAAAGAGTTTGGTAGTGAGGTTGCAGGTGCAATCATGTTCACGCTAAGCCCCGTGCATACCGATGATTATTATGCTGATAAAGCTGATAAGCTCGCGTCGTCAGACGATATAGATACTCTTTTACTTTATGATACGGCCGGTGTGCTTGAGAAAGAGAGGCTAGCTACATTGTTGCCGGCAATTAAAGCGAAATCCCATGGCAAGCCGATAGAATTTCATTCTAATAATTTGCTTGGCCAGTCAGTAAAGGCTTATCTGGATGCCATTGACCTTGGCGTTACTATTTTGCATACGGCGGTAAAGTCTATGGCGAATGGTCCCTCGGTTCCGTCTATTGAGTTAATGGCTAGAAATGTTGAGCTGCTCGGGCATACTCACAACTTGGATAAAGATCTATTTGCGCCAGTGTCGAGCCATTTTGAAAAAGTTGGGAACGCTGCTGGTTTCCTTGTTAATCAGCATGCTGAGTATGATGTGTTGTCTATACAACACCAAGTACCTGGTGGGATGGTTGGGACTCTTAAAGCCCAATTGGTTCAAAATGGTATGAGTGACCGGCTTGACGATGTCCTAAAAGAGACAGCGGCCGTCAGAAAAGAGCTTGGTTACCCAGGGATGGCGACTCCTTTTAGCCAGTTAGTAGGCACGCAGGCCGTTCTTAACATCGTCACTGGAAAGAGATATTCTTCTATCCCTGATGAGGTTATTCAATATGCTGCTGGTTTTTATGGAGAGACTGCAGGACCAATAGATCCAAATATTAAAGACATAATTATGTCGTCCTCACGAGCGAAACAGGTTGTCGCAACCCCCCCTCCACAGCCATCAATAGAAGATTTACGAGCTGAGTACGGAACCGATGACGACGATGAGCTGATCTTGAAAGCGCTGGTTCCGGGTGAAGGGCTTGAAAAAATGATCAAAAGTGGGTCTGTGAAAACGACCTACCCTTACTTGTCTTCTCCTGAACTAAACGAGGTTTCGAGATGGATGAAGATTGCGCAGTCTCCTTTAGTACAAGTGACTTGTGATGACTTCGAAATGACGCTCAAGCGTAGCTAAGAGCTTATGCGTAGAGCTGTCATAATCGATGTTGTTAGATCTCCGTTTGGTAAAGGGCGTGAAGGAGGTCTACTCGCGTCAGTACACCCAGTAAATCTTTATGCTCAGGTTCTTGCTGAACTTATTCGCCGTACTGAGATCGATCCTCGATTGATCGAGGATGTGATTAGTGGGTGCGTGATTCAGGTTGCTGAGCAGTCAGGCAATATTGGACGGCAAGCAGCTTTAGCCGCAGGGTTGCCTGAAACTACCGCCGCCGTAACTTTAGATCGGAAGTGTGGTTCTACGCAGCAAGCGATGGATTTTGCCGCTCAAGGGGTGATATCTGGAGCTTATGATGCTGTGATAGCCGGTGGCGTTGAAATGATGAGCATTGTGCCTATGAGGATGAATCGTATGGGCAAAGATAATGAGGGTAGCCTTTTTCGTGCTCGCTATCCTGAGGGGATGATTCGCCAAGGCATTTCCGCAGAGCGCATAGCGGCTCGCTGGAATCTTAGCAGGGAAGAGCTGGATGAATTTTCATTACGGTCGCATGAAAGAGCGGATTTGGATGTCAAACGTATAAACGATATGGTGGCAATAGATGGGTCTACTAGATTGGTTCTAGAAGATGAAAGTTTGCGGGCTAACGCTACGATAGAGAAATTAGCGAGTTTGGCTCCGGCATTTGTTGATGAATTAGCTAGCAAACGGTTCCCTGAAATCTCTTGGAGTGTTACTGCTGGTAGCTCGAGCCCAGTTAGCGATGGTGCGAGCGCAATGCTGATTATGGAAGAGCAGTTGGCTGTTAGCTTGAATTTGAAGCCTCGTGCCACTATTTCTCATTTCGCGGTTGTCGGTGATGATCCGATTATGATGTTAACAGCCGTCATCCCGGCGACACAAAAACTTTTAAAGCGAGCCGGATTGAGCATCAGTGACATTGATGCTTATGAGGTTAATGAGGCATTCGCCTCTGTGCCGCTTGCCTGGCAAAAAGAACTGCATACAGATCCCGAAAAATTAAATGTTTATGGCGGCGCTATAGCTCTAGGTCATCCAGTCGGAGCATCGGGCGGCAGACTAGTTGCAAACCTACTTCGGGTGTTAGACGATTCTGGTGGCCGATATGGGTTGGTTACCATGTGTGAAAGCGGCGGCATGGCTAACGCGACTTTGATCGAACGGTTGTATTGATGATTTCCGCGTATACATTCACTTAATTTGGTAAACAAGGAAGAACGATATGGCAGGTAGAGTGAATGACAAGGTGACCATTATTACAGGAGCGGGCTCAGGGATTGGCAGAGCGTGCATGGAGCTTTTTTCTGCTGAAGGTTCAATGGTGGTTGGATGCGGTCGCAGACAGTCGGCATTAGAAGAGACTCTTTCTAGCGTGACGAGCAGCGGAGGAGAGGGGCACGTTGTCTCAGCAGATCTCTCTGTCCTTGAGGATGCTGAGCTGGTTATTTCTGAGACAATCGAGAAATATGGTCGGGTGGATTGTCTCGTACATGCGGCAAGTGTTGGATGGAGCTGGAGTCACACTAGTGTGGACTCTATGAATGACATCGCCAATACTCCTCCTGAAAAATGGCATGAAGTGATTGGTATTAATTTGAATGCCTGTTATTACATGTGCCATGGTGTCCTGCAACATATGCTTCCAGCGGCAAAAGGGTCTATTGTTAATGTGGCTAGTATTTCAGGTATCGTTGGGATGCAGACAGCCCATACTTATTGTTCGGCAAAAGGTGGCGTTATTAATCTGACTCGAGCGATGGCCAACTCCTATGGTAAGAAAGGAGTGAGGACAAATTGTGTCTGCCCTGGCTACACTGATACGCCAATGATCGCAGATGTAATGAATATATTTGACGATGAAGCTGTGGCGGACTCAATGACTCCAATGGGACGGGCTGGAACTCCTGAGGAAATGGCCTATGGATGCCTCTATTTGGCTTCAGATGAAGCGAGCTATTGCAATGGAGTTATCTTGCCTATTGATGGGGGTACGGTTGCCCGCCAGTGATTTTTAATTTAAGTCATTGATTTATAAAGATAAATTTTTGTGCGGCTTGTGTGCAAGTCTAAATTATCCCCTTGATATTTATAACGATATCATTCATGGTGTGAAACTTTTCACAATAGCTATAACAGAAAAAGTGCAATTCTCTTAATTATAGGGCGGATAATTTATTTCAAATAACTTGGGGAAGAATGTAGGTAATTGTTAAGGCAAACATGAATAATGATATAGAAAAGTAGTAGATGTACCGAGATATTCTCCTTGTTTGCATACATTTATTTGCTATATCTACGTCTATGGGGCAGGGTAATCTACTGGTCCTATAATTAACATAGCCTGTTACACAAAGCATAATAAACGCACCAAGAAAGATGTATTGTTTAAATCTTGATATTTCAATGAGCAGAGGAAATGTACTAACTAAAGTTGCGAAAGATGCTCCTGCTCCAATCAGGACAAATAGTGATGGGAGACCGCAACATATCAATGTCGAAGCAGAGGCAAAAAGCGTAAAGTAGTTTGTAGGCACCTCTTTCATTTTTTATTGTAAGGTCTCTATCTTTACTACTTCCTGCCCGCTATCTCGAATTTTCATTTTTATTTCTTCCTCATCAATTTCTTTGTTTTTTTTGTATGCAATGAGTACTTTACCAATATTCAAATCTACGTTGATTTTAAGCAAGTCAGGATCTCTTTTGAAGGTTTTTTCTATCCCGCGTGCGCAGAAGTCACACACCATTAACTGCTTCAATCCCGACAGAATCCTTCGAGGTGGGAGAGTAATGAAGATAAAGGGTGTCCCTTAAAGAGTTGGAACTAAACATAGTGGTATAGCCGCCGGCATAGGATACAGGTCTGGCAAAGCAGTTCGCCACTGAGAATGCTATAAGTATTAAAGAAAGTATCTTTTTATTCATAAGCGCGAGAATTGACTGAATAAAATACACCATACACTCATTGTAGTAACACATGACTCACTTAGCCGGTTATTTTTCTATATTCTTGCTGAAAGCATATTTTCTCCAATCAAAAGATCTTCTTACTAAACCTCACGACATGTCACCTCCTTAACTGGTACATCTACAATTAAAACGATTCTCAGTGAAGATTAATCTGTGTGTAAGTCAAACACTTTAAGAAATTGAAAACAATCATGTTATTCTCTATAAAATAAACGACTTATAACGGCATACGAGACTTAAGAAATATTTTGCAGGTCATAGCTTTGAATTTTGAGATGAAAGTTGTGTGTCAGTAGAGTGCCACTATTTGTAGGTTATTGATTTAATTAATAAAAAAAATGGTGTCATTATTGCCCGCCAATAAGTCGTCGAGTAAGGTTTTTAAGAATAGTTTTATAGCAGGTAACTCGATTGAAGATAGCTTTACATGATGTTTCTGGTGGGATTACAGCAGCTGTGGTTGCCTTACCTCTGGCACTGGCTTTTGGAGTCGCCTCTGGCGCTGGTGCCTTAGCGGGCCTTTACGGCGCAATATTAGTTGGCTTTTTTGCGGCGTTGTTAGGGGGGACACCCTCGCAAATCTCAGGGCCAACTGGACCTATGACCGTCATTATGACTGTCATAGTCGCTCATTTTTCTGGAAGTCCATCCACCGCATTTTTGGTGGTTCTACTTGGTGGAATGATCCAAATAGTTTTTGGTTTATGTGGCATTGGTAGATTTATTAGACTCGTGCCCTATCCTGTAGTATCAGGGTTTATGAGCGGGATCGGATGTATCATTATTATACTTCAAATCCCTGCATTTTTGGGTCACGATCCGGTGTCTAATGGTTTATGGGCAACACTTTTGGCCGTCCCTTTGATGTTGTCTTCGGTCGATGTTGGTGCCATGTTTGTCGCCCTTATAACACTGTCGATCGTTTATCTGACGCCGCGCCACATTGGCAAATACTGCCCCCCTCTGCTTTTAGCATTGGTGGTAGTTACTGTCATTGCCTACAAATTTTATCCAGGCATCGATGTAATAGGGACTATTCCAACAGGTGTTCCAAGTATCCTTCGGCCCGAAATTAATTTCGACGATTTACTTTTTATTGTGCGCTTTGCTCTAATTCTTGCGGTATTAGGGTCCATTGATTCACTACTCACCTCCTTAGTTGCGGACGAGATGACGGCCACAGAGCATAACTCTAATAAAGAACTTATCGGGCAGGGCGTTGGGAATATCTTTGCCGGTTTACTTGGGGGGCTCCCTGGTGCTGGGGCTACGATGCGGACAGTTACTAATATCCGAGCGGGTGGGAAAGGACCTATGTCTGGGATCGTACACTCAATGATTCTGCTCGCCTTGGTGCTAGGCTTTGGTTCTCTTGCCGAACATGTTCCTTTAGCGGTCTTGGCCGGTATTTTGTTCACGGTCGGTATTAATATCATTGATTGGAAGTACCTCAAAATCGCTTATCATGCGCCTCGTTCTGGTTTGCTGATTATGGCAACTACACTTATAACAACGGTGTTTGTTGACTTGATCGCCGCCGTCGCTGTCGGCGTGACTATGGCTAGCGTTCTATTTGTGGCTCGCATGTCTAAAGTCCAAGCGGCTAGTCTTACTTTAACTGATAATGTGGAGCAGTTGGATGGTGTTCTTTTGCGTGACTCATTTGGGGTTAACATCACAATTACATTGTTTGTTGCTGAAGGACCTTTGAGCTTTGGCGTCGCTAAGGATATTTCTCGGATTCTTCGTGGCGCTGATTCTCCTGAAGTGCTAGTGGTTGATCTGACGAAAGTTACTACGATAGACACTAGCGCAACGCTGTCGATAGAGAGTGCTATCAGTGGTTTGGATAAATCTAAAACAAGAGTAATGTTCTGCGGGCTATCACCTAATGTCAGATTAGTTTTCTCTAAGCTTAAGATTTTAGAGAGATGCCAGGCTCATGTCGCGCAAAATTATACTGAGTTAGCTGTCGCTATTAACAGTAGATAGACGGCGCCCAGACATCATGTGGGTTACTGGAAATAATTTTAACGCGCTACTTGGCTGCTTGACGTTTTAAGCAGTATTGCTGTTGAAGATATCCCAATGCAGCTTCCACACTTTGTTTTCTAGTTTCCAGACAACAACGTAGTCTACTTGATCTAAAGTATTCCCATTATTATCCTTTAAGGCGGCAATCCCAGTTTCTATAGCTGTTGTTCCTAGTTTTTCTACTTGACCAGTTCTTAATGACAATGACCCTACTCCGAGAGTCGCTGTTTTGTCCCAAAATTCTTGTATTGCTTTCTTGCTTTTTATCGACTTGCTGTTTGGAGCCATCAATTTGGCATTTTTGGAGTAGCAGTTTGCTACTGATTTCATATCACCTGCCTTAAATAACGCGGATAGATTTTTATTAGCAGCCTGAATCTGTTGTTTGATGCCTATAGTCATTATTGTGTCCCCATTTATCGCATTGCTAGATCAATTATTTTCTTTTTCAACTATCACTATCAAATCAGATAAGTGATTGATAGTAAAGTCAGGTGCAATTCTGGCTTTGCCAGCTTGCAATGGTGGCGGCATTCCGCCGTCACTTATTAGTGCGGTTTTTAAGCCAATACTTGCGGCGCCGTTAATGTCATGCTCCGGAGAATCACCAACAAATAAGATTGAATCTGATTCCAAGCCCGATAGCTTCACCGCATCTTGAAAGATTTTTTTCTCAGGCTTGCAGGACTGCGCATCTTCCGAGCTGATTGCGTGATCAAGATATTCATGCAGACGATCGTTTTTAAAAATCGGTCCTAGCATATCATTGTCAATGTTGGAGACAATAGATAGATATAATCCTTTTTCTTGAAGGGTTCGGAGCGTTTTTAAGGCATCTTTTTTTAATGTTAAGCAATCAGTTACAGCTTCGCGATGAGCGTTTATATACCAAGTTAGAGTCTCTCTTGTTAGTTTCCCTCTAAGAAGTTTACAAAACAAGGTGAAAATATCTTTAAATAAATCTTCGTGAAGATAGTAGGGTTTGTCAGAATAAATGCTTGCGATTTGAACTGTAGCTGTTTGGTAAGATTTCTTAATGTGTTCAGCCGTCGCCTCTGTCCCAAGCCTTTCATTTGCCTGATGGAGAAGAGGGGTTGTTACGTGAGGAACATCGCTATATGAATACAAGGTTCCGCCTAAGTCGAAAAAAACAGCTTTAATCATTGATAATCGATTTCAGTTTTTTATTCCATTGCTGATCAGTGAAATCCATTTTAATAGCAGTTACTGATACTTTATTGTTAGAGATTGCCTCTAAATCTGATTTTTCAGCAGGATTTTTTTCAGTGTGGGTAATTCTAACCCAGTAATAAGGTTGGTTCCGCGTATCAGTTCTGGACTCTATAGAAAAACTTCCTGGTGGCCGATGCCCCTGTGATGTCACAGCGATGCCGGCAACGACATCCGCGGCACAGTCCGGAAAATTAACATTGATTAAAGAGCCTTCTGGCCATTCCTTTAGTTGCATTAATTTTTGGATGACTCCAGGAGCATATTTACTTGCCGCGCTAAAATCTGCTACAGAACGAGGCGGCCTTACTTGAGATAAACTAATTGACCGTATTCCCATTAACGAACCTTCCATCGCGGCGGCAATTGTTCCTGAATAACTAATATCCTCAGCTAAATTCGCACCGCTATTGATGCCAGATAGGATCACATCTGGGTGAGCATCTTTCATGAAGTTCCATAAGGCCATTAGTACACAGTCAGTTGGGGTCCCATCAACTTCGAAATGTTTCGTGTTACGTTGCTTGGCTCGGATAGGGTTGGTTAAAGAGATAGAATGACTAGCGCCACTTCGTTCGCTGCTAGGAGCGA